>ENA-OQCF01000028-OQCF01000028.1-human-gut-metagenome-genome-assembly--contig:-NODE-28-length-52213-cov-4.622759_pt1 | contig 52213 bp, 50 predicted proteins | sample MGYA00242756_ERZ504573 | MGnify/ENA primary metagenome ERZ504573 (study PRJEB26092, sample SAMD00036240) | human gut metagenome | host: Homo sapiens | study: EMG produced TPA metagenomics assembly of... | reverse complement strand
ACCGAATTTTCACCGAGGGTCAGGGCGACTATGCCCGAAGTGCTTCCATACTTGAATCGGAATATTGAATATAGCTTCGTTGCACTTACAACGACCAGATGCTGAAGCCATGTGTCTTTGTCTTCGGGGGTTTTAAATACCAGCGGGTCGGCGAATTCCATGCGCATCGTCCGGGCATCGCACACAACGAAACGGCCTGCGCCGCCCATGCGGTCGCCGTTCTGGGTTAACAGGTAGATTTTTCCGTTGGCCATGAACATATCCTGTACGACGTTGCCGATCTCCAATCCGCCGTTGGCCTGCTCGAATACCTCCCGATACTCCTTGCCGGCCTTGTCGTAGTAGACCAGCATACCGTTTACTGAAGTCATATTGCCTTCGCAGACCACGAACGTACCGTCCTTGTCCGTGTAGTCCACCGAAGCGCACACGTCGGCCGAGGCAAAGACCGTATTCCCTTTTTTATCGATCCCGATCAGCGTGATGATGCCACCTGAGTAAGCTGCATCCGAAGCCGCCGGAGCCTGCACGGTTACGCTATTTTCGCAAGGTTCAGCGACGCTTCCACCCTTCGGGAATATTCATGAAGTCGGCGGTTTCCACATCCGTCGTATTCAGCGTCAGCGTCTTTTTCTTGCCGAAGTCGAATACGAAGTACGAACGGCCGTCGTCGGGCTGTACAAAACAGAATGAGGACACCGAAGTTTTTGGAATGACGATTTCCGTGCCGTCGGTCAGAGTGAACGTTACGGCATCGTCGCCGTCGCTGACCGATTTGAAGAACGAATCCCCGTCTTTTCCGTTGCTTCCCGTCGCTTTTACGTCGTTGCCGGCCGCATCTTTGATGCGCGCTCCGTCCACAATCCAGTAACCGTCGGCATCGACGGCCATTTCGGGTTTCGAACCATCTTTGCCAGCTACCGGGATTTTGTGGCCGTCCGCATCGGTCAGCCAGTTGCCCTTGCCGCCGATCGTCCAGTAGTAGCCTCCCTCGAAGAGGTCGATACCGACCTCCGGGGCATTCGTACCGTTCTTGCCGTCGGCAATCGAAACGGAGTGTTGTCGTTGAACGTGATGGTGTATCCGGTGTCCGTCTGGGTCACATCGGAGATCGTCTTGCTTTGGCGCAGGGCATCCACAAGCGTTTGCAGCGCCGAAACCTCTTTGTTGAGTTCCGCGAGTTGGGTCTTGATCCCGTCGATCTCCTTCCACAGATCGTCGTCGTCGTACGAGCAGCTCCATGTCGCAGCACCGAACAGGGTTATTGCCAAAGGGTAAATAGTTGTTTCATGCTTTTCAGATTTTAATTATTAATCGGTTTGATTTCCGGGGGATAAAAAACGCCTGCCGACAGGCGACGGCCTGCGGCAAGCGTAGAGGATGAACAGGAGATCCGGACGGGGCGCGGATTAGCCTCTCCCGTTGTATAACCCTGTCTGTTATGAATTATTCCCATTGTCATTCGAATCACGCGGGTGATTGCACGACAGGAAACTGCTGAAAATCAAATCGGGGAGGGAGTGCGTTGCGATAACGACGACCGTACCATTCGATTCCAACCCGAAACCCGCGGGTGCAAATCAATCGTTAAGGCAGGTCTTCTGACTCGTCCCGTTTATCGCGCCTTCCCAGTCTAAACCAGTGGCAAAGAGTACGATAAACAACTTCTCCCGAAGGAGGGGACTTACAGCAGCGAGTACTGTTCCGGATTTTCACCGGATTCCCTTTTCATCCTGTCCGGCATACCGGGCAGGAACCATAACGGCGTAAAGGTAATTATTTTTTTTGATTGTTATACAAATCACAAAAAAAAATCGCCCGGCCTCGCAATCGGGAGGGCGTAGAATTTCCGTATCGGTAGGGATCTGCCCGGGTAAAATGCGTTACTCCTGTGCGCGGCTTCCAGCAGAGATCGGTTTTGTGCAAAAATAACGCTTCCCGAATAACTGCCAGCCGTATTTCCGCAATTTGTCTATCCCGTAAATTTATCGATATACGAATAATTTGCACGTACTTGCATCTCCCGGAGGCATTTCGTATTTTTGCATGTCCTGCAAAAGGGACGAACCCGCTATGAAAGGATTTTTTGTTGCCCGGCGTGCTGGCCGGCGGAGTGGTTTCTGGCGGAGTGCAGCAAAAAGTATCGACAAACAGCGAAGTTATGAAAACAAATACATCTACGATCCGCCTGATCTACCCGCAATGGCAGGGTGGCAATGTCGCGGCGATGGTGCCCGAGGTAAAGGATCCCGACGATGCCGCACGGGGATATTACCTCGGGGCGCAGCTGCTCGACTTCCTGGCTCCCTGCGGCGGCAGGAAACGCTCACCGTTCCCGTCTCCACCAGATCGGGGTAACGCAGGGTGACGGACGGTGTACTCGACCGCAACGTCATTCTCCGGCAGACGAAAGCCGCGCTGGAGATGCTGCGGGCGAGCGATCCCGGCAGGATCGTGACCCTGGGCGGGGATTGCTCCGTGAGCGTGGTGCCGTTCACCTACCTTGCCGCGAAATACGGCGCGACGTGGCGATGGTATGGATCGACGCCATCCCGACATCACGCTTCCGGGCGATCCCTATCCCGGCTACCATGCCATGGCCGTGACGGCCTGCATGGGGCACGGCGATGCGAAGATCGTGGCGGAACTGCCCGCCGCATTCGACCCGTCGAAAATCCTGTTCGTAGGGTTGCGCAACTGGGAGCGGGGCGAGCAAGCACAAAAATGCTGACTCTTGAAAGCGGATTTATCCCCTTTGACGCACCGTAAACACAAATGCAAAGTATCAAAAAGACAATCACCTTTGTGTCGACATTGGGATTAACTCCCGAAACAAACATATCGCAGAATCTAATCAGAAAAGAAACGGTTATCACGGTGAAATACATACAATAATATGAAGAAACAAAGAAAAAGCCCGTTTGCGATGTGTTTTTTGCAAAGGCTGAAAAATCAAGTCTTGTTCTGTGCTTTATCGAATAAAAAGGAACAAAGCACAACAGCGTGAAAAATATTCCGAATCCGATTGACGCAAGACTTGAAAAAATATTGTTGCCCTGCAAAAAGCTCCGCCCCATTAACAATATCGGAAGCACAGAACATACAAACAGCGAAAGCATAAGTCTTTTTGACGGAAAAGTTACATTCGATTGCATTACATCTCCTCCGTTTCGGGGAATTTCTGAACCTTGATTGTGTGCTTTGAAAGCCTTTTCCAATCTGCTCTGACAAAGACATCACGCATACTCCGCCACGAGAACGGTGCAAGCGATGACATATACGGCACGCCGACTGATGTTTTGGAACACATATTAACAAGCACTCCGCAGGTGAGCAGAACTATTCCCCACAAGCCGAACATTCCGCCTGCGATAACGCAGAAAAATCTCAACACCATAATAGGCGGATAGAGTGCGAATGTGACATAACTGCAAATTGCCGCAGTTGCAACAACCATAAGAGTTGACGAGCTGATTATGCCTGCACTGACGGCACTTTCACCGATTACAAGCGCTCCGACAATGCTGACAGCGTGTCCGAGCGGCTTTGGAATACGCAGTCCGGCCTCTCTCATGACTTCATAGATAAAGGTTATGAGAATAACTTCAAGTGTTACGGGTAAGGGTGTTTGCGACAAAGAATCGGATGTTTTCACGAGCAATCCGGTCGGAAAATATTCGGGATGAAACTGTGCAAAAGCCGTGTATATTCCCGGCAACAATACGGCTATAAGGAACGAAATATACTTTAAAATCCGTATAAATGCCGCATAATACGGGCGGTTTGAATAATCATCAACGCTTTGAAATTCTTCTGCAAAAAGGTGCGGAATGATTATCACCGACGGTGTTCCGTCAATCAGAATTGCCACTCTGCCCTCCGACAGCTTTCCGCAGACCGTATCCGGTCTTTCGGAAATCCCGACACCCGAAAAAAGTGATTTTGAATTGTTGTCTTCAAGATAACTGCTTAAATATCCCGACGCAAGAATCATTTTAAGGTTGCAGTTTTCAAGCCGTTCTCTGATTGCTTTAAGAATTTGCTTTGACACGCTGTTTTGAAGATAACAAATCATCATCTGCGTGTTTGAACTGTATCCGCTTGTTACAGTTTCAAAAACAAGGTCGGGACTTTTGATTCTTCGTCTTATTAAAGTCATATTGATTCTCAGCGGTTCTGTAAAACCTTCTCTGCAACCTCTCTGCACTACCTCACTTTCGGGTTCCGAAACACTTCTGAATGAAAAGCCCTGTGCTCCGATTGCAAGCATACGACTGCAACCGTCAACAACAAGCAGGGCAAAACCTGATGTTGAAAAGCTGATTGCCTCGTCAATTGTCGTGAACTCGACAATTTCACTTGATGTCAGCACGGTATTTTTGATAAGGTCAAAAACCTTATCGGGAGATTGGCAGTCAAAATAATAATCGAGCAGAGGATTGATTACCGACAACGCAAGCGTGTCCTTTCCGCACATTCCCTCAATTGTGATTATTGCGGATTTTATACTGCAATGTCCCTTTAGATTCATTTCACGAACCGTAAAGTCTGCCGAATTTTTGAACATTTTCTTCAGAGTTGAAATGTTTTCTTTTAATGAATTATACATTTAATCACCGTCTTAATATATCTGCTTTTTATTTTGCGGTATATCGGCTCAAATTATGCAAATATTAGTAACGGTGATGTTATGTTAATTTCAATAATCAGAACAATTTTGCTCTATGCCTTTGTCATTCTGGCAGTCAGGTTAATGGGAAAGCGACAGATGAGCGATATGCAGCCGAGTGAGCTTGTAATCACAATGATAGTGTCGGATATCGCATCAATTCCTATGCAGAACACATCTCAACCGCTGTTGAGCGGAGTTATTCCCGTTGCAATTCTCGTTGCACTTGAAATTACCGCAAGCATTATTATGATGAAGTGGAGCGGTTTCAGAAGTCTTGTGTGCGGAAAACCCGTTATAGTAATTAAAGACGGAAGGATTCTGCAATCGGCTATGAAAAAGCTGCGGCTTACTACAGAAGATTTGAGCGTCAGATTAAGACAACAGGGTATTTTTTCAATCGAAGATGTTCAATACTGCATTGTTGAAACAAACGGTGAGGTGAGCGTTCTTGAAAAGCCTGAGAAGAGAAAGCCTTCTGCCGAGGATTTCGGGTTAAAAATTAAGGACAATAAAATTGAAACCGTAGTTGTCAGCAACGGAAAAATTCTTGAAAATTCGCTTAATTTATGTGAAAAAGAAAAGGGTTATGTTAAAAATATTCTGCAAAAGAAAAATATTAAGCAGAGCAATGTTTTTCTGATGACTCTTGACGCACTCGGAAATTACAACATTATAAAGAAGGAATAACAATATGAAAAGAATTTACATTGCACTTTCACTTGTTCTGGCGGCACTATGCTTTGCATCTGTTGAAACAGGATTTATTTCGGGCAAAACTGATTCATTCATTGCAAAAATTGAATGTGCCGACAGACTGATGAGCAGACTTGAATTTGAAGATGCGCTCAAAATATGTGAAGAAACCGAGAAAGAATGGTATGACAACGCCAAATTGATTGACACCATGCTCATTCACGATTATGTTGACAATATCGGATTAAGCATTTCGAGAATGACCGCATTTGCACAAAAGCAGAACCGTGATATGTACTTTGCCGAAAGCGTTCAGGCAAAAAAAGAACTCGCCTCCATTAAAGAAAGCGAGTTTCCGTTAGTTGAAAATATTTTGTAATTCTTACACAGAATTATTCTTTTTAATTTTAGAATTGATAAATTCGACCAGTCGGAATATGAGGAAAACGGCGGCATTGACTATTACAACGCTTGCACCTGTCGGGGTGTCGCATGAATATGACACGCACATACCGACAAAGAAACAACAGAGTGAAAGCACACCCGAACAGAGAATTACCGACTTAAATTTTTTGCAAACTCTCATGGAAGAAAGCGCAGGAAAAATTATAAGTGCGGAAATTAGCAGAGTACCCATAATTCTCATACCGATTACAATTGTGAGAGCCGTAAGGAGTGCGATTACCGTGTTATAAACGCCTGTTTTAAGACCTGTTGCCCTTGAAAATGTTTCGTCAAAGGTTACGGCAAAAATCTTGTTGTAGAACAAGATGAATATTACGATTACGACAAGTGCAAGGATTCCGCACATAATTGCGTCGGCTGTTGTAGTGGCAAGAATACTGCCGAAAAGGTATGAGTTGAGGTCGGTATTTACGCCCGATACACTGACAAATACAACACCTATGGCAAGCGCCGTACTTGAAATTATTGCGATTGCCGCATCACCGTTGATTTTACTGTTCTCGGAAAGTCTTAACAGCAGGAATGCCGCAATAATGATTACAGGAACAGCAACTTCAAGCGGTGCAAGATTTAGTGCCGCCGCTACTGCAAGCGCACCGAAGCCCACATGAGATAATCCATCACCGATCATTGAATACCGTTTGAGAACGAGCGTTACACCGAGCAGTGCCGCACACAAAGAAACAAGCGTGCCGACAATGAATGCTCTGACTATAAAATTGTATGAAAACATTTCAAAAATCATATCAAACATTTTTAGCACCTCCGTGAACTCTGTGCTGACATTCATCACACGGGCAATCGCTGAGAATAAAGCGTTTGCCGGCATCCGAATGCAGATACTGATGTGCCGTACCGTAGAAATACCAATTCTTTGCAAGGTGCAGAATTTTTGAGGCATTGCTCACGGCCGAATTCACATCGTGAGAAACCATAATAATCGTGATTCCGCTTTCATTCAACTTTTTGATGAGAGCGTACATATCAGCCATTGCCATCGGATCAAGTCCCGTTACAGGCTCGTCAAGAATAATCAGTTTGTGAGTTGCACACAATGCACGGGCGAGCATAACACGCTGTCGCTGACCGCCCGAAAGCTCTCTGAAACATTTTTTGCGTAAATCATAAATGCCCGTGAGCTTCATATTCTCGGCGCCTGCTTTTTTCTGCTCCTTTGAATAGAAAAAGGTGTGTTTTTTATTAAGACAGCCCGAAAGCACCACCTCTTGCACCGACGCAGGAAAGTCACGCTGAATATCGCTTGACTGCGGAAGGTAGCCGATTTCATTCTGTTTTAGTCCGTCACTATAGGTAATCGAACCGCTCAATGGCTTTAAAAGCCCGAGAAGTGCTTTCATGAGAGTAGTTTTGCCCGAACCGTTTTCACCGACTATGCAGATATAATCCTTTTCTTTTATATCAACCGAAATATCATTGACAACGGTTTTGCCTTCATAACCGAGCGAGGCATTTTCAATTTTAATAAGCGACATCAGTATAACGCCTCCTTTAGTGCTTCAAGATTTTGTTCCATAACAGAAATATAAGTTGCACCGTTTTCAAAATCATCCTTTGTGACATTGTGACATGAAGAAAACTGCATCGTCTTTGCAGAAGAATCTTCAGAGATAATCCGAGCAATTTTACCGCTTGAAAGCTCAAGATAGAATACAACAGGTATATCGTGTTCTCTTGTAAAATCAATCAGATGAGAAACAACGGCTGTACTCGGCTCGGTTTCGTGACTGCAACCCGGGAATGCACATTCATATCCAAGGTTGTAGTCGCTTACAAAATACAGAAACGGAAATCTGTCGCCGAAAACAAGCGTATCACGCTTTTTGTTATTTGCAACATCGGTAAATTTCTTATCAAGCTGTCAAGCTGTGAAATGTAATTTGTTTTTCTGTCATTGTAATATTTAGAATTTTTACTGTCAACTGACATCAACTCATCTGCGATTGAGGCAGACATACGCTCCGCATTTCTGATTGAAGTCCAGACATGCTCGTCATACTCCTCCCCTTCTTCGTGATCGTGACCTTCGTATCATCATCCATATCTTCGTGACTGTCGTGTTCATGGTCATGATCCATAGACTGTTCATGTCTGAGAGGAACATACTCCATCATCTTCATCACTTTTACATCTTTGTTTTCAATTGACGAAAGAACTCCGTCAACCCATTCGTCGCTTTCACCGCCGTTGTAGATAAAAATATCGCAATTTTCAATTGCTGTAATATCTGATGGTTTGGGTTCATAACTGTGCGGATCGCTTCCGGGCGAAAGCAACAAGCGGATATCAACTTTATCGCCTGCAAGCTGTCTTACAAAATCATAGTAAGGAAAAATCGTTGTTACGACGCTGATTTTACCGTCAGACTTCCTGACATCTTCAGTTCTGTCACAAGCGGAAATTAATAACAAGCCGCAAATTATCACGGCAGAAAGAAAAATTGAAACAAGTTTTTTCATATATCACTCCAAATAACGCTTAAAAAGTCTTAATACACAAAAGGGATTGCATAAAACATCTTTATGCAACCCCTTTATAATTATTTGCAGAATCGGATAAATTTATCGAAAGCTGTTTTATGCAGCTTTAGCGGCAAGCTTCTTTGCCTTTTTATGACGCTGCCACATAACCCAAAGCGGACCTGCGATACAGATTGAAGAATAACAACCTGATATGATACCGATAATCATCGGAAGAGCAAAGCCCTGAACAGATGTGATATTGAACGCACAGGCAACAGCATAAACAACAAGAATAGCCGAAAGTGTTGTTACAGAAGTCATAATTGTTCTCTTAATACACTTTGTGCAGCTGAGGTTGAATATCTTGCCAACATCTGTTTTGCTTCCGACAAGCTTCTTTTCCTCACGAACACGGTCATAGATAACAATTGTATCGTTAAGCGAATAACCGAGAATCATAAGAACAACTGCGATGAAGCTTGCGTCAATCGGCATCTGGAAGATTACATACATAAAGTAAATCATTGCAACATCGTGGAAGAGGGCTACGAGAGCCATAACACCTGCCGAAAGACCGCCGATTTTCTTAAATCTGATTGTTACATAAAGAACCATAAGCACGGCTGCAATTGCAACAGCAGTAAGACACTTGAGAAGGAAGCTGAAACCCATTGAAGCATCAACTGAATTTGATTCAAGACATTTGAAGTTATTGTCCGGATACTTCTTCTGAAGGTCTGATTCAAGGTTCTTCTGAATATCGGTTTTGATTGAATCGTTACCCGAGAACTGAACAGTTACAGTTGTGCCGCTGTCACCCATAAGATCCTGAGCATATGTAGTAGTGATTCTGTCCTCTGTTGTTTCAACCTGAATAAAATCAGTAAGTTCAGACTGATTGATTTCACCGCTGTAGCTGAATTTAAGAGTTGCACCGCCAGAGAACTGAATGTCAAGCTGTGTACCAAAAATAAAGTTACATACGATACCGATAATAATAATTGCAAGAGAAATTCCGAAGAAAATCTTTTTGTGACCTACAAAGTCAATAATCTTGTGGCCTCTGTTATACTTTTCGGCAAATTCCTCGTCTGTAGGGGGGCATTTGAAACTGCCTTTGTCTGAGTTTTATCAGTCATTCTTAGCACCTCCAAACAACCATTTTTTACGCAGGAACTTAAAGCCTGCAACACTTCTGAGCATAATTCTTGTACAGAATACACCCATGATAAAGTTAGCGATTACGCCTACAAGAAGTGTGTAACCGAATGAGTAGATAGTACCTGTTGTAGACTCACCGAAGATGATTGAGAGAATATTTGCAGGACCAAATACAAGCATAAGGATAATTGATACGATAATAACGGTCATATTACCGTCAACGATAGCGGAAAGTGAATTCTTTGTACCCCTTTCAAGAGCACCGTCAAGAGTTCTGCCCGCTTTAAGTTCTTCTTTGATACGCTCGGCAGTAATAACATTACAGTCAACGCCCATACCGATTGAAAGGATAAGACCCGCAATACCTGGGAGCGTCATTGTGAACGATGAGAATACGGGGAAGTAACCCGAAACTGCGGCAATTGCAAGACCCATCTGACCGAGAAGTGAGATAACTGCAACAAAACCGGGCAAACGGTAGAAGAGAATCATAATGATTGCAATAATGATAAATGCGATAACACCCGCATATGCCATTGCAACAAGTGAGTTCTCACCGAGGGTTGCGCTGATTGTGCCGTAGTTTGATGTTTCAAGCTGGAACGGAAGAGCACCTGCATTAATTTTTGATGCAAGGTCCTGAGCCTCTTTAGCTGTAAAGTCACCCGAAATAACAGCATTGCCGTCAGTAATTTCAGCCTCAACCTTAGGAGCTGAAAGCATAATATCATCCATCCAGATTGAAACCTGCTGATTTAGATATTCTTTAGTGATGTCAGCAAAACGCTCTTTACCGTTCTTGTCACCGCTGCTCTTGAGCTTAAGCTGTACAACATATGAATTCTTACCGGTTGACTTATTTGTTGTCATACCTGCTGTTGCACTTTCAACATAAGAACCGTCCATAAGGATTGTCTTAGCTGTGTCGCCCGAAGGAGTCTTGTAAACATATTCACCGTTTGAATCGACGTCAGTTGTTTCATGACCGTCTCCGGGACGGAATGTAAGCTGTGCTGTTGAAGAAATCTCTTCGATTGCCTCAATTGCGTTCTGGTCGGAATCTTCCTTCCATGGGAAACGAACAATGATTCTGTCGCTTTTTGCATCCGCATAAAGCTCATAATCTGTGATACCCTGAGATACCATTCTTAATTCAATGATTGACTTTGCAGACTCAAGCTGCTCGTCAGTTGCGTCAACATCTCCTGCCGGTTTGAATGTTGCTTCAACACCGCCACGGATGTCAATTCCCCATCGTATATCGCTGATGCCCTTTAATACTGTTGTTTTGTTATCGCCGGTGTAGTAGGAAATACCAAAAATCGCAGTAAACGAAAAGGCAAGTATCAGCAAAGCTACGACAAAGAATACAGGCTTTGGAACTCTTTTCATGCCTTTGAAACCTCCGTTAAATAATTGGCTGTGATTTTATTTTGCTCTAAAGTCAAAATAACTCTGTCACGAACATCCAATCACAGACCGTAACAGAGTTATTATAGAATTTTTTTAGTAAAATGTCAATGGATACGGAAATATTTAATAAAAAAAGAATTGAATTTATCAAAAAATACATTCTAATGTCATAAACTGCATACAAAATTCTTCCAAAATCCAACCGACAAACCAAATTTTCAAATGATGATTACTTGTTCAGAATCTTTTCGCAAGCCGCAAGCCTTGCACAGGTACAAAAAACATCCATAGCAACCTCAAGCTCGTTGTTCGGAGGGAATGTCGGTGCAATTCTGATGTTGGAATCCTTTGGATCAATTCCGAGCGGATATGTTGCACCTGCACCTGTAAGAACAACTCCTGCCTCCTTACAGAGAGCGACTGTTCTCTTTGCCGTGCCTTCAAAAACATCAACGCTTACAAAGTAACCGCCGTGCGGCTTTTTCCATGATGCGATATCAGCAGGCGCAAGTTCTTTGTCGAGAGTATCAAGAACAATCTCGAATTTTGGTTTAAGGACAGACTTGTGCTTTTCCATATGTTTAAGCACGCCGTCATAATCCTTGAAGAATCTTACATGACGGAGCATATTAAGCTTATCATAGCTGATGATTTCGTAGTTATATCTTTTACGGAGAACCTTGAGGTTGTTCTCAGATGCAGCCATTGCGGCTACGCCTGCACCGGGGAAAGTAATCTTTGATGTTGAGCAGAAAAGAATCGGGAGGTCTTCATTACCTGTCTTTTTGCATTCATCCATAATGTTGAGCAAAACATCAGGTGTGTCGCTGATTTCATGGATGCAGTAGGCATTATCCCACATAATTCTGAAATCCTTAGCAGCAGGCTTTAAAGCGGCAAAACGCTTAACAACCTCATCGCTGTATGTGGTGCCGGCAGGGTTTGAATATTTAGGAACGCACCAAATACCCTTGATTGAGTCATCCTCAGAAACGAGTCTTTCAACCATATCCATATCGGGACCGTTGTCGTCCATCGGAATCGGGATAAGCTCAAAGCCGTAATACTGAGTAATGCCGAAATGACGGTCATAACCCGGTACCGGACAGAGGAATTTTCTGTTCTTTACTTCATACCATGGTTTGCAGCCCTCAACAGCGGGAGCTGTCATAAAGCATGAAATTGTATCAAACATCATATTAAGCTTGAAGAACCGCCTACAATAACATTCTCTGCATCTACACCGAGAATATCCGCAAAAAGCTTTCTGCACTCTGTAATACCGTTGAGAAGTCCGTAGTTGCGGCAATCCATCTTATCCTCACCGATAAAATCGGATTTGCTGTTGATTGTATCGAGCATAGGCAATGAAAGATCAAGCTGTTCTTTACCGGGCTTACCTCTTGCCATATTGAGGTTAAGTCCCATACCTTTAATCTCCTCAAATCTCTTTACGAGATTGCCATACTCTTTTTCAAGTTCCTGCTTACTCAAGTCAAGATAACCCATTTTGAATAACTCCTTAAAATATTATTGCAAATGTAATTTAAATTTCTAATATATTTTACTCTATTCGCTCAAGAAATGCAAGATGTTTTTTGCAATCTTGCATTTTTATTTTCACAAAAAAGAACAGACCTGCAACAGTCATTTTTGGTGAAAGTTTGCAAGTCTGTGATTTTGTGTTATTTTTATTGAGAATGTGTAGTTTTGTGCCAAAGCACAAAATTGGGATTAATAATACTGGTAGTAGTAATAGCCTTTCTTTCTTCTCTTTGAATCATAGGTACAACCTACCTCAATCAGACCGAGTACGGTTGAATCGGCAAGCTTTACGCTGTCAAGAAGGTGCTGAAGGTCGCCGTGAGTTGTTGAGCGTTCACGAACAACTACAACAAAGCCGGCAATCATATCCTTGAGAAGCAGAGCGTCGGCAACCACACCGATAGGAGGCGTATCAAAAATTACATAATCATAATCTCTGACAAACTGCTCATAAAGTTCCTGAAATCTGGTACTGCACATAAGCTCAGAGGGGTTTGGCGCAACCGTACCTGCCGGAAGAATGTCAAGATTCGGAAGAACATCATGCTTAACCGCCTCGTCAATTTCAATCATTTTACCGATTACATTGGTAAGTCCCTTTTTATTGTCAAGCTTAAAAATGTTGTGAACATTAGGACGGCGAAGGTCGCAGTCGATAAGGAGAACTCTTTTTTCCATTTTTGAAAAGGAAATTGCAAGATTTGCGGAAACGGTGCTCTTGCCCTCACCCTTTGAGTAACTGGTTACGGCAAAGCATTTTTTTTCTTTTGCGGAAAGCGAGAACATAATATTAGTTCTTGCGGCCTTATACGACTCAACAATTGCAAATTTGCTCTTATCGGAAAGAGAAAAAATTCTGTCCGTTATTTTTTTTATCGTCTTTCTTTTTAAATAATTTAAAATCAGAAGCCATAGTTCCTCCTTAACCCTGGTTCTCAAAGTCGGGAATTTCGGCAAATATAGGAATACCGTAGATATCCTGAATATCGTCCTCAGACTTGATTGTTGTGTCGATAAGTTCAATAAGAATAGAAATAAGGCAGGAAGCAATTAATCCGATTGCGGCGCCTATAAGCATATTCTTTGTGTTACTCGGTGCATACGGAGCCGAAGGAACCTTCGCCTGACGAAGTGTTCCGATCTGACCGTAGCTGAATTTTGAATTATAAACCTCAGCCGCTTTTTCGGCAAGCTGATTTGCAACATTGGCACACTTCTGTGCGTCTGTACCGTCCACTGTAATTGTGATAAAGAAAGTACCGTCGGCTACATCAACATTAACCGTGCAGCCGTCATAGAGTGCTGTCATCTCATCGGAATTTTTAAAGAGTGTAACGCAGATTTCAGCAAGATTTGCAGAGGCGGAAATATCAGCAGGATATATCTTCTGGTTTTCCTCATTGGTTGTCTTTTTGGTTGTATCATCGGCAGCCTTTGAAGGTGTCGTACTCTTGGTGTTAGCATTGGCATTTGCTCGCTGTGACGAACTGTAGTTCTGTACATAAATCATGGTAGATGTACTGTACATCGGCGCAATTACAAAGCGTGAATACATAAAGAACAGCAATCCCATTACAACAGTAGCAAGAATAATAAACTTGATTCTGTGCAAAAGGACGCTGACAATTCGCTGAATGGTTACATTCTTTGCCATTTATATAGCCCCTTTAATTCATATTAAATATTATGAAAGCATACCGTAAAGCAAAAAAAGGTGTTTTTACGGCACTAATTTACACATTTTTATTTCATTATATCTTATGTATTCTCAGTAATATTTCTATCATAGAATATTGATTGAAATAATTTCTTTAATATTATACAAATTTTTCATTGTAGGATTCTTTAACAGCAAAAATAAAGGAAGCCGCAAAGACTTCCTTTATCATAGTTTATTAAGTTACGGTTATCAGCCTACAACATTAAGAAGTACGCCGGCTGCAACTGCTGAACCGATTACGCCTGCAACATTCGCCCATAGCGTGCATGAGGAGGAAGTTGCCGGGATTTTCAGCCTGACCAACCTTCTGAGATACACGGGCAGCCATCGGAACGGCGGATACACCTGCTGAACCGATGAGCGGGTTAACCTTACCGCCTGTTGCCTTGTACATAATCTTACCGAAAAGTACACCGAATGCAGTACCCATACAGAACGCAAGAAGACCGAGAACGATAATCTTGATTGTGTCAAAAGTAAGGAAGTTCTGACCGGATGCGGTTGCACCTACAGTTGTACCAAGGAAGATTGTGATAATATTCATAAGCTCGTTCTGAGCTGTTTTGCTGAGTCTTTCAACAACGCCGGACTCCTTAAAGAGGTTACCGAGCATAAGCATACCAACGAGCGGAGCTGCGTCGGGAAGGAAAATTGCGATGATAATAACAACAATTACCGGGAACATAATCTTCTCAAGCTTTGAAACGGGACGAAGCTGTTCCATAACTACCGAACGCTCTTTTTTTGGTTGTGAGTGCCTTCATAATAGGCGGCTGAATAATCGGCACAAGAGCCATATATGAATATGCGGCAATTGCGATTGAACCGAGAAGATGCGGAGCAAGTTTTGTTGTTACATAAATAGCCGTAGGACCGTCGGCACCGCCGATAATACCGATAGCACCTGCCTCTGCCTCTGTAAATCCGAGGAAAATAGCACCTGTAAATGTTAAAAAGATACCAATCTGTGCGGCAGCACCGAGGATAAGGCTCTTCGGGTTAGAGATGAGCGGACCAAAGTCGGTCATGCAACCGATGCCGAGGAAGATAAGAGGCGGATAAATGCCGAGCTTAACACCCTGATAGAGGTAATAAAGAAGTCCGCCGTATGTCGGATTCTCAATATAAGTTACTCCGTCAATCACCGTTTTGGCGTGTCCCGACACCGCAATATTCTGTGCGGTACATTGAGCCTCTGTCAAAAGCTGTGTTGTAGGCGGAGCCATAATGCTCGGATAAAGATTAACAAGCAGCATACCGAATGCGATAGGAAGGAGCAAAAGCGGCTCATACTGCTTTTTGATTGCAAGGTAAAGCAAAACGATTGAAATACCAATCATTACATAGTTCTGCCAGTTAAGAGTTAACAGACCCGAGTCTTCAAAGATACCGACAACGGCATCTACAAAGCCTTGTAAAATTTCCATTTGATAACATCCTTTCCCTTAAAACTTTGCCTTAAAACGGGCGGGTATTATCAAGTACACCGGCTTTTGCCCATGCGGAACGACCGCCGTCTGATGACTTTTTAATACTCTTGATTCTTGCTTTTTCGGAAGAGCCGTACATTGTGGCAACCGCTGCGGAAATTACGGCAACAACCTCATCGGAAACACCGTCTGTCTGAGCAGGAGCAACAGGAGCGGCAACAACAGGAGCAGGAGTTTCTGCTACAGTTTCAGCCTTTTTCTCTTTGCTCTTTTTGCCGGCATCTTGAGCTTTCTGAATGATTGCGCCGTAAATCTTGATTATGAAAATCAAGAGAATCAGCATTGCGAATACAACAACAAAACCTGTAAGAACAACTTTTGCCGAGGCAATACCTTTTTCGGCAAGGGAAAGCTCCTCTTTAGCCAATAAAGCTACATCGGAAAGATTCATAAAACAACCCCCATATTTGTCATTTGCATATAGGAATATTATACTTTATTCCCGAAACATTTTCAATAACAAATATGGGGCGAATATTTTTTTGGCGATATTACCAATTTATTTATTTGTAAGCCTGTTTATTTGTGAATTAAGGCTTTGCGATTTTATCGTTATTTGTCGTTACAGAATTATACATATTAATCCGTTACAGCCGTCATTAATAATTTTTTCAACTGTCTCCCCTATCCGCCTTCTGGCATCGGCAGGCATTCTGTACAGTTTGTTGTGAAGTCCCTCGTTAACGAGTTCGTGAACTGATTTTCCGAATATGTTACTCTCCCAGATTTTTTCCGGATTTTCGTCAAATTCTCTGAGAAGATAAGACACAAGCTCTTCGGACTGCTGTTCCGAACCGACAATCGGAGTTACCTCTGTCTGCGTAAAAATCTTCATCATATGAATTGACGGTGCGCTTGCTCTCAGCTTGATACCGTATTTTCCGCTCTGCTTAATAATCTGCGGTTCGTCAAGGGTAAGTTCGTCAATTGTCGGCATAACAATTCCGTAGCCCGTTTCCTGAACCTGTTCATAAGCCTGTGCAATCTTGTCGAATTCTTTTTGTTTTTGCGAAAGAGTCTTTATGCAATTTAGAAGTTCGTACTCCTCGGTTATATCAAGCCCGGTTTCTTCTGAGATAACCTTGTAGAAAAGTTCGCTTTCGATAGATACGGCCATCTCCGCATATCCTTTTCCGAGGTCAAGACTCGTAACCTTTGCAGATGTGATGTACTCGCATTGCTCAATATCAGAGATTATCTGCTGAATTTGCCTGATTTTCTCAATTTTTGCGGCATTTTTCTTTATTGAATCAAATACAACCGATTTCAGCCAATGGTCTTTATCGAGCTTTACAACCCATTTCGGAATGTCAACCTTGATTTCACGGATTGGAAATTCAAACAAAAGCTGTGCAAGTATCCTTTTGATTTCGGTTTCGTCAAGCTCCATACAGCTAACGGGAATTACGGGAACCTTGTATTCGGCGGTCATTTCGTTTGACAGTTGAATTGTTTCATCTGCCGTAGGGTCAACTGAATTGAGAAGTATAATGAACGGTTTATTGATTGCTTTCAGCTCATTAATTACTCTTTTTTCACTTTCAATATAATCTTCTCTCGGAATATCACTGATTGTTCCGTCAGTAGTGATAACAAGACCGATTGTTGAATGGTCGGTAATTACCTTTTTAGTGCCTATTTCTGCGGCGTCATCAAAAGGAATCGCCTCGTTTGACCACGGAGTTTTTACCATTCTCGGTTCGTCCTCTTCGCTGTAACCGATTGCGCTGTTTACAATATAGCCTACGCAGTCAATCATTCTCACATTGAGGGTTGTGTTGCCGCCGAGATTGATTTCAACGGATTCCTCGGGAATAAATTTGGGTTCTGTGGTCATTATGGTTCTTCCTGCCGCAGATTGAGGAAGCTCATCAACGGTACGCCTGTAAACTGCCTCGTCACGGATATTGGCAGAACAAGCGAATCCATAAACCTTTTTATAAATGTAGATTTTCCCGTTCTGACGGGACCGACTACTCCGATATAAACATCGCCGTCGGTTCTTCGGGAAATATCCTGATAAACATTTCTCTCTTCCATTTTTTATACCTCCCTATATTCTCGGAATCAACAGCATTTTAGGTGCGTCGAGCACCTGATTTTCAGCCGAATTTTCCGAAAGCAGCAAATCAAGCTTTGTGTTGTGGGATTTAGCAATATCCCAGAGCTTTTCTCCCTTGTCGGCAAAGTATAATGTCAGCGCACAATTTTCGGGAGGTATAGGTTTATCCTCAAAAACACTTACATTTTTTACGGTGTTTACTCTGTTTTCTGAAAAAACAGCACCGCAGATTTTCAGCTCACAACGAATTTCTATGACATCATCCTCGGCAAGTCTGTAGCTTATACTTGCTGTCCTTGTACCGAAAATTTTGGCACAGGTGCAGTCTGTCTGCGGAATAATATGCTCATAATCGGCTGAACGCTCAATAAACACAGGCATATCTTCCCCGTTAAGTGCCAATATGCATATGTTGATTTTTCCGCTTATAACCATACCTCTGTCATCGTGTGAAGCCTCGGCAGTAATTTGTTCTGTGAAAATATCGAGAATTCGTGAGATTTTTCCGTCATCAATCTTAACGGACATTTTTTCCATATGAGGTTCATTAATCGGAACAACCTCGCCCGTAATTTTTAATTGTTCAAACTCCGGCAACGAGGAAAATTCTGTTGAGTAGGCGTCACATACAATTTCCTCCTCACGGGTTATATAGCCCTCCTCCGTAACACAGAGCTTAACTTCAAGTATCACAGACGGCTTTTCGGAAAGCATATCATTTTTCAGTCTGATGTCATACGACATAACATCGCAGGAAACACAGTTGATTGTGTTTTCGTCAATTCCGTCACAATCTAAAATTTTGTTGAACGGCAACAGATAGTCAAGCTTTTCAACTTCTCCGCTCTCTGCGTTTGAAAGGTACAAAAGCTTGAGATTAAGTTCACCGTTGAGCATGAGTTTTCCCGTTACAGCCTTAGCATCAATCACTCCGACGCTTACATCGCTACGGAGAACGGATTCAATCTGCGGTTTTTCGCCTACCGAAATTTCTTCGCAAACAGAAAACTGCTCCTGACAGAACGATTTTAGATCGGCGCAGGTAACGGTCTTTCGGTCAGTTTCAATATTATCGGAAGGCGTGAAAATGCTCGTCTGAGTTTTTGAAAATACCTTTGCATACAACGAAAACGCCCCGTGCATAACAAGTCTGCGGGGACTTAACGCCCTACAGTTTATGTATTCCGGCTTGGTTTTTGTGATGATAACCGGATTGTCGGGAGCATCTTTTACCGAAAAGTTCTGTGAAAAATTCACGCTTTGTTCGCAGCAGCGCACGCTTTTCTTTATGCTTTCCACATACATTACATTTACTGTGCAGAATCCGTCAATCTGAAGCTGACCTCCGGAAAGGGTTCTGCTCTGAATTTTGGGCGTAAGGGTACATTTCAGAATTTTTTCTATATCCGGACAATAATCGGGCAGAGTGAGGTCAACATCTGCAAGCTGTTCGGCAACCGTGTCAAGCACAGCCGACGGTGTGCAAAACGAGCGGTTTTCCTGATTAAACTCCATATTTTTCTCTCCTTTATGTTTTATAGTTCAATTATATTAGGGAGTGCGGAAAAATATTACCCGTGAGATTAATCATTATTTCATTTTAAAAAATAAGATGTGCAAAGTTTTTTGTAACTATGCACATCTTTGGCTCGAATTTATTGTAAACTATTACCAATAGCAAGATTTTGGAACAGTGTCCAAACATATGACTATTATTCCGGCTTGGTTTCCTTTTTGATTCCGTAAATTTTTCTCAAAATTGCCGATATGAATTTTGGTTTCTCAATAAGTACAACTTTCATAATTACCTCCGAACACAACAAATACTGACAACTACGAGTGCGCCTGCCGCAATGACGAGTACCCATTCACTCGGCAGAAGTGATGCACACAGCAGTCCCAGTCCAAAGCATACTGCAGATTTTATTCTCTGTGTGTAACAATTCACTGTATCACCCTATATCAGAATATACACAAAATCAAATTATGTGCAAAAGCGGTTGAATTATTTTTAAAATTGATATAAGATAAACTGAGAAAACAATTACGGAGAATTTTACAGACTATGAGAACACTTGAAATTAAAAAGAATGACGCAAATCAGCGACTCGATAAATTTTTACAGAAAAGATTCAAAACTCTGCCAAAGTCGCTTATGTACAAATATATAAGGAAAAAGTGTATTAAGGTAAACGGCAAAAAGTGTGATATTCAGACCATGCTCAAAGAGGGCGATATGCTTACCTTTTATATTAAGGACGAATTTTTTGAGGCATCGGAGCAAAAAAGCTATGAGTTCATGAAAGCGCCAAAAACCTTTGACATTGTTTATGAGGATGAAAACCTTATACTTATAGATAAAAAACCGGGCATAATCGTACACCCTGACAAGAATTATCACTTTGATTCACTTGTTGCAAGAGTTCAGCACTACCTCTATGACAAAGGTGAATATAATCCCGATGAAGAAAAAGCCTTTGCACCTGCACTTGTAAACAGAATTGACAGAAACACGGGTGGAATTGTTATTGCGGCTAAAAATGCCGACAGTCTGAGAATTTTAAACGCAAAAATGAAAACAAGAGAGCTTGAAAAATACTATCTCTGCCTTTTATACGGAAAGCCAAAAAAGGACAGTGACACACTTCACGGTTATATGACCAAGAATGAAAGTAAAAACAAGGTTACTGTTTTCAAAAACGAGGTTGAGGGTTCAAAAGAAATCAAGACAAAATATGAAATTCTTGACTTCAACGGCAAATTCAGCCTTGCCGAAGTTGAACTGCTGACAGGCAGAACTCATCAGATAAGAGCGCACATGGCATCAATCGGACATCCGCTTGTGGGCGATACAAAATACGGCAAAGGCAAAAAAGCACCCGACAGCATTAAGTATCAGGCGCTTTACAGCTATAAGCTGAAATTCAATTTTGAAACCGATGCAGGCATTCTTAATTACCTTAACGGCAAGGAATTTAAGGTAAACGATGTATGGTTTGCAAAAAACGGAAAGATAAATCTAGATAGATAAAGGCGGTCAATAACCGTCTTTTGCTTTGCAAAAACAAAAATATTATTCTTATTTTATACACATAAACGCACTCATTGTGCCTCTGTGACCTTTGGTGGCACGGTGACTCCATAAGAGGTCGCTGTTGCAATTGGTGCAGACATCCGAAACTGTTATGTTTTCATTCTTTACACCTGAAGCAGTAAGAATCTGACGGTTGGTTTCAAGGAGATCGACCATATATTTTCCGTTTCCTTTTTCAAAAACGAACTTTGAGCTGTCAAGGTCTGCAAGATTCAGAAAATGTTCTGCACATGGGTAGTCAACCTCATAGCAACAAACTGAAATTGCGGGACCGATTGCGGCTTTGATATCGGCGGGATTTGTGCCGTAAAGCTCAGTCATTTTCTCAACAACCTTTTCCCCTATTCTGCCGACAGTTCCTCTCCAGCCGGCATGGGCAAGTCCGATTGCCTTATTCTTTGTATCGACAAAAAACAGCGGTGTGCAGTCGGCATAGTAGGTTACGAGGGTTACTCCCTTTTCATTTGTAATCAAGGCGTCAACGCTCTCCATATCACGAGGCTTGTAGATACCTATGCCCTTTTCGGCAGATGTTACCGCTCTTACAACCGTGTGGTGATCCTGTGCCGAGGCTACAAGACTTTCATAATCAAAGCCTGCACTTTTGCAGAATCTTTTGTAATTTTCGGTTACGCTGTCGGGATTGTCACCTCTGTTGAATGCCATATTCATTGATGTAAATTCACCCGTTGACACACCGCCGAGTCGGGTTGTGAATGCGTGATTGATGAAATTAATTTCTGATAAAGAATTATATGTAAGATACGGAACCGTATCAATGTTGTTGAGCTTCATTGTTTTTGAAAAAAATTTCATAAGTGTTCCTTCCATATTTTATAATAAGATTATTTTTAACCGATTAATTGCTTTGTCAATATTTTCCGACAAAATATTATGCTTGAAACACGGCTGAGTTAATGATATACTATATTCATTCAGAGGTGTTGATTATGAAAAAAAAGTTTGTTTGGCAAGAATATTCCTGTCAACTGTTCATATTGCGAATACAACGGAATGGAAAACGATATTATGTTCTGCAAAAAGTCAAAGCAGGTCAAGGACGGAAAATGCAGAGCGTTCAAGTATGACCCGTTGTTGCGTATGCCGAATGTCACGGTTTTTAAAACAGATTTTTCAGCAAAGGATTTTAAACTTTAATCTGCCGTATTTTTATTATACAGGAATGAATTTTGTTAATATTCCTTTTCAGAATTAAATTACACATTCAAAAGAAAAAGCTTTACCGTTTTGGTAAAGCTTTTAGTTTTGCAGTTTTATGAATTTACGCCATCTGAAAATCACGGATATAGCTTGTGATAGCCTTTTCAATGATTTCCTTTGCCTTGTCAACACCGTCAGTTTCGGTTACCGAAGTAACCTTGTCAGCCTCAAGTGTTTTGTAAACCTGGAAAAAGTGCTGAATTTCTTCAAAATAGTGTTTTGGCAGTTCGCTGATGTCGCTGTAGCAATTGTAGTTGGGATCGTTAACGGGAACTGCAATAATTTTTTCGTCACAGCTGTCGTTATCAACCATATTGAGGACGCCGATAGGCTTGCATTCAACGAGCGTCATTGGCTGAATTGTTTCACTGCACAAAACAAGAACATCAAGCGGATCGCCGTCATCTGCAAAGGTTCTCGGAATAAAGCCGTAGTTGGCAGGATAGTGAGTTGATGTAAAAAGCACACGGTCAAGCTTGAGCATACCTGTTTCTTTGTCAAGCTCGTACTTGTTTTTGCCGCCCTTTGAAATTTCGATTACTGCATAAAACTTGTCTTTTGTAATTCTCTTCGGAGAAATGTCGTGCCAAATGTTCATAATTTCTGTCACCCTTCTTAACCTTATTTTTTATATATCCTGTAATACCCTGTGAAACATTATGTTATGGTTTAATTATAAGAAACCTGTCAAACTTTGTCAAGGAATTTTTGTAATTTCAATCAAACTAATTCAAATTAAATAATTTTCGGTCATAATTATTCAAAGATTATGACCGAGTTTGATTATTTAAGTGTTTTTAATTTTAAGTGTTGTCATAAACCTCTCGCCTGTGACCTATAGACAAAGCAAGAATAACAAGTTCTTCGTCTTCTATAAGGCAGAGCAGTCTGTAATCTCCGATACGATACCGCCATTGACCTTTGCGATTTGCCGTGAGAGCTTTTCCCTTTACTCTTGGATTTTCACACCCCGACAAATTCTTTTCAATCCACGCTTTAATCATCTTCATGGTATATCTGTCGAGTTTTTTAAATTCTTTTTCAAATCTCGGAGTGGTTCTTACAACATAACTCATATGTCAAGTTCCTTCCAAAAATCAGAGATTGGTCTGCTTTCTTCACCGCTCTTTTTGTATTCATCATAAGCGTCATCAAAAACGGCAAGGTCATATTCTTCTTCGATTTTTTCAAACAAAGCCTGTTTAAAAGCCTCTCCGAGTGATATTGAGTGCAACCGAGCATAGCTGTCTGCTATTTTCTTTTCCTGTTCTGTTAATCTGATTGAGAATGCCATAATACCGACCTCCTTGTATAGTACATTGTACTACATTATTATTTCTTTGTCAATGAATTTTATTCGATAAAAATAAAGGAACACGACAAAATCAATCTGCCGTGTTCAATGTTATTAAATTTACTTTCTCACATTTTCAACAATAACTTTTACAAACTGAATTATAAATGTCGGGATGAATGCAAGGAGGGCTATAAAGCCTGCCTGTGCGCCTGTGAGTGCGGTAACGCTGAAAAGCGGCTGCATAAACGGAACAAACAATACAAATGCGAGCAGTAATGTTCCGATAAAGAAAGCGCCTATGCTTGCCGTATTTGAAAAAAGTCCGAGTTTAAAGATTGAATGTGTACTTCTGCAATTAAAGCCGTGGAACAGTCTTGCAAGCGTGAGTGTTGCAAATGCCATTGTGCTTGCAACGGCTGGACTTGTCTGAAGTCCGATGTAGAATGAAATGAGCGTTACAACGGCAATCAAAGCACCCTGTCCGAGCATAAGAGCAGAAAAGCTTTTTGTAAGGATTCCCTGTTTCGGATCACGGGGTTTCTGTCTGAGCAAATCTTTTTCGGGTTTCTCCATACCGATTGCAATTGCGGGAAGTGAGTCTGTAAGAAGGTTGATAAACAGAAGGTGAACCGCCTCAAACGGTACGGGCAGAGCATGATTGAACAGAACAACACGGCAAAAATGCCTGCCATATTACCTGAAAGCAAGAAAAGAATTGCATTTTTAATGTTGCGGTAAACATTTCGGCCGTTTGCAACCGCCTTGATAATTGTAGCAAAGTTATCATCTTGAAGAATCATAGATGCGGCGTCTTTTGAAACTTCGGTACCTGTGATACCCATTGCAACACCTATATCCGCTTTTTTGAGAGCAGGTGCGTCGTTTACACCGTCACCTGTCATGGAAACAATGTTGCCTTTTCTTTGCCAAGCCTCAACGATTCTGATTTTGTTTTCGGGAGAAACTCGTGCATAAACAGAAATTTTCTCAATTTTTTCGTCAAGCTCCTTATCACTCATTGCGTCAAGCTCAAGACCTGTAACTGCGATGTCGCCGTCATTGAAAATACCAATTTGCTTTGCGATTGCACTTGCTGTGATTTTGTGGTCGCCCGTAATCATAACAGGCTTGATTCCTGCACGGATTGCATCGGCAACAGCCTGTTTTGACTCCTCTCTCGGAGGATCTATCATTGAAACAAGTCCGATGAATGTATAATCATTCTCTGTGTCAACCGTGAGAGCCTCATCAGATTCCTTATATGCAAAGGTGAGAACACGGAGTCCCTGTTCGGAATATTCACGGTTAACTCTTGAAATCTCAGCCTTATCTTCATCTGTAATCGGACGAATACCGTCTTTTGTTGCTATACTTACGCAACGGTCAAGAATTGAATCAAGCGCACCCTTTGTGAGAATATGATTTACACCGTGCATTTTGTACTTTGTGCTCATCATCTTTCTGTCGGAATCAAACGGAACCTCCTCAACCCTTGTAAGAACATCCCTAAGCACATTTTCGTCAAGTCCGATATGCTGAAATGTTTCAAGCAAAGCGTACTCGGTCGGGTCGCCTATTCCCTTTCCGTCAACGATACTCGAATCGTTGTTTAGAACCATATCGTAAAGGAGATGACGGTGGCTTTCAATATTAAGGTCAAGCTGATTCTCAAGAATACTTTCGCCGTTCACATAGATTTTCTGAACAGTCATTTTGTTTTGTGTGAGCGTACCCGTCTTATCGGAGCAGATTACAGACACACAACCGAGGCTTTCAACAGCCTTCAAATCCTTGATAACGGCATTTTCTTTTGCCATTTTTTGCGTACCCATTGCCTGAACAATTGTAACGATTGAGCCGAGTGCCTCAGGGATTGCGGCTACTGCAAGTGCAACGGCAAACATAAGAGAGTTAAGAACCGACATTCCGTTGAACATACTCAAACCGAAAACCACTACACAGATTGCCATAATAATAACGGCAAGTCTGCTCGAAAATTTATCAAGGCTGAGCTGGAGGGGAGTTTTCTTGCTCTTTGCCTGATTCATAAGTGTAGCAATTTTACCGATTTCTGTGTTCATGCCTGTTTCCGTAACAACGACAATTGCTCTGCCGTATGTTACAAGGCTGCCCGAAAAGACCATATCAGTGCGGTCAGCAAGCGGAACTTCCTTTTCAATTGTCTCCACACTTTTGTCAATATTTGTAGATTCACCCGTGAGCGAGCTCTCATTCACCTGTAAAGAATAGTTATTTATTATTCTTCCGTCTGCAACAACAAGGTCGCCTGCCTCAAGCACAACAATGTCGCCGGGAACGATGTTTTCTGAATCAATTTCAATCTTTCTTCCGTCACGGATTACCTTTGCCGAAGGTGACGAAAGCGATTTAAGGCTTTCAAGCGACTTTTCCGCCTTGACATGCTGAACCGTGCCGAGAATAGCGTTAAGTGTGATTACCGCAAAAATTACGATTGTGCTTTCAACACTTCCCGAAAACATTGAAACGATTGCCGCAATGATAAGGATTATTACCATAAGGTCGGCAAACTGACTTAAAAACACCTGAAAAACAGATTTCTTTTTGCTTTCTTCAAGCACATTTTTTCCGTGTTTTTCAAGAAGGCTGTCAGCCTGTTGTGACGAAAGTCCTTTGCTTGTGACACCGAGCTTGTCAAGAGTTTCACTCTCGGTCAACTGATACCAATTTTTCATAATTTTCTCCTCCGTTCGGATTGCAGAATACAGACAGACTGAAAAAGGCAAATAAAAAAGACCTTTATTGCAAGGTGCAACTCACCCTACAATAAAAGTCTTGTCCTTTAAGATATAACCGATACCGAAAACGGTATGTACTGACGATTAATATCACAGATTATCTGCGAACTACTCCCCTTTATCTGCAACTATTCTATCAAATTTATTCCTCATTGTCAACAGAATTTTCCGAAATTTTGTTGATATCATCATTTTCGGCAACAATTTCATCTGTGACAAGGTGTCTTTTGCGTTTTTTGGGTTTACTGCAGGTTGCAAATATTATGCCCAAAAATGCAAGAAAAGCACCGCTGCATGAAAAGACTGCGGAGAAATACGGGCGTTCAAGAGCATATGCAACAATTGTTGCAACAATGAAAAGCACTGCGGCAACAAGCATTAATATAAAAGCGGTTTTATAAAGGCCATTCATTTTTCTTTTCATAATCAGTCACCAAGATTGTTTGCAATGTTTGCAAAATCTTCAAGTTTAAGCTGTTCCGCCCTTGCATTCAGAGGAACGGAAGAATTATCAAGAATTGTGTTGACCTCTGCCTTTGGCAAAGAAAGTCCGGATGCAAGAGAATTTGAAAGTGTTTTTCTTCGCTGTGAAAAGGCGGCTTTTACAACCTTAAAAAACTTCTTTTCGTCATCAACCTTCACGGGCGGTTCTTTGAGAATGTTAAGTCTTAAAACAGCCGAATCAACCTTTGGAGCAGGCATAAACGAGCCGGCACTAACCGAAAACAGCATTTCGGGTTCTGCATAATAATTGACCGATACCGTTACCGCACCGCTTGCACGAGAACCCACCTCAGCACAAATTCGCTGAGCCGCCTCTTTCTGAACCATAACCGTGATTGCACAAATCGGCAGTCTGTCCTCAAGCAATTTCATAATTACGGGAGATGTGATGTAGTACGGAAGATTTGCGCACACAACAACATCCATACCCTGAAATTCTTCTTCAATCAGCTTGTGCAAGTCAATTTTAAGAATGTCATCGTTTACAACTCTTACATTGTCGTGTTCGGAGAGTGTTTCTTCAAGAACGGGAAGAAGTCGCTTGTCAAGCTCAACCGCTACAACCTTGTCGGCAAGTGAGCAAAGCTCTGTTGTGAGAACCCCTATTCCGGGACCGACTTCGATTACGCCAACTCCCTCTCCGGCACCCGAAAGCTCTGCCATTCTCGGACAAACTGACGGGTTTATAAGAAAATTCTGACCGAGTGACTTTAAAAAAGTAAAGCCGTGTCTTGAAGTATATCTTTGATTGTACCTATATCTGATAATTTTTTCATCTTAATATGCGAAGCCCTTTCGGATATTTATTTTTCAGTCTTGAATTTGACGCTTTGCCAAAGCCTGTTGTGATTCCGTTTACACAGACAGCCGTATAGCCTTTGACATCCTGTGACACGGCAATTTCCTCACCGTGAAGATACGCTGCAATTTCTTTGCTGTTCACATCAAAATCAACTGCGGATTTACAGTTTTCCTTTTTAGCTGCCGTAAATGCGCTGTGATGCGGTTCGATTCTGTTCTTGACAATTTCGCCGAGAATAACTCCCGCACGGAGAATCTGCAAGCCTTTTACATCAAAATTATAATGCTGCGGAAGAACTATAATTTTATCCTTTATAACCTCAATATTTTCACCGAACGGTCTGTCGATAAAAATACTGTCATAGAAATCATAAATTTTCGAGTCGATTTTATTATTCTTTTTAGGAATATTATAATTAGAATACGGCTCGCCCTTTTTGTGAAGCTTTGCAGCAAAATGCCCTTCTCCGCCGTCCATCGGAAAAATTCTTCTCGCATAATCAAGCGCAGATCTGCCGAATGTTACACCGGAATCAACAAGCTCAAAATCGGGATTTTCTGCAAGAAACCGAGAAATTACACCCTCGTTTTCTTCCTTTGAAAAAGTACAGGTTGAATAAACCATATATCCGCCGTTTTTTAGGGCGTCCTTTGCACTGTTAAGAATCAAAAGCTGGCGGGCGGCACAACTCTTTACATGCTCAATACTCCATTCACGCTCCGCATCATTCTTGCGGAACATTCCCTCACCGCTGCAGGGTGCGTCAACAAGGATTCTGTCAAAACGGTTTTCAAGCCTTTTGCAAAGCTCATCGGGACGGCAGTTTGATACAACTGCGTTTGAAATACCCATTCGTTCAATATTCGATAAAAGAATATTCGCCCTGTTTCTTACAATTTCATTGCTCCACAAAAGTCCTGTTCCGTTAAGTTTAGCGCCGATTTGCGTACTTTTTCCGCCCGGAGCGGCACACAAATCAAGGACATAATCGCCCTCATGAACATCAAGCATTGTAACTGCCGAAGTTGCAGACGGTTCCTGAATATAGAACGCCCCTGCATGGTGCAGAGGATTGTTGCCGATTGACTTAACATCGGACGGAATATAGAAGCCCTCATCGCAAAACGGAGTTTTTTTCAGTTCAAAATCAAGAAGTGAACAAAGCTTTTCGGGCGAACATTTTAAGGTGTTGACACGAAGTCCCTTTATGAAATCGTCACTATTGTAAAATTTTAAAAATTCGTCAAATTCATCACCCAGAAGTGATTTCATTCGCAATAAAAAATCATTCATGAATAAACAAGCCTTTTCGGGTTAATAATAGTTTTGTAAAGGAGGTGTTGAAATGAATTTCAATCAGAATCGGAACAACAATCAGAACAAGAACGAGCAGAACAGCCAGAATAAGAATCAGAACAACAATCAGAATAAAAATCAGCAGAACAGCCAGAACAAAAGTCAGAACAATTGCAGATGATTACATTCTGAAGTTCTCCCAAGCCGTGTCTTTTTGATGCGGCTTTTTTCTTTATAGGAATTAATAGCCGTATTCTTCGCCGATGATAATAACCTTGATTCTGTCAATATGTCTTTGCTGAGCAGATACCACATAGTTACAGCAGATTCTTGTGTCACCGTGACAACCGTCACAGAGCTCGGGATTTTCTTTTCTCAATGAAACACATTCGCCTGTTTTTCCGCAGGGGGTTTCAATGCCGAGTCTGATTGTATTCTGCGGAGCGGCAATTGTTTTAACTCTCTTGATTGCCTCGTCAATATTCTTTACAATTTTGTTGATACCGCATACAACGATAACGCTTTTCGGACCGTAAAGAAGTGCGGCAACACGGTTTGAGTTGCCGTCAACATTATAAAGCTCTCCGTTTTCGGTAAGAGCGTTTGTGCTCATAAAAAATGTGTCTGCTCTGAAAGTCTGACGGTAAACCTCTTCAACCTCGGGACGAGTCATTCCGGGTGCGGAACGGTCAAGAAAATTGTAATCGGGTGAATTAATCATCTGATAAATTCCCGTTTCGTCAAGAGTTTTTGAACCTCCGCATGAAATTGTTTCGCCCTTTTTAATGAGTGTTTTTACAAGTGCCTGAGCCTCTTCCCTGTTTTCGCAAAAATAAGGTTTCATCTTGTTGCGTTCAAGATTTTTCATAACTTTCTCAACTTTTGCTCTCATTTCATCAGTCATAATAATTTCTCCGTTTCATAATTTCATAAAGCAATTAAGCAAGTTTTTGCATTAAATAATAGTTCTTTAAATGAACAATATTCGCCCCTACGCTTGACATTCTGCCTACGGTTACAATCTGCTCACACATAATAATTGTGATAACATACACTTGCCAACATTTTCACCAAAATCATATGTAATCATTATACAATACAAATTGAATTTTGAAAAGAAAATTATTTGTCAACAGCACGGGTTTTGCGAATAAAATGATAAGAGAATAAATTTAGGAGAGATTTTATGCCGTCAGTTTATCTTTCACCGTCATTGCAGGAGTACAACCCTTATATTGACGGAGGAAATGAAGAATATTATATGAATCTTATTGCAGATGCCATGGAGCCTTATTTGAGGGCAAGCGGAATAGATTTCAGGCGAAACGATCCCGATATGACGCTGAGTCAGGCAATTGCAGATTCAAACAAGGGCAATCACGATTTGCACCTTGCAATTCACAGCAATGCCGCTCCCGAGGGTTCGGCAGGCAGATACACGGGTGCTGACATTTATTACTATCCGACAGGCAGTAACGGCAAGCGTTTCGCTGAAATTCTGCAAAAGAATTACAAGGATATTTATCCCGAACCGAACGATGTTGACATAATCCCCACTACCTCACTTGCAGAAGTCAGGCGAACAAAATCACCGTCGGCATTGATTGAGGTTGCATATCACGATAACCCCGAAGAAGCTCAATGGATTAGGACAACATTAATGCAATCGGCAGAAATCTTGCAAAATCAGTTGCCGAGTATTTTAATATGCCGTTTGTCGAGCCGTAATTTAATTTTGACAAAGAATAAAGGTCAACACGATTATGTGCTGACCTTTTGTTATTCATCAAAATATGCGTTTAAAAATAATCAGGTCTTTCGCTCATATTGTTCCTTTCATTACATTTCAATTAGATGTTCACAACATTCGGAACACATATTTCTTTTGATATTAACTGTTTGCCCAACCGCAAATTTCAATTTGTTTTTATACAACTTCAATATCATTCATCTCAATACTGCCCCAGGCTTTTTGCCAGGTGTTTTGGTATTTATCGGGTTTTCTTCTTCTGAAAGTCAGACCGTCTGCGACCTCTAAGGTTTCAAAGGGGGCGGCATCGTTCTTTCGGCTGTAGAAAACATAGCGTGTATAGTATCCGCCACGGACAATTTTCGATATATCTATTTTCAATTTTGCCGTGTGGGTTTCGCCCTTTTTCCCCGAATAGAAATTTTCAACCACAAATGCGGTAACGGGATATCTTCGGTAATCGCTCACTTCAACACGCAAACAAAGATTTTCAATATCAGCCTTGTTTTTCCATGTGAGTTCAAGCAAAATCTGCTCGTCATCATAGAAAATATTATTCTCTTTGCCGTTATATCCGGCAAATTGCAGACAAAGGTCGTTTCTGTCGGCATGATGCTTGTGTTCGTTTCCGACATATTCAATGGCACGGAAATTTTCGTTTGCACTTCCGAGATAGATTTTTACAGCGTCTTCAACATCGCCGTCAAAAACAATTTTGCCGTGGTCAAGAACTATGCACCTGTTGCAAAGGTCACGAATAGTATTCATATTGTGTGAAACATAGAGGACAGTTCTGTCCTCCTCGGTTGCAAGGTCACGCATTTTCCCGATACACTTTTTCTGAAAGTGCATATCTCCGACAGCAAGCACCTCGTCCATAATCATGATTTCTGCATCAAGGTGTGCCGCAACAGCAAACGCAAGCTTTACGAACATACCCGATGAATAACGCTTTACGGGCGTGTCAATGAACTTTTCACACTCTGAAAATTCAATAATACTGTCTATTTTTGAAGCGACCTCTTTCTTTGTCATTCCGAGGATTGCACCGTTAAGGTAGATGTTTTCCCTGCCGGTAAGCTCAGCGTGAAAGCCTGTTCCGACCTCAAGCATACTGGCAATTCGTCCCCTGAAACGCACTCTGCCGTCTGTCGGAGAGGTAATTCTGCATAAAACCTTTAACAGAGTTGACTTGCCTGCACCGTTAGCACCTATAATTCCTATGCGTTCTCCACGGTTTACCTCAAGGTTCACACCGTCAAGTGCTAAAAATGTGTCGCCCTTTGTGTATTGTTTGGCACCGATTCTCTGATTCGGATCTTCTTTACCTCTCTTTTTTGCATACCAACTCTGTAAATCATGACGAAGAGTTCCCGAACCGATTGCACCGAGTCGGTATTCTTTTGAAAGATTTTCAATTTTTATTACGCAATTTTCATTCATTTCAGTCATGACATCATACCGTATCTATAAAATTCTTTTCTACCCTATTAAAGACGATTATTCCGAACAGAAGAACGACTGCCGTAACAGCAAAGCTCAATATGAGATATTGCCACGGAAAAGTTCCGCTACCTAAGAATCCGTAACGGAATGTTTCAATTAGCGGAGCAACAGGATTTAAGAGTGCAAGCGGACGGAATGAATCCGACACCTGAGAAACAGGATAAACTACAGGAGTAATATACATCCACAATGTTACTCCGAATGAAACAAGCACACCAAGGTCACGGTATTTTGTTGTTACAGACGAAACAATCAGTCCGCAGCCTGTGCCTAAAAGTGCCGAAGAAAGCAGAATCAAAGGCATGAGCAATGCACATAAATTCGGGTGAACATTTGAACCCGTAAACATATATATAAGAACAAGTATAAAGAACATTACAAAGTTAATCAAAAAACCGATTGTGTTGTAAATTATGTTTGCGCACGGCATTACAAGCCTTGGGAAATACACCTTTCCGAACAGCCTTGCGTTACCGATAAAGGTTGATGAACTGCCGTTAAGACAGCTTGAAAAAAACGACCACAAAATGTTGCCTGCCATAAAAAACAGAAATTGAGGCATTCCGTCAGTTGAGATATTGGCAATCATACCGAAAATTACGGTAAAAACAAATGTTGAAAGGAACGGCTTTATTATTATCCACAACGGGCCGAGTACGGTTTGCTTGTAGGAATTTTTAAAATCACGCTTTACGAACAGCATAACAAGGTCACGATACTTCCGAACATCACCGAGATTAAGCTCAAACAATCTGCGTTTTGAAGTAATATCGGTTATTTCATTATTTTTCAAGCCACATTCCCCTTTTGTCGGTATTTCACATACAAAAAATTTTAACACATTTATATTTTTGTGTCAATTCAGGTTGATTTGCAGACATAATAATGCTAAAATAAATTAAGTTTATTTATGAAAGGAATTTGAAAATGACAAAAATTAAAAAGATTTCGGCAATCATGGTTGCCGCAGTTATTCTCTGCACATGCTTTTTAATGAGCGGTTGCGGCGGTGACACAGAGAGCAGTTCTTCTGAAAAAACAACTTCTGCAGCTTCAAGCGAAGAAACAACATCCGCAAGCACAGACACAACCAACTACAAGTCAAGCTACACAGCAATTATTGATGTTAAAGACTACGGTAAAATTGAAGTTGAGCTTTATGAGGAGCTTGCTCCGATTACAGTCAAGAACTTTGTTGACCTTGCAAAAGACGGCTTTTATGACGGTCTTACTTTCCACAGAATCATTACCGGCTTTATGATTCAGGGCGGTGACCCCCTTGGCAACGGTACAGGCGGAAGTAAAAAAACAATCAAGGGCGAATTTGCTCAGAACGGTGTTGAAAACAACCTTTCACATACAAGAGGCGTTATCTCAATGGCTCGTTCAAATGATCCCGACAGTGCAAGCTCACAGTTCTTTATTGTTCAGGCTGACAGCACACACCTTGACGGTCAGTACGCCGCATTCGGCAAGGTAACAAAGGGTATGGATATTGTTGATAAAATCTGCAAGGACACACCTGTTACAGATTCAAACGGTACTGTTGAAAAGAAAAATCAGCCTGTTATCAACTCAATTAAGATTGAGGAGAAATAATGAATGGTATAACTGTTCTTGTTGATGCGGATGCCTGTCCTGTTGTAAAATCGGTTGAAAGGATTGCAAAAAGTCACAATGTTCCCGTTGTGCTTTTGTGTGACACTAACCATGTTCTAAAGTCAGATTACAGCGAGATAAAAATTATCGGTGCAGGCGCAGACGCAGTTGATTTGGCGCTTGTCAACCTTTGTAAAAAGGGCGACATTGCGGTAACTCAGGATTACGGAGTTGCGGCACTTGTGCTTGGAAAGGGTGCGTACTGTATTCATCAATCGGGAAAATTTTCTCGGATGATAACATAGGCGGTCTGCTTATGGACAGACACCTTACCAAAAAGGCGAGAATGTCAAACGGCAAGCATCACATTAAAGGTCCGAAAAAGCGTACGAAAACTAAGATGAATGAAAATCTTTGTAAAAAAGCTTTGAAATCTTTGCTTGTAAAAGTGTTAAATAATTCTAATCAGGAATAATAATAATTTTTCGGTCATATACTTGAAATGCACAGAAATGTGTGCTACAATAATTGTAGGCAAAATGAAATGAGTTGTCCATTGGGCAAAACGAAACCCTCAAAGTCGGTAGCTTTGAGGGTTTCTTCTTAGGTTGTGCTGTTCAAGCATTATCTATCCAACCACTTGCAAATGTAGTAGGCAACTACACTTGCTCCAATAGATAATAAAAATGAAATGAGAAGATCCATTGGGTCACCTCCTTCCTGCCGGAAAGAGTCAACAGCACAATCAGTATATCACATCTATTGAAATATGTCGATATACTTTGACACTCATTTACAAACAGAACACCCCGAAGAATCAAATCTTCGGGGTGTTTGTTATTTTCTTAACTTTTATTATAACATTACTCGGTTGCATCAGTCGGATCTGTTGTTCTGACTTTTTTCTGATAGGTGTCAATGTTGAAAATACCGAGATTCTGTTTCCATTTTAAGATTCGCTTTACGGATGCGTCAACCTGAGCTTCGGGAATTTCACCGTTTTGAACAGCCTCAAGAACTGCGGGATATTGGGTATCGACAGATGAACAACAGAGCAAATCGTTACCGCATTTTGCCGCTGTGACTGCCGCCGCTTCATCTCCCGTAAAATCCGTGATTGCGTCCATGATAAGGTCATCGGTCATAATTACACCGTCAAATTTGAATTCATTTCTGAGAATATCATGCACCTTTTGTGAAAGTGACGCAGGATATTCGCTGTCCATGCAATTAACTATGTTGTGTGAAACAAGAATACAGTCGGCACCGGACTCAATTCCCTGATAAAACGGCTTGAAATCTGTATTTTCAAATTCCGAATAGTCACGGTCATCGTATGCAATTCCCGTGTGTGTGTCGCTGTTATTGCCGTAACCGGGAAAATGCTTCAGAACCGTGCCGAGCTTTTTTGATTTGCTTGTTTCAACAACGGTTCGCACATATCTGTTTTCCATATCAACATCCGAGCTGAAAGAACGGTCATACATAAAGCCATATTCATCCGAGGTCATATCGCACACGGGAGCCAGATTCACATTGATTCCGAGTGAAAGAAGTAAATCCGCTTTTTCTTCTGCATCCTGCTTGACAGCATCCCAACCGCCGTCTGCATAAGTATCTTTTGGAGAAAGAAACGGAGTTTCACGGAGGTTTGGGTTACTGCTGACACGAACAACCGTTCCGCCCTCCTCATCAACGCCGATTAAAAGCGGAATATCCGCCTCGTTCTGATAGCTGTGAATATCGTCAACAACTTCATCTTTGGTTTTACCGTCAAAATCTCTGCCAAACAGGATGTAACCGCCGATATTGTACTCGCTGACCTGTTGCACAGCATCTTCATCGGGGCAGCGTACAAAAAACATCTGCCCCACCTTTTCTTCAAGCGTCATATCGGATATGAATTTATCAAGCTTTCGGTCATTAATTTCTTCGGCTGACATTGTTGTCGGCTGAACAGTCGTCTGCTCAGCAGGCTGTGATTTTTCGGACTGACTGCTGTTTTCGGCACAAGCCGTCATTACAAAAACCATGCATAATGTAAGCAAAGCAGATGAAGTTATTTTTAATTTTCTGTTAAATATTTTCATAAACGCCTTACGCTTTCTGCATTTTAGTCTGCGTACTGCTTGTGACATAAACAAGGCACCTTACCGTAACACCGTTTGCCGTGGTACATGATACTGTTGTTTTGCCCGTTTTGTTGGCTGTAATTTTTCCGCTGTTCTCATCAACAGACGCAACAGTCGGATCTGTTGACGAATAGGTTGTTGAACAGGTCGCCTCACCGTCTGCTACAGAAAGATTCAGCAAGCTTGAATTACCCTCTGAAAGTGAAATTTTATTTTTGCCAAAGCTAACCGCCATTGCAAGAAACTTTACATTCACATTCACATTTTTTGTTTTACCGTCAGATGTCGAAATCGTGATAACCGTATCGCCTATGCCCGTGGCAACAATATTGCCGTTTTCATCAACAGAGGCAACTGACGGGTTACTGCTTGAATAGCTGACATCTATATCTCCACTCAACTCCGTAATTTCGCTGTTAAGGGTGTAACTTTCAAAAAAGTCCCATAGAAATGTCACTTTTCGGCAAAACAAGTTCAGACTTGCTCTGTACTGTTTCGTTAAGCTTTTCGGCAACGATGGGACCGTATATCTTCATATTGGCATATGCAAGAGGGTGAATCCCGTCACCTTTTTTGGTTGTTGCATTATATCTAAAATACTGTGTTGTAATTTCCTCATTATCATCGGTAAGCTCTGTTTCTTCCGAAAGGTCAACATAGGGAATTTCCCACTTATCAAGTATATTTTTTATTAAAGACCAATACTGTGACTGTTTTGTTCTTGTTGAGCAATGGTGACAGAGTACGAACAGCTTAATTGAGTCTTTATAATTCTTGTCAAGAAAATAGCAAATACTTTCCAACGCACCTGCTGTGGTGTATTCATTGTATTTTCCCGATTTATTATTTATATCGGTCATTGCACCCATTTCAACATTTTTGAACAGGTCATTAAAACCGCCGTCAAGCAGAATAACATCGTAACTGCCTTTCATTTCACGGACACGCTCAAGGATACTTCTGTGGTCTGTGCCGATAAAATCCTTTCTTATTGCAAGAGTTGTGCCGGGAACAGCTTTGTTAGTCATTGTCATATTATATTTTTCGGCAACATAATTGCAGAAAGAATATGTTGAATTTCCCATTGTGTTCGTCCCCGAACCGTAGGCAACGCTGTCGCCGTCACAATACATAGTTCTGCCCGAAAGGTAGTCGGGAGCAGAATACAGAGCCTTTGCACACGGAAAAAGCTGTGCGTAAAATTCGTTGCCGACAGCCTGCAAAATAAGATTAACATCATTTTCTGTGATTTTGCCGTCATCATCAACATCGGCAGCCGTCAGTTCTTCCTCGGTCGAACAGTGTCGATAAGGCTTTTGGCAAGCTTTGCATCAGCTGCATCAACAGTTCCGTTGTTATTAACATCGCCGTAAATTACATTGCCCGACGAAACAAAGTTTAGCGAATTATCATTGCAATATTTTTCTGCAACAGTCCCCGAATAGCCTTCAAGAGTGAACGATGAATCGGTTGAATACTGCTGAGTGCTTATTGTCTGCTTACTGTAGGTGTCAAAAACGCCCTTTTTGGTTGAACAGCTTACCGCAAACGAATCATCGCAAATCTGCGTTACGGACATTGGAATGCTCACGGATTTAAGATTTTTACAATTCATAAACGCACCGTAGCCTACAGTTTTCAAACCAAAGTTCAGGTTGATTTTTTCAAGGCTTTCACAACCGTAAAAAGCCCACCATTTGATACTTCTTACTGTGTTGGGAATTGTCACTTCCTTGATTTTGCCTGAATAAAAAGCCGTCCTGCCGATCGAGGTTACAGGCTTTGAATCAATGCTGTCGGGAACAGTCACGACTGCCTCCTTGCCCGTATAACCGCAAATTTCGGCTGTGTTATCGTCAAGAATTCTGTATTTAAAGTTTTTGTATGTGTGTTCACCGGTTGCGGCAAAAACGGTTGTACCGACACCTGCAACTGACGAAACTATTATTACCGTTGAAAGTAAAAATGATAAAGTTTTTTTGAAATTTCTCATTAAATAGCTCCATAAATCATTATTCCTATATTCTACTACAAAATGCAACATTTTGTAAATAGGCAAACAACCTAGAATTACCAAAAATAAAAAAACAGAGGAACAACATTGAAAGCAATTCAAAGAATGCTCCGGTTAATCCTCTGTATCCTTTATATATTTTTAAAAAATCAGCCTGCAAGCACAAGCGGAAGAACATCGTTACGGTCAATGTGAAGAACAACCGAAACCTCGTCACAAACCATTTTTTCAGCTTCTTTGAGAAAACGCTCGTCAGTAATGTGAAGACGTCTGCCCTTTTTGAGCTGGAGCTTACTGTGGAAGTGCATTCTCCTGATAAGCTCAACAAGCTTCATACAATCGCCGCCCGAAATAATCTCCTTGATTTTTTCACATCTTTCGGCTTTATTGTCAATCCATATTTCATTATCAGTTTTCTGTGACAAAATATCTTTAATTTCATCCGAAGAAAGGACAACACGCATTCTTGACACAAGCATTTCATTCTGAGTCGGAACAAAAAGCGTTGAAGAATCCGAGCAAACAGGTTTTAAAACATAGTATTCAATAGAATCCTTTCCGATTTTTTTCGTTGTAATTTCGGTAATCTCACAAACTCCGTTTGAGCCGTAAAGAACAACCTCACCAATACTGTACATACTCTCACCATCCGTATAATCGCATCATCTTAAATCTCAGATAAACACTGAGTTCCTGCAGTATTATTATACCACTTTTTGCATAATTTTGTTATAGGCAAAATTACCGAATTTGACAATTTTTTCACTGTGGGAAATTAGTTGAATTACAACTATGTACAATTATGCCGAAATGGAAACCCGCCGAAAAGTGAAATGACCGACAACAAGCGTCGGTCATTTTCGGGGTATATTGGGTTATAGAAGGAATATATCAATATAAATGAACGAAATAAGCATTGAATACAGGCAGAAGAAAGAACTTTTCACGACTAATTTCAAAACTCCAAAACAAATTACCTAAAAACGAATCTGTTTCAATGCTTATTCCGTGGGCATCAACTTTAACTTTATTGTACAACAAAAGAGTTTTAAATTCAATTGCATTTGCAACGGAATTAAATCTTTGATGTAAAATATCCTTTGAAATTTTTATCTAATTGTTACAAAAATAACAATCTCAACCTTTGCAGAACAAAATTCGCAATCTTTTAGGTGTAATTATTGAAGCTATAAATTATATATTTATATCCTTTTATTATTGCATTTATATCAATTTATTATGATATTATCCAAGAATTTCATCAGCAAGTTGTTCAAGCTGAGGAATATTTTCTTCTTTCATAGCAGAACGGATTGTCACAACAGTAGGACAAATTTCAACATTTTTCATTTCTTCAAGATATGTTCTCATTGTCTTTGCTGCCGAAGGAGCCCAAGAGCCGTTTTCAACCATAGCAACCTTTCTGTTCTTGTAGCCCTTGATTTTAAGGTGGTGCAGGAAATCGTTCATTATCGGGAACACGCCGCCGTCATAGCTCGGTGCGATAACAACCATTCTGCTGAAGCGGAATGCGTCCTCAATATCCTCGGCAAGGTCTGTGCGTGAAAGGTCAGCAATCGAAACCTTTTTGTCGGTTTTTGATTTGATGATTTCACAAAGCTTTTCGGCTGCCTTGGCTGTGTTGCCGTGAACCGAACAATATGCAATGAACACACCGTCGGTTTCAGGCTCATATTTGCTCCATGTATCGTAAAGACCGATGTACCAACCAAGATTTTCGTCAAGTACAGGACCGTGAAGCGGGCAGATTTTCCGAATATCAAGCTTTGCGGCTTTTTTGAGAAGATTCTGAACCTGAACACCGTACTTACCGCAGATATTGAAGTAATATCTTCTTGCCTCGCAAGCCCAATCGTCCTCCTGAGCGTCAAGTGCGCCGAATGTGCCGAATCCGTCCGCAGAGAAAAGAACCTTTTCTGCGCTTTCATATGAAACCATAACCTCAGGCCAATGAACCATGGGAGCCATTATGAATGTAAGCTTGTGCGAACCGAGTTCAAGTTCGTCACCCTCTTTGACTGTAACGGTTTTATCGGCAAAATCAAAATCCGGAAAAAACTGTGGGAGCATTGAAAAAGTCTTTGCATTACCAACAAGCTTCATTGACGGATATTTCTCGGAAACAACCTTAATATTTGACGCATGGTCGGGTTCAAGGTGGCTGATTACAAGATAATCGGGCGTTCTGCCGTTAAGCTCTCTGTCAAGATTTTCAAGCCATTCGTCAGTTTTTCTCTTGTCAACCGTATCCATAATTGCAACCTTTTTGTCAACAATAAGATATGAGTTGTAAGAAATTCCGTTGGGAACAAGATACTGACTTTCAAAAAGGTCGATTGTCTTGTCATCAACGCCAATATATTTTATAGAATCGGAAATTTTAACCTGCATTGTATTCTCTCCTTTATAAATCTGTGTCCGTATTTGTCGGAAATTTTTGTTAAGTCAATTATACTATGTTATCAAGTTGAAATCAAGATGATTAGGATAATTTAAACACTATGCAAATTTTGTTCATGTGTCTGATTGTATATGAAATTATTTTGCTATTGATTTAAAAGAAAAGCGATGATATAATATTGTTAAAGAAAAATACAAACGGGTTGTTATTATGGAAGTAAAGTATTCAAAAGCTGCACTCAAGTTCCTTGCAAAATCCGATAACGCAACAGTTAATCGTATCAGAATTGGAATTGAGGGGTTAAAAATTAATCCTCCTAAAGGTGATATAAAATTAATGCAGGGATTTGATGACGGCAGACAACGATTAAGAATCGGTAAATACCGTATTATTTTTAAAAGGTTACTTGACGGTACTTATGAAATAATATATATTATGGATATAGGTTCTCGTGGAGATATTTATAAATGAAAGGAGTTGCCGTATATGAGTACGAAAACAGCTGAAATTGCTAAAATGATTGATATGCTTCCCGACAGTGACAAGGAACTTGCCTACGAATTGATTAAGAAACTCGTACTTGCTTGGGATCCTGACTACACAAAAGTTACCGAACAGGAGTATAAAGATATTACAGAAGCGGAAAACGGTGACTTTGTTTCCGAAGACGATATTGATTGGGATAATCTTTCAAAATATGCAAACTAAATAATTGCATTAATTTAGCGGTGGCATTGACTACCGCTTTTTATTTTAGTTTTTAATATTTTGAGTGTATGACATTTACCCATCAAAGCATAATTTTCCACTTTCAATTTTCAATTAACAAAACAGTCCCTTTCAATGCATTTGCAAATTGAAAGGGACTGTTTGTATAAATATTAAAAAGTATTAGATTTCAAACTACAAAAATTACTTTCTGTTGTTTCTGTTAAAGCCGCCTCTGCGGTCATTGTGAGGTCTGCGTGGACGAGCTGCTCTTTCTGCGTCAATGTCGTTTTCGGGAACAAGACCGTCAACATCAATAAGAACCTGACGACGAGAGAGGTTAAGTCTGCCTTATCGTCAATTTCCATTACCTTAACACGGATAATGTCGCCTACATTAACAACATCTGTTACATTCTCTGTACGCTTAACATCAAGCTGAGAAATGTGAACAAGACCTTCCTTACCCGGAGCGATTTCAACGAAAGCACCGAAGTCCATAATACGGGTAACCTTACCGAGGTACATTGCACCAGGCTCAGGATCAACAGCGATTGTGTTGATGATTTCGATTGCACGCTTACACTTATCGGAATCAATACCCGAAACAAATACCTGTCCGAGTTCGCCGTCTTCCTCAATGTCAACCTTAACTTCGCATTCAGCCTGAATTTCCTTGATAACCTTACCGCTCTTACCGATAACCTCGCTGATTTTGTCAGCAGGAATTGTTGTTGTGAACATCTTGGGAGCGTACTTTGAAAGCTCTTCTCTCGGCTCTGCAATAGCCTTGAGCATTACTTCATCAAGAATGTAGTTACGAGCTTGTGAGTCTTGGCAAGAGCCTCTTTAACCATTTCGGGAGTAAGACCGCTGATTTTGAGGTCCATCTGAATAGCTGTGATACCGTCATGTGTACCTGCTACCTTAAAGTCCATATCACCGAAGAAGTCCTCAAGACCCTGAATATCAACCATTGTCATCCAACGGTCGCCCTCTGTGATAAGACCGCATGAGATACCTGCAACAGGAGCCTTAATCGGAACACCTGCGTCCATAAGAGCAAGAGTTGAACCGCAGATTGAACCTGTGAAGTTGAACCGTTTGAAGAAAGAACTTCCGAAACAAGGCGAAGTGCATACGGGAATTCTTCTACCGAAGGAATTACAGGAACGAGAGCTCTTTCTGCAAGAGCACCGTGACCGATTTCTCTTCTGCCCGGACCACGGCTTGGTTTTGTTTCGCCGACTGAGTAGCTTGGGAAGTTGTAGTGGTGGATATATCTCTTTTCTGTTTCACCGTCAATGCCGTCAAGGAGCTGTTTGTCGGAAACAGGACCGAGTGTTGCGATTGTGAGAACCTGAGTCTGTCCTCTTGTGAACATACCCGAACCGTGAACTCTCGGAATTACGCCAACCTCTGATGCGAGAGGACGGATATCGTCCATTCCTCTGCCGTCAACACGCTTCTGCTCATCGAGTAACCAACGGCGAACAATGAACTTCTGTGTCTTATAAAGGCACTCGTCAATGAGGGCTTCGCTTTCGGGATAAATCTCGTCAAATTTTGCATGAACTGCCTCATAGATAGGCTTGAGTCTTTCGTCACGAATTCTCTTATCATCTGTATCAAGAGCAACCTTAACATCTTCTTCTGCAAATGCCTTGATTGCCTCAAACATATCATGGTCGGGTTCAAGACTTGCAAACTCAAACTTAGGCTTGCCGATTTCAGCCTTGATTTCCTCAATAAAGCTGATAATCTTCTGGTTAGCCTCGTGACCTGCCATAATAGCGTTGTACATATCGTCATCAGATACGCAGTTAGCACCTGCCTCGATCATAGCAATTCTTGTGCTTGTTGAGGCAACTGTTGTTGCCATCTGAGAAACCTTTCTCTGTTCCTCTGTCGGGTTAATGATGTACTCACCGTCAATCATACCTACAGAACAACCCGAGATAGGTCCGTTCCACGGAACATCAGAAATTGAAATTGCGATTGAAGCACCGATCATGGCAACAATTTCAGGCTGACAGTCGGATCAACGCTCATTACCGTACAAACGATTGAAACATCGTTTCTCATGCTCTTGTCAAAAAGAGGACGGATAGGACGGTCGATTACACGGCTTGTGAGGATAGCCTTTTCCGAAGGTCTGCCCTCTCTCTTGAGGTAAGAACCGGGGATTTTGCCTACTGCGTACATCTTTTCTTCATAGTCAACCGAAAGCGGGAAGAAATCAACGCCCTCTCTTGGCTTTTCTGATGCTGTAACTGCAACATGAACTGTTGTGTCGCCGTAGTGAACAAGACACGCACCGTTTGCAAGCTGTGTCATCTTGCCTGTTTCAACCTTTAAAGGTCTGCCGGCAAATTCTGTTTCAAATACTCTGTATTTGTCGAATGTCATAAGTCGATTCATTTTAGTAAAATCCTTTCCGAAACATAAGTTTCACATTTTAAATAAAGTTCAAATTTATTCAAACGGGATTTTACGCCGATTTAGCAATAAAACCATTAAACAAAACTGACAAACACACAAAAGCATATGTTATTTAATCGTTTTACCGCTAAAAAACAGCAAATAAAAATCCCGCAGAAAATCGAATTTAGGGCAAGCTTTCGCTTGCCCTTGTGTACTTAAAAAATTACTTACGGATACCGAGTCTTGCAATGATAGAACGATATCTTTCAATGTCTACCTTTGTGAGGTAAGCGAGAAGGCTTCTTCTCTGACCAACCATCTTGAGAAGACCTCTTCTGCTGTGGTGATCCTTCTTGTGAACCTTGAGGTGCTCGGTAAGGTCATTGATTCTCTTTGTAAGAAGAGCAATCTGAACCTCCGGAGAACCTGTGTCGCCTTCGTGAGTTGCGTACTCAGCCATGATAGCCTGCTTTTCTTCTTTAAGCATTAAAAATTCCACCTTTCAAAAATAGTCGCCAACATCTCAGGGCAGGGCTGTGAAAATCCGACAAACGGCATACTCCCTGTTCCGAGACACGGTCATCTGTTTTATATTATCACAATCAAAGCCAAAAGTAAAGTGTTTTTTACAAAATCTTCTTTGCTTTTTCATTGTATAGCATATCTATATATTCACAAATTTTCTTCTGATCTTCTTTAGACATTGAGCGATATCTTGCAATGATTGCTCTTTCGGAAAGAGTCAGTACATTGAGCGTCATGTCACCGTCGGCAACTCTTCTTTCAAAATAATCTCTGTTGTCAAGAATTGCGTTATAATCGATACCGAACATTTTAACGATTTTTCCGAGAAGCTCGTGGCTTGGTTCGGAAACTCCCGTTTCATATTTTGTATAAGTTGTTCTGTTTATCTTTAATGCGTCCGCAACCTGCTGTTGGGTAAGTCCGCACTGAATTCTGTAATAACGCATTCTGAGTCCTACCGAAGCGTCGATATTACTGCACTTTCTTTTGGGCATCTTCTGCACATCCTATCACATAAAAGTATTTCCGCTTTGCGCACTGCGATTCAATTATAATACTTTTAAATAAAATATTCCACAAATGTGATAACACTTCACTAAACAAAAATCGGCATGATTTTTGTGCATTATTTTGTATTCATAAATATTTTTTTGATGAATTATACCTGCATCTATTATTATTGATTCGTAAAACTTTTATGCCTCTCTTTCGGTTTTTGTAAACCTCTTTTTCAAATTTGGTATTGAAATCTTTAAATTTTTGATGTATAATCATGTAGCGGAAGTTAGTGTGTATGTTTTTATGCAATTTCTGCGTTCTGTATTTTTGCTTTATTACAGCCGAACAACCGAAAAATTAAACGCTGGAGTAGCGCAGTTGGTAGCGCAACTGATTCGTAATCAGTAGGTCGAGGGTTCAAGTCCCTTCTTCAGCTCCATAACAAAAACCGCATCAGAAAGCCGTTTTCAGGCTCTTTGGTGCGGTTTTTTATTTGTTTATTTTTACCGTAAAATATTGCTTAAATATTAGTCAAATGTCAGTCAAAAAGCAGCAATCACATCAATCACACATATATACCTAATGCATATAAAACTAAAAGCACCCTGCATTTTGCAAAGTGCTTTAAAAATTACTCTTTCGTATTCGTTTTAGCCGGATTTTTAATCATTCTGCCGTTGACGAAGATGTAGTCATCATCGGAGTTTGCGTTTTCGACTGCTTCGGTTTCACGCTGAACTTCTTCTTCCGTGAGGACATACTGCACATTATCACCTGTAAAGTAACCGACAGACTCCTGCACGCCTTTTGCGATTACGGATACTATTATATAGGTTGCAATCATCGGGTAGAAAATTACCGAGAGAGCAACTGCAACAACAAGCATTGCACCCTTTGCATAGATTACTGCGAGGAATACTGCGAATGAAACTATTACGACAAGCACAAGTGCGACAATATTTCTGAGAATTTTACCGAAAATCAACAGGAGTGAATTTTTATAAATGTCACGGAGTCTGAGGTCATAGGTAATTGTTAGCAGAGGTACATAGAACAGCATAATCAGCATTGCAATTGAGAACACTATATATATGGTAAAGACAGAGCCGTAAACGATGTCTGTCTGAGCAAGTGTTCCGTAATAGAGAATTGCAAAAAACGAACATGCTACTATGAGGTAAGCGACAAATCCGTTGAAAATTGATTTTTTCAGATTTTCACGAAATGCCTGTACAAAAGTTTTGAAAACATTTACATCCTCTTTTTCAACCGAAATTTTGCGGATTACCATTACAAGTCCGGAATAGAACGGCATTGCGGGAATTATACCCAAGCTCCATAATATTACATTGTTGAATCCGGACAGAAAGCTTATGAGAATGAATATTCCGGAAAATACGGCAAACGGAATTGAGTACATCAATCCCGCAAATAACAGCTTAGGAAATCGGGTGAAAAATCGTGCAAGTGATGATTGATTGAAATTTTTCATAATTGCTAAATTAACCTTCTTAAAAAACAAATTTGACATAATCTTAGCACAAAGCGCTTGTCATTTTCAATAGAATGACCATATTTGACAGGTTACAATATTGTAACTTTAATGTTACTTTAATATTTCTTATTTGACAAATAAGTCAAAAAACTCAGATAATATGCGGTTGTTTTTTGTTTGATTTTGAAATTACATTTGGTCAATACCTTCGTTTTGACTAATCACAGAGAAATTTTTTAAAAAATCTATTGTATTTTCATAAATAGTGTGTTATGATCGTGGCAATAGAGAGAACACAGAATGTTGTTCTCTCGCCAATATCCGGGTTTAGCGGATAAATATTTTTAATTAAGGTGAAAGCTATGAAAAAATCAACAATCAAAAGAGCTGCAGCTCTTGCAGTTGCAGGTATGATGACTGCTACTGCTCTTGCAGGCTGCGGCGGTTCTTCATCATCAGGTTCATCAAAAGATGATTCAAAAAATGCAGCAGGCAACGCAAAAAACGGTAAAGTTTACTATCTTAACTTTAAGCCTGAGCAGGACAAGGATTGGCAGGCTCTTGCTAAGAAGTACACGGACGAAACAGGTGTTGAGGTAACTGTTAAGACAGCTGCCGAGGGTACTTATGAGTCAACACTTACAGCAGAGATGGACAAGGACAACGCTCCTACACTCTTCCAGGTTAACGGTCCTGTAGGTCTTGCAAACTGGAAAGACTATTGTGCAGACCTCAGCTCATCAGAAATTTACAATCAGCTTACTTCAAAGGATTATGCGCTTGAAGAAGACGGCAAGGTTTACGGTATTGCTTATGTAATTGAAACATACGGCATTATCTACAACAAGACCCTTCTCCAGAAGTATTGCGATTCTGACTTTGCTTCGGTTAAGAAGATTGAAGACATCAACAGCTTTGAGAAGTTAAAGACTGTTGCCGATGAAATCCAGAAGAATAAGGATAAGCTCGGCGTTAAGGGTGCGTTCACATCAGCAGGTATGGATTCTTCATCTGACTGGAGATTCAAAACTCACCTTGCTAACCTTCCTATCTACTTTGAGTACAAGGATAAGGGCATCAAATCAACAGACGCTATCGAGGGTAAATACCTTGATAACTATAAGAACATCTGGGATCTCTACATCACAGATTCAACATGTGATCCTGCAGACCTCGCAAGCAAGAAGGTACAGACGCTGAAACTGAGTTCACATCAGGCGAAGCAGTATTCTTCCAGAACGGTAGCTGGGAATATTCAATAGTTACCAAGGCAGGTATGAAGGACGACGAACTCGGCATGCTCCCGATTTACATCGCGCAGGCGATGAAGCTAATCAGGGTCTTTGCACAGGTTCAGAGAACTACTGGTGTGTAAACAACAAGGCAAGTGCTGACGATCAGGCAGCTACTCTTGAATTCTTGAACTGGTGTGTAACAAACAAAACAGGTACATCTGCTCTTGCTGACGATATGGGATTTGTAATTCCTTTCAAGAATGCTAAGGAAGCAACCAATGTATTTGTTAAGATTGATAACGAGCTCACAGCAGCAGGCAAAACTCCGGTAAGCTGGAACTTCACAACAATGCCAAGTGAAGATTGGAAAAACGGTGTTGGCACAGCTCTTACACAGTATGCAGCAGGTACAGGTGACTGGGACGCTGTTAAGACTGCATTTGTACAGGGTTGGAAAACAGAATATGCAAAGGCTAACGGCTGATTGTAAAATTTCTGTTTTAATTTAACAGGTTCGGTAGGGGGGCGGCATTCCGCCCCCCTTTCTTATGAACGGAAAGGCAAAATATTATGTTTAGAAAACCTAAAAGAAAAATTTATTTTCTGATATTTGTTCTTCCCACTCTGGCTGCTTTCCTTATAGGTTTTGTATATCCGTTCTTTAACGGCATTTACCTTTCATTCTGTAAATTCAGAACAACAAGCGACGCAGTATTCATTGGGTTCGGAAACTATGTCAAAGCCTTTCAGAATGAGGGCTTTTTACATTCATTCTGGTTTACGGTACTGTTTGTTATAGTATCAGTTATACTCATTAACCTCATTGCGTTTTTTGTGGCGTATGCACTCACGCTCGGAATCAGGGGTTCAAATGTATTCAGAACTGTTTTCTTTGTTCCTAACCTTGTAGGCGGTATCATTCTCGGCTACATCTGGCAGTACATTTTTAACGGTATTCTTCAGTATTACGGAACAAACCTTGCGCTTAACGCAAACTTCGGCTTCTGGGGACTTGTAATTCTTATGTGCTGGCAACAGGCAGGTTATATGATGATTATTTACATTGCCGGTTTCCAGAGCGTACCTCATGATCTTTATGAGGCGGCTAAAATTGACGGCGCAGGCAAAAAACAGTTGCTTACAAATGTAACATTGCCGATGATGATGCCTTCCATCACAATCTGCACATTTCTTACACTTACAAACTCATTTAAGCTGTTCGACCAGAACCTTGCCCTCACAGGCGGTGCTCCGGGTATTGTATCACAGGGAAGCGGTACAATGGTTTATCAGACGGAAATGATGGCTCTCAATATTTACAATACATTCTATGCAAACCAGAATTCTCGTGGCGTAGGTCAGGCTGAGGGCGTTATCTTCTTCGTAATTGTTGTTATCATTGCCCTTATTCAGCTTTACTTCACAAGAAGAAAGGAGGTTCAGCAGTAATGGCAAAAGTTGCAGCAAAGGCTAAGGATAGGCCTGTAAAGAAAAAACAAACCGTAGGAATGAAAATCTTAACAATTCTCTTCTCTATTGTGTCAGTATTCTATGTTGCTCCCGTTTTCATTGTACTGATGAACTCCTTTAAGAGCAATGCGGCAATCAGCCGTGCAATCTTTGAATTTCCGAATGCAGACAGTTTTCAGGGCTTTCAAAGCTATATGACAGGTATGTTCCACGGCAACTATCCGTTCTGGAAGTCAATTGTATGGAGCTTCTTCATTACAATCGGCGGTGTTGTGCTTATTCTTTTCTGCACATCAATGTGTGCGTGGTACTTGCAGCGTTCAAATTCTCGTATATGCAAAATCATCTACTATTTCTGCATTTTCTCAATGGTTATTCCTTTCCAGATGGTAATGTTTACCCTCTCAAAGACAGCCGACAGTCTCAAGCTTACAACTCCGTGGGGTATTTTGATTATATACCTCGGATTCGGAGCAGGACTTGCGGTATTTATGTTCTCGGGATTTGTTAAATCAATTCCTGTTGAAATTGAGGAAGCCGCAGATGTTGACGGAGCAGGTCCTTTGAGAACATTCTTCGGTATTGTTCTTCCGATTATGAAACCTACTTTTATTTCGGTTGCAATCCTTGAAACAATGTGGATTTGGAACGACTACCTTCTCCCCTATCTTATTCTTGATATGGATTACAAAACTATTCCGATTCACATTCAGTATCTTAACGGCAGTTACGGTCATACGGACACAAGTGCTATTATGGCGCTTATCGTTCTGAGTATCGTTCCGATTATTATTTTCTACTTTGCCTGTCAGAAATACATCATCGAGGGTGTTGTTTCAGGTGCTGTAAAAGGTTAATCTTTCTTTCATTTTATTTTCAAAAAACGCTGTGTACATTATGCTACACAGCCGTTTTTTTCTCTTGTGTTTTTTTCTCTCGTGTAGACAGTTTGTATAATGAAAAACAAACTATCTACACAAACAGGGTACGGCGGCTCGCCGTGCGGGCGCATGATATCCGCCTCTACATTTAAACGCAACTTCTATATATACAAAAACAATCGGGCGACAATGATTTGCATTTTGCAAACTGTCTGCCCGACCACAATTTTACATTTTCAATTTTCAACTTTCAATTTAAAAAAACTTCCGCTCGGGCATAATATGTTTTTTGACATTTACAAACTATCTTCACGAACAGGGTACGGCGACTCGCCTTGTGAGATTGTTCTTTAATAGAATTATATTGTAACAAAAAATCGGGCAATCGTGATGACTGCCCGATATGCAATAATTTTATGTGTTAACTTTTACCGTAAAAATCAGATTGACTGAAGAACAGGCTCACCGTTTTCGGCTGTAAGGTGCATTGCAGTAACGCCACCTGCACCTGCCTCAATCATTGCGTTTGCAATTTTCTCCTCAACCTCTCTGCGAATTGTGTTTCTGAGGTCACGAGCACCGCTTGCACCGTTGCATGACTTTTCTGCAAGGAGCTGACAAACCTTTTCGTCAAATGTGAATTTGATGTGCTTTTCCTCAAGAGTCGGTACATACTCAGAGAGCATAAGGTCTGCAATCTTTACAAAATCGTCCTTTTTAAGGCTGTTGAATACGATAACCTCGTCAACTCTTGCGATAAATTCGGGACGGAGGAACTCGGAAAGTGCCTTCATAACCTTTTCTTTTGAGGCATCTTCTTCAGTCTTGCCAAAGCCTAATGCGCTGTCCTTTGATGCAGAACCGGCATTTGATGTCATAATGATAACAGTATTTTCAAAGTTTACTGTTCTGCCGTGAGCGTCTGTAACTCTGCCCTCGTCAAGAATTTGAAGCAAAATATTGAGAACATCGGGATGAGCCTTTTCGATTTCATCAAAGAGAAGAACCGAATAAGGTCTGCGGCGAACTTTCTCCGTTACCTGTCCTGCCTCATCGTAGCCGACATATCCGGGCGGTGAACCGATAATTTTAGAAACCGAATGTTTCTCCATAAATTCACTCATATCAAGTCTGATAAGAGTTTCGGGGGTATCGAAAAGTTCCTTGCTGAGAACCTTTACAAGCTCTGTTTTACCGACACCTGTAGGACCTACAAAGATGAACGATGCAGGTCTGCGGCGAGGTGAAATCTGAACTCTGCTTCTTCTGATTGCAGATGCAAGAGCCTTTACAGCCTCGTCCTGACCGATAATTTTCTTTTTAAGCTCGTTCTCAAGGTCGGCAAGCTTTGAAAGCTCATTTTCCTTGATTCTTGATGCGGGGATGCCTGTCCAGAGTTCGATTACCTTGGCGATATCCTCCTCTGTAACCTTTGAAACGAGAGTTTCGGGGTCAATTTCTTTAAGGTCGCTGTCAATTCTTGCAAGGCTTGTATTGACCTCGGCAAGCTGTTCGTAGTTTACCTCATCGGCATTTGTAAGAGCGTCCTTTCTGATAAGAAGCTTCTGTCTTTCGTCCTCAAGCTTATCGTGACGCTCCATGTTCTTGTTGCGGAGAGCAGCACAGGCACAGCTTTCATCAAGAAGGTCGATTGCTTTGTCGGGAAGAAAACGGTCTGTTATGTATCTTTCGGAAAGGACAACCGTCTTGCGAACGATATCATCGTCAACAATTACACGGTGATGTGCCTCATAATAGCCTTTTACTCCTGCGATAACATCAATTGACTGAGCAATTGTAGGCTCGCCGACCTTTACGGGCTGAAATCTTCTTTCAAGAGCAGAATCCTTTTCGATATATTTTCTGTATTCGTTGAATGTTGTAGCACCGATGACCTGAACCTCACCCCTTGAAAGAGCCGGTTTGAGGATATTTGCGGCATTCATTGTACCCTCGTTGTCACCTGTGCCGACAAGGCTGTGAACCTCATCAATAAAGAGAATTATGTTGCCGTTCTCTTTGATTTCGGAAACAAGTCCTTTGATTCTGCTTTCAAACTGACCTCTGAACTGAGTACCTGCAACAAGTGAGGTGAGGTCAAGAAGCTGAATTTCCTTGTTTTTAAGTCTTTGAGGAACATTTCCTGCGGCAATGCGGAGAGCAAGCCCCTCTGCAATAGCGGTTTTACCTACACCGGGTTCACCGATAAGGCAAGGATTGTTCTTTGTTCTTCTTGAAAGAATCTGAATTACACGCTCAATCTCGCTGTCTCTGCCGACAATGCGGTCGATTTTGCCCTCTCTCGCCTTGCGTGTGAGGTCTTCACAGTAAAGATTGATGTGCTTTCTGTTCTTTTCTCTTTTCTCTTTTTTGCCCTTTTTATTATTATCCTGATTTGTCGCATTGTTGTTCTGTCCGCCGAACATACTGTTGAAAAATGCAGGGAATGCAGGTGCACCGTGAGAGAAGTCATCATCCTCACTGCCGTCACCGTCTTTAGCAAAATCGCCCATCTGCTCGGCAAGGTTATCCGCACCAAGCTGTTCCATAAGCTGTGACATATCGCCGTCACCCATACTGTTCATGAGGGTGTTCATCTGATCCTGAACATTTTCAAGGTCCTCATCCGAAATACCCATTTTGCTGATAAGATCCTCAACCGGCTTGATTCCAAGCTCTTTTGCACAGGTAAGGCAATAACCTGCCGTCGGGGCGTCTTTGGAATTATTATTTGAAACGAAAACAACCGCAGGCCGTTTTCCGCATCTTGTACAAAGCATAGCATACTCCTTTTTAGGACACCAAATTGCACATTTGCTGTCATGGTAATATAAGAATTATACAACTGTTTAACAAATAATTC
>ENA-OQCF01000027-OQCF01000027.1-human-gut-metagenome-genome-assembly--contig:-NODE-27-length-53165-cov-25.874486_pt1 | contig 53165 bp, 51 predicted proteins | sample MGYA00242756_ERZ504573 | MGnify/ENA primary metagenome ERZ504573 (study PRJEB26092, sample SAMD00036240) | human gut metagenome | host: Homo sapiens | study: EMG produced TPA metagenomics assembly of... | reverse complement strand
CGCACGTTTTGTCACGAGTCGCCTGCCGCAGGCCGCTCTGCGCCCTTTGGGGGCGGGTGGCCGGCCGGACGGATCCGTGCATGGCCAGGAGGCGGCGGAGGCGTCGTGGGCCGTTCCACTCGCGGTTGGGGCATGGCTGCGCTCTGCCTGCTGAATGCGCGCAAACGGTTGGCGGCATGGTCTGCGCGATGGTTATGAGAAACGCCCATGCATCCACGCTGATGGATTCATGGGCGTTTGTCCAGCTGAAACGGGGTATGTGGTTCTAGCTTATGAAGTTATCCACAATTGAGGTGGGCGGTTGACGCTCCCCTCAGTCTCGCTACGCGAGCCAGCTCCCCTCAAAGAGGGGAGCTGGCTCGCAACAAGTCACTCCGCGGGAACGATGGAGACGATCTTCGGGGCCTTGACGATCACCTTGCGCGGCTCCTTGCCGCCAAGACGGTCGGCGACGGCGGCCAGCGCCTGCTTCTCGAGATCGGCCGGATCGATGTCGACCGGCACCTCGAGCTTGGCGCGCACCTTGCCCTTGATCTGCACCACGGCGGTCACGGTGTCGTGGCCCACGTAGCGTTCGTCGGCCACCGGCCACGGCTCGGCGGACAGGGATTCGGCGTGACCGAGCTTGCTCCACATCTCCTCGCAGATGTGCGGGGCAATCGGCGCGAGCATCAGGATCAGCGGCTCCACGGCGGCACGCGGCACAGCCTTCAGACCGGTCAGGTGGTTGTTGAGCACGATGAGCTTGGCGATGGCGGTGTTCGGGCGCATGCCTTCCATTTCCGCGGTCACTTCGGCAATCGTGTTGTTGAGCAGCTTCAGGGTCTTTTCGTCCGGCGTGTCCTCGGTCACATGGGCCTGGCCGGTGGTCTCATCGACCACATTGCGCCACAGACGCTGCAGGAAGCGCATGCCACCGACCACGTTGCGGGTGTTCCACGGGCGAGACTCGTCCAGCGGCCCATGCTCATTTCGTACAGGCGGAAGGTGTCGGCACCGTAGTTCTCGTACATGTAGTCCGGGGTCACGATGTTCTTGAGGGACTTGCCCATCTTGCCGAACTCGCGGTTGGCATGTTCGCCGTTCCAGGTGAAGGTCGGCTCGCCGGAGGCGTCGGCCGGGCCTTCCACGACCTCGTCGGCCGGCACGTACTGGCCGCGGTCGTCGGTGTAGGCGTAGGCCTGGATCATGCCCTGGTTGAACAGCTTGTGGAACGGTTCGGCCGAGTCCACGTAGCCGAGGTCGAAGAGCACCTTGTGCCAGAAGCGGGAGTAGAGCAGGTGGAGCACAGCGTGTTCGACGCCGCCGATGTACAGGTCCACGCCACCTTCATCACCCGAGTACTTGTTGTGGTTCGGGCCCATCCAGTAGTCGAACTCGTCCTTCTCCACCATGTGCTTGGTGTCGGTCGGGTCGATGTAACGCATGTAGTACCAGCAGGAGCCGGCCCAGTTCGGCATGGTGTTGGTGTCGCGGTAGTAGGTCTTCTTGCCGTCGCCCAAGTCGAGCTCGACCTTGACCCAGTCCTCGTTGCGGCTCAACGGTGCCTCCGGGTTGGACTCTGCGTCCATCGGATCGAAGGTGCGCGGCTCATAGTCGGGCACGTCGGGCAGGTTGATCGGCAATGCGGAATCCGGCAGCAGGTGCGGGGTGCCGTCTTCGCCGTAGACGATCGGGAAGGCTCGCCCCAGTAGCGCTGGCGGGAGAACAGCCAGTCGCGCAGACGGTAGCTTACGGTGCCCTTGCCCACGCCGGCGGATTCGAGCCAGGCGTTGACCTTGGCGATGGCGTCGTCCACGCGCAGGCCGTTAAGGCTCAGCGCGTCGCCCTTGGCTTCGGTGGCCTCGACGGAGGAGTTGATCACGATGCCGTCATGGGAGACGAACGGCGCCTTGCCCTCGTAGTTGGCCAAGTCGTCGCCGGAATCCGGCAGAGGCGTGACGGTGTAGATGACAGGCAGACCGAACTTCACGGCAAAGTCGTAATCGCGCTGGTCGCCACCAGGCACGGCCATAATGGCACCGGTGCCGTAGTCCATCAGCACGTAGTCGGCAGTAAACAGCGGGAGCTTCGCGCCGGTGATCGGGTTGGTGGCGTACAGGCCGGTGAACAGACCGGTCTTCTCACCGGCCTCGTTCACGCGGTCCTTGGCGGTCTTGGCTTCGGCGGCCAGACGGTAGGCCTTCACCGCCTCGACCGGGTTGGCATAGCCGCCCTTCCAGTCTTCGGGTACATCGGCCGGCCATTCGGCGGGCACGTTCTCCAGCAGGTGATGTTCCGGGGAAACCACGGCGAACGTGGTGCCGAACAGCGTGTCGGGACGGGTGGTGTAGATTTCCATGTCCTTGTCACCGTCGGCAGTGGCCACGGTGAAGTGCACGGAGGCACCATGGGATTCACCGATCCAGTTGCGCTGCATGAGCTTGACCTTCTCAGGCCAGTTGATGCCGTCAAGATCGGCGATGAGGCGGTGGCCGTACTTGGTGATGCGCATGGACCACTGGCGTAGCTCACGCTGGAAGACCGGGAAGTTGCCACGCTCGGACTTACCTTCGGCGGTGACCTCCTCGTTGGCCAGCACGGTGCCCAGACCCGGGCACCAGTTGACCGGGGACTTGGAGATGTAGGCCAGGCGGAAGTCGTTCAAGATATCCTGCTGCTCGGCGTCAGTGAGGTCGGACCACTGCTTGCCGTCGGACTCGTGGCCCGGAATGGCCTTTTCGCCGGATTCGAACTTGGCCACGAGCTCGGCGATCGGGCGTGCGGAGCCCCTGGAGCCGGACGGGTTGGTGGCGTCCTCGTCGTACCAGGAATCGTAGATGCGCGAGAAGATCCATTGGGTCCAGCGCACGTAGCCGGGGTCGATGGTGGCGAACGTACGACGGTTGTCGAAGCTCAGGCCCATACGGTGCAGCTGGCGGCTCATGTTGGCGATGTTCGCCTCAGTGGTCACGCGCGGGTGCTGGCCGGTCTGGACTGCGTACTGTTCGGCAGGCAGGCCGAAGGCGTCGTAACCCATGGCGTGCAGGACGTTCTCGCCCTTCATGCGGTGGTAGCGGCTCACCACGTCGGAGGCCAGGTAGCCCAGCGGGTGGCCGACGTGCAGGCCCTTGCCGGACGGGTAGGGAAACATGTCCATGGCGAAGTAGGCGGTGCGGCCTTCGGCGTTACGGCCCTTGCCGTCCTTCAAATCGCCGTTGACGTTGGCGGCCCAGAAGGTGCCTTGCTCGTCCCAAATCTTCTGCCACTTGTTTTCGATGTCCTGCGCCAGTGCGGCGTTGTAGCGGAAGTTGGGCTCTTCGGTTTGCGTGCTCTTCTCGTTGTCACTCATAAATCAGCAAGGTAGCCTCGCAACTGGACACGTCGTCAATCGTTATTCAGCATCCGAGACGATGGCTTTGGGGTCGCCGTTCAGCGAAACCGTGAGCTTTGTTTGGCTTGTGAACGTATCCTTGGCGGCCGTCCAGCTGCCATCCTCAACCATGTCTTCCAATGCTTCCGCGATTTTCTGTGCCAATTGCTGGTGCCTTGACTCACGGCGATGCCATAACCGACCTCGCCCTTGTCCGCAATCACGTCCATATACTGGGGCCCGTTGGCCGCTTGAAGACCGGAAAGCACCGCCATATCGGAGGCTATGGCATCCGCCGACCCTACTTGCACGGCCGTGACGCACTGCGCATAACTGCTGCGCTCCTGAATCCGGGCCTGCGGGTGGTTGCCGCGGAAGATGCCGACTGTCTCGTCACCTTTCACTGCGCACACCGTGCCGTCGCCTACGTCACCCACCGAACCTGCGTCATTGGTGAATCGGCCACGCTCATCCGACCTGACCAGCAAACCGACGCTGGTCGTGAGGTATGGTCCGGCAAAATCAACGATCGCGCTGGACTCATCGGTGATAGGCCAAGAGGCGACGACCATGTCGACCTGTCCATTGTCCAGCATGGAGCGCCGGTTTTCGGGGCGAACCTGTTTGAAGACGATCTGCTTGTTCGCATAGCCGAGTTTGGCGGCCACGTATTTGGCGATGGTGATGTCGAAGCCTGGTATGTGCCGTCATGCCATGCTCCCACCGATGGCTCGTCGGCTGCGACCCCAATGGCGATGGTGGGCCCCTCCGGCGCTCCGGAGACGGTGGTGACTTGAATTTGGCCGCAACCGGCCAGACCGGATAATGGCAATATCACGCCAAAGGCCGCGGCGAATCCTGCCATCAGTCGGGAGCGAAATCCGCGCCGCATCGGACGGCGAGCGCGGAGCATGCTACGGCTGGCGAACGATGACCAGTGGTGCATAACCGTCAAACGCCTTACTTGAACATGCGCGAACGCGTGAGGAACCAGGCAACCGCACCGGAGAGCACCATGGAAATCACGATAATGAGCATGAAACCCCACGGCTTGTCAGTGAACGGCATACCCATCATGCCGCCATCGAAGTTCATGCCGTACATCGAGAAGATCAGGGTCGGGATGGACAGTGTGATGGAGATGATGGTGAAGATGCGCATCACGTTGTTCAGGTTGTTGGACACGATCGAGGCGAAAGCGTCGGTCATGTTCGCAAGAACGCCGCTGTAAATGTTGGCCATCTCGATAGCCTGCTTGTTTTCGGTGATGACGTCGTCGAGCAGGTCCTCGTCGTCCGGGTATTGCTTGATGCGTTGCAGGGTGGTGAGCTTCTCCATCACGATTTCGTTCGATTTCAGCGATGTGGTGAAATACACCAAAGTCTTGCTCAGCTCCATGAGCATCACGATCTCGCGGTTCTGCATGGAGTGGCGCAGCTTCAGTTCAAGCTTGTCGCTTTCGCGGTCGATGATGCGCAGGTAACGCAGGTACATCGTGGCGTTGCGGTACAGGATCTGCAGGATGAAGCGCGAACGCATGAAGGTGTTGAAGCCTCGGATCGTGCCTTCCATGAATGGGTGGAGCACGGGCGTGTCCTGCATGCAGACGGTGATGATGAGGTTTTCGGTGACGATGATCGACAGCGGGATGGTCTCGTACCAGTCGCGTCCGCCACGCTCTTCCACGGTGGGAATGTCGACGATGATCATCGTGTAATCGTCTTCGACGTCTACACGTGAACGTTCCTCGTCATCCAAAGGGGCACGCAGGTCGGCCAGGTCGATGCCGGTTTGCGAGGCGACGGTGGCGAGCTCCACATCAGTGGGTTCGCTCAAACATAACCAGGAGCCGTTTTCCGGTTTCTCGATCTGCTCCACTTGGCCATTGATTGAGCTGAAGATTCTCAGCATGTCGTCTCACCCGCCTTCCGCGCTTTCTTACTGTTCTATCGCTGTACGGTTCCAAACCGAGATTAGTCTAGACCCACCGTTCGAATTTGCGAGCGGGGTTTCGCATAGCGACCATCACCAGACGATTGGCTGCCAACTTGGCATGTGCGGTCCTCGCAGATCGGTCGGCCCGTTCTCCCAGTCGGCGCTGTCGGCGATGGCGGGAGCCTTGTTGTATTCCTCCAACTCCCACAGGGGCTGTTCGATGGGGGTGCCGTTGACGCTGTGGCGCACTTTGAGCCGGCACCAACAGGCGTTGCGCATGCCGCCGAGTGCGTTCATGCCGTCCGGGTCAAGTTCGAGCAGGTTGGAGATGGTGGCGGTAATCCATGAGCCATGGGTGACGAGCATCAGCGTGGTGGGCGTGCTGTCTGAATAGGCGGAGTCGATGACCAGTGCGCGCACGGCATCGGCACCTCGCTGCCCCACGGCGGCACGGCTTTCCACACCATGCTTGGTTTCGCCCCCAGTGTGCTGTTTCCAAGAGGCGTAGTCGTCGGCTGCCACGGCTTTGATTTCGGCGCGGGTCATGCTTCCCACTCGCCGAAGCTGCGTTCACGCAGTCGTTGGTCACAGGTGACTGGCAATCCCAAAATATCGGCGAAGGCGTGTGCGGTCTGTTGGGCACGGAACAGGTCGGAGGTCATCACCACCATGCGCCGGCCGGCGGCGGGAGCCTCCTCGAACTGGCGCGTATCAGTGCGTTCGGCGGCGTCAGGACCGGGCTGGGCGATGGCTTCGGGATGCTCGGCAAGTCGGTTCACCTTGGCCCAGTAATACCGTGAAGCGAGCGCGAATCCGGTCTGGTCAACCTGCCATTGGCCTACGATGTCGAGCGGCACATCGATCTGGCCTTGCAAGCGATGTTCGAGATTGTATTGCGTACGGCCATGACGCAGCATCATCACTTCATCGATCATCGGTTTTCGCCACCTCGTTCTCTTGCGGTTTGCCATACTCATCTCAGCACAACCCCTAGAATGGCGGCATGGAGATTTCTGAGTCGACTTGGGCGTTCATCGCCAAACACCGCCGTGAAGATGTGCGTGATGTGGCCTTGCACGCCAAGCATGATGGCGACGTGGATGTGCCGTTCGCGCTGGAGCAAATTGCCGGCTGGCAGCGCGCTTCACTCAAGCTACCTGACTGGGCGTCCCATGATGGCTGATTTTCCCGCCGCAAGTCCCAATGGAACAATGTTCCAGCCAATTCACCGCACAGTACAAGGCTCGGCTGGCACAGCGATTGTTGGCCGAAGAAGCAGTCGACGACGACTCCCCGACATCCCTAGTCGATCTGACCGGCGGTTTCGGCGTCGACTTTTCTTACATGTCCCGAGTGTTCAATCGTGCCATATATGTGGAACAACAATCCATTTTATGTGATATCGCTCGCCATAATTTCCCGATACTCGGCCTTGACCACGCCGAAGTCATCAATGATGATTCAACAGCAGTGCTTGACACGCTTGGCCGAGTCTCCATGATCTTCCTCGATCCGGCCCGCCGTGACGATCATGCTCGCGTACCTACGCGATTGCCGATTGCATGCCGGATGTGCTGACCCTGAAGGATATGCTGCTGGCCAAGGCACCGACGGTCATGGTCAAGCTCTCCCCCATGCTCGACTGGCATAAGACCGTCGCCGATTTCGCCGGCGCGGTACATGAGGTGCATATCGTCTCCACCGGGAATGAGTGCAAGGAATTGTTGCTGGTGTTGGGGCGCGGCCGTTACGCCTCACCGCTCGTGGTATGTGCTAATGACGAGCAGGTGCTGTCGTACAAGGCCGGCGATAACAGCGACAATCACACCACTATCAGCGATTCTGCCTTGGCTGCACGCAATACTTGCAATACCGAAGATTCCCTGTCTGAGGAAAGCGCGAACGACTTCGATTCCTCGCATTGGAAGTACCTTTACGAGCCAACGCCTCAATCATGAAGCCGGATGCTTTGATGTTCTCGAACAGCGCTTCGCCGTGCATCACATCAGCCCGAATAGCCACCTGTTCGTGGCGGCCGAACCTATTGCCGATTTTCCAGGCAGGTCATTCGCCATCGAATCCATCGCCACCATGAACAAGAAAGAACTGAAACAGCTATTGGCCGGCCTCACGCACGCCAACATCGCCGTACGCAATTTCCCCCTAACCGTGGCCCAGCTGCGCAAAAAACTCAAACTCAAGGACGGTGGTAGCACCTACCTCTTCGCCACCACCGACGCCCAAGGCCGTCACCTAGTACTGCGCACTAAAAAGCGAAAAAGTGGCTCCCTCTGACGAGGAAGCCACCAATACGTCAGCTAATCAGTCCTTGGCGATGGTCTTGCCGGCGGTCGGACCGGAGGCAAGGTCCTGGATCTCGGTGACTTCGAGAACCGGAATCACGGCCGGCTTCTTGGTGCCCTTTTCCTCGGCGACCTTGACCTGCTCGTTGTAGATGTCGTCGTCAACGTGCAGCACCACGTTGCCGCGGAAGCGGTAGCCCTGCTTCTTCTCGAGGTTGGCGAAAGCGATGACCAGCGGGGAACCGTTCTTGAGGTTCTCGTAGTGCTGGCCGGCGGTGCGCTCGTGGTAGGCGATGTGCGTGTCGTCCAGCACGAACAGGGACATCTTCGGGCCGAGGTCCAGTTCGCCGTCCTTGGAGACGGTGGTGATCCAACCGAGGTTGTTCTTGATGAATTCCTTGATTTCCGGAGTAATGACTGCCATGTCGAATCCTTTCATGATTGATACGGATAACGTATCCTTACTCTTTCCAGAGTACCGGTTTCGAACGCGACTAGCCCGGATGTTCGCTGTGAGTAACCTCACCTTCGCACAGCTTTCATCCGGTTCTTACCTGCTTGGCGATGCCGCGCCCCGGCCGCGCACCAGCCACACACCTGTCACACACCCGACACCCATCGACCGGTCGATTTTGGCCGGTAGTTCCCGTAATCTGTGAGCCGAGAGAGCCACAAGTTTTCCTAACTGTCCTGAGGTGCACCATGGGTTTGGTCGAACGTTTCAGCAAGCTGCGCAGCCGCTGGTCCCGCAACTATCCCCCGAATCTCGCCCGACTCATGTTGCTGGCTGCGCCGCATTATGGGGTGGCAGCTATCTGCTCGCCAAATTCGCCATGGAGCGATTCCGCCCCAATGGCTGATGGGTCTGCGCATGATCGGCGCCTGCCTGTGCATGCTGGCCTTGTTCCATAAGCACATCGTGCCGTATCTGACGCCGAAAATCATTGTGCCGGCGCTCGTGGTGGGCCTGACCTACTGGGGCACGATGGTCACCCAGACCATCGGCCTGCAGACCATTGAACCGGGCCGCAGCGCGTTCCTGACGGCCGCCTACTGCGTACTCACCCCGTTCGCCACGTGGATCATTTCGAAAACCCGCCCGAAGGCCATCAATCTGGTCGCCGGCGTGATCTGTCTGATCGGCGTCGGCTTCGTCTCGCTGAAGCCGGGCGGTTCGCTGTCGCTGGGCGCCGGCGACTGGCTGACCATCGCCACCGCGGTCATCTTCTCGTTCAACCTGACCTGCCTTGGTGTCTACACCAAACGCTTCGACCCTATCGCCGTCACTTTTGTGCAGTTCGGCGTTGCCGGCGTATTGTTCATCATCGGCGCGTTGTTCACCGAACCCATGCCGAACGCCAGCTGGCTGGCACCCTCAGTAGTGGCCAGCGTGCTCTATCTGTTCCTCGGCGCCACGATGAGTGCCCAGATCATGCAGAACATCGGTCTGGCTCACGTGCCTGCCTCGCAGGCGTCAATCATCATGTGTACGGAAAGTCTGTTCGCCGTCACGTTCTCCGCGCTGTTCTGGGGCGAGACAATCATGTGGAGTTCACTGGTGGGCTTTGCGCTGATCTTCGTCGCCGTGCTGATGTCGGTAATCAAGCCGACCAAACAGTCGCTGCACCGGAACTGACGATTCAGTTTCGGCCATGGATGGTCATGGGTTCTCCATTGCCCTGAACCGTTACGGTGAAGGCCGAGGCTCTTGAAGGCGTGCAATCGGAAATCGGACTTGGCATCGCCAAACTGCATTTCGAGTTGGGTGCCGGCAACGGCAGCTTCGCTTGGGCTGCATGACGTTCTGCTGAACGTCGTTTTCGCTCCAAGCGAACCAATTTCGGTTGTTCTTTGCGCTACTTTGCGCCACTTTGCGCTGATTCCCACTGCTCATCGGCACCATATTTTTGAGTCATTCCACATTCCGCTGGCTAGGTTTTGAAGGTCTCGTGTAGGCATCCTCTCGGTATCACCGAGCCTTAAGCAACCTTCCAGCCCGACACTTTACGGTCGTGTCTTGTGAAGAAGTTTTTCGAAGGTCTTTCCCTCTCATCCATCGTGGCGGGCACCCTTGCCGCCGTCACCTCATTCTTACTGGCATCGAAAATCGGTATCGCCGGCTCGGTAATCGGCGCGGCAGCCAGCTACATCGTCTCCGCGGTGGCCACCAAAATCTATCAAAACATACTCACCGCCTCCGGTGAGAAACTACAGTCGGCCTCGTCTTCCGGCAATGACGATGACACTACGGATAATAAGTCCGATAAGGCAGCCGAATCCGAGTCCGATACGACGATGACCGGCATGGTCAATACCGTTTCCACCGCGCGCAAGCCGCGCGAAGTCGTGTCCAATCGAGCGAACGGACGAACCTATTCGGTCAATGAACTGCGCAAGGCCCGCTCCCATAATTCGAAGCGCACCGCCATTATCGTCACGCTGGTATCCGGCCTGCTCGCCGTGGCAGTAACCGCCGGCATCGTCATGCTGGTCACGCAGGGCCGTGGCACGGACCATATCATCACTCCGTCCACCACGCCCACGCAAACCGACACCAAAACGCAGACCGACACGTCCAATCAGAATAACGGACTGCCGCAGCCGGGCATTACCGACGGTTCGAATGATTCCAACACCAAGGACTCCACATCCGGCTCGTCCAACGACGGCACCGATTCAAGCACGTCCGGCTCAACCGGCACCGACTCCTCAACCGATTCCAACGCCAATGGATCCACCGATGGTTCGACCGGCACCGATTCCTCCACTAATTCGGGCACGACTGGCGGTTCCACCGGTTCCGGCACCACCGGAGGCACCACCGGCACCGGCAACGGTTCAACCGGATCGGGTTCAGGATCAGCCAATGGCTCCGGTTCCTCTTCCAGCTCCACGGGCGGATCATCCAGTTCAAACTCCGGTAATAGCGGTTCGAGCGGCTCCTCAACCGGTAGCAGCAGCGGAACCGGCATCAAATTCATTGGCTGACAATCGCCGACTCGATAGCAGCGATGGCGGCAATGCCAGTCAATGACGTGGGGCAATGAGAACATGGAACGTATGACTACCATCATTATGAATACCTCTGAGGGCAGCATCACCATCAACCTGTTCGACGACAAGGCTCCGAACACCGTGGCCAACTTCCTGGGCCTCGCCACCGGCGAGAAGGAATGGGCGGACCCGTACACCGGCCAGCCTTCCCACGGCAAGTTCTACAACGGCCTGACCTTCCACCGTATCATCAAGCAGTTCATGATTCAGGGCGGTTGCCCGCTGGGCACCGGTACCGGCGGCCCTGGCTACGAGTTCGACGATGAGATCGACCCGAGCCTGAAGTTCGACAAGCCGTACCTGTTGGCTATGGCCAACGCCGGTCTGCGTCGCGGCATGGACGGTAAGGTCCATGGCACCAACGGCTCCCAGTTCTTCATCACCACCGTGCCGACCCCGTGGCTGGACGGTCACCACACCATCTTCGGTGAGGTCGCCGATGACGACTCCAAGAAGGTCGTCGATAAGCTCGAAGCACTGGACACCGATCCGATGGATCGCCCGCTCGAGCCGGCCGTGATTCTGTCCGTGGACGTGGCGGAGTAAGACCGACAACATATACGAAAAGGTCCTGATTCTGAACCGCACCCCGATTGTTGGACTGAAGTAATTCAGATTCGATGATCGGAGGTGCGGTTTCTCATGTGTAGGGATCGCAGGCGTCATTACGATGACGGTTTCATGCGGGTCGTCGCCGACCTGATCCGGGGCGGGGCCGGGAGGCGTTCTCTCGCCCGCCGGCTTGGCGTGCCCGTCAGTACCGCGGGAAAATGGGTGTTGTCATACCGGTTTGGCGGGGAGGCGGCGCTCATGGGAGAACGCGAAGGCAACAGGAGATACGACTACGAGACGAAGCTCGCGGCGGTGCGCGACCATGTGGAGCATGGGCTGACGAAGGCCGAAGTCATGGAGAAGTACAGGATCGCGGGTCCCGCCCCGTTGGAGCGCTGGTGCCGCGAGTACCGGTCCGGCGGCCCGGACGCGCTGCGTCCGAAACCGAAGGGCAGGCCCAGGGCGCGAAATCCAAGCCGAGGCCGGCTCCCACAAGGGAACAGCTCCTTGAGGAGGAGAACGCGTACCTCAAGGCGAGGGTCGCGTACCTGGAAAAAGTCGACGCCCTGCTGGCGTGGAGATCGGCAACCGGGACAGAACGGTGATCGTCTCCATGCTGGCGGGGCCGGGACATCGGCTCCGGCACCTGCTCAGGGCGGCCGGACTGGCGAAAAGCACGTATTACCATCTTCTGTCGCATCCGGCCGCCGTGACCCGGCCGGACATCGAGCCGATGGTCGCCGAGATATTCGCGCGCACGCCCAACGGGTGCGGCCACCGGCAGATACGCATGTGCCTCGTGCACGAGTTCGGGGTGCGGGTGAGCCACAAGAGCGTGCTGAAGGTCATGAGGCGCATGGGCCTGGAATGCCGGATACGCAGGCCGAACCCGTACCGGAAATACAGCTCGTACCGGGACGAGACGGGCGCGAGGGCGGAGAACCTGCTGAACCGCGACTTCACGGCCGAGCGGCCGTGGGTGAAGCTGGGCACGGACGTCACCGAGTTCAGGGTCGCCGACGGCAAGGCGTATCCGGCTCCCGTATGCGACATGGGATCCAAGGAGATCGTGGCCTGGGACGTCAGCCGGCATCCCGACATGGCCCAGCAGCGGCGCCTGCTCGCCATGCTCGAGGAGAAGCTGCCCGAAGACGCCGACCCGATCCCGCACTCCGACATGGGCTGGCAGTACCGGCACCGGTGGTGGCGCGACCGGCTCGCGGGACTGAACATCCGCCAGTCCATGAGCAGAAAGGGCAACTGCATCGACAACGCCGCGACCGAGCAGGTGTTCGGCCACCTCAAGGACGAGTTCCACGCCGGACGCGAGTTCGCCTCATACGAACAGTTCAAGAACGAACTGGACGCGTACATCATCCACTGGAACACCAAACGCCGCCAGATACGACTGGAGGGACACACCCCGGAGGAATTCCGGAACATGTCCCCCACAGCCTAATCAGGTACCCTTAATAAACCACGTCCAACAATCGGGGCGCAGTTCAGGTATTCCAGTCAGGACCTTTTCGTGTTCTTGGCTCCCCTCTCTGAGAGGGAGCCAGAGTAAGGTAACGGCCTACTTCATCTTGCGCAGTCGAGGTTCGGCGGATTCCTTGGCACCAGTGATGCGGTACACGTCGAACACGCCATCAATCTTGCGCACGGCTGCCAGCAACGAGTTGAGATGCTGCGGATCGGCCATTTCGAAGCTGAACTGGCTGGTGGCCACGCGATCGGAACCGGTGGCGATCGTACCGGAAATGATGTTCACGCCATGGTCGGAAAGCACACGTGTCACGTCCGAAAGCAGGTTTCGTCGATCCAGCGCCTCGACCTGAATCTTGACCATGAACAGGCCCTTGGTGCTGGTCCATTCGACTTCGACCACACGCTCAGGCTGCTTGTTTTTCAGATCGATCATGTTCTGGCAGTCGGTGCGGTGCACGGATACGCCTGATTACGGGTGATGAAGCCGATGATATTGTCACCGGGCACCGGCATGCAGCAACGGGCCAGCTTGATCCACACATCGCCCACGCCCTTGACGGACACGCCGGTGGAGCTGCTGGAGGCCTTGCGTTCCATGGGCTTCAGCGGCAGGACTTCCTGCTCGACTTCCTCATCGACCTCGTCGGCACCCGCATCCTTGACCAGATGCGAGATGACGTTCTGCGTGGAGACCTGTCCGTCACCAATGGCGGCGAACACGGCGTCCGCGTTCGGGAAGTTAAGGTCGTCGGCCACACCCACCAGTGCTTCGGGCGTAAGCAATGTGTTGACCGGCAGATTGCGCTTGCGCATCGCGCGGGTCAGCTCGTCGCGGCCCTCCTCGATGGCTTCAGTACGACGCTCCTTGGAAAACCACTGACGAATCTTGTTGCGGGCCTTCGGGCTCTTGACGAAGCTCAGCCAATCGCGTGACGGGCCGGCTGTATCGGATTTGGACGTCAGAATTTCGACGGTATCGCCATTATCGAGCGTGGTGTCGAGCGGCACCAAACGACCGTTGACGCGCGCGCCCATCGTACGGTGGCCCACTTCGGTGTGCACGGCGTACGCGAAGTCGACCGGCGTGGCGTGAGCGGGCAGGGATACGATTTTGCCTTTCGGCGTGAACACGTAGACTTCGGACGAGCCAAGGTCTTCCTTGAGCGAGCCCAAGAATTCGTTGGAATCAGGGGTTTCGCTGGTCCAGTCGGCGAGCTGCTGAATCCATTTGAGGTTATCGACCTCGGAAAGCTCCTGATTGTTTTCATCACGCTTTCGATCGGACTTGTCCGGCGAGCTCAGGGCGCGGCCGGCCTGGCCGTTTTCCTTGTATTTCCAGTGCGCGGCGATGCCGAATTCGGCGCGGCGGTGCATGTCCCAAGTGCGAATCTGGATTTCGACCGGCTTGCCACCGGGGCCCACCACCGTGGTGTGCAGCGACTGGTACATGTTGAGCTTCGGCATGGCGATGTAGTCCTTGAATCGGCCGGGAACCGGGTTCCACCGCGCATGCACGGCACCAAGCGCCGCATAGCAGTCCTGAATGGTGTCGACGATGATGCGCACACCGACCAAATCGTAGATGTTCGCGAAATCATGGCCGCGCACGATCATCTTCTGGTAGATGGAGAAGTAATCCTTCGGGCGTCCGGTGACGTATGCCTTGATGTTCTGCTCGTCGAGATCCTCGTTGATCTCCGCCAGAATCTGCTTCAGGTACACATCGCGCTGGCCGGCTCGGCGAGCCACCAGCACCACGATCTCGTTGTAGATCTTCGGGTAGAGCACCTTGAAGCTCAGTTCCTCGAGCTCCGTCTTGATGGCGTTCATACCGAGTCGGTTGGCCAAAGGTGCGTACACGTCAAGGGTTTCACGCGCCTTCTTCTGGGCGGACGTGGTCTTCACATAGCGCCAGGTGCGAGCGTTGTGTACGCGGTCGGCGAGCTTGACCACCAAGGTACGAACGTCGCGGCTCATGGCCACCACGAGTTTGCGAATGGTTTCGGCTTGGGCGGAATCACCCACTTCAAGCTGACTCAGCTTGGTAACGCCATCGACCAGACCGGCCACGGTGTCGCCGAATTCGGCGCGGCATTGATCCAACGTATAGTCGGTGTCTTCCACCGTGTCGTGCAACAGGCCGGCTGCCACCACGATCGGCCCATGCCAGATCCGCGAGAATCTGGGAAACGGCCAGCGGGTGGATGATGTACGGCTCGCCAGACTTGCGGCGCTGGGCGGAGTGCTGGATGACGGCACGCCGGTAGGCACGGTCAAGAATGGACAAATCCTCATCGGGGTGATGGGACTTGCACACCTTCTTGATTGGATCCAGCGGATTGAGCGGATCGGCACTGATCTCACAACCCAACTTACGGGCGGCGTACTGCTCGCCATCAATCTCTGCCACGCCAGTCACCTCCCTCGTCATGAAGTTCATTGTAGCCGCGAACCGGAGCCTTGTGCATTCACCTGTTCGCCATCATTGGTTCCACAACCGTTGTTGCCGTCATCACCTTAGTCATTCAACCGGCCTAATCCGGTCAGGACGCCACTCCCGTCGAACCGAACCCGCGTTCGCGCGATCGGATCCGGGCAGTGTCTCGGCCGGGATGAACCGAGCCTCAACATACCGCTGAATCACCAATTGAGCGATGCGATCGCCCGGATGGAAGACGGCGGTGTGCTTCGGATCGAGGTTGATCAGAGGCACCTTGATCTCGCCACGGTAGCCGGCATCAACGGTGCCAGGCGCGTTGAGCACGGTGACGCCCTGCTTGGCGGCCAGCCCGGAACGCGGATGCACCAACGCCACGTAGCCCGCAGGTAGGGCGATGGCCACGCCGGTGGGAACCAGTGCCCGTTCAAAAGGCTTCAGCGTCACATCGACGGTGGTGATGAGGTCGGCACCGGCATCGCCCGCGTGGGCATAGTGCAGCTGGGCCGGATGTTCGGGATCGAGGCTCTTGACCAGGACCTCGGTGGATTCGGGCTCGTTGTAGGTCTCGTCGAACGCCATCAGGCGGCGCACTCCTCACACACCGGCTGGCCATCCTCGTCCGTGTAGGCGAGCTGGCTGCGATGCTTGACCAGGAAGCACTGCGAGCAGATGAACTCGTCACCCTGCATGGGGATGACGGTCACCGAGGAATCCTCGTTGCTCAAATCGGCGCCCGGCAGTTCGTAGTCTTCGGCGATGGCGTTCTCATCGTCGTCGATGTCGCTCGAGGCGTTCTGCGAGGACTTCCCCAGCGCCTGCAGCGATTCCTCGTCCTCATCCTTGTTGCGGGGGGAATCATAATCCTGAGCCATCATGGTCCTTTCGTCGTCTTTGGTTCGTAAGTCGATATATATAGCACGGTCAGCGCCGTACTCGCCCATAGGATACACGATTTGAAATACTCGTAAAGTTCGACACGTGGGGCATACTTAAAAGAAGTAATGTCTTTGCGACGGAAAGTGGTGCGAATATGCCAGATGATCGGCTTGAAAAAGCCCGTTTCGTGCGCGTGAGCAAGACGGGGGACCTCGTATTCTCCCTTGGCGGCAGGGAAATGGCTGTGAGCGTGGACGACACGCTCGAACGGGCGATTCTTGAGGCCAAGCAGGTCAGAAGCGAGATGCGACAGGCTCCCCAGCCGCATCAGCAGTCCACTTTGCCGATTTCCCAGATACAGTCGCTGATTCGCGCCGGTGCCGATCCGGCCCGTGTCGCGGAGAAATATCATCTGAGCGAAATGCTGGTACGTCGTTTCTCCATGGCTGTGGAGACCGAGAAACAGTATGCCATCGAACAGTTCCTTGCCGTGGCGGCACCCAAAGACAGCAGGGTGCGCACCATCAGCGAACTGGTGGAACGCACGCTGGCCTCTGCGGGAATCGGCATGGAATCAGTGACCTGGAAATCCACCCGACGTGGACTTGAGCCTTGGCGCATCGTGGCGATATTCACTTCCGCGGGCCGTGAGATCCATGCCGAATGGACGTGGAATATGCACGACAATTCCGTGATGAGCCTGAACAATGCCGCTCGAAAACTGCTCGGCGAACAGAATCCGGAATCAGCCACGGATTCCAAACTCAAGCCGACGATTCCCGAACTGCCCGGCGACTCCGTACGCTCCGCGCGTATCGAGCGCGCCGTGTCTGCTTGGGCGGCTCCTACGCCTTCGATTCCGGCCGCACGGCCTGCCGCAATCCGGCCCTCTGTCACTTCCACAGGTTCCATGCCCCCAGTGGATCTATCCACGTCCATCTCACCGGCCACGACCCAGGCTCATGGCACTACGGCCCCCAGTCCGGTCTCTTCGCAGACCGCCGGATCTGTTTCGCCATCTGCCGCAGGATTACAGCAATCGCCTGCCACGGCACCAGAGCAGGCTCTGACAATGTTTCGGACAAGACCATACGGAGTGGCCCCAATGCACAGCTAGTAGCCACCGAGCAGGAGCGGGCGGCCGAATCCGCCGCCACCGAACATGAGGCACCAGCCAAACCGGCCAAGCGTAAATCAGGACGTTCGGCCGTACCAAGCTGGGACGAGATTCTGTTCGGAGACTGAATTTCCGAATCAGGCCATATCGATCAGGCAGGGAATATCCATTTCCAATGCTGTTTGGGAGCCATGCACGCTCGGCAGGTGGGTGGCCTTGTCTCCTTGCGTACGCGAATCGACGAGGGTCACGGCTCCCGCTGCCTGCACGACCACATCGCCGAGCATTGGCCGGACTCGCTCGCAGACCGGTCCAAACAATCCGTCCGCGATGGCTCATCCTTGGTCCGCACCAAGCTCGGTCTTGCAGACAATCGCGCCACCGGCAAGCTATATCCTCAGGTCGTTCATCCGGCTCGGCATACAGCATCAGCGAGCGCGGCTCCCCCCCGACCAGTGACACGCCTCGGGTGAGCTGCGGTTCAACGGCGATGTCAATCCGCTGGTCCATGTCGGTTTGCACCATGCCGTGGTCGGCTACGATGACGATCAGCGTGCCTTTGGGTGCGCTGCGTTTCAGGAGCGCGAGCTGGGCGTCGATATGTTCGAATGCGGCCACCCAGTGTTCGGAATCCCACCCGTAATTGTGGCCGACTTTGTCGGCGTCACGGATGTACAGGTAGGTCAGGCCGGGGGTGCGGGAGGCGCGTGCGGCGGCCAGCACACGATCGCGTGGGGTGACGTTGCTTGATAGTCGGTGCCTCGCAATGCGGCTTCGGTCAATGGCGATTTGGAGAACTTGGGCAACCCCGAGCTCGTGACGCGCACCTCTTGAGCCGCAAGTTTCTCGAACACCGTCTCCTCGCGCTGCAGGTCGAGCGGATCGACCATGGGCGGCACAGGAATGTGCGGATTGGCTGGTTTGGGTGCCAGCGCGTCTTTGAACTGGATGAGTTGGATGAGCTTATGGCTGGCGGGTTCGAGCTGCGTATAGCCCGCCATTGCGGTCAGTCCCGGGCAGGTTCCGGTACCGAATGCGGCCATGGCCGCCACAGTGGTGCTTGGAGCGCAGGTAGCGATGGGACGCTGATTGGCGCTTTCGTTCATCAGCGAACGCAGATAGGGCGCGTGGCCGAGGCGCATGGCGAGGTTCCAGTAGCCCAGGCCGTCCACGAGCACCACGATGGCCGATTCGGCATCGGGCAGCCCCAACGCGCGCTGGCATGCCTTGGGATCGGCGTGGACCTTGGTGGGGGTCGGATGTCCGATGGCGGCGGACAAGGCGGGCAGCACGGCGGACAGGTGCAGTGCTCCCCCACGCCGATCGGCCGGGGCGTCATCCCCATAGCCCACTGTGGGCACCAGCCGCAGCAACTCGTCCATATCCGGCGTCTCAACACTCATAGTTGCCCATTCAAGTAGCACCCCTCCCCTTGGCTCAGTGCGCAGAGAACGGTTCTCAATAACAACTGTGCGCTCCAACGCACATAATCAAACAAACGCACATCGACTGAAACACTGGAATCACGCCGTTTTATCGGCAAACATGTGCGATTGGCGCACCGAAACCAGCGCACAGTTGTTATCGAGAACCGTTCTCTGCGCACTGTTTCGCGCCCTCCCGCTAATATGGGGGCGTTCGAAAGGGAGTTTCATGGCATCACACCGCAAACCGTCCGCGCAAACCTACGATCCGCGCACGGTCAAGGAGCATATCGTCGAGACGCCGCTGAACGAGGAGATGAGCAAGTCCTTCCTCGAGTATGCGTATTCGGTGATTTACGCACGCGCACTGCCCGATGCGCGCGATGGCTTGAAGCCGGTGCAGCGCCGCATCGTCTACCAGATGGGCGAGATGAATCTGACTCCCGACCGCCCGTATATGAAGTCCGCCCGCGTGGTGGGCGAGGTGATGGGCAAGCTCCACCCGCACGGTGATTCCGCGATCTACGAGGCCATGGTGCGTTTGGCACAGCCGTTCGCGATGCGTCTGCCGCTGGTAGACGGCCACGGCAACTTCGGCTCGCTGGATGACGGCCCTGCGGCCTCCCGTTACACCGAGGCCAGGCTTGGCCCGGCCGCTCTCGGCATGAACGCGGATATCGATGAGGACACCGTCGACTTCACGCCGAACTATGACAACAAGCTCAAGGAACCGACCGTGCTGCCGGCCGCCATCCCGAATCTGCTGGTCAACGGCGGCTCGGGCATCGCCGTGGGCATGGCCACGAACCTGGCCACCCACAATCTGGGCGAGGTGGTAAACGCCGCCAAGTTCCTCATGGCGCATTCGGACGCCACCCTGGAACAGCTGATGCGCTACGTGCCCGGCCCCGACTGGCCCACCGGCGGCACGATCATCGGCCGCGACGGCATCCGTGAGGCCTATGCCACTGGCCGTGGTACGCTCACCACGCGCGCCGCCACGCATATCGAGCATGTCACGGCCCGCAAGCAGGCCATCGTGGTCACCGAGCTGCCGTACATGGTGGGCCCGGAGAAGGTAATCGAACGTATTTCCGACGGTGTGAAGAACCGCAAGCTGGAGGGGATTTCCGGCGCGTTCGATCTGACCGATCGTCATAACGGCACGCGTATCGTCATCGAGATCAAGACTGGTTTCGACCCGCATGCGGTTCTGGTGCAGTTGTTCAAGCATACACCGTTGCAAGACAACTTCGCCATGAACAACGTGGCGTTGGTGGAGGGCCGCCCGCACACGATGGGTCTGAAGGAGATGCTTCAGGTGTGGGTGGACCACCGCCGTGTGGTGATTCGCCGCCGCAGTGAATATCGCAAGAAGAAGGCGCTGGAGCGCCTGCACCTGGTCGAGGGCCTGCTGCTGGCCATGTTGGACATCGACGAGGTGATTCAGGTAATCCGCACCTCGGATGATGCGGATGCCGCGAAGAGCCGTTTGATGGTCGTTTTCGATTTGGACGAGGTCCAGGCTCAGTACATCCTCGACCTGCGTCTGCGCCGACTGACCAAGATGAACCGTATCGAGCTTGAGGCCGAACGCGATGATCTGAAGAAGCGTATCGAGGAGCTGACCCGGATCCTGGCCTCCGCCGAGGCGCTCGACCAGGTGGTCACCGACGAGATGGACGAAGCGGTCGCCAAGTGGGGCTCGCCGCGCCGTACCGTGCTGCTGGATGCCGACCCGGATGGCACGTTGACGCCGGTCGTGGCGCAGGGTGCCGGGGCTTCGGGCGTGTCCAAGTCCGCGCTCGAAGCGGTGAAGGCCGCCACTACGATCTCCTCCGCCGAAGCCGATGTGGCCGCAGCCGCAGCTGCGGCCAAGAAGACCGGCGAACAGTCCACGCTGACCGGAGCCTTGAAGATCGAGGACGAGCCGTGCGTGGTGATGATGAGCGCTACCGGTTTGATTGCCCGTACCACGCCAAGCGCGATGGACGTGTTCAATGCACGATCCACTTCCGATGAGCGTTTGAGAGACGATCAGATCACCACAATCTTCGAGACTTCCACGCGCGCTACGTATGGGCTGGTCACGTCGGCCGGCCGCCTGGTGCTCGCGCATGTGGTTGATTTGCCTGCCTTGCCCGCTACCGCCACATTGTCGCTGAAGGGAGGAGTTCAGGCCGACGAACTGATCGGCATGACCGAATCCACCGATCCGATTCGCGGTGAGCGTGTGATTACGGCGATTGCCATGGAGCAGCCGACGTCCGGCAAGACCAGTGCCAAGGACGAGAGCGAGGATGGCGGGGCCGCCGAGGCCAAGCCGTTGCCGTCGCTGGCTATCGGTACCCGTAACGGTGTCATCAAGCGTTGGAATCGTGAGGCACCCACACCATGGATTCTTGGCCCGTCATTGATCTGAAAGATGGCGACGAAGTGGTATTCGCCGCCGTGGCCGAGGATGACGACCGTCTGGTGTTCATCTCCTCCGATTCCTCGCTACTGACCTTTGAGGCGAAGAACGTGCGCCCGCAGGGTCGTACTGCGGGCGGTATGGCCGGCATCAAGCTGGCCGAGGGCGCCCGGGTGGCGGCCTTCAACGTGGTTCCCGCCGGCAAGGTGGCCTGGACCTATGAAGAGGGCGAGAACGGCTTGACTTCCGGATCCGGTGCAGTGGTGCTCACCGTGGCCGGCGATTCCGATGCACTGCCCGGCACCGAAAACGGCGCGGCGAAGGTCACTCCGCTGGAAATGTACCCCACCAAGGGTCGCGCTACCGGCGGCGTGCGTTCCCAGCGATTCCTGAAGGGCCAGAACACGCTGATTCTTGCCTGGGTGGGCCTCTACCGTTGCACGCCTCTACATCCGCAGGCTCTCCGGTCGAGCTTCCCAAGCCCGATATGCGCCGAGACGGTTCCGGAGTAGACCTCGCCTCCCCCATCGCCTTCATTGCGTAACCTCAATTAAGCTCCCTCTGATGGGCCGAGCCGTAAAGCAAACACCCCAGTGGGGTGTTTGTAGGCGAGGAGCGAACGATAGTGAGCCAAACAATAGAGAAGAGACCCTAAACCCGGCCTACACTAAGCATTAAGGAGGTGGCGATGAGACTACTGGTTGCCGTATCCAATGAACCGTTGGCCCACGCCATTCATGGTGCCCTGCTTGCCGGTCGTCATGAGGTGTCTTTGGCAAGCACCGGTAGTATCGCGCTCGCCGCTGTCGCCAAGGAGTCATTTGACGCAGTGATTCTTGATGAATCCCTGCTCGGCATTTCCACCGAGCAGCTCATCGAATCCCTACGCAATGCCCGTGCCTCCGTCAAGATTCTGCTGCTGACTTCGACGCCACTCAGCAAAACCATTGATGAAGGCAGCCGCTGGCGAGCGCTGCCTGACGAGTACGCCCCTATCGAAGAGACGCCCTACAGCTCCTTCAGCGCGAATTCACGCGCAAACAACTCAGATGCCGAAGCCGAACAACGCTCGGACAATGCCGCCGCTAGCGCACAAGCTAACGTACGACGCCCAGATGCCGCGCTGAGCAAACCATTCTCCGATGGCGAACTGCTCTCATACGTCGGCTCGCTTGCCACCGACTCCCCCGCCATGATCATTCGTGGCAATCTCACGTTGGACACCACGAATCACAAGGCCTACTACGCATCCACTCACAGCGCAATCTCACTGTCCCGTCTGGAATACAGTTTGCTTGAAGCGCTGGTCAAGGCTGATGGCCAGTTCGTCAACACCAGCGAGTTGGTCAAACTTATCGGCGGCCCATTCTTCGAGCAACAGGCTTACTCAAGAACGCCCTCTACACACTGGATAAGAAGCTCACCCGCGCCGGCCTCATCATGACCCAACGAGGCTCCAACTACCGCATTCGATAGCTGGGCTCAATCAGTACAGCCGCATGCCTTGGGGAACGGGGGTGAAGCCGGACTGGTGGAGGATGCGGGCGAAGGGGTGACGGGCGTTGAGGGGTTCGCCATTGATGTCGCTGAATGTCACGGAGCCGGTGCCATTGCGTTTGAGGCGTAGGCCAGTTCTGTGGCGGCCTTGCGCATTTGTTCGTCGGAATCATTGACAGCGGCTTCATGGCCGACCGATTGATCGAACGCTGTCAGGTGCTTGGCTTTGGCGGCCGCGTATAGTAGCGCGCCTTGCGCATTGAGCACGACCGTGGCTCCGATACGGCGTGCCGGTTTACCCGCACCGGCAGGCGCGTCCGGCCACGCGATGGCGGAGCCACTGAGATTTGCGGGGTCGAGCACACTCAATGCCACCACGGACTGGCCGCGATGCTCTGACGGATGACGCAACGCATCCACGGTGTCACGCTCGGCAAATTGGGCCGCGCCGAAACCACGGACGAACATGCCTCGTACCAGTCGACCATGCTCCTCCATGCGATTCAATACCGGATACAACGCTGAGTAGCCACCCGGGATATTTTCCTTGTCAATCACCGGCTGCGCGATGACGCCATACCTGTCCAGCAACGTCTCGACCAGTGCGAGTGCCCGTTCGGTCTGGTCGGTGTCTTCGGCTTCAGCTTGCCCGATTACGGCGGACCACAAACCTCCTAACGTCATATCCGTAGTGGCTCGGCGAATCGGAGCGACACGCCCACGACGACGTGATGTAGTGGATTTACGCGGGCTTGCTGCGCCTGCGGTTAATGCACGCACCGGCGCGAAGCTGGAATTGGTGACCTTACCTTGCCAGACCAAGCTCCACAAGGCATCCTTGAACTGCTGTTCGCTCCACTCTTGCGGAATGATTTCGCCGGTGTTTGGATTGATGTCCGGCTCCGCGGTCTCATTCCACGCACGTTTGGCGGCATCCATCAGTTGACGGGCATGGAACGCTCCCCCTGAGTCCAGTGCGGTCAGAATCGCTTCCGGCATGGTGGCGTCTGAGGCGTTCGATGTCGTACCATGTTCCACACCGCTGAACAATATTGAATCCGCCGGATAGAAAGCAACCTCACCGGGGTCCATCGCACTGGTTCCCCCGGTTTTTGAGCCGACCCAGACCACATCGCCGCTGGTCAGCAACTCATCCAGCAATGCAGGTTGGTAGTCTCGTACTCGTGCGGGGAATACTGCCGACTCCCAGAGTGCAGTGGGCAGTGATATGCCCTCCAGCTGCTCGATAACGCGCATGAGCCCGTCAGCACCTTCATATCGTTCGCCGCCGACCGGCCCGATACCTTGTCGGTCGATAAGAAACATCTGGAACGCCTCTGATTCTACTGGCTTGACTGCTTTACGCGCCTTGGCCAATGAGCGAGACCGAATACGGCGGAATACGTCCTTATGGAGCCACTGTTGGCCTTGCTCGTCATCATCTACAAAGTGGCCTTGCAGCAACTCGCCTTTGGCAGCCAGCACATCCAGAGTGTGCACGGCATCCGTAGCATCGAGGTGTAGATCGGCTATGAGCTGATCGGCGGTGAAAGGACCATGGGTTTTGGCGTAACGGGTCACGCGACCAGTCACATCATCGTCGGCAAGCTCATTCCAGAAAGTGTGCTCCCCCAGTTCCTGTTCGACTTCGCGAATCACGTCCGGGTTGAGCACTTGTGCCATATCGGTGGTGCCGAGCAAGCGTTCGAGCACGTGCGGATCGAGAGACAGCAGTTGCGCGCTACGCTCGGCCTGAGGTTGGTCATACTGGTACATCACCACGCCGACGAAGCCAAAGAGAATGTTCTCGGCGAAAGGCGATGGCGACTCGGTTTCCACGTCCTTCACGGTAATGGTGCCGGCTTGCAATCCGGTCATCACCTCGTTCAGGGCGGGCATGTCGTATACGTCTTGCAAACATTCGCGCGCGGTTTCCAGCAGCAGCGGAAAGTTCTTGGCCATACGTGCGGATTGCAGGAGCTGTGCGGCGCGCAGTCGCTGCTGCCATAGGGGCACGCGACGGCCCGGGTCGGAACGAGGCATGAACAACGACCGAGCGGCGCACTCACGGAATCGAGCCGCGAATAATACGGATTCGCCCACCTGACGTTCTACATCCGTTTGAAGATCCTCGGAATCGAAAAGGAACAGATCCTGAGCGGGAATATGCCGTCGCCATCCGGCAGCTGGATGACGATGCCATCATCAGCGGCATATACCTGCCCGTCAAAACCATAACGCTGGCGCAGCCTGCGACTGATGGCCATGGACCACGGTTCATGAACACGGCGGCCGAATGGACTCAGCAGTACGATGCGCCAACCGCCGTCTTCATCTCGCGTGCGCTCCACAACGAGGGTTTGGTCGCTGGGAACCGTACCAGTGGCGGCTTGTTGTTCGGAGAGCAGGCGGGCCAAGTTGGTGATGGCGTTGGCATCTAGGCCGTCGTGGTGGAGACGGGTGAGGATTGTTGGGATGAAGGTTGGAACGGCTGACCCCTCTACGGCAGACCTCCCCTCAGTCCGCCTCATGTCTAGCCCGGCAGCGATTTCTCGGGTGAAACGGGCTATGGTACGGCTGAAACCGTAGTCGCGGCCGGAACCTTCGCCGTGCCAGAACGGTAGACGTGCGGTGCGCCCGGGAGCCGGCGTCACCACCACACGGTCGCGGGTGATGTCCTGAATCTGCCATGTGGAGGTACCCAGTGTAATGACATCGCCCACACGCGACTCATAGACCATTTCCTCATCCAACTCGCCGACGCGACGCTGGCCTTTGCCGGCGTCCGCCTCAGGCAGGACCACGGTGTACAGCCCTCGATCGGGAATCGTACCGCCAGAGGTAACGGCCACTTTCTGCGAACCGGGACGGGCGGAAATCAGGCCATTATCCCGATTCCATACCAGTCGCGGCCGAAAGGCCGAGAATTCCTCGCTGTTGTATTCGCCGGACATCATGCCGATTACCGCATCGAACATGTCACGTGGCAGTTCGGCAAACGGCGCAGCACGGCGCACCGTGGCATACCAGTCATCAGCGTTCAAATCGTGCATCGCGGCAGCGGCCACGGTCTGCTGGGCGAGAATATCGAGCGGATTGCGCGGCACGGCCAATGGTTCTATATCGCCGGCAATCATGGCTTCCAGACTTGCGGCCCCAGTGACAATCTGCTGACGGGTGAGCGGGTAGAACAATGCGTGAGAGACGCCACCGACCTGATGATCGGCACGGCCTACACGCTGCAATCCGGAGGAGACCGACAACGGCGTATCGACTTGAATCACCAAGTCGACCGAGCCCATATCAATGCCGAGCTCCAAACTGGAGGTGGCCACCACGCAACGCAATTCACCACGTTTAAGCCGTTCCTCAATCATTTTGCGACGGTCTTTGGAAACCGACCCATGATGAGCCATGGCGATGACATCATCGCCCTCATGTGAGCCGACAAGCATGGTGGTGGAGCCGACCACAGCATCGTAATGCGTGGAGAACCCTTCGCGGCCTTCCGGAGAGCCCAGATCCCGCACAGTGTCGGGATTGGTGCCATGCCGGGTCTGCGCATACAGATCGTTCAAGCGCGCAGTGAGTTTCTCAGCCACACCACGCGAATTAACGAACACCAATGTAGTGCGGTGCGCGAGAATCTCATCCAAAATACTGCGTTCCACCACGGGCCAAATGGAACCGGAGGTACGGTCGCCCGCCGCTCCAACCAACGCGGAGGAATCGAACGCATCACTCGCATCAGAATCGTCCCCAGAAGTGGAAGAAACATCTCTATCATCCACCGGCACAATGCCCCTGCGTTCAGCAAGTCGCTGCATGGCCGGCGTGACACCACTGATATGCGGAGCGGACCGTTCAGCATCCACGCCACCGACACGCTGCTTGGCATTCACGGACTGCAAATCACGCATGTTTTCCAACGGCTCAATCATGCGCAAATCCATTGCAGGCCGCCCACCGGGATTCACGATGGTAACCGGTTGCCCGCCGCCCAGGAATCGCGCCGCCTTTTCAGGCGGATTCACCGTAGCGGATAGACCAATGCGCTGCATATGACGATCGCCACGGCCAGCATCGACGGCGGCATCACCGCCCTCATCAGCATCTGCATCGATTGCATCTCGCTTGCGCGATTCTGTGACAAGGTTCTCCAGCCGTTCCAGACTTACCGCCAAATGTGCGCCGCGCTTGGTGCCCGCCACTGCATGAATCTCATCGACGATCACCGTATCGACAGTGCCGAGAATCCGCCCTGCCTTCGAAGTGAGCAACAAATACAACGATTCTGGCGTGGTAACGAGGATATCCGGTGGATGGGAGGCTATGCGCCGCCGCTCCTGTGCGGTGGTGTCGCCTGAACGAGTGGCGACCGCGATCTTCGGCACGGGCAGCCCTTGCGCCTCGCATTGTGCAGCAATGCCCTCCAAAGGCTGTTCTAGGTTCTTGGCCACATCGGCCGCGAGCGCCTTTAACGGCGAGATATACAGCACACGCACACCGGCACGCCGCGTGCGTGGCACGGTCATCAATCGGTCGATGGCTGAGAGAAACGCAGCCAATGTTTTGCCGGAACCGGTAGGGGCGATGACCAAGACATTGCGACCGGAATGGATTGCCGGCCATGCCTGAGCCTGTGCCTCGGTCGGCTGACCGAAGGCATGCTCGAACCACATCTTGGTGGGTTCGGAAAACAGGCTCAGGCTTTCGTACATATGTACGATTATAGGTCAGCTGAAGTAGGCGATGACTTCTTCGGCGGTACCGTAGGCACTTTGGGCACAAGCTTGGTGGCCGCATAGGCGGAGACGTAGGAGCCGATTTGCGCGGATTGCAGCAGCGTATGACCGGCGGCCAAGCCAGCCAGCACGGTCCCCATGAACGAGTCGCCGCAACCGGTGGTGTCCACTGCATTGACTTGCGCGGCGGATACGCGATGCCAACGTCCGTTCTCGATCACCACCGATCCCGACGCACCAAGCGTCACTATCGCCCGGTCGAATCCGTAATCGGTGAATCGTTCGGCGACCTCATACCAGTCGAGTGATTCCACGTCATCATCCGGCAGGCCCAGCAGTTGAGCCACTTCATGCTGGTTGACCAGCAGAATATCCGTGGCTTCCACCAGTTCGTGAGGCAGCTCGTCCATAAATGGCGAGTCGTTGAGCAGCACGGTCACGCCAGCGTCATGCGCGGTCTGCGCGGCGGCGATAACGGTGGCAATCGGGCTCTCCAAACACAGTCCCAATACCGCGCATTCGGCGATGGTCGTGCGATGTGATTGCACATAGCCGGCACTTGCCTTGGCATTGGAACCCGGCGAATAGACGATGGTGTTCTCGCCCTCAGCGCTCACGGTGATTACCGTGGTGCCGCTGGGGCCTTCGACATGCAGGATATCGGCGGTGTCGACGCCGGCCTCATCCAGCTTGCTTAATAGGAAGTCCGCGTTGGAGTCCTCGCCCACCACGCCCAGCAACTGGACATTGACACCGAGACGAGCGGCGGCAGACGCCTGATTCGCGCCCTTGCCGCCCGGCAGCACTTTCATGGCACCACCATTGACGGTTTCACCTGGCTTGGGTAGTCGTTTAGTGGTTACGGTGTAATCGGCGTTCATCGAGCCGACCACGATTACCGAGCCCGGCGCATCCTTCAGCGCTTCCAATCGTTCCCGTACGGGCTCGGGCATCTGTTCATGTTCTTCTTCACTTATCACCATGGGCTCCAAGCATAGTAGCGTCGGGCCCAAATGCGCATATGATCAGCCGCGCAACTTGCGAAGACGCTCGTGCATGGCCACCATCAGCACCAAGAGCACCAGCAAATACCACGGGTAGAGACTGATTGTCGCATATTGCGCGATGATGCCGAACAGTGGCGGCATGAGCAGTGAGCCCACATAGGCGCAGGCCATCTGCACGCCGACGATGGCCTGCGATTTGTCTTCGCCGAAGTAGGCCGGCGTCGAGTGGATGACGCACGGATAAATCGGCGCGCACCCGAAGCCGATGACCACCAGCCCAACGACCACGCCAAGGTGGTGAGGCAATGGCACGAACATGGTGAGGATGCCGGCGAACACCAGCACTTGGCCGAGGCGAATCATGACCGGGTCCTTGAATCGCATGGTCAGGAAGCCGGAAAGCGCACGGCCCACGGTGATGCCTACGTAGAATAGGCTGGCCCAGCTGGCGGCGGTGATCTTGTCGATGCCGCTGTGCATCACCATATAGCTGGAGGCCCACAGGCCCGCCGTAGATTCGACGGCGCAGTAGCAGAAGAACATCACGAGGATTTCCTTGGCACCGCGAATGGCGAGCACGCCGGCCACGCCGAGCGGTTTGCGTTCGGCAACAGACACCCCTTCAGCAGTGCCAAATCTCTCGGCATTGCCGTCAGATGATGCGGTGTCATCGGTCGATTCGCCGACCGCAATTGCGCCACGTTTCTTCCACAGCGGCAGGCTCAGCACCAGGATGACGGTCAGCATCACCTGCAGGATCGCGATGTACCGATAGCCCCACGGCCAACCTTGGCCTTGAGAGAGCGCATAGCCCATGATGTAGGGGCCGACCGATGCGCCGACGCCCCACATGCAGTGCAGCCAGCTCATATGCCGGCTTTCGTAGTGAATGGCTACGTAGTTATTGAGCGCCGCATCCACTCCGCCCGCGCCAAGGCCGTATGGTATGGCGATGGCCAACAGCACCCAGTAATTCGAGGTAACGGAGAAACCGGCCAAGGCCGCCGCAGTCAACGCCACCGAAACGGCGGTGACCTTGCCTGCCCCGAATTTCAATGTCATTCGGTCCGAAAGCAGCGCCGAGACGATCGTGAACATGGAAATCACCGCGGAGATGCCGCCGGCCCACGCCACCGGCACGTTCAGATCCTGGCTCATGGTGGGCCATGCGGATCCGAGTAGCGAATCCGGCAATCCCAGACTGATAAACGCCACATAGATGACGGCAAGCAACAGACTGGCCATGTCCCATCTCCCATTCACAGTACGGCACCGGTTGTGATAACGATGTCATCAGTCTATCGAATAGCGCTTCAGCAACACGCAAACATCACAGTTTGGAGTCTTGCCCGCAGTACACCGGCGTGGAATCGGCTACGCCGCGCGGGTCAAAGCCGATGATGTCGTAGTTGTCCTTGAGATAATCGGCGGCGGTGCACTCGATGAAATCCTGATGATATACCGCAGCACCCTCTGACGAAATAGCTGTCCGCCAAAGACGGACTGAGGGGAGAGAAATACGAGTAGCCCGCTACCACCCGAGGCCTCTCCCCCAGTCAGCTTCGCTGACACCCCCTCATCAGAGGGAGCTTGAGATAGGACGGTCAGGTATCGATCTTGGAGCGGTCGAAATCGTCGGCGTTGTCGACGATGAACTGCTTGCGCGGCGGCACGTCGTCGCCCATCAGCAGGCTGAAGATCTCGGATGCCTGGGCGGCGTCCTCCATGCGGATGCGGCGCAGCATACGCGTGCGCGGGTCCATGGTGGTGTCCGCCAGCTGGTCGGCATCCATCTCGCCCAGACCCTTGTATCGCTGGATGTCGTCGTTGTAACCGATGTGCTTCTTGTCGAGGTCGGCCAGTTTGCCGGCCAGCTCGTCATCGGAATACGTGTAGATGTATTCGCCCTTGTGCGAGCCGGTCAACGCGATGCGGTGCAGCGGCGGTACTGCGGCATACACGTAGCCGTGTTCGATAAGCGGCCGCATGTACCGGTAGAACAGCGTCAGCAACAGGATACGGATGTGCGCGCCGTCCACATCGGCATCGGTCATCATGATGATCTTGTGGTAGCGCGACTGTTCGATGTCAAAGCTCTGGCCGGAGCCGGCGCCCACCACCTGGATGATGGCCGCGCATTCCTTGTTGGAGAGCATCTGCGTAATCGACGCCTTCTGCACGTTCAGAATCTTGCCTCGAATCGGCAGCAGCGCTTGGAAACCGGCGTTGCGGGCGGCCTTGGCGGTACCGAGTGCGGAATCACCCTCGACGATGAACAGTTCGGCCACGTCGTCATTGCCCGGCTGGCAGTCGGAGAGTTTGGCCGGCATCGAGGCGGATTCGAGCGCGTTCTTGCGGCGCGTGACCTCCTTGGCCTTGCGCGACTGGATGCGTGCGTGCATTTCGCCGACGATCTTCTCCAGCACGCGGCCGGATTGTTCCTTGTACCCGCGCTTGGAGCCGGTGATCATCTCGCCGAATTGCTTGTCGGTGAGCCGGGTGACGATCGGCTTGACCTGCGCGGTGCCGAGCACATCCTTGGTCTGGCCTTGGAACTGAGGTTCGGCCACGCGTGCGGTGACCACGGCCACGAGTCCGGCTTGGATATCGTCGCGCTCCACCTTCATGGCGGAGTCCTTCATGTTCACCTTGAGCTTGCGGGCGTTGTCTTCCACCGCCTTGCGAATCTGCTTGGTGATGGCGTTCATGAAACCGTCCACGTGAGTACCGCCGCCGGGCGTCTCCACGATGTTCACGAAGCTCATGATTGTGGTGTCATAGCCGTTGACCCATCGCAGGGCGATGTCCACGCCGCAGGTGCGTTCGATTTCCTGGGCGTGCAGTTCACCGCCCTTGCCCACGGCCTGGGTCTCCTCCTTATAGGTGCCCTCGCCTTGGATGCGCCAGATGTCGGAGATCGGCTCGCCTTTGGACAGGAAGTCGACGAAGTCCTTGACGCCGCCTGTGTGCAGGAATTCCACGACGCGCGGGTGCGCGGGCTGTTCGCCGAACGCGCCATCAACGACCTGGTCGCCGGCCGTCAGTGAGAAGTCCTCCTCGGCCGGGCTCTCGGCATCGTCGGACGAGACATCCAAGGCCGGTGCCTGATCTTGCGCAGGTTCGACTGTTGCGTCATCAGTGGCCTCGACGGTGTCAGTCGCCGCCGTTTCCGGTACGTTTTCGTCGATGATGGTGATTTTGAGGCCGGGCACCAAGAAGCTGGTCTGACGCACGCGGTCGATGAGCTGTTCGTATGAGAACTCGGCGGTTTTGTTGAAGATCTCCGGATCATACCAGTAGCGAATACGGGTACCAGTGGTTTTGGGAGATACCTTGCCGATGATTTCCAGCTCGGTGGGTCGGTTCTTGCGAGTGCGCTTGAACGGGGAATCGGGAGACGGATTGGCCGGGTCGGCATCCGTGTATACGCCAGGGTGACCTTGGTGGAAGGTCATGTGGTGCGTCTTGCCGTCACGATCCACTTCGACGTCCAGTCGGGAGCTCAGGGCATTGACCACGGAGGAGCCCACGCCGTGCAGGCCACCGACGGCGTTATAAGACGAATTGCCGAACTTGGCACCGGCGTGCAGTTTGGTCAGTACGACCTCCACGCCGGACAGGCCGGTTTTCGGTTCCTTGTCCACCGGGATGCCTCGGCCATTGTCCGCGACTTCCACGGAACCATCGGTGTGCAGGGTGACCACAATGTCGTTGCAGAAGCCGGCCAAGGCCTCGTCCACGGAGTTGTCGATGATCTCCCACAGGCAGTGCATAAGCCCCTGCGAGTCGGTGGTGCCGATGTACATGCCCGGACGCTTGCGTACCGCATCCAAGCCCTCAAGAACAGCTAGGTCCTTGGCGCCGTATTCTTCTTTGGGCATACAGTCCTATTTTTCTCTTCAAATGCTTGGCTCCCCTCACAGAGGGGAGCCAGATGATCATTGATCCAGGAAGTCGCGCAGGGTCTGCGAACGGGATGGGTGGCGCAGCTTGGACATGGTCTTGGACTCGATCTGACGGATGCGTTCACGGGTCACGCCATACACACGGCCGATGTCGTCCAGCGTCTTCGGCTGACCGTCTTCCAGGCCATAGCGCATCTTGATGACGCCGGCCTCACGCGGAGACAGGGTTTCCAGCACCTGCTTGAACTGTTCCTGCAGCAGGGAGAAGGCCACGCGTCGGACGGGGCGATGGCGTCGGTATCCTCAATGAGGTCACCGAACTCGGAATCGCCATCCTCGCCAAGCGGGGTGTGCAGGGAAATCGGCTCGCGGCCGTACTTCTGCACTTCCTGCACCTTCTCAACCGGCATATCCAGCTCGCGGGCCAGCTCGTCCGGCGTAGGTTCACGCCCCAGATCCTGCAGCATCTGGCGCTGTACACGGGACAGCTTGTTAATCACTTCGACCATGTGCACAGGCACGCGAATGGTGCGGGCCTGATCGGCCATGGCACGGGTGATGGCCTGACGAATCCACCACGTGGCGTAGGTGGAGAACTTGAAGCCCTTCTTCCAGTCGAACTTCTCGACGGCACGAATCAGACCAAGGTTGCCTTCCTGGATCAAATCAAGGAAGAGCATGCCGCGACCCGTGTAGCGCTTGGCGAGCGAGACCACAAGTCGTAGGTTGGCTTCCAGCAGATGGTCCTTAGCCTTCTTGCCGTCGGCGGCGGCCCACTTGAGTTCACGCTTGCGCTTGAACTCCATGCCTTCGCTTTCGGTGTCGAGCAGGTGCTGGGCGTACAGGCCGGCCTCGATGCGCTCGGACAGGTCGACTTCCTGCTCGGCGTTCAGCAGGCTCACGCGGCCGATCTGCTTCAGGTAGTCCTTGACCGGGTCGGCGGTTGCGCCGGCCGCAATCACACGACGCTTCGGATTGCCCGAGGGGATGATGTTTTCTTCCTCATCATCCGTGTCGGAGACCACGTAGGCACCTTTTCCTTGGGCTGCTCGGGTGCCTTGGACTTGGCTTCTTCCTCGTCCTCGTCGTCTTCCACATCATCGTCGTCGGCATCGTCCTCATCGAGGTCTTCGTCGTCGGCATCGTCTTCGTCAACGTCGTCAAGATCCTCGTCGAGGTCGTCAACGTCCAAATCGTCGTCGTTGACCTCGGCATCGTCATCAAGCTCGTCATCGACCTGAGTGTCCTCGTCTTTGACGAGCTCATCGTCCTTGGCCTTCTTCGCGGTTTTCTTCGCAGCGGACTTGCGCGTGGTCTTTTTCGAGGGCTCTGCGGACTTGGACTTCTTGGCGGAAGTCTTGCGTGCGGTGGTCGTAGAGCTGGCCTTCTTCTTGGTCTCGGTCTCCTCGCTGGACTCGGCTGTCTGCTTGGTTGCCGTCGTTTCCTTCGTGGCCAAAACTGCTCCTCCTGATCTCTCGCCGTGAAGTGCATATACCACATGGGCCCACTTCTGGCAAGGGCAAATCGTCAACTATGTGAGTAAACCACCCTCCACGGACGATTATTCCCACATCGTTGCCCGACGTGTTGCCGATCACCACACGCTTTCCTTCCGCGCATCGCGCGTAAAACCTCGGAAATCCGCCGTTTCTGTTCACTCAGCCCGAGCACCATGCCGGTGCCACGCCTCGATCGGCGGCTGAGAATATCATCGCCGCCAGCGAACAATCCTCATCGAGCAGCAGGCATCGCAAGGCGAACACCATTGCTCGCGGATCGCCCAGCCACCATAAGGTGTAGGCGATTACGGCCAATGGCTGTATGCAGTACGGCACCGGTGAGGCTTCGGCGATATCGAGCAACATACCGATGCCGGCATGGCAACGCTCCTTATCCGGCATCATGCCTTCATCCTCGAATGCGCAAGTCAGCAGCTCGCCCATTCGTGTTCTCGTACGCGCCAGATGCGGTCGCGCCGCGAATTCCATAAGCCATGACTTGGGGCAACGGCTTTCATCAATAACCAACGAGAGAATCAGCGCATCACGAATCGATAAGGTCTCACGCATGCCCACCGCAAACGCGGCCATCGTCTCTCGGCCTAGGTCGGTGTTCCCGGCATCAAGACAAGACAGCCATTCGTCCAATGGTTCGGCCACCCAGTCGGCATTAGCCTGTTGCGCGCCTCGAAGTCGTCGATCATTGCGAAATTCCTGTGATCTCGTCTCCAACTCGTCAAAGCCAAAGGGCTCCGTCTGCTCGGCGGCGTGCCGTTTGGCGTGTCGGCTCTTACGCGGCTTGTGCGGCGTGTTGTTGTTCATCATGTCCTCCTTGACTAATGGTGTGCAATCTATTGGTGTTGTGGTGCGCGCCGAGCCGGATAGCTCATGCGCCGAGGGGGTGTGTGCCCACTATGGCTGAAAACGCCGTATGACGCAGGAAAAAACGACCATTGTGGTTCTAGCTTCAAAACCCTTGATTCCCAACGTTCTTGTGTTCTTCAAACCCTGTGGATAAGTTATTAGGCATGTGCACAACTGCTAACAACCGCGAAATCATCGAGCCACGCATCATTCAGTTGGTGCGGGAACTGACTGCCGCCCCCGCCACCGACGAGGTTGCCGACGCCCTGAAACCGGTGATGGAACAGGTTGTGGACCAAGCCGCCTCCTCCAGCCAAGGAGGCAAACGACTGCGTGCGCTGCTCGCGTTGGACGCCTTCGATATTCTTGCCGGCGACGTGACGCCTGATCGGCGTGACGCCATGATCGACCTGGCCTGCGCCATTGAAGTGTTTCAGACGGCCGCACTGGTGCATGACGACATCATCGACGAATCCGATCTGCGCCGGGGCAGGCCTTCCGCACATCGTGCCTTGGAACAGGCCGTACACAGCGGTGCCATAGGCCGTGGCTTGGGCCTGATGCTCGGCGACATTCTGGCCACCGCCTGCATTGAAATCACACGCCGGTCCGCCAGCCGTCTTCCCAACACCGATGCCCTGAACGAGGCGTTTCTTACCATGCAACGCGAGGTGGAAATCGGCCAGGTACTGGACTTGGCCGTCGAGATGACCCCACTGTCCAATCCCGAAGCTCTGGCGAACGCCTCATTGAACGTATTCCGCTGGAAGACAGCCAGTTACACCACCATCGCTCCACTGCTGCTTGCACTGCTGGCCGCAGGAGAGAGCCCGGATCAGGCCAGGCATTGCGCGTTGGCCGTCGGCCGGCCGCTCGGACTGGCGTTCCAACTGGCGGATGACCTGTTGGATGTCGTCGGATCAAGCCGCAATACCGGAAAACCAGTTGGCGGAGACATCCGAGAAGGCAAACGCACAGTGCTGTTGGCTGATGCTCTGTCTGCGGCAGATACGGCGGATAAGGCCGATCTGATTGCCATCTTCGAAGAAGATTGTCGCAATGACAACCAGGTGGCCCGCACCATTGAACTGTTCACGTCGACCGGTGCTCTTGATCGATCCCGCGAGCGCATCGCTGCCCTATGGGGTGAGTCCCGTAAGGCGATTGCCGGTCTTGAGCTGAATTCCGAAGCGCAACGCCGTCTGACCGAGGCTTGTGCGCGATTCGTCCCCGAATCCTTGCGATAGTCCACAATGCGAGCCGCCGGACCATGAGACCATGAACACCGGTGAAAACCCGTGAAAGCTATGCGCTGATGCTCCGGCCGCGTAACCGGGGCCATGTACACTGAACATGTTTAGTCGTGATTAAAGGAACCGTACGATACAACATGAGTGAGAACGAGCCCGCACAGATGATTGAGGGACGCTACCGCATCGTGCGCAATATCGCCGAGGGTGGTATGGCCACCGTGTATGAGGCCATCGATGAGCGTCTGGGGCGCACCGTGGCGATTAAGGTCATGCACACACAACTCGCCAAAGGCCCGCATCGGGAGCAGTTCGTCGAACGGTTCCGCCGCGAGGCCAATTCGGCCGCGTCCATCGCCAACCCGCACATCGTTCAGGTGTATGACACCGGCGAGTTCAATGGACTTGATTTTCTGGTCATGGAATATGTGCATGGCGTCAATCTGCGGCATGAGATGAACGCCCAAGGCACATTCTCCGTACGTGAGACGCTGCGCGTGGTCGCGGAGACGCTGGATGGTCTGGCTTCCGCACATCGCGCCGGCGTGGTTCACCGTGACATCAAGCCCGAGAACATTTTGATCAATGATCGCGGCCATGTGCAGATCACTGATTTCGGTCTGGCCAAGGCCGCCAGCCAGGCCACATTGAGCTCCACCGGCATGCTATTGGGCACCGCCGCTTATCTGGCTCCCGAAATGATCGAGAACAATCAGGCCACCGCGCAAGGCGACCTGTATTCGGTGGGCATCATGGCATGGGAGATGCTGACCGGCAAGGTGCCGTTCGATTCGGATAATCCGGTGACGCTTGTTTTCAAGCATGTTCATGAGGACGTGCCGTCCGTGGCCACGGTCTGTCAGGGCATTGATCCGTCCGTGGCGGCGTTCATCGCCCATCTGACCGCGCGTCAGGTGGATGCCCGCCCCACCGATGGCGCGGCAGCAGCTGAGGAATTGAGCCAGTTGGCCGCCAAATTGCCGCTGGAGGCGTGGCAATACCGTTTGCATGCCGAACCCATCGGAGGCGATCATACCGATGCCACCGCTGCAGCATTGGTAGGCAATATCGCCGAGCAGGCCCCGCTGACCGGCGTACCTGCCGGTGCAGCAACGTTCGAGCCGTCCGTACCGGCATTTTTGGTCGATGATGCCGCAAGCAATACCGCCGATACCGGTGGCGCCGCAGACGTCAATCCTCCGGCGCCTCCGGTCGCCCCCACCACGGCACTTGATTCGTCGATGTTAGCCGATGCTTCGGCTCCCCATAAGACGCAGATCATGGCACAGTCCGGCAGCGAGACACAAGTGCTGCCTCAGGCCGGCGATGCCTTCACCCGAGCGCTTGCCCTTTCCGATGAGCCGGACGTCGCTTCCAATGGCACCGGGCCAAAGAAGCAGCGCAGCAAAAAACCGCTCATCATCGTACTGGTGATAGTGCTGGTACTGGCTGCAATCGGCGGAACCGCCGGCTGGTGGTGGTTTGCCGGACCGGGCAGCTATTGGAGTGTGCCCAAGCCGGATGACGTGACCTGCGATGCGAATGCAGGCACCGAATGCTCGCTGGCCGGCGCGGATTGGGCCACGTATGAAAGCACGTTGAAGGCTCTCGGCATCCCCTACAAGACGCACAAGGAATACAACGACGACGTGGCGGAAGGCAAGATCATCTCTTCTTCCGTGAACAAGACCAAGGCCGTTGTGAACAGCCACATAAGCAAGCGAGCCAATCAGGAGCTTACGGTGGTGGTGTCCAAGGGCGTGCGGATGGCCACCATCCCGAAGGATATTCTCGACGCGAATTCGGCCAATGGCAAAGACCCGTTGAACGCGCTCAAGAGGGCTGGCTTCGATAATGTCAAGCACGACGAGTCGAAGGACGAGTATTCGATGGACACGCCGCAGGGTGTGGCGTTGACGATCTCCCCTGATCCGGTACCGCAGCCAAGCACAACGATGAGGTGACGGTTACTTTGAGCAAGGGACCGATGCCGGTGACCATGCCTAACATCGTCGGTAAGACCCAGGATGAGATGCAAGCCGCGCTCGGCGAGTTGAAGCTCACGGCCAACGTCACCGAACAGTACGATGACAAGGTCGAGGCTGGCCAAGTCATTTCCGCGTCTCAGGAAGCCGGAGCCAGTTGAAGTGGGGCGATAGCGTGGACGTGGTGATTTCCAAGGGTCCGGAGATGGCGACGATACCGTCCGGCCTTGTCGGCAAACAGGAAAGCGCCGTGACCAAGACGCTTGAGGCTCTCGGTTTCGAGGTGAAAACCGACAAGGTGCTCGGTGGGCTGTTCGGCACGGTACGTACCGTGAAAAGCGGGGATACGGATCTATCCAACGGCGGCAAGATTCGCCTGCGCGATGCCAACGGCAACCCCACCGTCATCACCCTCGCCATCGTGTGAGAGTAATCAACTGGCTCCCCTCGCTGAGGGGAGCCAACACATATTATTCGGCTTCTTCGGCGGCCTGTTGGGCCTTGAGCTCGGCCTTGACCTTCTGGGCGTATTCGTTCACGAATTCCTGACCGCTCATTTTCTGGATTGCGGCGGAAACACGATCGGTCAGCGAACGCAAATCATCATGTGTAATCTCATTGGCCGGCTTCTTGGCAACCTCAATCGGCTTGCCATACAGCACCTTGGTCTTGCCCTTCTTGGGAATCGACGTGCCAATCGGCTGCAGCTTGTCCGAGCCGATGATGGCGGTCGGCACAATCGGGCAACCGGTCTCGAGCGCAAGTCGTGCGACACCGGTGTGTCCCTTGTACAGTCGACCATCCGGGCTGCGCGTGCCTTCAATGTGGATACCGAACAGGTGCCCATCCTCGATAATCTCGCGTGCGTGATCGAGTGCGCCAAGCGACTTGCTGCCACCAGAACGATCAACCGGGAACACGCCCACGGACGTGAACCACCACTTCTTGAACTTGCCCTTCAATCCCTTGCCCTCGAAGTATTCGGCTTTGCCCATGAAGTGCACCATGCGCGGGCAGGTAATCGGAATCAAAGCATCATCGATCACCGCCAGATGGTTGGCTGCGATAATCGCGCCGCCCTCTCGCGGCACGTTATTCAGTCCGCTGACAGCAGGGCTCAAACGATGATGAGCAATAGGGCCGAGACCTTTGACGAAGAACCAGTAGAGCACTTGGCATTCCTCCCGCAGACGAACTAGCCATTGGCCGGTCGCCTGATTAGAGTGACAGTTATGACTGAGAACCAGAATAGCAATGCCGACGGAGAGCGGCCAACCCCCACGCCGGGCAACGGACAGGATTCCGGTACTTCATCCAAGTCGCCAACTCCCGGTGCCGCCGGACAAGCCACGAATGGTGCCGATACACCGCAATCGTATGACGCGAACGATTTGGATGCGGCGTGGGCCGCGTTCGAAGCCGAGCATCAGCCGACTTGCATGACGTGGCTTCCTCCAGGCAGGCCAAAAAGTTCGAGAAGCAGGCCAAGAAACGCGAGAAGGAGGCGCTGCTTTCCGTAGATGACTTGGATATCGGCTCGTTCACCGATGATGCTCGCCCGAGCCGTGGCGGCAAGAAAGGCAAGCAGTCAGGTCCCCGTGATTTCACCGGCTCCAGCTGGCTGGATACCGATAATGTGATGGACGCCTATGATGATGGCGGCTTCACTCCCCCGAACCCTGATCTTGGTCCGGTCAAAGCGTCTACGGTACTGCTGACGGCGTTGCTTATCATTGGTCTCGTAGGCGAAGCGGTGATGATATTCATCCCCGGCTTGAACGCGATTCCTCTCTTGGGCGCGCTGCTCAATATTCTCTTCGGGCTGGGCGTCATTTTGGGCTTGGGTGGATTGGTGGCCAAAATCCTCAACCGCAAAGACCGCCCCGGTGATCAGGGCGGCTATTACGACGACGGCGCGAGGGTGTAGCTCGCGTAGGCTGTGTGGTTCTTGGCTCCCCTCTCTGAGGCTGAGCCGTTAAGCAAACAGCCCAGTGGGCTGTTTGTAGGCGAGGTGTGAGAGATAGCGAACCAATGTATTGCGGGCGTAGCTCGTCCGTAATTGCGGCCGAGCCACGATAGGTCACGAATTGAAGTCGATGGACTCCTGCAACTCGGCAATCATGGCCTTGATGCGGGCATCGCCTCCCCACCAGTTGAGACGGATCGTCACGTCCCCTTTGGCCGGCACAACCGGCACATCAGCGGCACCAACCGAAGTGCCGCACGCCGCAGTCACACACAAGGCCGCGGCCGCCATAACAGTCGCCATATAGACAAATAAGCCCCCTCATCAGAGGGGGCTGAGTACGGTGTATCACGCCTTGGACTTGGCGGTTTCGATCCACTTGTCGAACAGGGCTTCGGCCTTGCCGGAATCGACGGTTTCCTCGGCCAGCTTGTAGGCTTCGGCGAAACGCTCGGCCAGTGTGCCGTTGCCGACCAGATTGCCGTCGGCCACGATGGCGGAGGCGGCGTTGAGCAGTGCGGTGGTGCGGGACGGAATGTCCTTGCCAGCCAGGAAGTCCTTGAATGCGTTGGCGTTGACGTCCGGAACGCCGCCCTTGAGCTGTTCGACGGTAATCTTGGTCAAGCCCAGATCCACGGTCGGATCGAACTCGGACTCGGTAACCTTGCCGTCGCGAATCTCCCAGACGGAAACCGGGCCGGTGGGGGCAAGTTCGTCCAAGCCCTCGTGAGAGGTGTAGACCAAGCCAGACTGTCCACGGCTGGCGTACACGGCTGCCATAATCGGGCTCACCTTGCGGTTGGCGCAGCCGATGGCCACGTGTGCCAGGTTGGCGGGGTTGGTCAGCGGCCCCAGGATGTTGAAGACGCACGGGATGCCCAGCGCGGCGCGAATCGGCCCCACGAAACGCATGGCCGGGTGGAAAGTGCGGGCGAACGCGAAGGTGATGCCCACCTCGTCGCCCACTTCGCCGACGGCTTCCGGCTTCAGATCCAGCGGCAGGCCAAGGGCTTCGAGCACATCGGCGGCACCGCACTTCGAAGATGCAGCGCGGTTGCCGTGCTTGACGATCTTCACGCCGGCTGCGGCGGCGGCCACGGAGCCCATGGTGGACAGGTTCACGGTGGCGAAGCGTCACCACCGGTGCCCACGATGTCGGTGGTCTCACCGGAAACGTTCAGCGGCACGGCGTGGGAGACCATGGCCTTGGCGGCACCACGCACCTCGTCGGCGGTCAGCCCCAGCTGCTCCTGCATGGCGAGCGCGGCACCCACTGCGGCGGGGTTCGCGTTGCCCTGCATCAGGTCGTCCACGAACCACTCCGATTCCTCAGCAGTAAGGTGGTCTCCCCCGACCAGCTTGGTGAGAATCGACTTCCATGTGATCTCGGCCATGATGCCCTCCTTGGCGTTTCCTACGCCATGTGATGTATGTTCGCCGCTCATTGTAATGGTTTGTCGTTTCAAGGCCCTGAATCTTCCATATCGCAAAATATGAGTCAGCTCCCGCCAGCGGGAGCCAACCTATTTTTTTTCGCCAATCAGCCGTCTGCAACCGGCTGGTCAGCAGTATCAGTCGCTAATCAGATCCACCGCATCACTCGGCGGTCTGCGTCCAGCACTTCTCGTACTTGATGCCGGTGAGCTGCTCGACGATCTTCTTGGTCTCCGGCTCAACGTCAGCCTTCTTGCCGCCGGCCTTGAACGCCTCTTCGACGAAACCGTTGGCACCGAGGTACCAGCCCCAAGCCATGGCGGACAAGCCAGCGGTGATCTTGCGGGCGAACTGCTGAAAGCCGATGTACAGGCCACCGCGGTTTTCGCCAGCCATGATCATGTCGACGTCCGGGATGAACGGGAACACGTTCCACGGAATGAACCAGGTCATAGCACGGAAGATCAGCCACCAGACCATGACCACGTACAGCATGGCGTTCCACACGGCGGTGTTGTTCTGGGCAGCAGTCTGTCACAGGCCCCACAGACCAAGCAGACCGATGATGGCGCCGGCAAAGTTCAGGGAGAACATCTTGCGCGGGCCAAGCTTGGCGAAAATCCAGCCGAACACGGGCTTGAACGGTTCGGCTTCAAGGGCAGCCTCGTCGAAACCGGCCTCTTCAGGAGTCAGTTCCCACGTGGACTTGTACGCGATGAACACAAACACGGCGAACAGCACGATGAAGAAGCCCATGGAAATCGTGTAGGACGAGCTCTTCTTGTCACCGAGAGCATTGAGGAATGCGGCCATGCCCAACGGAATCACGGCGGTGGAAATACCGGAGAACACCATTCGGGTGGTGGACAGCATGGTGCGGCCGTTGAAGTCGGTGGTCATCTCGTTCGGGAGCACCGAATACGGGGTCATAATCAGCTGGTTGGCGATAATCCACAGTGCGTACACCAGGAAGTACGCCCACACCGGCATGCCCGGCACGAACATAAGGATGGTGACCAGCAACGTAGGCACACCCAGCAGAATCAGGAAACGGCGGCGGCCGGCTATGTGGAGGATCTGACCCGCCGCGGTACCATCGACCCGTATTTCGACCAGCCTATCTACGACGTATATGCCAAGTCCGCCGCCCGCGTGAACCGCGATTGGGACAACCTGCCGTTCTACAGCCAGCTCGACGCCGAATTCACACGCCTCATCATTCCCACACTGCGCCCCGGCGGCCACAGCGCCGACCTCCTACCCGAATGGGAGGCACGCCTCAAACGCTACGCCGTATCCCAAGGCTTCACAGTGAATTAGGTCGGCGGCGGTATTCCGTCTCCGGTACATCGCATGCCGTCCCGCGCGTACGGCACCGCACGAATACATGCTGATGAACCGCATAGAAAATGGCTCCCCGTGTGGGGAGCCATGAGCTAGTTACTAACTAGCGATGCGTCACTTCTCGTTCTGGCCGTGGCACATCTTGTACTTGCGGCCGGAACCGCACGGGCACGGGGCGTTCTTGCCGGTGCCAGGAAGGTGCGGCCGTCGGCCCACGGCGTCTTGAGCTCTTCGCTCTTCGGACGCTTGGAAACCGGGACCTTGCCTTCGGCGTGGCTGATCGGAGCCGGGCCGGCAACGGGCAGCGTGGACTCGCCGGCCTCGGAGGCGGCTGCGGATTCGGCGATCGCCTGCTTGGCGTCCGTATCCTCGTCCTCTTCCTCGACTTCGCCCTCGGCGGCTTCGACCTCGGATTCGCCGTTCTCGTCAGGGCCTGCGGCCACGGCGACGGAATCGGCGCTTTCGGTAGTCTCCTCGACCTCGTCAACGGCCTCGTCGGTGGTGGCGACCTGCTTGATGTCGATGTGGAACAGCAGCTGGACGGACTCCTCCTTGATGGCCTCGATCATGGAGTTGTACATCTGGTAGCCCTCGCGCTGGTATTCGACCAGCGGGTCGCGCTGGCCCATGCCGCGCAGGCCGATGCCGTCCTTGAGGTAATCCATCTCGTAAAGGTGCTCGCGCCACTTGCGGTCGAGCACGGCGAGCACCACGCGGCGTTCGAGATCACGCAAGCCGGTCTCGCCGATGGTCTCCTCCATTTCGCCGTACTGCTGCCTGGCGTCCTCGACGATCAGGTCGCGCACGGCCTCGACGGCCTTCGCACCCTTGAGGCCGCCGACGATCTTCCTGACCTCGTCTTCGTCGACCTTGGTGGGGATCACGGTGTTGAGCGCCTTGAACAGGCCCTCCCAATCCCAGTCCTTCGGTTTCTCGGATCCCTTGTTGGCACCCTTGATGTAGGACTCGACGGTGTCGGAAATGAAACGCAGGATGTCCTTGTGGATGTCTTCGCCCTTGAGCACGGCCTGACGCTCGGAGTAGATGACGGTACGCTGCTTGTTCATCACGTCGTCGTACTTCAGCACGTTCTTACGAATCTCGTAGTTGCGGGATTCGACGGCCTTCTGTGCGGTGCGCACGCCCTTGGTCACGGACTTGGCTCGATCGGCTGGCCTTCCTCCATGCCCTTGGCCATGACCTGGGCCACCAGCTGGGTGTTGAACAGACGCATCAGATCGTCTTCCAGCGACAGGTAGAAGCGGGACTCGCCTGGATCGCCCTGACGGCCGGAACGACCGCGCAGCTGGTTGTCGATTCGACGGGACTCGTGGCGCTCGGTGCCGAGCACGTACAGGCCGCCCAGCTCCTTGACCTCCTCATGCTCGTCCTTGACCTGGGCCTTGATCTCGTTCAGGGTGCCCGGCCAACGCTTCTCATACTCTTCCGGGGTGTCCTCCGGAGAGTAGCCCTCGGACTTCAGCTTGGCGTCGGCAAGGAACTCGACGTTACCGCCGAGCATGATGTCGGTACCACGGCCGGCCATGTTGGTGGCCACGGTGACGGCTCCCTTGCGGCCGGCGACGGCGACCACGGCGGCTTCCTTCTCATGCTGCTTGGCGTTCAGGACCTGGTGAGGGATCTTGGCCACGTCGAGCAGGGTGGAGACCACTTCGGAGCTTTCCACGGAAGCGGTACCGAGCAGCACCGGCTGACCCTTGGCGTGACGCTTGGCCACGTCCTTGACGATGGCGGCCAGCTTCTCCTTCTTGGTGCGGTAGATGAGGTCGTCCTGGTCCTTGCGGATCATCGGCTTGTTGGTCTTGATCGGCAGCACGCCCAGCTTGTAGGTGTTCATGAACTCGGCGGCCTCGGTTTCGGCCGTACCGGTCATGCCCGCGAGCTTGTCGTACATACGGAAGTAGTTCTGCAGGGTGATGGTGGCGAAGGTCTGGTTCTCGGCCTTGACCTCCACGCCTTCCTTGGCCTCGATGGCCTGGTGCAGACCCTCGTTGTAGCGGCGGCCCGGCAGGATACGGCCGGTGTGCTCGTCGACGATGAGCACCTCGCCCTGGGTGACGACGTAGTCCTTGTCACGCAGGAACAGTTCCTTGGCCTTGATGGCGTTGTTGAGGTAGCCGATCAGGGCGGTGTTGGCCGGCTCATACAGGTTGTCGATGCCGAGGAAGTCCTCGACCTTGGTGATGCCCGGGTCCAGGATGCCGACGACCTTCTTCTTCTCGTCGACGTCGTAGTCCTCGTCGCGGGTGAGCTTCAGCACCAGCTTGGCGAACTGACGGTACCAGCGGGTCACGTCGCCTTCGGCCGGGCCGGAGATGATAAGCGGGGTACGGGCCTCGTCGATGAGGATGGAATCGACCTCATCGACGATGGCGTAGTGGTGACCGCGCTGCACGAGGTCGGCCTTCTCCCATGCCATGTTGTCACGCAGGTAGTCGAAGCCGAACTCGTTGTTGGTGCCGTAGGTGATGTCAGCGTTGTACTGCTTGCGGCGCTCCGGCGGCTTCTGCTCGGTGATGATGCAGCCGACGTTCATGCCGAGGAAACGGTAGATACGGCCCATCAGCTCGCTCTGGTAGCTGGCGAGGTAGTCGTTGACGGTGACCACGTGCACGCCCTTGCCTTCGAGAGCGTTCAGATAGGTGGGCAGGGTGGCGACCAGGGTCTTGCCTTCACCGGTCTTCATTTCGGCGATGTTGCCCCAGTGCAGGGCAGCACCGCCCATGAGCTGCACGTCGAAGTGACGCTGGCCAAGGGTGCGCTTGGAGACCTCGCGCACGGTGGCGAACGCCTCGGGCATGATCTCGTCCAGGCTCTTGCCGTTTTCGATTTCCTGCTTGAACTTCGGGGTTTGGGCCTTCAGATCCTCGTCAGAGAGGGCGGAGATCTCGTCCTCAAGAGCGTTCACGGCCTTGGCCACGTTCTCCAGCTTCTTGAGCTGGTGGCCTTCACCCATTCGCAGGGCTTTGTCAACAATATCGACCACTGGGTTCTCCCTTGACTGATAAGTGGTGGTGTCCGCGTACCAGAATAGCGCCTCGCACCGTCAGCAGTCGAATTTTTCGACCTTCTTACGAAAAAATGGACCGCCTCCATATTGGAAGCGGTCCATGCGGTATCAGCTGATCGTGTCAGCAGCCCTTACCCTCAGGCTTTCTTGACATTCTCCGGAGTATCGATTTCGAACACGCCGTAGCTCCAACCGTGACGGTGGTAGACGACGGACGGGCGTCCGGTCTCCTTGTTCACGAACAGGAAGAAGTCGTGTCCGATCAGTTCCATCTCGTACAGCGCCTCGTCGATGCTCATAGGCTCGGCGATGTGCAGCTTGCGACGGATGACAATCGGCGTATCCCCAACCTGGACCTCCACGGATTCGCCAGGGCCAAGATCGGAGGCGACCGCAGCCTGCGGGCTGTTGTTCGGCTCTTCCTCCGACACCTCCGGCTCGGGCTCCGGGGCGATAACACCCAGATCCACCGGGACCGGGTTCGCGTAACCACGACGGTGATCCTTGCGACGGTCACGAGTACGACGCAGACGCAGCGTCAACTTATCCAGCGCCATGTCCAGCGCACTGAATTCATCGGTGCTGGAAGCCTCCGCACGCACCACGGTACGTCCGGCGATAACGGTGATTTCCACGCGCTTGGCGGTATCGGCCTGACGCGGGTTGCCTCATGGGTCAGCACGATCTGCGCGCGCTGAGCATCCGGGGCGATAGCGGTCACACGATTCATCTTGGTCTCGACCACATCACGGAACCTTTGCTTGACCTGCGTGTGGCGTCCGGTAACGACGATTTCCATGTTGACCTCCTCTAACTCAAGCGGTGTAACCCGCTATATGTGTTCCGAACGGCATCATCACCGACCGGGTATGTTTCATTGTAGACGAACAATGGGTGAACGGCCGGAAACTCGCCCAGAGAATATATGTTTATTCCCGGGCTTTTCTCTGCAATGAAACGATGTATATACTGGGGTTTTGGCAGCAGTCTCCTATAAGAAGATTTGATACCGGTTTATCAGGCTGGCTCGTTTGTTCGTCATGGTAAATACTGCAATGGATAGGCAGCGTTTTCTTGCTCTTTCTCGCACATACCAAGCTCTTACAGATTTGATTCGTCTCCATACGACACGCCACAACACGCCCGACACGCCCCATCCGATATTCGGCGCGTCGTTCACGAATCGCCCAACTATGCCCAACTATGGAGAAAACAGGATAACCGGGCAACGTCATGGCCTCACCGCAGGGCGGGATGCCGCCTTTTCCGCACCTTATGTATAATTGCAGGCTTGAGACCTCTTGATGGCCGCGGCGTGATCTTCATTGGGATCGGCTGAGGAACTTCCGGGCTCCATAGAGCACGATGGCGGATAACGTCCGCCCAGGGTGACCTGAGAGATAGCGCAACAGAGAACAGACCGCCCGTCCTCGACGGGTAAGGGTGAAACGGCGGTGTAAGAGACCACCGGGCCTCTGGTAACAGTAGGTCGCATGGCAAGCCTCATCGGGAGCAAGGCCAAGCAGATGGCGGTAAGGGCTGCTCGCCCGTGTCATCGGGTAGGCTGCTAGAGCCTGGCGGTAACGTCAGGTCGAGATGGATGGCCATCCGTGCGTGCGTTCGCGCACGGCACGACAGAACCCGGGGTATAAGAGGTCTCATTTTTTTCTTGGCTACACCAACAATGCGGCGGCGACTCGACGGAGGGTTTCGGGGCTGTGGCCTTTGCGGCCGCCGGCGGACCAAAGCCGACGCTGACGGACCCGACGATCGAGGCCATGGGTTTTGCGGGCTATTTGGCGGCCCAATTCCCATGCGGCATCTTCAAAGATGCCATTTTGTTCAGCTTCGTCACACACCTGTTCAGCCAGCTTGCGGTCCACACCTTTGCGAGCAAGTTCCATGACCGTACCACGACGGCCCATCATGCGACCGGCACAATAGCGTACGGCCGATTCGGCATAAGCGCCGTCGTCAATCAGTTGCACGCGAATCAGCCGTTCGATGACCTCGTCCACGATCGCCTCGCCGTACCCTTTGGCAAGCAATCGTTCGCGTAACGCACCGGATGCACGCGGGGCCGCGTCCAGCAAACGCAATGCAGCCTCGCGGCAAGCGTCCAAATCATTGGGATCTTCGACAACGGCAGCGTCTCTCCCCCGTCGAGAAAAACGTCCCGACGGTTTCGACTGAACATGCTGCTCGGCAATGGGCATGTCTTGCGACGCAACAGGATTGCGCCGCAAGAACGCTTCGGCACTAATCATGTTCAGGCCTTAGCTGTGCCGGCCTTGGCACGGGTCGTTTTGGCAGCAGGCGCCGCTGCGGCCTTGCTGTCCTTGGCCACGTCAGCCGCAGCAGCCTCGCTGACGGCGGCCGCTGCTGCGGCTTCGCCATCTTCCGCGAACTGATCGGCGGAACCGATCAGACCGAACTCGGCCTTGACCTTGTTCTCAATCTCCTCGGTGATGGCCGGGTTGTCCTTAAGGAACTGACGGACCTTCTCTCGTCCCTGACCGAGCTGATCACCCTCATAGGTGAACCACGAACCGGACTTCTTGACCACGCCAACCTGCTGGGCCATGTCGATCACCGAGCCCTCACGGGAAATGCCTTCACCGTAGAGCATGTCGAATTCGGCGGACTTGAAAGGCGGGGCCATCTTGTTCTTGACCACCTTGACGCGCGTGCGGTTGCCCACCGCTTCGTCGCCGTTCTTCAAGGTCTGGATGCGGCGGATGTCGAGACGCACGGAGGCGTAGAACTTCAGAGCTTTACCACCGGTGGTGGTTTCAGGGTTGCCGAAGAACACGCCGATCTTCTCACGCAGCTGGTTGATGAAGATGGCGGTGGTGCCGGCCTGAGCCAACGCGCCGGTCATCTTGCGCAGCGCCTGACTCATGAGTCGGGCCTGCAAACCAACATGGCTGTCTCCCATTTCGCCTTCGATTTCGGCCTTCGGCACCAAAGCGGCGACCGAGTCGATGACGATGACGTCAAGCGCACCGGAGCGAATCAGCATGTCAGCGATTTCGAGGGCCTGCTCGCCGTTATCCGGCTGGGAGACGATGAGTGAGTCGGTGTCCACGCCGAGCTTGCGGGCGTAGGCCGGGTCGAGCGCGTGTTCGGCATCGATGTAGGCCGCCACGCCGCCCTTCTTCTGGGCATTGGCCACCACATGCAATGCGAGCGTGGTCTTACCGGATGATTCGGGGCCGTAGATCTCCACGATGCGGCCCTTGGGTAGGCCGCCGATGCCGAGCGCCATATCGAGAGCCAACGAACCGGTGGGAATCACCTCGACGTTCTGCTCGGGCTGGTCGCCCAGTCGCATTGCGGAACCTTTGCCAAAACTCTTCTCGACCTGCGCCAGCGCGGTGTCCAGCGCCGCCTTGCGCTTGGGATCGAGCTCGTGCTTGTCCTCGGCTGCCGGGTCCTTGGCCGGCTTGGTCTCAAGTGCCATGATCTTCTCCTTGTCGAAGTCGTGTGCGAATCGGATGCCTCCACCGTATGACGGACATGCCATGTGAGGCAATCCAAACCAACCATTGTGGTTCCAGCTTGCCCGAGCTTGGCCACCTGGCCTCCTTAAGCCCTACTGCGGTAAGGATTATGGCAGATGGCAAGCACCCTGTGCACACGTATGCGGCTTCTTGTCACTGTGGATAACTATAACCACACACACGAACATTTGTTCGAATTTGGCGTGCAACACGCCGAAATCGCCAATTTCACGATTCAGCGACTCCGTAATCCCGCAGTGTCAGACGGCGGGCATGGGCGGCGCGTTATGATCGTAGCCCCAACGCTTGGAGTCCGGAACCTCCATTTGGTCGCAGAGCACATTCCAGACCACGCGTGGCTCCTCCCCCGCGTCCAGCGCCTCGACCACGGTCATATTCGCCAGTTTGGGCATCCGTTGATCACGCGACAGCGAACGACCGTAGGTCCGACCGAACACCTCTTCAAGTAATTCCCAGAATTCCCGTTCACGCATACACGCCAGTGTGCCACCAACCGCAGGACAGCAAAAACCCGCATCGCCACAAGCGATACGGGTTCACAGCTAGACATAGATTACGGGACGCGGCTTCACACCGCCAACCGATCAGCCCTCGACCGAGTCGAGATAATCAGCCACCATGCGCAGCATGCGCGAAGTGGAGACTCCGAGCGCATCGGCGATGGAGCTCAGCAGTTCGGAGCTGGCTTCCTTCTGTCCACGTTCGACTTCGGAAAGGTAGCCTAGCGAAACGCCTGCCTTCTCGGAGACTTCACGCAACGTGCGGCGATCGCGCGTGCGCAGCTCGCGCAGCACATGACCGATAGCACCACGCAGCGAAAACTCGCGAGGCTCCTCCTCAGCCACCACGGGCTCGGCGGCGGCAGTCGGCTTGTACGACGGCGAATCCTCATCCCACATACGTTCACGAACGGCTTGACGCTGATCCTTGGCCTTCTTGGCGGCCTGTGCCTTGAGCACCTGCTGCTGGGCGAACATCACCGCACGGCGCTGGGCCGGAGTCAGTTCACGCATACGGGCGACACCCGGCTGCACAGCCATCGGCTTCTTGGCGGCCACATCCATCTGTTCGTTCACTCGGGTCATCGTTTCCATCGCCATCGCCCCTTCCCAGGTCGGTTCAGTGTTTCCACTATGTACAACACGACAACCCAACGGTTTTATTCCTTAAAACTTGCTGTGAATAGACTCAAGTTTTGCAGAACGTGGAATACGGTGAGGCGACGAACCTCTTCGCGCATGCCATCAAGATGGAGTTCGACGGCTTTGAGCACTTCGGCATGGTCCGCGGTGAGGCTTGCGGGGATGCGCAGGCCCACATACACCAGTCCGGCCGGCTTGTCACCGTCCGGACCGGGGCCGGCCACGCCGGTGGTGGAAAGGCCGATGATTCGGTCGCCGTATTCCGGCTGGCTGTATAGGCGAGCGGTACCGATGGCCATCTGCCGGGCGACTTCGGGGTGTACGGCACCTTCTCGATCCAATAGGGCCTTGTCCACGTGCAGGATCGAGGCCTTGGCATTGATGTCGTAAGTGACAGCGGAGCCCAACAACACGTTGGAGGCGCCGGGAATACGCACGAACGCATCGGCAAGCAGGCCACCGGTCAGGGATTCAGCGCAGGCGATTTTCGTATTGTTCGCCTCGCAAATCTTGAGGATGCCGGCCGCGAGACTGTCGCACAATTCCCGCATTGGAATATCCGTCACTTCCGCTTCGGGGCGACGAACGTGTTGTACAGGTACACGGCACCCGAGTAGAGGCACAGGACCAATGCCACGTAGATGATGGCGTAGGTCAGGAAGTAGTAAGCGGTCATCCAGAACGGCGTGGCTTGTCCGTTACCCAGAGACCAGAACGGCAGCAGCAGCATGGACAGACCCACGCACTGGAATACGGTCTTGAGCTTGCCGGGCCATGCGGCGGCGATGACTTTGCCGCCCGGACGCTCCATGACGAAGAAACGCATAACGGTGATACCAATTTCGCGAATCAGGAACAGGATGGTTACCCACCAGCCGAGCTCGCCGAACGCGGAGCATACAATCATTGCGCCGCAAGTGAGCAGCTTGTCCGCGATCGGATCCATGAGCTTGCCCATTTCGGTGACCTGATTGTATTTGCGGGCCATCCAACCGTCGATTTTATCGGTGGACGCGGCGATGATGAACAGCACCGCGGCGACCCAGCGCATGGTCAGGTTGTTCTCACCCCAGGCACCGGCGAGAATGTCGAGTGTCAGGAAAAACACCACGAGTACGATGCGCGAGTAGGTGACCAGGTTCGGCGGCGCGTTCCATCCGTCGAACAGCGATGATTTGGGCGATGACTGCTTGTCCATTGTGTTCTCATCCATAGTGTTCACGTTACCCCCACACTTCTACCTTGAGTGAGTATTGGCTGGATATTGACTGCCATTATTCGGGAATCAGGTTGCGTGCTGATGGCCGCGTGGCCGCGCTTCTCTCTCCGCCCCTTCGGGGCACCTCCCTCATCAGAGGAAGGTCGATGGGTGAATTATTCGCCGAGTTCGGGCTGTTGCGGGGCGGTGGCTTCGAGCGAGCTGGTTTCGCCTCGGATGAAGGCGAGCACCTGCGGCAGGTCCTGCGGCTGGACGAGCACTTCGCGGGCCTTCGAGCTTCGGACGGCCCGACCACGCCACGCGATTCGAGCAGGTCCATGAGTCGGCCGGCCTTGGCGAAGCGACCCTGAGCTTGCGCTGCAGCATCGAGGTGGAGCCGAATTGGCTGGTGACCACGAGTTCGGCGGCCTGCAGCAGCACGTCCATGTCGTCGCCGATCTCCTCGTCAGGCTCCATGCTGTCTTTCTTTTCGGCTTCCTTGGCCATCTGTTCGATGTCTTCGCGGTATTTCGGCTTGCGCTGGGTGCGCACGAACTCCACGGCCTTGCGAATCTCGGATTCGGACACCCACGAGCCCTGCACACGAATCGGCTTGGCGGAACCCATCGGCAGGAACAACGCATCGCCCTGACCAATCAGGGTCTCGGCACCGACCGTGTCAAGAATGACTCGCGAATCGGTGGCGGACGAGGTGGCGAACGCCAGTCGGGATGGAATGTTGGCCTTGATCAGACCGGTGACCACGTCCACGGACGGACGCTGGGTGGCGAGCACCAGATGCACACCGGCGGCTCGTGCCAGCTGGGTGATGCGCTGGATGGAGCTTTCCACATCGTTCTTGGCCACCATCATAAGGTCGGCCATCTCGTCGACCACCACGAGGATGTACGGATAGGGGGCCACCTTGCGCTGGGAGCCGGCGGGCGCATGTACCTTGCCGGCGCGCACGGCCTCGTTGAAGTCCTTGACGTGGCGGAATCCGAAGAATTCGAGGTCGGAGTAGCGTGCATCCATCTCTTTGACCACCCATTCGAGGGCCTGTGCGGCTTTCTTCGGATCGGTGATGATCGGGGTCAGCAGGTGCGGGATGCCTGCGTAGGCGGACAGTTCCACGCGCTTGGGATCCACCATGATCAGACGCACCTGTTCGGGCGTGGCACGCATGATGATCGAAGTGAGCATCGAGTTGATAAAACTCGACTTACCGGAACCGGTGGCACCGGCCACCAGCAGGTGCGGCATCTTGGTCAGGTCGGCGGTCACGAAGTGGCCTTCGACGTCCTTGCCGATGCCGGAGAGCATCGGGTTCGGGTCGCCCACGGCCTTGTCGGAGCGCAGTACGTCGCCCAAGTGCACGATTTCGCGATCCTCGTTCGGGATTTCGATGCCGATGGCGGACTTGCCGGGAATCGGTGAAAGGATACGCACATCCGAACTGGCCACCGCGTAGGCGATGTTGCGCTGCAGGTTGGTGACTTTCTCCACCTTGACGCCGGGGCCAAGCTCGACCTCATATTGGGTGACCGAGGGGCCACGCAGGAAGCCGACGACTTTGGCATCCACGTTGAACTGTTCGAAGGTGGAAGTCAGCGCCCGGATCACGCGATCGTTGGCCGGGGTGCGCATCGCATGGGGCTGGCCTTTGGTCAGCAGGTTCAGGTCGGGCAACTGATACGGCCTATTGGCGTCGTCGTCTGTATCGTTGCCGGCGGTGGCATTCGGCTGGCCGCCCGTATTGGGCACGCCCTGGCCGACTCCGCTGCCGTCCGCATCGGCACCCGCGTAGGCTCCGGTCGCGG
>ENA-OQCF01000025-OQCF01000025.1-human-gut-metagenome-genome-assembly--contig:-NODE-25-length-53472-cov-4.753042_pt1 | contig 53472 bp, 54 predicted proteins | sample MGYA00242756_ERZ504573 | MGnify/ENA primary metagenome ERZ504573 (study PRJEB26092, sample SAMD00036240) | human gut metagenome | host: Homo sapiens | study: EMG produced TPA metagenomics assembly of... | reverse complement strand
AAGGAAAGTTAAATCGGACAAGCAGAGTAGTTTAGCGAAACAATGACCTTGGTTTAAGGCTTTGTAAACCGTATGATTTCGGGTGGCCGGCACTCCCACCACTCCTGAGTGCCGAACAGCTTGACACGGTGCTTAAAACAGTAAACAAAAGCTTTGATATGTCAACCTGCCGTGAATTTACTGTCGAGGCAGGTCGCCCCGATACAATTGACATTGCAAAACTTTTTGCTTTAAAAGAAAATAAAGTTGACCGAATCAGCATAAATCCGCAGACTGTAAACGATGAGGTGCTGAAAACTATAGGCAGAAAACATACTGCTCAGCAGTTTTTTGACGCTTTTGAGCTTGCAAGAAAATGCGGCTTTGATAATATCAACACAGACCTCATTGCAGGCTTGCCGACAGATACCCCCGAAAGCTTTAAAAATTCACTTGATTCAATCGTCAGGCTGAATGCCGAATGTATTACGGTTCACACGCTGTGCATGAAAAGAGCGTCACGCCTTACAACCGAGGGAGTAACGCTTGATTTGCAACAGGCGAGAGATGCAAGAGAAATGCTTGCATACACGCAGAATATTCTCGGACAAAACGAGTACATTCCTTACTATATGTATCGTCAGAGCAGAATGGTCGGTAATCTTGAAAATGTCGGCTGGTCAAAAAGAGGCTTTGAAAGCCTGTACAATGTTTATGTTATGGACGAAACCCACACAATCCTTGCCTGCGGTTCGGGCGGTGTTACAAAACTGAAGCGCAACAATCCCGATTATCTCGAAAGAATATTCAATTTTAAATATCCGTACGAATACATTGACCGTTTTGATGAACTTATTCAAAGAAAGTCCGGGATAATGCAGTTTTATGGTCAATAACACAGTTGATTAATGCTGTCAACGGTGTTATAATACGACATATGTGATTGCATACGGAAGTGAAATTGTCATATATTGAACAAAACAGAATTCTTGTTCATAATTTGTTTTTCTAATGAGATAATTTTAAGAAAGGTCGGATTAATATGGGAAAATTTGATGAAATTTTTGACGATGTAGTTGTCAATGCAAAAGCCTGTGCGTCTGCTGTTTCGCAGAAAGCGTCAACAGTTTATGATGTTTCAAAGCACAAGATTACTGCCGCTGAAATCAGAGGCGATATCAACAAAAAGCTTCGTGAACTCGGTGCTCTTACATACAAATCTGAGGTTCACGGAACAGACAATTCACAGCAGATTAAGCTTATCGTTTCGGAAATTTCCGATTTGAAAGATAATCTTGATGTTGTAAACGAACATATTGCCGTGGCAAAAGATCAGAGAAGATGTCCCGGATGCAATGCTGTTATTCCTAAAAATTCTGTATTCTGCAACATCTGCGGTATCAAGATTGACGATACTGATGAGGATTTTGAACTTTGATTTTTTATTAATGGGTGATTATTTTTGTCTAAATTAAAAACTAAAAAATACAATGCCGTTGCAAACGCTGAGAAGGACGCTTCTCAAACCTTTGTCAAAGGTGCGGCAATTCTTACTTTAAGTATGGTAATTGTCAAGGTTTTCGGACTTCTTGACAAGGTTATTCTTACAGGTATTTTCTCCGGTGTTTCTTTTGAACAGGCTGTTGCAGGCGGAACGGAAACCGTCAATTTTGCATCTTTCGGTCTGGGCCTTTACAGTAATGCCTACGAAATTTTGTCGTAATTTTCACGGTTGCAACGGGCGGTCTGCCGATAGCAATTTCAAGACTTGTATCTGAAAGTACGGCACAAAAACGATTTAACGATGTAAAACAAATTCATAGGGTTTCAATTCCTTTCTTCGTTATTGTAGGCATTCTTTCATTTGCAATTCTTGTCGGTGCAAGCTTTATCTATGTTCAGATTATAGAGTCACCGTATTCATTGCTCGGTATGCTCTGCCTTTCTCCGACGGTATTATTCGGTTGCCTCGTTTCAATTTACAGAGGATACTACGAAGGTCAGCGCAACATGTTCCCGACTGCCGTTTCGGAAATTATCGAGGCAACAATCAAGCTCTTTATCGGTGCATTCCTCGCTTACATCATTGCGCACCTTGGTATGAATTCTTATGCTGAGTCAGGCACGGTTTTCGGACTTTACATTGCAAATCAAACCGAGGCTTATCAGACAATCGTTTCATTCTCGGTTGCCGGTGCAATTATGGGCATCACCCTCGGAAGCGCCGCATCATTTGTGTTCTATATTCTTAAATTTAAAATTCAGGGTGACGAATTCCGGAAGAATACTACCGTAATTCCGTAGAGGCTCGTTCAAAAAGAGAAACTTTTAACAAGATTCTCAAAACAGCCATTCCTGTTGCAATGGGTTCACTCATTATGAGCGTAGGTTCGCTTATTGACCAGGTAATTGTTCAGCGAGTACTCCTCAATATGATTGAAACTAATCCGCAGGCTCTGCAGGCACAGTACAGTCAGTATTTCACAGCCGATATGTTCTATGCCGACACAAAGACAATACACACAAGCCTTTGGGGTTGCTACTCAGCCGCCCTCACTTTCCTTCAGCTTGTAACAGCCGTAACACAGGTGTTCGGTTCAAGTGCTATGCCGAATGTAACAAGTGCATGGACAAAGGGCAACAAGGACGAACTCAAAAAAGTCAATCGAAACTGTTATCCGCCTTACAATGCTTTTTACATTCCCGATGGCTCTCGGTATGATGGCACTTTCGTTCCCGATTATGGGACTTGTGTATAACGATCCGCTTATTACGGATGTCGGCGGAAGAATTCTCCTCATCATGGGTGTTACGACAATATTCGGTGCGGCATCAACTCCTGTATGCAGTATGCTCCAGGGCATCGGCAGAGTTGACCTCCCGATGAAGCTATACACAGTTTGTATGGCTGTCAAGATCGGCATTACATGGATGTTTGTAAGCGTTCCGGAAATCAATGTTCAGGGTGCAACTGTCGGTTCAATGATTACCTATGCAATTATGACAATCGTAGGTATGTATCTGCTTATCAAGTATTCAAAAATCAAGCCTGATTTATTCGGTACAACAGTAAAACCGCTTATCGGTGCGATTGCAAGTGCCGCTTCGGCATTCGGCGCATATCACCTTATGGAAAGCATTATCGGCTCTGCAAGAATGTCAATCGCAGTTTCGCTTGCAGTTGCAATCTTTGTTGCGGTTATTGTTTATATTGCTGTGTTGTTGATATTGCGTGCTTTTACGGCAACAGAACTGAAATTTTTGCCGAAAGGTGAGAAAATTGCAAAAACACTTGAAAAATTAGGATTAATTAGGTAAAATATATATCTGTTGCGGTTGTTTCCGCTTCTCAGATAAAATTTGCATTGTCTAATAAGATTATCGGAGATGTCACGAATGAACTTTACAGAAAAAGAAAATTATAATTTTAATGACCTTGTTGAGATAGTAAAAATCCTTCGTGCACCCGACGGTTGTCCGTGGGACAGAGAACAGACTCACAAGTCAATCCGCTCAAATTTTATTGAGGAAACCTATGAGGCTGTTGAGGCAATTGATACCGACGACCTCGATTTGCTTAAAGAAGAACTCGGTGATGTTCTTCTGCAGGTTGCTCTGCATGCGGAAATTGAAAGTGAACAGGGAACATTTGATATAAACGATGTTTGTGACGGAATCTGCAAAAAGCTCATTATCCGTCATCCCCATGTTTTCGGTGATGTCAACGCTGACACTACCGAAAAGGTTCTCAAAAACTGGGATGCCATTAAGATGAAAACAAAATCCCAGAAAACTCAGACACAGGCAATTCTCAGCGTGTCAAAGGCACTTCCGTCACTCATGCGCAGTACAAAAATCCAGCAGAAGGCCGCAAAGGTCGGTTTTGACTGGGAGAATGTAAACGGTGCGCTTGATAAGCTTTTTGAAGAATGTGAAGAGCTTAAAGCCGCTGTTAAAAACAATGATGCTGAAAATCAGCGTGAAGAACTCGGTGATGTGCTTTTCTCAGCAGTTAATGTTGCAAGATTTTTGAACATTGACAGCGAACATGCACTCTACGATGCCTGTGACAAATTCACCGACCGTTTTTCGTCTGTTGAAAAGCTTGCAAACGAGCGTGGAATAGATATGAAAACGGCACCGTTATCTGTACTCGATTCCCTTTGGGATGAAGTTAAATTATCTAAGAATTATTAATTGGAGGTTTATTATTATGAACAAAACAGAACTTATTGCTGCAGTTGCCGAGCAGAGCGGACTTTCAAAGAAGGATGCAGAAAAGGCAGTTTCTTCAACAATAGACACAATCATCAATACAGTAGCTGAAGGCGAAAAGATTCAGATTGCAGGTTTCGGCACATTTGAACAGCGTCAGAGAAATGCAAGAACAGGTTGTGACCCAAGAACAGGTAAATCAATCGAAATTCCTGCTTCAAAGGTTCCTGCATTCAAGGCAGGCAAGGGCTTTAAGAATGTAGTAAACAAGTAATCTTGTTTTATATTTCGGGTAATGGTACGCTGTATCATTACCCTTTTTTATTAAAAATCGGAAGGGTTTATAATATGCGACTTGATAAATATTTAAAAGTATCCCGACTCATCAAACGCAGAACAGTTGCAAATGAGGCGTGTGACGCAGGCAAAATCACAGTTAATGACAAGGTTGCCCGTGCGTCCTATGATGTAAAAGTCGGTGATGTAATCGAAATCACACTCGGTTCAAAAAGTGTAAAGGTTAAGGTTACAGAGGTAAAAGAAGTTGTTCGCAAGGAAGATGCGGCAACAATGTATGAGGCGGCAGTCTGATTTTTTACCAAAATTAAAACACAAAATATTACTTTGGATGAAATTAGGTGAGTAGATTATGAATAAGACAATTAATTTAATATTGGCAATATTATCTGTAATTACTTACATTGGGATTATTGTAATGAAGTTTTACACACAGATAAATATACCCAATGGCTCTTTCGTAATAATGACTTTATTGTTCATTATTTCGGTATGCCAATTTTTAAATTCGTTAAAATAATCTACACACGAGGAGAATATGTGTATACCACGACATTCATCAGGTTTACTAGTAGGAATAATTATCAACTTAATAAATATAAATAAATCGTAAGTTGAGGTATTAAACTATGAAATATTGTTGTGTTAAACAATGTGATATAACTGATTGTGGTGCTTGGTTTTACGGCAAAGGGTGTAAAAGGCAATCAGGAGGCGTTTTTCTCTGAATTCCCTCTTCTTGCTATTGCTCATGTTATTGTTGATGGCAATCTGATGCACTATGTTGTTATACATAAAATCTCAAAAAAAGAAGAATAATTTTATTTTTTTCTCCGTATAAATTACTGACAAATAATTTATACGGAGGTTTTTTTATGCAGGAAATGCCAAAGGCTAAGAATCATACGGTTATGCTTGATAACAGGGGGAAGCTTGTTATGACAGGCACGGAGGATGTGTCGGGCTTCAACGAGGAAACGGTGTCGGTAAAAACCTCCTGCGGGTGCCTTGTAATCAAAGGGGAAAATCTGCACATTGATAAGTTAAACCTTGAAACGGGAGATGTTTCAATTGACGGAAAAATTAACGCAATGCAATACCTCGGCAACGGTGCGTCAAAATCCAAACTTTCAAAACTCTTTAAGTAGGTGTAATCTTGGAGCTGACTTTTGCACAGCAGTCAACCGCATTTCTCTGTTCACTTGTATTCGGAGCGGCGGCAGGATTGCTGTATGATATATTTAAAATAATCAGAATGACGCTTTGCAAAGGAAAAGCGTCGGTTTTTGTTACAGACTTTCTTTATGTTTTTATTGTATCACTTAATCTGTTCATTTTTTCCGTTGCATATATGCTGGGATTTTTCAGAGTGTTTGTAACGGTCGGTTCATTTCTCGGTTTTGTTATTTGTCGATTAACCCTCGGCAGACTTTTATCGCTTGTATATTGTCCGATGATTCGTTTTACGGAGAGTGTCTGTGTGAAAATTTCGCAAAAAATTAAAAAAATCTGAAAAAGCTATTGAAAAACAGCAACAACATATTGTATAATGAGGGTAAGAATAAAGGTATATTTAGAAACGATAATAATAATTCAGCAGAGAAAGCAGATAGTTTTGAAGATGAAAAAAAGCACAAAGAAAGTAAAAGAAAGCACTGCGGCTTCTCGGCAGACGGAAGACGGCGCAATAAAGGAGATAACTCCGAAAAAGCGTAAAAAAGGAAGATATATTCTGATTTATCTCGCAATTATCGGTTTTGTTTTTTATGCCGTAATTACAATTATCAATCAGAATGTTCAGATTGCCGAGAAAAAGGCAGAGCTTACGGATTTGCAACAGCAGATCAGCGTGGTTGAGATTCAGTCGCAGTATCTGAAAAAGGTTCAGAATTACAAGGGTGACGATCTTAAAAAATATATTGAAAAAATAGCTAAGGATGAATTAGGCTATGTCGGTGACGGTGAAAGAATTTTCATTAATGTTGCCGGAGAATAAAGGGTAGAAATAATTTTAAGGGGTAATAAATTTTTATGGCTATTGAAGTCGGAATGATTCTGGAAGGCAAAGTATCAGGTATTACAAAATTCGGCGCATTTGTTGATTTGCCGGATTCAAAAACCGGTATGGTACATATCTCGGAGGTTGCACCTACCTTCATCAATGAAATCAGTGATTATGTAAAAGTCGGACAAGAAGTAAAGGTTAAGGTGCTTGCTCTTAATGACGGAAAAATCAGTCTGTCAATGAAACAGGCTCTCCCGAAAGAACAGCAACAGCAGAGAAAACGCTCTGACAGACCTCAAAGACAGAATCACAGAAGCAGAGAGCCATACAAACCTGCTCCGCCCGTAACTTCACCGGGTGATTACGAGTGGCAGAGTTCACGCAGAAATGCTCCTTCTTCGTTTGAGGATATGATGTCAAAGTTCAAGCAGACAAGCGAGGATAAGATGTCCGATCTTAAGCGTGGCGGAGAAAGCCGTGGCTACAGCCGCAGAGGCAACGGCAGAAAATAAAAAATTATATAAGGGAGGCAGATTTTATGAAAATCACCTACACAGCAAGAAAAGTCAACCTCAGAGATAACTTTAAGGAAAGATGCGAGAAAAAGCTTTCAAAGTTTAATCGTATTTTCTCGGAGGATGCTTCTGTCAATGTAGTTGTCACCCTCGAAAAGAACCGTCAGACTGTTGAAATTACAATCCGTGACAACGGTATGATTTATCGTGCCGAAAGCACAATGCCCGAAATGAATGACGCTCTTGACAAGGTTTGCGACATTCTTATGCGTCAGATTCGTAAGAATAAAACGAGGCTTGAAAAGAAAATTAAATCCGCCGGTATTGAAGATTTAATCACGGAAGCAGCTCAGACTGATGAACCGGAGGACGATGAATACAGCGTAGTTCGTAAAAAACATGTTCTTGTAAAACCGATTTCGGTTGATGAAGCTATTCTTGAAATGAATATGGTAAACCATAACTTCTTTATGTTTATCAATTCCGAGACAGATGAAATCAATGTTGTTTACAAGCGTGCAGACGGCAACTATGGTGTGCTCGAGCCGACAACCGATTAATTTTTTAAAAGCAAGGGGTATCGGTTATTCCGATACCCTGTTTTTTTGTCTTTCAATCTTAATAGAATTTGTGTATCAATAAAACAGGAGATAAATATGAATATGAAATTTTCCGCTCCATGCATTTTCGGTCTTGAAGGTCTTTGTGCAAATGAGCTGAGATATCTCGGTGTTGAAAATGTCAATGCCGAAAATGGCAGAGTTACCTTTACAGGCGATTGGTCAACACTTGCACTTGCAAATATAAATTCCCGTTATGCGGAGCGAATACTCATTCTTCTTGCAGAATTTGAGGTTCACACCTTTGATAATTTGTTCGAGGGTGTAAAGGCAATACCGTGGGAAGATTATATCGGAATTTCCGAGGCTTTTCCCGTAAAGGGAAGATGTCTTGATTCCGACCTTATGAGCGTTCCCGATTGTCAGAAAATCGTTAAAAAGGCAGTTGCTGACCGCCTTTCACAAAAATATATGCTCCCGTGGTTTGATGAAACAGGTGCTCCGCATCAAATTCAGTTTCTCATTCTTCGCAACAAGGTAAGTATTATGCTTGACACTTCGGGCGCAGGACTTCACAAGCGTGGATATCGTGCCGATTCAAATGATGCTCCTATAAAAGAAACACTTGCCGCCGCTATGGTTGACCTTTCAAGAGTAAGGGCAAACCACTTTGTAACCGATCCTATGTGCGGCAGCGGCACAATTCTCATTGAGGCTGCTATGAAAGCACTTAACATTGCTCCGGGACTTAACCGTTATTTTGCCTGTGAACATTGGAATTGTGTTCCGAAAGATGTTTTTGAAACAGCAAGAGAAAATGCAAGACAGAAAATAAGACACGACGCAACATTCAGGGCAACAGGTTACGATATAGATGATTCAGCCCTTGCAATTGCAAAGAAAAACGCAGAAATTGCAGGAGTTGCCGACAGAATAACATTTGCAAACCGTGATATTAAAGATTTTGAACTTGAGGACGGTTTTCAGACAATCATCACAAATCCGCCATACGGTGAACGATTACTTGATGTAAAATCAGCTGAAAAGCTGTATGCAGTTATGGGTGAACATTTTAAAAGAATGAAGGGTAAAAGCTACACCGTTATAAGCCCCGATGACGATTTTGAAAAAATCTTCGGCAGAAAGGCTGACAAACGCCGCAAACTTTATAACGGAACGCTGAAATGCGAACTTTATATGTATTTTAAATAATTTTCATTACATTTTAACGGCATAAAAAACAGTTGATTTTCTTTCATATTTATAGTATGATAGAAAGCGATGACAAAATTTAAGGAGGTATCACAGTTGGACGAGAATAAAGAAATTCTTACTTCTGAAAATGAGGCAGAGAATACCAACACAGATACAACAGCAGAAACAACAGAAAATACAACATTCGTTGCAGATGAGCCCACAGAAAGCGAAGAAATGTCTTTTGCTGAAACAGAACCTGCAAACGAAAACGGCGTGATTGTTCCGCAGCCAAAGAAAAAGAGTATTATTCAGCTTCCTATCATTATAGGTATCGTAATTGTTGCGGTTGCGGCAGCTACTCTTTTCGTAATCAAAGGATTTTTTGATACAAGCATTGTAGGAACATGGATTGAATCTGTTGATGTAACAGGCAATTCAGCATCATCCGACGAGGCGTCAAAGGTTGATGTTTATTACACATTTAACGGTGACAATACTCTCAATTACAGAATCGGTTCAATGGTTTGGAACGGTACATACACGGTTTCAACAGATGATTCGGGTAATCAGACACTTGCCATGACGCTTAACGGCAATGAAACAAGCTGTAACTACGCTGTTTCGGGTAATATGTTCTCTGGCAGAACTCTTGAGCTTTCAACTTCAACTGCTGCCAACAAGGTGAAACTCAAGTCAGGTTCAGAGGTTAAGCCTGAATTGAAGGTTGATAAGGACTTCAAGGCTGACAAAAAAATCACAGGTTCATGGACTTATGATAACGGTTACGCTAAGATGACATACAAGTTCAATGATGACGGTACTGTTGAAATCAACCAGTCAGACGCACTCAATGTTGACGGTACTTACTTAATCAAGAACGGCACAATCATCATCAAGTACTATTACACAGATGAAGTTGAAATGGATGTTGCTTATTCCGTAGAGAGCAACGGACTCAAGCTCAATGACATTCTCTATACAAAGGATGACGATTCGGCAAAAACTACAGCAGCAGTAACCGAGGCGGCTACGGAAACAGCTACAACTTCAGCAAAGTAAATCTTTTGAACTTTTAATGCAGGGCAACGGCAGATTATCTGCTGTTGCCTTTTTAAAAATACAATTATATGAGGAGGATTAATATGACACCGCAGGAAGAATTTATTGAAATCTACAACAAATATATCACAAGACAGGGTGCTGACGAGCTTCTGGAATGGCTCAAAAGAACCGATTTTTTTACCGCCCCTGCAAGTTCAAAATATCATTGTGCCTGTGAAAACGGTCTTGTAATGCACTCCGTCAGCGTGTTCAATACAATGATGGAAAAGCACTATGATGAAGAAACCGACAATATTGAAAGTTTTGCAATCTGCGGACTTCTTCACGATTTGTGCAAGGCTCAGTTCTACAAGGTTTCAAGCAGAAATGTCAAGAATGAAAAAACTGGTCAGTGGGAAAAAGTGCCATATTATGCAATTGAAGATCAGTTTCCCTACGGTCATGGTGAAAAGTCTGTTTTTCTCATTGAACGCAAAATGCACCTTAAAATTGATGAGGCTATGGCAATTCGTTGGCATATGGGTGAATTTGGTGACAAAAACAGCAACACAATCAGTCAGGCTTATGACAAGTATCCGCTTGCCGTAAAGCTTCACCTTGCAGACCTTGAATCAACCTTCCTCCGTGAAAAAGGAACTTCACAGGTTAATAACAGGTAATATTTTAAACACAGGTGCAGATACTTATTTTACCGATAAATTTATGATATGGGGAAACCAAAATGGATTTTATAACAGCTCAGAATCGTGCCCAAGAGCTTACAAAACAGCTTGAATACCACAACAACCTTTACTACAATCAGGATGATCCGGAAATCTCCGACTACGATTACGATATGCTCATGCGTGAACTTGAGAATATCGAAAAGGAATTTCCGTCACTCAAATCTCCTATGTCACCGACAAACCGTGTCGGAGGTAATGCAGGAGAAAAGTTTTCTCCCGTTACTCATGAGGTTGTAATGGAAAGTCTTCACGATAGTTTTTCACACGAAGAGCTTCGTGAATTTGACGCAAGAGTGCGAGAAACCGTGCCGAATGTACGCTATGTTGTTGAACCTAAATTTGACGGTCTTTCCGTATCGTGCGAATATGAAAACGGTGTTTTTGTAAGAGGTTCAACCCGTGGCGACGGCTCTGTAGGTGAAGATGTAACCGAAAATCTTATGACAATTAAGAGTCTGCCAAAGCGTATTCCGAATGCACCCGAATATCTCGAGGTTCGTGGTGAGGTGTATATGTCGTTCAAGTCGTTTGACGCACTTACTCGCAGACAGGAAGAAAACGAGGAAAAAACCTTTAAAAATCCACGAAATGCCGCCGCAGGCTCACTTCGTCAGAAAAATGCAAAAATAACCGCTCAGAGAAGTCTTGATATATTCGTGTTCAATATCCAGCAAATCAGAGGAATGACGATTGAAAGCCATATTCAGGGGCTTGACTATCTTACGGAACTCGGCTTTCCGACTGCATTTTACAGCGTTTACGATAATGTTGACGAGGTGATTGAGGAAATTGAGCGCATAGGAAATATGCGTGGAGAGCTTGATTATGCAATTGACGGCGCTGTTGTCAAGGTTGACAGCTTTGCAAGCCGCCGACTTCTCGGCAGTACCGCAAAATATCCCAAATGGGCGGAGGCATATAAGTATCCTCCCGAGGAGAAGCCTACTAAACTTCTCAATATCGAAATCAATGTCGGCAGAACAGGTGTGCTTACTCCTGTAGCAACTTTGAACCTGTACTTCTTGCAGGAACAACAGTAAGCCGTGCCACACTCCACAATAAAGATTTTATTGACGAAAAAGGCATTTGCGTAGGAGATACGGTTATAATCAGAAAAGCAGGTGAGATTATTCCCGAAGTTCTGTCAGTTAAGGAACACGCTGAAAATGCCGTGCCGTTTGAATTTCCGTCAGTATGCCCGTCATGCGGTAATCCTGTTACACACGATGAGGGAGAGGCGGCAATCCGTTGTACAAACACAGACTGTCCCGCACAGCTGACAAGACATCTTATTCACTTTGTAAGCCGTGACGCAATGGATATTGACGGACTCGGTCCTGCAATTCTTGAACAGCTTTCAGACGAAGGTCTTGTAAAATCTCCGGCAGACCTCTACAGACTTAAAGCGGAAGATATTTCAAGCCTTGAACGCAAGGCTGAAAAATCTGCTCAAAATCTTATTTCTTCAATAGAAAAATCAAAAGAAAACGAACTTTTCAGGCTTGTTTTTGCTCTCGGAATTCGTAACATAGGTCTTAAAGCCGCAAAGATAATCTGCGAAAACTTTGCAACAATTGACGATATTATGAGCGCAAAGGCTGAGGACTTTGAAAAAATAGACGGTTTCGGTGCTGTTATGGCAGAAAGCCTTGAAAATTATTTTTCACTTGACGGCACAAAGGAGCTTATTGCTGACCTTAAATCACTCGGTCTGAAAATGAAACCCTCTCAGCCGAAAAACACTGGAGGTCTTTTTGAAGGCAAAACCTTTGTCCTCACAGGCACACTTCCCACAATGACAAGAAGTGAAGCCTCAAAACTCATTGAACAGAACGGCGGAAAAACAAGTTCATCAGTTTCAAAAAAGACTTCATATGTCTTGGCAGGCGAAGATGCCGGCAGTAAACTAACCAAAGCCCAAACTTTAGGTGTTACAATAATTTCCGAAGAAGAATTAAAAGAAATGCTGTCAATGAAATAGTTACAATAAATACTTGACACTGTATATATGCTGTTGCATAATTATGGCGAAAGGGGTACTTAAAATGAAAAAATATTTAATTTTAGCTGTTGTAACTTTACTTGCTGTTTTGTTATCTGCTTGCAGCGGAAATGTAAAAAGTAACGATACTTCTGCTGAAAATACAACTGTTCAGGTTTCAACATCAGTTAATGAAACAACTCAGACATCAAGTGCTGAATTGCCGAAAATTTATAATCCGACCAATGTAGAAATCCGTGATAATGAAGATGAAAACAAAGTTATTATTGAGTCATCTCAAATCGAGTATGTGTGTTTGCTTGATGATATTAACGGTATGGTGTTAAATATGAAGCTTACAGCTGACGGAACTGATAAGTTTGCAGACTACACTAAAAATAATATCGGTTCTGCTGTTCGGTTTGTTATTAACGGAAAGACTATTTCAAACCCGTATATAAATGTTGAAATCACTGACGGCAATATGAATTTTACAGGTGATTACACCAATGAAGAATATAAGGCTATCTTTAGTGAAATTAAAAACAAATAAAACAGTTTCCAATCCTCCGATTTATGTCGGGGGATTTTTTTGCCCTTTTGACATATGACTGTGCTTGTCTGCATAGTATTTATTGTACAAACTCTTTTGGGAGGAATTTAAAATATGCTTGCTGAACAAAACGAAAAGAGATTTACGGCGGCACTCAACTGCCTTTGCAAGAATATTTCACGCAGACTTTTACCGCTTGCACCTAAATTAGCTGATTCGGTTCAGGAAATCAGATTGAGACTTTCACGACCGCTTGCACTTGTCTGTCCCGACAATACATACTACTTAACGCAAAACGGCGGACTTAGCAACACAATCCTTGACGGTGCAATGCTTGTTGTTTCAAAAGCCGATATTGTCGATACTTTCAACAACATTTGCAACTACTCCGTGTATAACAGACAGAATGAAATTGTAAACGGCTTTGTCACAATGTACGGCGGTCACAGGGCAGGAATTTGCGGAACAGCGGTCGTAAACAACGGAAAAATTGTGAATATCCGTGATATAACCTCAATCAATGTCCGCATAGCAAGGGAGCATAAGGGTTGTGCGGATTCTCTTTATAATAAGATAATTGCCGTTTCGGGAGGTGTTCTCATATGCGGAGCACCTTGCAGCGGAAAAACAACCGTACTTCGTGACCTTGCAAGGCTTCTGTCAACCAAGGGCAAGAAGAATGTTGCTCTGATTGATGAAAGAGGAGAGCTTGCAGGCACGGCATCGGGTAAATTTCAGAATGATATCGGAATGTGCGATGTCTATGATTCATACAACAAGAGCGAGGCAATGCTTCACGCAATCCGCAGTATGGCACCTGAAATTGTCATCTGCGATGAAATCGGCTCAAAAGATGATATCTATGCCGTAGAAAAGTCGGTCAACTGCGGAGTTCGGATAATTTCATCAACGCATTGTGCAAATGAATACGAATTGAAACAGAAAGCAAACATGGTTTCTCTTATGAAAACAGGTGCATTTCAAACGCTTGTGTTTCTGTCAAATCGAACCCACGCAGGTGAAATTGTGAAAATATCGCAGGTAGGTGACAACTTTGCCGTTTAAACTCATAGGATGCTTGCTTGTCGTCTGCACGGGTACAATGATAGGTTTTGTTTTGTCGGGTAGGTTATACAAACGCAGAGATTTTCTGAAATCATTTACGGAATTTATATCATTGCTTGCAACAAATCTTCGCTACAGCGGTGATGATATCTTCACTTTGGTTAATTCCTGTGCGGAAAATTCAAGCCTTAATTTATTGCTTTTTTCAGAATGTGACAGACCTTTTGACGAATTGTGGCTTGAAAGGGTAAAACAATTATCTTCTGAAATACCGCTTTCAAAATCAGACATTTCAATGCTGAACGATTTCGGAGGTCAGCTCGGAAAAACCGATACGGAGGGGCAGTTAAAACATCTTGAATCTACGAGGTGTCATTTTCAAAACAACTTTCATCAGCCTTGATGCCATAACAAAAAAATCAAAGCTATACAAAACAATGGGATTTTTTGCAGGAAGTGCAATCGCCCTTATGATGATTTAGAGGTAGTAATGGATGTTGAACTTATTTTCAAAATTGCCGCTGTAGGCATAATTGTTGCGGTTCTTACCCAACTTCTCATACGAAGCGGTCGAGAGGAGCAGGCAATGCTGACCTCGCTTGCCGGACTTATAGTTGTGTTGACGCTGATAATAACGCAAATCAGCACTCTGTTCAACACAATAAAACAGCTTTTCGGTTTTTAATATGAATATTCTGTCAATTTCCGTGCTTGCCGTTGTGACCGTAATAATCTGCGTAATGCTCAAACCGAAAAATGCGGAAATCTCCGTTATGCTCGGTATAAGCTGTTCCGTTATTATTTTAATCGGCGTGCTTACTCAGGTTTCGGCTATCGTTACAACAATCAATCAAATCATAGCGTCATCGGGAATAAGCATTGACTACATAGTAATTCTGCTGAAATCAATCGGAATATGCCTTGTCACCGAGTTCGCCGTGAATACCTGCAAGGATTCGGGCAGTCAGTCGCTTGCGTCAAATGTTTCACTTGCGGGAAAAATTATGGTCACGGTAACGGCACTTCCGCTTTATTCGGATATTTTAAAAACCGTGTTGTCACTTGCAGGCAATTGAGGTGAAGAAGTGAAAAAAAGTGTTGTAATAATTACTGTTGTGTTTGTGCTTATCGCCCTTTCATGCGTTTGTGCAAACGCTGAAGAAGGTGAAATGATTTATGATATGTCAAATGTTTTTGATTCGCTGTCCGACGATATAAAACAAAGCCTTCAGAATATGGGCGTTGATTTGGGAGATTTTTCAAAGCTTGCCAACCTGTCTTTTGAAAATGTAACGGGTGAAATTCTCTCGCTTGCACTCGGCAACATTTCTTCACCGCTCAAAGGTCTTGTCAATATAACCGCCCTGCTTTTGCTCTGCTCCGTAATCAGCGCCTACAACGGTTCGCTGTCCTGTGATGTTTCAAACTCGTTGAATATAACCGCAACGCTTTGCATAACCTGTGCCGCAGTAGTCCCCGCTGTCGGAGTCATCGCATCAACGGGTTCGGTAATCTGCACCGCATCAAATATAATGCTTGCCTATGTTCCTGTTATGGCTGTAATTATGGCAAGCTCGGGTTCTGTGGCAGGTTCGGCATCATACTATGCCGTAATGATAGGGGCAGGGGAGGGTGTGTCACAGCTTTCATCAAAAATAATCGTTCCTCTGCTCAATATGTTTCTTGGTCTGTCAATAACATCATCCGTATCGCCGTCCGTAAATCTCAGCGGTTTTATGTCAATGATTTCAAAGAGCGTAAAGTGGCTTTTGGGCTTTGCTATGACAATCTTCACAGCCGTGCTTACATTCAGACAGCTTATAAGCGTTTCGGTTGACAATGTTTCAACCCGTGCTGTAAGGTTTACTCTCAATTCATTTATCCCGATAGTCGGTTCGGCTCTTTCGGATGCCTACAAGGTAGTTCAGGGCAGTATCGGACTTTTGAAATCGGGAATAGGAATAATAGTGATTCTGTCCGTTACAATTGTGTTTATGCCTGTGATTTTGCAGGGGGTAATGTGGATGTTCACCCTTTGGATCGGCAAATCAACGGCAGAGGTTCTCAATCTAAACGGTCCGGCAAAACTGCTTGAAAACATATCGTCTGTCTTTTCAACTCTCATAGCCGTTTTGCTGTGCATTATGTCAATTTACATTCTTTCAACTGCGGCGGTAATTATGCTTGGCGGAGGTTCATCATGAGCGGACTTTTTACGGTTGTTGTTGTAATGTGTGCGTCTGCGTTAATATGCTCGCTTGTTCAGACCTTTGTTACAGACGGCAGTACAAAGAAAATCATCAGCCTTGTTTTAGGCGCTTTTATTATCTGCTGTATGGTTGTTCCCGTAAAAAATGCCGTATCGTCATTTAATACCGATATTGAGGAAAAGCAAAATTCTGTTAAAGAAATATCAACTGATGATGAGGCATACAGCAATGCCGTTATAAAGCAGACGGAGATAAATCTTGAAACTGCATTAAAAAATCTTCTTTTACAGAATAATATTACAATCAAATCGTGTGACATAATTTTGAGCAGAGTTGAAAACAACGGCATAATCATAGCGTCAATCAGCATATATATAGACAAAGAATTTGTTCGGTACACAAATCTTGTATCGTCAATTGTTTATGACAATTTCGGAATTACACCAAACATTATGACGGAGTGAATTATGGAAGAAAAAACAAGTTCAAAGCTGAAATCAGTGCTCGACAGTAAAAAAATAAGAAATATCATAATCGTTGTCGGTCTTATCGGTATTGGTTTAATATTTCTTTCAAACTGGGTTGATTTCGGTTCTTTGACATCAGGAAAAGGAGATGAAGCATTTTCCGTAAAAACATACAGCACAAAAATAGAAAATGATTTGCAGACGCTGATTTCAAAAATTCAGGGAGCAGGCAAGACGGAAGTTTTGCTCACAATGGAAAATTCCGTTGAATATGTTTATCTTGACAACAGCACCACCAAAACAAAGGAAATTGAACCTTTGATAAGAGGAGTGCTTGTAGTGTGTGAAGGCGGTGATGATCCTGTTGTGGTTGAGCGTGTCACCGATGCAGTCACAAAAGCGCTTGATATTTCAACAGCAAAAGTATGTATTACAAAATTATCAGAATAAAGGTCGGGAGTAATATGAAATCTAAGAAAAAATATATTGTTTTTGCATCACTTGTGCTTGCACTTTCAGCGGCTGTGTACATAAACTGGCAGCTTTCGGGGGCAAAAACTCCCAAAAGTGCCAAAGAACTCGGTGCGGCATCATATGTCAGTGCAACCGCTTCGGCGTCGGATGATGAGGTACAGCAGACGGCGGCACTTTCAAACGAGAGCAAAAGCTATTTTTCAGCCGAAAGGACAAAGCGGCAGGCAACTCAGGATAAAATAATTGATGATGCAAAAGAAATTTTCAATCTTGAAAGCTCGTCTGATGCCGACAAAAGCGAGGCTGAAAAGAATGTTGAAGAGCTTCTAAAAACCTTTACAATTCAGGACAGCATTGAAAGTATTGTCAAAGCCAAAGGATTTTCAGAATGCCTTTGCTATATAAGCGATCAAGGTGTGTCGGTAATAGTTCCGAAATCTCAGCTTGACGATACATCTGTTCTGATTATTGACGATGCCGTGGTTACTCATTATGAGGTTGATTATGACGATATATCGGTAATAGGGGCATGAAATTAGCAGAGGGCATAGTGTCCTCTGCTTTTTTGTGCATAAAATCAACTCATTCGGTTGCGAGAAAAGTTAAAAAAGTAAATGATTTTTAACGGACATCTTTGTTAATTATTGTTTACATTCATTTTCAGTTATGGTATAATCTTGTAAGTAAATTAGGGAGTTACTCTGATTTGAATCTTAGTGATATGATTTTAGTGATATTGTAATTTAACGAAAAGTTGGGTTTATTATGAATAACGAAATTAACAATGAATTAAATGAAATTGAAGTAAATGACGCTGAAACAAGTGACATCTTTGAAGAAGAGGTTAATCTCACAAGAAGTGAGTCAAGAGAGCAGGCTTTTATGCTTTTGTTCTCAAAGTCTTTTGACGATGAGCCTCTTGAAGAAACAATAGATGATAATTCGGAAATGTTTGTAGGCGGTGTTTGCGCATATGCTCAGGCTGTAGTTTCCGGCATTGAGGACAAGCGTGAGGAGATTGACGAAATCATTGCAAGCCACCTGAAAAAGGGCTGGACTCTTTCAAGAATTTCAAAGCCGTCGCTTGCAATTCTTCGCCTTGCAATCTATGAGATGAAGTATCTCGACAATGTTCCGCAGAGCGTTTCAATCAACGAGGCTGTTGAACTTGCCAAGAAATATACAATCGACGAGAGCAAATTTGTAAACGGTATTCTCGGCTCATATTCCCGTGAATTTTCGGGAAAGTCGGAGAAGTGATATGAGCCTTTTTCTCGGAATTGACACTTCAAATTACACAACATCAACCGCCCTTTACGACAGCAAAACGTGCGAAATGGTTCAGCAGAAAAAACTTCTTCCCGTAAAAGAAGGTCAGCTCGGACTTCGTCAGAGTGACGCTGTGTTTCACCACACAGCACAGCTGCACACGCTTATTGAAGAACTTTTGAAAGATGTTGATACAAGCAAAATAGCCGCAATTGCGGCGTCAAGCCGTCCAAGACCTGTTGACGGCTCATATATGCCGTGTTTCACCGTTGGAGAGAACACGGCAAAAATTTTATCTTCCGCAATGAAAATCCCTCTTTACACATTTTCACATCAGGAGGGACATATCTCGGCGGCATTGTTCGGCTCGCAGAGAACAGATTTGTTTGATAAGCAGTTTATCGCTTTCCATGTCAGCGGAGGTACAACCGAGGCAGTATTTGCCAAAGGATTCGGCACGGGCTTTTCCGTTGAACTTGCGGCACACACACTCGACCTCAATGCAGGACAGGCGATTGACCGCACAGGACTTATGCTCGGTTTAAAATTTCCGTGCGGTCCTCAGCTTGAACAGCTTGCCCTTAAAAATACAGAAAAAATCAAGGTAAAACCAACTCTCAAAGGCTGTGATTGTTGTCTGAGCGGAGTTGAAAATCTTTCTAAAAAGCTGATTGACGAAGGCAAATCTCCCGAATATGTTTCGGCATACTGTCTTAAATATATTGAACAGACCTTGTCCGAAATGACCGAAGGACTGCTTGAAAAATACGGAGAAATTCCATTGCTTTTTGCCGGCGGAGTAATGTCAAATCAAATAATAAAAAATTCTTTTGAAGAAAAATATAATGCAATATTCGCACCGCCGCAGTTATCGGCAGATAACTCGGCAGGAATTGCATATTTAGGATACAGGAAGTATAACGATGTACACACCCGAGTTTAGCAAACCACGAGTTTTAAGTGTTTCACAACTGAATTTCTATATAAAGTCAATTATTGAAAATGACGCAAGGCTGAATTTTGTCTTTGTTACGGGTGAAATTTCAAACCTTACCGACCATTACAGAAGCGGACATATCTACCTTTCAATCAAAGACGAAAAATCCGTTATAAGAGCCGTAATGTTTGCCGGCAATGCCCGTAATTTAAAGTTCAGACCGACCGACGGAATGAAAGTAATCTGCCGTGGCAGAGTTGCAGTCTATGAACCCACAGGTCAGTATCAGCTTTATATTGAAGATATGCAGCCCGACGGCATAGGTGCGCTTTCGCTTGCATATGAACAACTTAAAAAGTCGCTTGCCGAAAAAGGACTTTTTGCTCCCGAACATAAGAAGAAAATTCCGCCGTTTCCGAATTCAATCGGTGTAATTACTTCTCCCACAGGTGCGGCAGTACAGGATATCCGCAACATTCTTTCAAGAAGATTTCCGTCTGCGACATAATTATGTGTCCCGTACTTGTTCAGGGCGAGAATGCTCCCGCCCAACTTATTGACGCCGTACAGAAACTTGATAAATACAACGCCTGTGATGTTATCATAATCGGCAGGGGCGGCGGTTCAATTGAAGATTTGTGGGCATTTAATGATGAAAACCTTGCTTATGCAATCTACAACTGTAAAATTCCGGTAATTTCCGCTGTCGGTCATGAAACCGATTTTACAATCTGTGACTTTGTATCCGATCTCAGAGCGCCGACTCCGTCTGCGGCGGCAGAGCTTGCAGTTCCCGATACTGCGGAGCTTGTTGATTACTATAAATCGCAAAAGCAGTATGTTTCGTCAATGGCAACATTGAAATTGAGCAGGAGTATAATGCTCTTACAGAATTAAAACAAGAATGTCCGTTGTATCACCACAACAGAGAATTTTTGAATATGAAAAATCTCTTGAACTTTGCAAAACGAAAATACAGCATTTTGTTCAGGAAACAATAAATAAAAAGACTGCTGACATCACAAAGACAGCCGCAAAGCTTGAAGGACTCAACCCCGTTAAAATTCTTTCAAGAGGTTATTCGATTGCCGAAAAAGACGGTAAGGCGGTAAATTCCGCAAAAATGCTGAAAAGCGGAGATGAATTTACACTCCGTTTTTCAGACGGTGAAATAAAGGCAAAAGCAACAGGTGAGTAAAATGGCATTTACACATTTACATCTTCATACAGAATACAGTCTGCTTGACGGTGCCTGCCGTTTGGGCAGACTTGCAAAAGCCGCAAAAGAAAAAGGAATGACTGCACTCGCAATCACCGACCACGGTGTAATGTACGGTGCAGTCGATTTTTATAAGGAATGCAAAAAGCAGGGTATAAAGCCAATAATCGGCTGTGAAGTGTATGTTGCACCGCAAAGCCGTTTTGACAAAACTACATCCTACGGAAAGTACTACCATATGGTTCTGCTTTGCAAAAATCATACAGGCTATCAGAATCTCATCAAGCTTGTGACAAAGGGCTTTACAGAGGGATTCTATACAAAGCCGAGGATTGATGATGAACTCCTTGCCGAGTATCATGAGGGTTTAGTCTGCCTCTCGGCCTGTCTGGCAGGTGAAATTCCTCAAAAGCTCCTTGACGGTGATTATGCCGGTGCAAAGTCAAAGGCAGAATTTTACCGTGATATGTTCGGTAGTGAGAACTTTTTTATAGAGCTTCAGGACCACGGAATTGAGGAACAGAAAAGGATAATTCCAAGCCTTATAAAAATTGCCCGTGAAATCGGTGTTGACATTGTTGCAACAAACGATTGTCATTATATTGAAAAACAGGACAGCACGGTTCACAATATTCTTCTCTGTATTCAGACCAACCGAACAGTCAATGACAGCGACAGAATGGAGTTCAAAACTTCGGAATTTTATCTTAAAACAGAAGATGAAATGCGTGAGGTATTTGCAAGTTACCCCGAAGCAATCGACAATACACAGAAAATTGCCGATATGTGCAATGTGGATTTTGAATTCGGTGTACGCAAGCTTCCGAGATTTGATGTTCCTAATAATGAAGATCATCTGCATTATTTCAGAAGAAAATGCTATGAGGGGCTTTATAAACACTATGGCGAGAATCCCGACAAAGCTCTGATTGACCGACTTGAATATGAAATCAACACGGTGTCCCAAATGGGTTTTGTAGATTACTACCTCATTGTAAATGACTTTGTAAGCTACGCAAATCATGCCAAATTCCTGTCGGACCCGGCAGAGGCTCGGGTGCAGGTTCACTTTGTGCCTACTGCATAGGCATAACCGCAATCGACCCGATAAAGTACAATCTTCTTTTTGAAAGATTTCTCAATCCCGAAAGAGTCAGTATGCCCGATTTTGATGTCGATTTTTGTAAGGAACGCAGGGGAGAGGTTATCGACTATGTTGTGCGTAAATACGGCGAAGATCATGTTGCACAGATAATTTCATTCGGTACAATGGCGGCAAGAGGTGCAATCCGAGATGTCGGAAGGGTGCTTGAAATTCCGTATGCGACAGTAGATTCTGTTGCAAAGCTTGTTCCTATGGAACATGATATGACAATCGGGGAGGCACTGAAACTGAGTCCCGATCTGAGAAGTCGCTGCAATAACGATCCGCAGATAAAAAAACTGCTTGATGTTGCAATGAGCATTGAGGGAATGCCTCGCCACGCAACAATGCACGCCGCAGGCGTTGTAATCACCGACAAGCCCGTCAGCGACTATGTTCCGCTGTCAAAAAATGACGATAATGTTGTAACGCAGTTCACCATGACAGCACTTGAAGAACTCGGTCTTTTAAAAATGGACTTCCTCGGGCTCAGAAACTTAACCGTAATCAATGATGCAGAAAAGCAGATAAAACATAAAAATCCCGACTATACTCCCGATATGGTTGATGAAAACGATAAAAAAGTTTTTGAAATGTTTTCAAAAGGATACACGGAGGGTGTGTTTCAGTTTGAAAGCCAAGGAATGAAAAATGTTCTCACTCAGCTAAAACCGGAGCGAATTGAGGATCTTATAGCCGTTACGGCTCTCTATCGTCCCGGACCTATGGACAGCATTCCCGTTTATATTGACTGTCGTCACAATCCGTCGCATATTCGTTACAAACATCCGCTTTTAAAGGAAATTCTCGGAGTTACAAGCGGCTGCATAATTTATCAGGAACAGGTTATGCAGATTTTCAGAACGCTTGCAGGCTACAGCCTTGGCAGAGCGGACATAGTGCGCCGTGCAATGAGCAAGAAAAAACTTGCCGTAATGGAGTCGGAGCGTGAAATATTCATTCACGGTCTTACTGATGATGACGGAAATATCATAGTTGAAGGATGCATTCGCCGTGGGGTTGATGAAAAAACGGCAATTTCTGTTTATGATGAAATGGAAAGCTTTGCACACTACGCTTTCAACAAATCCCATGCGGCGGCATATGCCAACATTTCCTACAAAACTGCATGGCTCAAATGTCACTATCCCCGTGAATATATGGCGGCTTTGCTTTCAAGTGTTCTTGACAATCAAAATAAACTTGCATCATATATCACTGAGTGCAAACGGCTCGGAATCCGTGTATTACCGCCTAATGTCAACGAAAGCAATCTTCATTTCACGGTCAGCGGAAATGATATCCGTTACGGACTTCTTGCCGTTAAAAATCTCGGCAGAAATTTCATAGATGAAATCATTTCGGAGCGCATAAATAATCCTTATGAAGATTTCTTTGATTTCTGCAAAAGGCTCTACGGCAGAAATATGAATAGCAGAGCAATTGAAAGCCTTATAAAATGCGGTGCATTTGACGGACTCGGAGCAAATCGCAGACAATTGCTTGCAATCAGTAAAACCGTTCTTGACGATGTTGAGTATGAAAGCAGAAGAAATGCGGGCGGTCAGATGTCGTTTTTTGATGACGCAGAAGTTGATGCTCAATCATCAAAGCCCAAAATTCCCGATTTGCCCGAATTTCCCGTTTCTGAACTTTTGCATATGGAAAACGAAATTGCGGGAATGTATCTCAGCGGTCATCCGCTCGATGAATACACAACTTTTTCAAAAGCAGTCCATGCCGACAAAACGGGCGATATAATCAATAATGACAGCGGTATGTATTTTGACGGAAAAAAAGTCAGCCTTGTCTGCATAGTCGCAAAGCTGAAAACCCAGCTTACAAAAAATAACAGGATTATGCTTTTGTCAATGCCGAGGACAGATACGGAATGCTTGAAATCGTGATTTTCCCGAATGTATATGAAAAATATTCCGCCCTTCTCGGTGCAGGCGGTGCGTTGCTGTTCCGTGGAACTGTCAATTTAAAAGAAAACGAAGAGCCGAAAATTATCTGCGATTCAATAGCTTCTGCCCGAACAAACGAGGATTGCAAAAATAACCCTGTTGCAATAAAAAACACAGAACATTTTTCGCAAAATTATCAGAAGCAAGCCGTGAAAACTGATACACAAAAGCCTTCTGCGTTGTATTTGCGTATTGATGACCTCAATACCGACAAATACTACCGTGCAAAGCGTGTTCTTGACATTTTTGACGGCAGAACGCCTGTTATTTTCTATCTTACCGACACTAAAAGAAAGGTGAAAGCCCCCTCGTCAATGTGGGTTGATATCAATCCTGTAATGATAAAAGAACTCAAATATCAGCTTGGTGACGAAAATGTGGTGGCAAAATAACCAAAAACAAACTTTTATTTCGGTTATTTGTAATAAAAATTAGTGAAAGCTATTGAAAGTTTCGTTTTTATGTATTATAATTTATGTTGTTAAAAACACTTTATTGCATAAAAGTGCAGAAGTATATGATACTTTACAGCGTGAAAGTGCTGAAAGCTTAGGAGGAAATTAAAATGAAAAAAGCTAAAAAGATTGTCGCAGTTGCTCTTGCGGCGGCTTCCATGTCACTCGCATTTGCAGGATGCGGCGGTTCTGCAGAAAGCTCAAAGGCAGATAATTCAGGCACGGACGGTAAGGTTTACAATATCGGTATCTGTCAGCTTGTTCAGCATGAGGCTCTTGACGCCGCAACAAAAGGCTTTAAAGATTATCTTACTGAGAAACTCGGTGCAGACAATGTAAAGTTTGACGAGCAGAATGCTCAGGGTGATTCAGCCACCTGCGCTACAATCTGTAACCAGTTTGTATCTTCAAACTATGACCTTATTCTCGGCAACGGTACTGCCGCACTTCAGGCAGCATACACGGCAACACCGAATATTCCGATTCTCGGTACTTCAATCACAGACTACGGCACAGCGCTCGACAAGTCTGATTGGAACGGTGTTTCGGGTATGAATGTTTCGGGTACAACAGACCTTGCTCCGCTTGATCAGCAGGCGGCAATGCTCAAGGAGCTTTTCCCCGATGCAAAGAATGTCGGAATTCTCTACTGCTCGGCTGAGGCTAACTCAAAGTATCAGTGCGATACAATCACTCCTTATTTCAAGGATGCAGGCTATACTGTAAAATCATATTCATTTGCAGATTCAAACGATGTTGCCGCAGTTGCAAAGACTGCCTGTGATGAGAGCGATGTTCTTTACATCCCGACAGATAACACAGCGGCATCTAACACAGGTATCATCGACAATGTTGCCACAGCCGCAAAAACACCTATTGTTGCCGGCGAAGAAGGCATCTGCAAGGGCTGCGGTGTTGCAACACTTTCAATCAGCTATGACGAGCTTGGCAGAAAAACAGGCGAAATGGCTTACAACATTCTTGTAAAGGGTGAGGACATCACAAAGATGAAGGTTGAGACAGCTCCGAATGTAACAAAAGAATATATCAAAGATCGTTGTGACTCATACGGAATCAAGGTTCCCGACGATTACAAAGAAATCAAAGCAGAATAATTCATATTCGGAAAAATAATATTGGCAGGGGTGCCGTGCAAGCGACACCCCGATATTTTATGTATAGGTGGTTTTTATGGATTTTTTAGCAAACTACTTCGGTTCTCTTAATCCTATGAGCTTTTTATCCGCACTTCCGGGTAATATTGCTCAGGGTATAATCTGGGGACTTATGGGACTCGGTGTATTTCTCACCTTTAAGCTTTTGAACTTTGCCGACCTCAGCGTTGACGGTTCATTTGCAACAGGCGGTGCAGTAACCGCAGTTATGCTCATCAACGGCTGTCCCGTTTGGGCAACAATCATCGTAGCAATCCTTGCAGGTCTTGCGGCAGGTCTTGTAACGGGACTTCTTCACACGCTTCTCGGAATCCCCGACATTCTCGCAGGTATCCTCACACAGATTGCTCTTTATTCAATTAACCTGAATATTATGGGAAAATCAAATCTCCCAATCAGCTACAGAAACTATACGCTTGTTGTTTCTGCAAGTAATATAAATATGGCAATTCTCGTAGGTCTTGGAATTTGTGCCGTTGTAATTGCCGCAATGTATTGGTATTTCGGCACGGAACAGGGTTCAACAATCCGTTCAACAGGTTCAAACCCTGCTATGAGCAAGGCACAGGGTATTAACATCAATTTTACAAAGGTAATTGCTCTTGCACTTTCAAACGGACTCGTTGCACTTTCGGGTTCACTTTTTGCTCAGTATCAGGGCTTTGCGGATATCAACATGGGCAGAGGCGCAATCGTAATCGGTCTTGCCGCTGTAATCATCGGTGAAGTTCTCGGTGAGGCAATTTTCCGCAAGCACATGAATTTCATCATCAGAATGCTCTTTGTAATTGTCGGCGGTATTCTCTATTATATCGCAATGGGCATCGTACTCTGCTCAAAATGCCTACAGACGATACAAAGCTATTCACGGCAATTATCGTTGCAATCTTCCTTGCAGTTCCGTATCTCCAGAAAAAGAGAAAGACTTCATTCAAGAAAGTTGCAAAAATAAAATGCTAAAAACGCACATAAGGAGGGTTAAGAATGCTTGAAATCAAGAATGTATGGAAAACCTTTAATAAAGGCACAGTAAACGAAAAGCAGGCGCTCTGCGGAGTTAATCTCACCCTCAATGACGGCGATTTTTGTACGGTAATCGGCGGTAACGGTGCAGGTAAGTCAACAACACTCAACGCGATTGCAGGCGTGTGGCCCGTTGACTGCGGTCAGATTCTCATTGACGGCAAGGATATTTCCGCATTGCCCGAGCATAAAAGAGCGCCGTACCTCGGCAGAGTATTTCAGGACCCGATGACAGGCACGGTAGCCGATATGGAAATCATAGAAAACCTCGCAATTGCCGCAAGACGAGGCAAGAAAAGAGGACTTTCATGGGGGGTAAAGGCTGATGAAAGATTTCGTTACCGTCAGATGCTTGCAGAGTTCGACCTCGGACTTGAGGACAGAATGTCCTCAAAAGTAGGACTTCTCTCAGGCGGTCAGCGTCAGGCAATAACACTCCTTATGGCAACAATCAAAAAGCCAAAGCTTCTCCTGCTTGACGAGCATACAGCCGCTCTTGACCCGAAAACAGCCGCAAAGGTGCTTGAGCTTTCCGACAAAATCATTGCCGAAAACAACCTTACGGCACTTATGGTAACTCATAATATGCATGACGCAATTACTCACGGCAACCGTCTTATTATGATGAGTGACGGCAAAATTATCCTCGATATCTCAGGCGAAGAAAAGAAAAATCTTACGGTTGAACACCTCCTCGAAATGTTTGAAAAAGCAAGCGGTTCAAAGCTTGAAAACGACCGTATGCTTTTAAGCAAGGATAAATAACCAAAATCATATAACCTCAAACAAAATGCCCGACACCGCAGTCGGGCATTTTTATTTGTATATTAAACTATGCACGGTTATCCGTAGCTGTGTCCGTTGGACTGCCGTCACGCAAAGGCGGAAAATTTTTCGTTAAACTGATTTTATAATGTTACTGTACAACATTCAAATATTGAACTTTCAGCAAAATAACATTATCAAATTTGTAACACACGGCATAACAATTTCTTAATCGGAATAATTAAAAACACCGATATATAGACGAATTCTACAAAAAACGCACCATAACTTGTGCATAACATAAAAATATCTTGTCAAAACGGCAAAACTGAATGTAAAAACAAACACAAAACTATCACATTAAACAAACACAATAAAATTATTGACAACCTAATTGAAAAAATCAATCTAAAATGGTATAATCTACTATAAAGAATATGGGTTAGTGTTCACATTTTGACTGAAACAAGCTCAATGACACATTTTTTAGCTAAGGACATGGCACTTTTTGTAAATTTGCAACAAAATCCCGTGGCTTTGCCGATTATGTTTCACCGTTGGTCAGGCGGTAAAGGTCAACCCCGAACCTAACCAAAACCAAAATATTAGGTTATGGAGGTAATAATTATGAAAACAAAAATTTCTCATTTAGGCAGAAGCACTGTTTCCGTCATCCTTGCGGTAATGATGCTCCTGTCAACAATGCTTATCGGCACAATTACCACGGCAAATGCGGTTGACCTTACAAAGTTTTCTAAGGTGTATCTTGATGCTAATGTGCTAAGTACAACGCCAATACTGATATGCAATCAACGAAACCTTCAAATGCTTATGCTTTTGATGGTAAAGGTGCTGTTGGTACCTGTGATGAAAACGCTAATACAACAAGTGATTGGCCTGGTAGTTTGTTAAAATCAGAGGGTAATGGTATTTATTCTATTTTAGTTAGTAATGATGCAACAAAAATCATTTTCAATTCTGGAAAAGGTGGTAAGCAAACCGGCAACCTCATACTTCCTCCTACTTGGAAAACTACACCTATGATTTATCGTGGCAGTGGTACTGACGGTTCAAACGGTTGGGAAGAGTATACCACATCAGTAAAAGTAGCTGATAGTGTAACACTTGCAGCTAATCCTACATCTGTAAAAGTAGGAAAACCCGTTACTCTTACGCCTAAAGTAAGTGGTTCAAAATTGGATAATCTTAATTATACTTATAATAAGATATCTGGTGGCGCAGCTACTGAAGTAAAGAATGCTGACAATTCTCTTACTGTAACCCCGACTGTAGCCGGCACTTACAAGTATACGGTCACAGTTTCAGCGGATAGTTATTCGCCTGTCACAAGCATCGAGGCTAGTTTTACAGTAACTGATTCTGTTAAATATTATATTGGCGGTAGATTTAAGGGTGAAAGTTGGAATCCCAACAGAACTGATATGCAATTTGTGAAGGTGGACGGAGAGTCTAATCTTTATAAATATGAAACAAATATGACAGTATCTCAACTTTCTCAAAATGTTGATAACGCTAAACAATATTTCTTCATTCATACAGGTAATGGTAACGAGAAAGTATATTATGCGAGTAGTGATAGATTAGGTCATACATTTCATAAGAATTCTATTAACAATCAGTTGACGCTAAAGTATTATCCTACTAAAGCGGATGATGAAAAAAATTATATAAAATTTGATGATGTAGCTGATAGTTCATCAAATGTAGTTCTGTATCTTGACACATCAGATAAGGATAACTTAAAGCTTTACTATTCTGCTGATATTGAACCGGACTACAGAATTACAGGTAATCTGTCAGCAATTGGCGAATGGAATGGTTATGATAGTGCTTTAAAATTCGATACCGCTGAATCAGACGGTTCATATAGTAAAGTAATTACTGTTACAGATGATGATGTAAACAATAAGTTTTTTAAGCTGATTAAGTCGGAGAATGGTTCGGACAAATATTATGGTCCGAACGATAGTACATATGATATTATTTCGAGTAATTCATCAGTTACAGCGTATGACACATTCGAAGGTTCAGGTGAAGGTAACGACTTCTATTTTAGTAAAGCAGGTACATACAAGATTCATTATATTGTAAAGACTGGTAAAAATACACCAAGTGTTTGGGTAGAGGAAAATACCACAAAATACAATGTTACTGTAGCAGAAAATATAAAGTCAATTGCGTCTGTTGATAAGACAGAAGCTGCAAAAGGCGAAAAGGTTACTGTTACTGCAACTCCTGAAACTGGCAAAGTTCTTGACACAGTAACTGTTGTGGGTGAAAACGGTAGTACTCCAATTGAAACCACCGTAAGTGGCAACACCGCAACATTTACAATGCCTGATCAGGATGTTACCGTAACAAATGTAACATTCCGTACCGCAAACACATACACAGTAAAATTTAGTTCAAGTGACAATACATTCGGTACTGTTTCCGCTAAACACAACGGTGCTGATTTCAATTCCGGTACAACAGTAACCGAGGGCGATGAAGTAACATTCACTGCAAAACCAGCCAATGGCTACGCTCTTTCCGGCTGGACTGTAAAGGTTAATGGTGAATCAGAAACTCGTACCGAACCTTCACTTTCTCTTAAGATTACAGCTGACACAACCGTAACCGCTAACTTTAAAGTAGAAGATTCAGGTACAATCGTGACGAATATGTACTTTTTGTATGGTAGCAACGACCCAACAAGTTGGGAAGGACAGCAGGGATATAATCAATCAGGATATGGAAAGTACAATGTTTATGAAAAAGACGGAAAATATATAGTAACTCTTAATAAAGAACATTATAAACAACTGTATTTTGCTTTTTCAACATCTAACTATTATAAGAACATGACACCAAAGGATAAACTTGCCGGTGTAAATCCTGATAATCCTGTTGATTTAAGACTTGTCACCACCGGTAAAGAAAGTTTTAATGCAGATAATACCCAATATGTATTCGGTATGATGAGTATTGTAAGTGAAAATTCTGAATATATCGGAGATATAAAAATCATCTACGACCCGACTGCTAATACATATACGGTAAAAGCTACCAAAGATAGTGTTTCTGATACAACCGTAAATATTGTTGGTAAAGACGGTACGGTTCGAGCGAATTATTACGGTAAGACAACATCTGCCTTGGGTGATACTAAACTTAAAGTAACTTCACCGGACGGCACTACTATTACTGCAATTGATTCATGTAATTTTGACGGTCATTGTCAGGGTGTTACTGCTAAAAAAGTTCCTTATGGCTCAACAGTAACCGTTACAACCACAATTAACCCTGATGCAACCTTTGCAGGTCACAATGGCAGTGAATACTATGTTAAGGGATTCAGTATCAACGGCTTTACAGGCGGAGTTCTTACACAGCAAGACGGCAGTTCACATACAGACGATGTGTATGAATACACCTTTACTGTAAAAGATGATGTTTATGCTGATGTATCAACGATTGAAATTACTCCTATATATTTTCTTAAGAATGATTCGAACTGCGTTACATTCTATGTAGAAAACTTTATGGAAGCTAAAGCTAAATGGGGTGACACAATCGCATGTTATGCCTATTACAGTTCCGGAAACGATTCTGGAAATGCTCTTGGCGATTATCCCGGACAGCCGATGGTCAACGCAGAAGGCAGTATATATATGCAGATTCCAAAGCACATAGGTAATGATACAGCTAATGTTGTTAAAGGTATTACCATTAATAACTATGTATGGGATTTTGTTCATGTATCAGGTGGAGATGATGCCAGAAAATCAAAGAACTGCCAGACATATGACTATGATGACTTTAAATATCTTGCAAATATGTCACAGGTAAATAGCAGTGATTCTGCCTCTGATATTAAGAATATCGTATATCGTTTTAAGTATCATACTTATAATAATACTTCGGCTGATGCCGGTAATGTTCCAAATGATACATTGACCGCAACAACAGTTGATAATGCTAAGTATGAAGTGTTTGTCGATTATTACGATAAACCGACAGATATATTCGGCACAATTATTAAGGGTAATGATGCGGTAACAGTTGATACAGTAAAAACTCAATCAGAATATTTAACAATTGTTTCTGACGGTTATGTTAACTATTACAAAGATTCTGCTAATTACCTCGGTCAATATGCCACAAAGTGGTATATTTACAATAAAGCAGGTCAAAAAGTCGCAGCACTTCCTCCGTCAGCACTTTTATATGGTCTTACAAAATCATCAAGTGAACTCGAAAACCTTGTTAATCAGGATGCAGTTCCGACAGATTTTATGAGTGATTCCGGTGCAAGTACAAGTGTTATTTCCGGTTATTGGGCTTCATTTAAATTGCTGTATAACAGTTATGCAGGTAAGTATGCTATAATTAACTATGAGTCAGCTATCTATTCAAGTGGCAGAGATGGTGCTGATGTTCAGCCGGGTGAGCGTTGCGACGGTCGTTGGTACTATTCAGTTGATAATGCTAAAATTACAGGTGATATTAAAATTGAATATGCCAATACCCTCGACAACTTTACTACAATGACAGGTGTTAAGACAGATACATTTATTGAGGGCACAGCTACAGGTAAAAATACAGCTGCAGAAGCTTACTTTACTTCACCTGCAGGTCAATCTACAGGTGATAAGCCGACTCATGTGGAAACAACCTCGGATAACTCTGAGAACTTTAAGTTTACGGTTGGTGCAACAAGTTCAACAACAAGCGGTTACACTTTCGTTGGTTGGTATCGTTTGATTGATGATACTTATAAGGCTGTTAATGACCCGTCTGAACTTAACAAGACTACCGGACAGGTAGCTCGAAATGCTAACGTTGTTTTGGTTGCTCGTTATATCAAAACTCCGGGCGGTTCAATGACCTTCCACCATTCATTGTACAACGGAACAAATGCAGGCGGCGGTAAAGCCACTACCGAAATTCAGGTTGTTGTAAAATCAAGTGATGGTAATATAGAGTACTACAATTCCGGTAGAATTGATTCTACTGCTTCAATTGATAAAAAAACTATTAGTGATATAGTTACTGGTCAGCAAGATGCTAAAATTACTGTTACTCTTTACACAACAACAAAGAACCTTTATGATTTCAAAGGCTACTATTCTGCTGAAAACACAACAGATATAACTGCTTTTGCTCCTACTACCGATGATTTTACAACAGGTGTTAGCGGAAACAGAAGAGATGGCCTTGTAACTACATCAGAATATACATTCTCGTTTAATGATTACTATACTAGGTATTCCGATATCCTTACTGCTACTGATGCGGGAACAGTATACTATAATTTCTATTCTGACATTACTTCTATTAAAGTACCTTATAAGGTTCAGTTCTCTTACACTGACAGAATGGGTGAACAAAAGTATTACAACAAGGCTGGTTATGTTGATCCCGAAAACACTTCATCATACACATTTGATGAGAATGCTACTAATGGTGAAGGTGTAGAATCACATTCTGTAAAGGTAACTCTTACAAATAGCTTTATCCTTTCTCTTGCACCGTATGAGTCAAACTTTACAAAGAATCTTACTTGGAATAATCCTACAGATTCTAAGCCTTTTGATTCATCAAATAGTAAGTCAATAGCTTCAGCTGTTGTTAAATCAACTCAGTCAGACAGAACAATCCACCTTAATGTTTTCCGTGATAATGATACTAAAGAACCTACTTCTCGTGATAATCAAAACGGTGCTTTTGTACTTTACGAAAAAGGTGGTTCAGCTGAATTACCTTACGGTTCAGTATTCTATACAAAAAATGATGACGGAACTTATACATATGATATCACTGCTCCGAAAACATATGAAGATAAAAGTGGTAATGAACTCAAATTTATGTATTGGGAAATTTACTCCGATCAGGATTGTGAGAATCTTGTTATTAAAGCATACAACAGTGAAGGACATTTCAGCTATGTAGCGTATGATAACTGTTGGATAGTTCCTGTTTATGGAAAAAGCTCAACTCCGGTTGCATCTGTTAAGGAAGTTTCTACTTCAACTCAGTTTATGGAAGTAACAAGAAACCAGTGGACAGCAAAAACAGATTCCGCTTTTGCCGGATTTGACGCTGATAGTATGAATACACTTGATACAAATAAAGATTTTATTAAGGGTAACGATGAAGACAAGCTTTACGCTGACTTTGTACTTAACTTCTTCTATAATGGCAAACAGCTTAGTGTATTTGATCCTGACAGCAGTAAGGTTCAGACAGGTATTGTGATGCAGAAGTTAAAGTTAGAAAACGATTCCATTGGTGTAGGTTACAATACTGATATGAAGTACTACGCTAATAAGTACATCAATGATCTTCCTGCAGCAGCTGAAAGATGCTAAAAATAAAATTTTGACAGGTAAATCAAGTATCGAGTCGCTCACAAAACAGATTAATAATGATAGACTTGATAACAAGAACAGACTTCAGTATTATGCTCGTTTCAATAATACCGAAACTAATGCAAATTGTGTTTATAGAGTTTACACTTATATTAAGTATGTTAATGAATCAAATGATACTGTTGTTGAACTTGGTGATCCTATCTACTTTACACTCTATGATGTTGCGAACGCAACGTTTGATTTTAAATTTATTGTGTGCAACAGACAATACTGTTGCACACATAAAAATTTAGGAAGGAGTTATTTATGAAAAAAGAGTATTCTTCTCCTGAATTTGAATTAGTAAAATTTAAATTCGAGGATATAATTTTGACCGGTAGTCTTGATGATACTCCTGAGGCTACTAAGAGTGATGGTGACGATTGGGGGTAATGATATGAAAAAAACATATTGTTTAAAATCCCTAAAACGCTTTTCCGGATTGTTATTATCTGTATTTTTGATTATTATTTCTACATTTCAAATTTCTGCGGCTTCATATGAAACCGGCGGCTTTGTATATTCTGTTTCCAACGGTAATGCGAGCGTAACCGGATATAAAGGTGATAAGACCGATATTGTTCTTCCGCTTAAGCTTCAAAGCTGGTCTGTATCGGAAATTTCTGATTTTGCCTTTGTGGGAAAGACCGCAATAACATCGGTCAGGCTTGACGAAGCAAGATATCTTAGAAGAATCGGTACTGATTCTTTTTACGGTTGTACTTCACTTGAATCAATTTCAATTCCTATCTGGGTGAGAGATTTTGGCTCTGCCGTGTTTCAGAATTGCACAAGTTTGAAATCTGTTACCTTTAACTGTGTGCCGAGTAAAATTACCGATCAGATGTTCTACAATTGTACTTCTTTAGACAAGGTATATTTACCTGCCGGTACAAGTGCGATTGGTAAGAGTGCTTTTGCTGAATGTGCATCACTGTCAGAGGTGTTTATTCCTACATCCGTGACTTCTATTGCTTCTAACGCTTTCAGAAACTCTCCGAATGTAACAATCAAGGGCAGTTACGGTTCTTATGCTGAGGAATATGCAAAGGCTAACAATATTCCGTTTAACGGCATTTCTGCTTATGATGTCGGTGATGTTAATATGGATGGCGAGATTAATATTTTAGATGCAACTCTTGTGCAGAAGTATGTTGTCGGTATTGTTGAGCTTTCGGCAGACAAAAACATCTTGCCGATTATAACAACGACGGTGACATCACAGTAGTTGACGCAACGGAAATTCAGAAGTTTATCGTTCATTTAAACTAACCAATACAAAAACAGGCTCACTTTTTTGTGAGTCTGTTTTATTTCGGAGGACGCTTTGCCAAAATACTTAATAGCTGATTTTATCGTTGAAATTGAACCAAAATTTGATTACTTAAAAAAATTGTCCGAACCGTTTTTGTATGAAGGGGAGAGAAGTGCAGATTTTTCTGCAATACCGTCAGACTCATACTTAAATTCCCTGTTGAGCCGTATGGTTGAAGGTTCAACCATTGATGAAGCCGAAGAATTTGCAACGGCGTCAATTTTTAACCGCAAAATAATTCACCGTGGCGCTATGCTTGTGCATTCCTCGGCACTTGTTTTTGACGGAAAAGCGTATTTGTTTTCCGCCGATTCAGGCGTCGGCAAAACCACTCATACAAAGATGTGGCTGAAAAGATTCGGCTCAAAAGCTCATATTCTCAATGACGATAAGCCTGTTGTGAAAATTAAAAACGAAGTCCCGCTATGCTGCGGAACTCCGTTTGACGGCGGAAGCGGAATTGCTAACAACGAAACCGTTCCCGTAGGCGCTATAATATTCATAGAACGCTCAGACGCTAATTTTGTTACAATTCCCGACACAAATGAGATTGTACAAAGGCTCTACAAATCAACTGTCAAATTTGTGAATAAGTCAGACGGAATGTCTTTGCTCTCAAATCTCGATAATCTTATTCGGCATACAAAATTTTATGTACTGCATTGCAATACAGATGATTCTGCCGTAGATGTTGCCTACAACAATATAATTAAAAACTGCAAATAAAAGACGGTCTGTTTTCGCAGACCGTCTTGTTATATGTATAAAATTGATTACTTGATTTCCTTAATCCAGCCTTCGGGAGCTTCGATTCTGCCCATTTGAATACCTGTAAGTGTATCGTAAAGCTTCTTTGTAATCGGACCCATTTCATCCATACCGCTCGGGAAACAAATTTCCTTGCCGTGGTCGTTAATTTTGCCGACAGGTGAGATTACGGCAGCTGTACCGCAAAGACCGCATTCTGCAAAGTCCTTAACTTCATCAAAGTAAACTTCTCTTTCTTCAACCTCAAGACCAAGATAATGCTCAGCAACATACATAAGTGAACGGCGAGTAATTGAGGGAAGAATGCTGTTAGACTTTGGAGTAACAACCTTGTTGTCCTTTGTTACAAAAATAAAGTTAGCACCGCCTGTTTCTTCAACCTTAGTTCTTGTAGCGGCGTCAAGATACATATTTTCGTCAAAACCTTCTGCATGAGCGGTAACAATAGCGTGAAGGCTCATTGCATAGTTAAGTCCTGCCTTGATGTGACCTGTGCCGTGAGGAGCAGCTCTGTCAAAGTCTGAAACCTTAATTGTAATAGGCTTTGCACCGCCCTTGAAGTAAGGACCTACAGGAGTAGTAAATACTCTGAACTGATATTCTGCCGACGGCTTAACACCGATTACAGGACCGCTGCCGAACATATACGGGCGAATATAAAGTGTTGCGCCTGTGCCGTACGGAGGAACATAATCTGCATTTGCCTTAACAACATTGCAAACAGCCTCAACAAACTTCTCTTTTGGAAATACAGGCATCTCAAGACGCTTACAGCTGTCCTCCATTCTCTGTCCGTTAAGATCAGGTCTGAACACAACAATTCTGCCGTCACAGGTAGTGTACGCTTTCATACCCTCAAAGCAAGTCTGAGCATACTGCAAAACGCCTGCACATTCGCTGATAGTAATTGTGGTGTCGGCTGTCATACTGCCGTTGTCCCACTTACCGTCTTTATAATTAGCTACAAATCTTTCACCGATGGGCATATAACCGAAGCCAATGTTTGCCCAGTCAATATTCTGCTTTTCCATTATAAATACTTCCTTTCAATATAAGAAAAAACCCTCATTGGTTATACACATATTTTAGCACTTTAACACGCAACTTGTCAATGTTATAACAGCATATTTCACCGTTTTTATGATAATTTATACGCTTTTTAATGTATAATATGAATTTTACTGCATAAGAAACTTTCATTTTGCCGATATTATCTTTTAAAGGGCAAAAACAAACAACAATGTTCTACTATAGAATAAAAAAATTGCTGTTGGGATATATACTTAATTTAATAAGTTACATGGGTGATTTTATGGCTGAAGTTGTAAAAATAGTATTGACGGGAGGACCTTGCGGTGGCAAGACTTCCGCATTAAAATATATCAGCGAAGAGCTTAAAAAGCTTAATATTCCTACAATTACAATCGGTGAGGTTGCAAGCAGATTGTTTAGTGAGGGCAAAACCCCCGAAAATGTCGGTTCCTATGAATTTCACAGAGAACTGTTTGAAATTCAGCTTGCTGAGGAGAATGAAAAAACGCAAATTGCCAAAAATATGGATTGCGAAAAGGCAGTTTTGCTTTTTGACAGAGGATTGCTTGACAGCAGAGCATATGTTACGGAAGATGAGTTTGCAAAGTATGCAGGTATCCACAATTTGAATGAAGATGTAATACGAAATTCTTATGACGCAGTATTTCATCTTGTGATTCCGCAGACGGTGCAGAAGAGTGTTACGGAAAAGAAACCAATATTTTTCGCAGAGAAGAAAGTCTTGAAAAAGCAAGAGAAGTTGACACAGATGTTATGGCTGTGTGGACAGGCACACCGCATTTGAGAATTATTGATAATTCGACCGACTTTGATACTAAGCTGAAAAGACTTCTCAAGGAGGTTGTCGCATTTCTCGGAATTCCGAAACCACTTGAAATTGAAAGAAAATTTTTGATTGAATATCCTGATATTGAATTTTTGAACAGCATAAAAACCTGTCGCAGAATTCCTATTACACAGGCATACCTCACTACTCCCGAGGAAGGATATTTCAGAATCCGCAAAAGGGGAGAGGGTGACAAGGCTGTATATATTAAAACCGTAAAAATCAAAATATCGGATATTAAGCGGATTGAAATTGAAAATTATATTTCAAAAGAACAATACGACTCGTACCTTGCTCAAAGGCAGTATGTTACAGGCGTCATCAGTAAAGACAGATATTGCATTGTTGACAACAGCACCTACTGCGAACTTGATGTTTATCCGTTCTGGAATGACAGGGCAACACTAGAAATTGAATTGCTTAGTGAAGATCAGCGGTATCAACTTCCTAAGTTTGTGAAGCTTATAAGAGAGGTTTCGTCTGAACCCGATTACAGGAATCTTGCACTTGCTCAGAAATACGGAAAGCCGTAATTTGGCGGATTTTGTCCGAAAAAAACTTTTTAAAAATTAAATATGAAAAAAATTCAAAAAAGTGTTGACAAATATGCCGTATATGGGTATAATATAAAGGCTGACTGAGGTCAGCAACTGATGCGCCAATAGCTCAGCTGGATAGAGCAACTGCCTTCTAAGCAGTAGGCCAGGGGTTTCGAGTCCCTTTTGGCGCGCCACTTATGGTGGGATTAGCGTAGTTGGTTACGCGCCAGTTTGTGGCACTGGAGACCGCCGGTTCGAATCCGGCATTCCACCCCATTTGACTCATTAGCTCAGTTGGCAGAGCACTTGACTTTTAATCAAGGTGTCCGGAGTTCGAATCTCCGATGGGTCACCAACAGCCGCTGAAGAAATTCTTTGGCGGCTTGTTTTTTTAATAATCAATAAAAGTAGAATATATACTGAGCCGTCGCCAAGCGGTAAGGCAACGGACTTTGACTCCGTCACCCGTGGGTTCGAATCCCGCCGGCTCAGCCATGAAACAGGCACTTGCAATTATGTAAGTGCCTGTTTCAATTATAGTTATCTGTCGAGGGTTATGCTATTGCGTTGCAACGATATACATAAAAAAGAATGCAAAAGATAAATTTTTTTAAAAATACTCTTGACCTAAAGTTAGCTTTAGGTTATATAATATAGCTAAAGAGAAATATCTCTGATTTATATTTAAAATTTATATGATAAGGAGCTTTGATTACGATGTATATTGAAAAAATAAACGGACCGCAGGATGTTAAGAAACTCAGTATTGATGAACTTAACGCTCTTGCATCGGAGATGCGTGACGCTTTACTTCACCGTGCAAGTGTTCACGGCGGTCACTTCGGCCCGAATTTAGGTATTGTAGAGGCAACAATTGCCCTTCATTATGTATTTGATTCACCACAGGACAAGTTTGTGTTTGATGTTTCACACCAGTCATATCCGCATAAAATTCTCACAGGCAGAAAAGAGGCATATATTGCACAGGAGCATTACGATGATGTAACAGGCTATACAAGCCCCATAGAGAGCAAACACGATATGTTTACTGTCGGTCATACATCAACCTCTGTCAGCCTTGCCTGCGGACTTGTAAGGGGCAGAGATGTAACAAACGGCAAGGGTAATGTTATTGCACTCATCGGTGACGGCTCAATCAGCGGCGGTGAGGCTCTTGAAGGTTTTAATGTTGCCGGTGAAATGGATTCAAACCTGATTATTGTTGCAAATGATAACCAAATGTCGATTGCAGAAAATCACGGCGGACTTTATAAAAATCTCAAACTTCTTCGTGACACAGACGGCAAGGCTGAATGTAATCTTTTCAAGTCAATGGGGCTTGATTATGTATATGTCAAGGACGGCAACAATATTGAAGAGCTTATCAAGGCTTTTAAGTCTGTAAAAGACATTGATCATCCTGTTGTTGTTCATATTAACACTCTTAAAGGTAAAGGCTATAAGCCTGCTGAAACTGACAAAGAAAGCTGGCATTGGTGTATGCCGTTTGATATTGAAACAGGCAAAACTACTGTTAATTTCCCTGATGAGGAGGACTACAGCTCAATTACAACAGATTATCTTAGAAATAAGATGAAGTCTGACAAGTCAGTTGTGGCGATTACAGCCGGCACTCCCGCACTTTACGGCTTTACTCCTGATGAGAGAAAAGCATTCGGCAGACAGTTCCTTGATGTAGGTATCGCAGAACAGACAGCTGTTGCAATGGCATCTGCTATCGCAAAGAACGGCGGCAAGCCCGTATTCAATGTTTACAGCTCATTTATCCAGAGAACATACGATCAGCTTTCACAGGACTTGTGCATTGACTCAAACCCTGCAACAATCCTTGTTCAGACTGCGTCGGTAAACGGTATGACAGATGTTACACACCTCGGAATTTTTGATATTCCCATGATTTCAAACATTCCTAACCTTGTTTATATCGCTCCTACGACCAAAGAAGATTACCTTGCAGTCCTCGACTGGAGCATTGAGCAGACAGATTACCCTGTTGCAATTCGTGTTCCCGTTGCAGAACTTGTTTCAACAGGCAAGCCTTGCACAAAGAATTTTGCAGAACTTAATAAATATGAAGTTGCTCAGCAGGGCGGTAAGATTGCAGTAATTGCACTCGGTTCATTCTATGGAATGGGCGAAAAGGCTGCAAAGCTTATTGAAGAAAAAACAGGCACAGCGCCTACTCTTATCAATCCTTACTACATTACAGGCGTTGACACAGAACTTCTTGAAAGCCTCAAGAAAGACCATGATGTTGTTGTAACACTTGAAGACGGAGTGCTTGACGGTGGTTTTGGTGAGAAGATTGCCCGTTTCTACGGTCCGTCAGATGTAAAGGTTATCAATTTCGGTCTTAAAAAGGAATTCCTTGACAGATATAATCCTGCCGATGTCCTCAAAGAAAACCGCCTCACACCCGAACAGATTGCAGAAGATGCAGTCGCTTTGATTTAAATAATTAAAAAATAACTATTATAAACGAATTTTAGGAGTTAATATCAATGGTAAAACAGACAGCAGGAAGAGATAAACTCGGTGAGTTTGCACCAAAATTTGCAGAAATTAATGACGATGTGCTTTTCGGTGAAGTGTGGAGTAGGGAAGACAAACTTTCACTTCGTGACCGTTCACTTGTTACAGTTGTTGCACTTATGTCACAGGGACTTGTAGATTCTTCCTTTAAGTATCATCTTATGTCAGCCAAAAACAACGGCATTACAAAGGAAGAAATTGCAGAAATCATCACTCATTCCGCATTCTATGCAGGATGGTCAAAAGCTTGGGCAGCTTTAAATATGGCAAAAGAGGTTTGGACAGAAGAATAAAGAGCAGTTGCATATATATTTCTCTTGTGATACAATTAACTCAGTTGTTTTAAATCTTGATTTTTACAAAGGGAAATATTATGAAAAAAACTAAATTTGCAATCACCTTGTTAATGGCTGTTCTGATGACTTTTTCATCAGTCTTTTGTGTAAGTGTATCTGCGGCATCTTCGCCCGATGAGGCTGTGATTTCGGGCAATTATGACGGCATTGAGCCTATCCCCACAGAAAAGCCCGAGGATAAGCCCGTAAAGCACGGCAAGGGCTTTTCAAGCGGAGATTACGCCTTGTTCTATACTCAGACAACATTCCTTGCACTTCTTGCAGGATACCTGATTATCTTCAAAGTAAAGGGCACAAAGACAAAAGAGAAAATGCACAGAAGAAAACTTGACCGAAAGTGATTAAAAATCAAAAACTAAAAACGGATTGACTTGCTAAAAACTTGTCAATCCGTTTTTGATTTCTGTATCTGCATTAAAACAGCCCGACCAAATTACGGTCGGGCTGTTAATTTATGCGCTTTCAGCACTTAATTCTTTAGCTTTTTTCAAAGCAGCATCTTTTTGCTTTTTCTTTTTGATTACCTTGAGTCGGCTGAATTCCTCACGATCCTTTTCATCAAGTGCGTCAGAAATGAACTTAACGGTTTCCTCAAAACGGGGAATCATAATATTCTTCAGAGCGTTTGCTCTCTTCTGAGTTTTCTTGATTGAATCGGCAAGGCGGTAAACGCTGTTCTCAATCTCGGCAAGCTCAACTGTAAGATTTTTAACTTCGGTAAATTTCGTATAAACCTTATCAATTGCCGAATTTGTTGTGCGCAGACCGTAGTGTAGGTAGTTATGGTCCTCTCGTTCCTCAATAGTGAGAATCGGAATTTCAACACCCATAACACTTCTTGAATCAAGCTTCAAGCCGTTCTCATAGGGAATAGCGTTAGAAATATCTTCACAAAAGCCGTTGGTAACATTTGCCGTTTGAAGTGCTGTGTAAGCCTCTGCATAAGCGTCATCAATTTTCTGCTGGATTGCGTTTGCATGGTCGATAAGCGTCATCATTTCTCTGATGAGAATGTTACGCTTTCTGTCCAACAGTTCATAGCCGTTTTTGGCGAGTGCAAGGGATTTCTTAGTATTCATAAGATTACCCTTGGTAGGTACTGTCTGTACTGCCATAAATGCTCACACTCCTTTCTTCAAACGATTATTTGTCACCCTTATAGTACTGATCAAGTAAAGCGTCGTCGACACGGTCAAGTTCTGCTCTCGGCAATGTTGAAAGCAATTCCCAACCAAGGTCAAGACTCTGTTCAATGCTTCTGTTTTCATTAAAGCCTGATTAACGAACTTTGATTCAAACAATCTGCCAAACTCAATGTACTTCTTATCAGTAGGAGAAAGCTCCTCTTCACCGATAACAGATGCAAGCGATCTTGCGTCAATTACCTTTGCATAAGAAGCAAAAAGCTGGTTTGCAAGAGGCTGGTGATCGGCTCTTGTGTAACCCTCACCGATACCGTCTTCATAAGACGGGAAAGGGAAGGAAGAACATTAACAGGCGGATATAGTCCCTGTCCTTGAAGTGAACGGTCAAGAACAAATCTGTCCCTCTGTAATGTAACCTGTAAGGTCTGGGATAGGATGAGTAATATCGTCGTTAGGCATTGTCAAAATCGGAATCTGTGTAACAGAACCGCTGTGACCCTTAATCATACCTGCACGCTCATAAAGTGATGCAAGGTCAGAATAAAGATAGCCCGGGTAACCCTTTCTGCCCGGAATTTCACCTTTTGATGACGAGAACTCACGAAGAGCCTCGGCATAAGATGTCATATCGGTCATAATAACGAGAATGTGCATATCAAGCTCAAATGCAAGATATTCAGCAATTGTAAGAGCACATCTCGGTGTAAGAGTTCTTTCAATGATAGGATCGTTTGAAAGGTTCAAAAGCATTACAACTCTTGAAAGTACACCGCTTTCTTCAAAGCTCTTCTTAAAGTATTCTGCAACATCTTTTTGAACACCCATTGCGGCAAATACAACACCGAAGTTAGAGCTGTTTGCACCGCTGATTTTAGCCTGTCTTACAATCTGAACGGCAAGGTCATTATGCTTCATACCTGAGCCGGAGAAGATAGGCAGCTTCTGACCTCTGATAAGAGTCATAAGTGTATCAATGGTTGAAATACCAGTGTTGATGTAGTTTTTAGGATAAACACGGGAAACAGGGTTGATAGGAGTACCGTTGATATTAGCCTTTTTAACAGGGAAAATATCTCCGAGTCCGTCAATAGGTTTGCCCGCACCGTCAAGTACACGGCCGATAATTTCAGGGGAAAGAGGCATCTCCATAGGATGACCTGTAAGTCTTGTTCTTGTGTTTTTAAGGCTGATTCTTCTTGTACCCTCAAAAACCTGAACAACTATTCTTTCGCCCTCAATCTGAACGACACGACCCTGACGCATTGTACCGTTATCAAGACGAATGTCAACAATTTCCTCGTTGGAAACGCCCTTAACACCGTCCATAACTATAAGAGAGCCGTTAATTTCTTTAACGCCTACATAATCTATAATCATTATTGCGTTCCCTCCTTATTAAGAAATTGCAGCAAGCTTTTCGTCAATTTCCTTAATGTAATCGTCAAACATTTCAGGCTTGCTGTTAGGAATATCATACTTCATCTTTGTAAGCTTATCAAACAGACCAAGGTTAAGAATCTTGGAAAGCGGAATATTCTGAGCAACTATATCCTTAGCTTTAGCATGAAGATGAAGAATGGTTTTCATCATAAGCTTTTGCTTTTCAAGCGGAACATAAGTATCATCGGCATGGAAAGCGTTCTGCTGTAAGAAACCGACACGAATTACTCTTGCTGTTTCAATTACAAGCTTCTGGTCATCGGGGAGTACATCCGAACCAATGAGCTTTACGATTTCCATAAGTGAACTTTCTTCCTGTAAAAGTGCGCTTATTCTGTTTCTGTATTCAATAAAATCCTCACCGAGATTTTCCCTGAACCACGGATCAAGGTCGTTAAAATACTCGCTGTAGCTGTCCATCCAGTTAATGGCAGGATAATGTCTTGAATAAGCAAGAGCCTTATCAAGAGCCCAGAAACATCTTGTAAAACGCTTTGTGTTCTGTGTTACAGGCTCAGAGAAGTCTGAACCCTGCGGAGAAACCGCACCGATAAGCGTTACAGAACCTTCGCCGCCGCTGAGAACCTCGGCACGACCGCCACGCTCATAGAACTCGGCAAGTCTTGAAGGAAGGTATGCAGGGAAACCTTCTTCGGCAGGCATTTCTTCAAGTCGGCCTGAAATCTCACGGAGAGCCTCAGCCCAACGTGATGTTGAGTCAGCCATCATGGCAACATGGTAACCCATATCTCTGTAATATTCGCCAAGAGTAATACCTGTGTAAATTGAAGCCTCACGAGCCGCAACAGGCATATTTGATGTGTTGGCGATAAGTACGGTTCTGTCGGTCATAGGACGCTGTGACTTTGGGTCAATAAGCTCTGAGAATTCCTCAAGAACCTGGCTCATCTCGTTACCACGCTCACCGCAACCGACATAGATGATGATATCGGCGTCGCACCATTTTGCAAGCTGGTGCTGAGTCATTGTTTTACCTGTACCGAAACCGCCCGGAATAGCTGCTGTACCGCCCTTTGCGATAGGGAAGAGAGTATCAATAACTCTCTGACCCGTGATAAGCGGAACAGATGATGTAAGTCTTTCCTTAACAGGACGGGAAGTTCTGATTGGCCACTGCTGACAAAGGGTAAGGTTGTGCTCAACGCCTTCGTCATCCTTGATTACAACAACTGTATCAAAGAGCTTGTACTCGCCGTTGGGATTAACCTTTACTACTTCACCCGAAAGCTCAGGCGGAACCATAAGTCTGTGTTCAATGATAGGAGTTTCGGGGAGAGTAGCGTAAATCTGACCGCCCTCAAGCTTGTCACCGACTTTAACCTTCATTGTAACATTCCACAGCTTCTTGTCATCAAGAGCAGAAACCGAAGAACCACGGTTAATAAACGCACCTGCTTCTTCTTCAATAGCCTTCAGCGGTCTTTCGATACCGTCAAAGATGTTATCAATAATACCGGGGCCGAGAAGAACATTCATAGGAGCACCGGTACCCTCAACGGGATCGCCCGGTTTAAGTCCTGTTGTTTCCTCATAAACCTGAATAGTTGTGATGTCGTCTGTAATACCGATGATTTCACCGACAAGCTTTTGCTTGCCTACATGAACCATTTCCATCATCTCAAAGCTGTCGGTATTTTTTACGGTAACAACAGGTCCGTTTATTCCATATATAACATTGTTGTTTTCCATATTATTACCATCTCTTTCAAAAGAAATTAACAGTCAGCAAGATTAAAGCACACTCAGTCCGGAATTTTCAATAAACCATTCTTTCTGTGCATAGAGCTTGCTGTCAAGAGTTTCATCGGCAACAATATTCATTGCCTTGCAAAAGCCTTTGATTCCGCCGATTTTAATTGATTTGTCGGCAACAACCTCGGTGCTTCCTGCAAAAACTGCCTTGATTTTGTCTGAGTTCTTCATATCTCTTTCGTTGACATAAACAACACAGTCGTTGTCTGCAAAAAGCTTAGCAACTTCCTTTGCACTTTTTACAAGGCTGTTTGAGTAATCTGATGTTTTTGTGTATTCAACAAGCTTTTCTTCAGCCTTTTTAAATACGCTTTCAGTCATTTCAGCTCTCTCGAGAAACAGTTTTTTCTGACCTTCCTGAATTTTCTTTGCAAGAATACCAGTCTGCCTGTTTCTTGATTCTTCAAGTTTGTCCTTGATATATTTTTCGCTGTCATGTCTGCCTTTTTCGGTTGCCTCTTTCAGCTTTTCTTCTTTAAGCTGAGCAACCTCTGTCTGCATGGCACTTCTTTGTTCATCAGCATATTTTTTAATGGCTTTCAGAAAGTTATCTGTTTTGTTTTTGGAGTTTTCCATTAAAAATAACCTCCCTGAATAAATTCAGATATGTGATAATTACAGCTTTACGCCGATTGCGTCCTGAACATATTTTGTAATACTGTCCTTGGTTCTTCCGTTACCGTGACGGTCGGGAATTTCAACAATAAGCGGCTGTTTGCGGTTAAGCTTGAGGTCATAAATAAGGTCGGGACAGAGCGAAACAAGTGTTTCCGTAATAAGAATAACTGCAATATCATCCTGTTCACAGCCTTTTCAAGCTCACTGCGTACCTCATCCTCCTGATGAACAACTACGCCTTCAATACCTGCAAATCTCATACCCATTTTGGTATCGACATTATCACTTATAAGAAAAAATTTCATAATAATCAATCCTTAACGAAACTTAAATCGCTTAAATTATCTTGCAAAGATAAGAAGAATTGAAACGAGCATACCGTAAATAGCGATACCTTCACCAAGTACAACGAAGATGATTGCTTTACCGAATGCCTTAGGATCTTCACTTGTAGCACCGATAGCGGCAGGAGCAGCGTTACCAACGGCAATACCGCCGCCGATACATGAAAGACCTGTTGCAAGAGCGGCACCGATATATGCAAGACCGTCAGCCATGCCCGATGTAGCTGTAGCGGCATCACCTGTAGCAGCACTTGCTACGATAGGGCATACCATGCAGAATGCAAATACAGCAGCGAATGAGAAAATCTGAGTAAGAACTGTTTTCTTTCTGTTCTTTCCATGCTCAAAAGCCTTTACTGCAAGAATTGCAGACGCACAAAGGAATACTACCGGAACAGCTAACATAATTAAATTGAATAACATAATAATACCTCCAAAAAATTATCAATCAATATTTAATTTAACAGGTTCGTAAGGTCTGCCTTCACCGGAATAGAAACGGCTGAACATCTCGTAATATTCAAGTCTTAACACCTGAATTGCAACAAGAAGCGCCTCAAGAACCATTACAAAAACATTACCTAAAACAACTACGGGCCAGTATGCTACTGCGGGAGCTGTTTGGGCAAGTACGAAAACAACCGTCATCATACCTGCGTGTACAAGAACGAATGCACCGACTCTTAAAAAGCTTACCGTGTTTGTAACATACTCAAGCAAAAATTCGATTGACTCGATAGCATGCTCAAGAATATATCCGCCCCAGCTTTCGGGCTGCCAGTCTTTTTCACCGGCGATAAGAAGTCCGAGAGGCTCACCGAAAAAGATGAGCAGATAGGGGAGAACGATAAGACAAAGAATGTATGCAAGGGAAAATACCTGCAGACCCAATACGAGCTGTCCTGCAACACCGAAAATAATTGAACAGTAGAATACAAGACCTGCACAACCGCTTGATCCGAACAAGGCTCTTCCCACATCTCCCTGCTTGAAGGAACTGTAAATATTAAGTCCCATAGCAACCACAACAAGCGAAATACCTATTGCAACAGCCGCAAGAAGAATCATTACAATTGAGCCTGATGACATTACTTCAATCGGTTTTTCATCAAGTCCGAAGAGTGCCTTGTAAAGAGGATCGAGCACATGCTCAAATCCGAACACACTTCCGAACACACAGCCGAATATCGCAGAAGAAATTCCGCACGGCACAAGAATCTTACCGATTTTCATTTTCCTGAGTTTCCACATAAGCGCACCGACAATTGATACACAAATGCCCTGACCGAGGTCAGCAAACATTATGCCGAATATAATGACATAAGTGATAGCGATAAAGAGTGACGGATCAATTTCGTTATATTTCGGAACACCGTACATCTCCGTGTAAAATTCAAACGGTTTTGCAAGGAAACAGTTTTTGAGTTTGACAGGCGGCGATTTTGCAATCTCCGTCTTGCCGTCTGAAAAATCTACATTGACGCTGGCAATTTTTTTGAGTCTGCGTCTGAGAGGCTTAGCATCCTCTGTAGGAACCCAACCTACAATGATAAAGCTTTTGCTGTATTGCAATGCTTTTGTGCGGATTTTGGCATAAAGATTAAGCTCTTCAAGCTTAGAAAGATATTTACAGATTCTAACCTCATACTTGTCAACATAATCGTCAACTCGCTTCTGAGCTTCTTTAAGTTTTTCCTCAAGATGGGGAATAAGGCTCTCAAGTTTTTTCAGATGAATTCTCGGTGTGTCATTAACTCCGAGAACATCACATTTTTCAAAGTACAATCCTGAAAAGATTCTGTCAATTTCCTCGGTTTTGTCAATCGGAGCAAAATAAACGCCCCAATAATGTGATTTATCCTCGGAACAGACAATAAAATCCACATAAGGATTATCTTTATAGGCTGAAAGCTTTTCAAAGCTTTCCTTAGGCAATCTGCCAAAGCGTGAACTGATATACTTTAAGGTTAAAACCTTTTCAATTTCAACCCCAAGTCCGACAAAGTGTGTTGTTTCAACAAGATTTTCCTTTGCCTGCATCAACTGTTCTTCAACAAACAGCCTGTCATCTGCAAGAACTTCAATGTCGCTGTTTATCTGATTTGTAAACAGCTCAATTTCTTTAAAGGTCGGATTAAAGTCACTTACATCAACAAGATTAAACTTGCGTTTTGTAAGGTTTAATGTTGCTTTAAGAGTGTTAAGAGGTTCAGCATAGATGTTTTTTGATTGCAGATGTGTAAAATCCTTTGTGTTGCTGTAGAAAGATGAAACATCATCGGGATGGAACACACCTGATTCACCAAGTACCGATATTACATTATCAATATCCCTTGTAAGTCCGATAATGCTTACGGCCTGCATGGTTGAAACAGCCAAATTATAATCACCTCTTCTTGACAGTCAAATAATCATTTAATGAGCAATGACTGTGTAATTTTATTGTCAAGTTCATATCTTGTGCCCTCAATCAGAGTGACAATATTCATCAGCTCTGTTTCGGCAACAAAAATATATGAAATCATTACAACCGAAGGGTTGTTGGAAAAGTGCATATTTTTCTTTGCAAGTCTGTATTTTACTCTCGGTGAAATATCGCTTGCATAAACATATCCGATTTTATCAATCAATCTTCCGTTGTGCGTATTCTGCATAATTGAGAATATCTCGCCCGAAGATTCCGCCTTACACATCATGTCAACGGTCTTTTCGCTGAGATTTGTGTAATCAAGCAAGAGGTTTGCTTTGATATCATCGGGAGAAAGCTTATAATACTTTTTCAATCTCAGAATTCTCGAGAAAATATTATAATCGTTAATCGTAAAGAGAAAGTTGATAAGCTCGTGCTTTTCCTGTCCTTTTGTTGTAGCTTTAATCAGTTTTGTCAGTTTTCCGAACACCAAGTTATACAGCTTGTTCTCAATGTCCGATATTGGAAGTCGATTTTTCTCATCTGGAGAAAATTGCTTGAGAATATCGTAGAATTGGGAGGACTGTGTGGCGTTCAGAAACTCTTCATAATTTTTTGCGTTGGCAAGTTTGTTAACATCTATTTCCGTATGCTTTGAAATATACCCCGGGAATTGATAGATGAACTTGTCAGTCGAGTTTGAACTGAGCAGGATAAGGAATCTTATAATCTGCTCAACCTCTAATGTCGAGATAATGTACGATGACAAACCCGAGCTTACGCTCGAATCGTATCTGCACAAAGAGTCAAATTCATAGAAAAGGTTTTGCCTCAAAAGAGCCTCAAGCCGTCCTCTGTGAATTTCACGCTCACTGACATCCGTCAGAGCCTTGGAGTAATGCGTATTATTTTTAAGATACGACATAATCTCCCCGACACTCTGGCATGCAAGCAAACTCTGGTAATCCTTTTCGGTAAGTCTGTTGCCGAACTTTGACCTTGCTTTTGTCAGAACTGCAAACGAAGTTTTAGACATTATCCGCATACACCTCCTTGTAAACAGTAAATGGAATGTTACTGTGCAACCGTTCTTTTGACGATTTCGTCAACCCACTTGTCACAGTTGAGTTTAAAATCAGAGTCAAGCTTGATATGCACTGAATTGTGCTTGCTCTGAATTTCCTCCCATTGCTGTTCGGCTTTCTTTGTTTCCTGAATGTCGTTGCGTTTCACAACCTCTTCAGCTTTTGCCATGAAGTCGTCATAAATCTTCTTCGTTTCGGCTTCAATAGTTTTGGAAAGTTCCTCTTTTTCTTCAAGAGTATCCTTTTCCATGGCTTTGGCTTCGTTGTCGGCATCAACGATTTTTTTAATCATATTCTCCATAAAACCACCCCCGTGAAAAATCAGTTTTTAAGCGCCTGAAGCGGAGCCGGAATTCTTCCGCCACGCTTAATAAATGCCTCCGGTGAACCTTTCCTTACAGGCATAACGGGACCTCTGCCGAGCAGTCCGCCGAAATTAAGTTCTTCGCCTGCACTTTTTCCGATAGCCGGAATAAGTCTTACCGCAGTTGTTTTGGTATTTACCATACCAATTGCAGCCTCATCTGCAATAATTGCAGAGATAACCTCGGGAGTGATGTCACCGGGTACTACAATCATGTCAAGACCAACCGAACATACGGCTGTCATTGATTCAAGTTTTGTAATATCAAGGTAACCTTCAGTAGCGGCATGAATCATACCTGCATCCTCGGAAACGGGGATAAAAGCACCGCTCAGACCGCCGACATGGGAAGAAGCCATAACGCCGCCCTTTTTAACAGCGTCATTAAGAAGTGCAAGTGCAGCGGTTGTACCGTGGCATCCGCACACTTCAAGTCCCATCTCCTCAAGAATGTATGCAACACTGTCACCGACAGCAGGTGTCGGGGCAAGTGAAAGGTCAACAATACCAAAGGGAACACAAAGTCGCTTGCTTGCTTCTCTTGCAACAAGCTGTCCCATACGGGTGATTTTGAATGCAGTTTTCTTAACCATATCTGCAATTTCCGTGATGTCTTTTCCGGCACCGTCTTTTGCAAGAGCGGCTCTTACAACGCCGGGACCCGATACACCGACATTGATAACAGTATCGGCTTCACCGACACCGTGGAAAGCACCCGCCATAAACGGGTTGTCTTCAGGAGCGTTACAGAATACAACGAGCTTTGCGGCACCGATGCAGTTTCTGTCGGCTGTAACTTCTGCAGCCTGCTTAACGACCTTACCCATCATCTTAACAGCATCCATATTGATGCCGGCTTTTGTAGAACCGATATTTACGGATGAACAAACGAAATCGGTTTCGCTCAAGGCCTGTGGAATACTCTCAATAAGAGCGTAGTCACCGCTTGCAAAACCCTTCTGAACAAGAGCGGAATAACCGCCGATGAAGTTTACGCCGAGTTCCTTTGCGGCTTTGTCAAGAGTGTGGGCAAACTTGACAACATTCTTGCTCTGGCACGGAGCAGCTACCATACCGATAGGGGTAACTGAAATTCTTTTATGGATAATCGGAATACCAAATTCCTTCTGGATGTCTTCACCTGTTTTAACAAGGTCTTTTGCATTTCGACAGATTTTGTCATAAACCTTTGTGCAAGCCTTATCAATGTCCTCGTCAATGCAGTCAAGCAATGAAATACCCATTGTAATTGTTCTTACATCAAGGTTTTCATTGTCTATCATATTTATGGTTTCAAGTATATCTCTTGTTTCTAACATATTATGTATATCCTTTCAATTCGGTAGCACTGATCAAATTCTGTGCATGCTGTTAAAGATGTCCTCGTGCATAACATGAACCTTTGTATTTGTTGATTCTCCGACTGCTTTGAGGTTTGTACGGAGCTGCTCAAATCCTATGTTGGATTTGTCAATTTCAACAAGCATAATCATAGCAAACATATCCTGAAGAACACTCTGTGTTACTTCCACGATATTAACATCAGCCTTTGAACAGGCCTCTGAAACTTTTGCAAGGATTCCAACGCTGTCTTTACCGATTACTGTGATAACTGCCTTCATTTTTTACCTCCTGTTTATGCAGATTTTCGTTGGAATTCTGCATAAAACTGCTTTTCTTTATTTGTGCATATTATATAACTAATTTTTAATAAAGTAAAGTGCAATATTGAAAAAAATTTTTTCATATGTTATCATCTTTTTTGTGAGGTGTTTTACTAATGAAAATATGTGATATTCATACCCATTCAAGCAACTCTTTTGATGCTGAAAATACAGTTGAAGAAATGTGCAACAGTGCCTGTAACAAGGGACTTTTTGCACTTGCAATCACCGACCACTGCGAAGCTCCCGAGATTTTGCTCGGCTCTGAAAGTGAGTACGGAGATTTCAACAAATTAATTCCAAAATCGAATTATGAAACTTCGATTTTGCAAGATAGATACAAGGGTAAAATCAAAATACTGAGAGGCATTGAACTCGGTGAGCCAATGCACAATGACAAATGTACAAAAAAAGCACTTTGTTTTGGAGATTTTGACATAATAATCGCATCAGTGCATAACCTGAGAAACAGACCGGATTTTTATTATATGGATTTCAAAAAAGAAGATGCACATATAATTCTCGATATGTACTTTGATGAACTTCTCGAAACCGCCTCTTTTGACAGCTTTTGCACTCTTGCACATCTTACATATCCGTTGAGATATATTAAGCGTGATACGGGCGTTATTCCGAGTCTTTCACCGTACAGAGATAAGATTGATCTTATCTACGAAAGACTTATTAAAAAGGATAAGGCTCTTGAAATTAATGTTTCGGGACTGTTCAAGGGACTCGGTGAAACTCTCCCTGCATTTGATGAAATTAAACGCTATCACGACCTTGGAGGCAAGTACATAACCCTCGGAAGTGACGCACATAATATAAATGATGTCGGCAGAGATATTGAAAAGGGGATAGAGCTTGCTTTTAAAGCCGGATTCAAATCATACTATATATATGAAAACTGTTGCCCTTATGAAATAACAATTGAATAACAAAGAATTAAAATAGTTCTTAAAAGCAAAAAGAGGATTTCGCACTGATATGATGTGAAATCCTCCTTGTTTTTTTGAATCCAATATTTAACTGCAGCACATTATACTGCACTTTTCTGAAAATTGCAATATCTTTTTACAAAGTTTTTGCAAGATTTTTTATGTAATCCTTCAATAAATCTTTTGTTTCAGGGTGTTCAAGCCCAATTTCTATCTGAGCCTGCAAGATTCCGAATTTATTGCCCATATCGTATCTCTTGCCCTCAAACTCAACGGCAGTCATTCCTTTTGTTATTGCAATCTCTCTCATTGCGTCTGTAAGCTGAATTTCTCCGCCGATTCCGGGTTTTGTATTTCGAGAATTCCGAAAATTTTCAGCTGGGAGCACACATCTGTCAAGAATCGAATAAAGCGAAAGAACTTCTTCGGGAGTCTGAGGCTTTTCCTTCATATCCGTGCAGGCAAAACATTGTCGTGCATATGTTCAACTTTGAGTGAACCGTACTTGTGAATGTCTTTGGCGTCAACCTTTTTTACGCCTTACAACTCCTTCACCGTATTCACCGTAATATCAATGAGCTGTTTGATTGCAGGAACCTTGCCGTA
>ENA-OQCF01000021-OQCF01000021.1-human-gut-metagenome-genome-assembly--contig:-NODE-21-length-55714-cov-11.778563_pt1 | contig 55714 bp, 62 predicted proteins | sample MGYA00242756_ERZ504573 | MGnify/ENA primary metagenome ERZ504573 (study PRJEB26092, sample SAMD00036240) | human gut metagenome | host: Homo sapiens | study: EMG produced TPA metagenomics assembly of... | reverse complement strand
CTTTGATGGAAAACTTTGGATAGGAAAGATTTATTCAAAAATAGGAGCGTTAATTGAAATCCGCCTATTTATGAAAATCTTTCGCCAGAGAGAATTTGAAGGTAAGACAATTATTGCTTGGTACAGATGAAAACAGAATTGATGAGGTCTTGCAGATTGTATCACTTACAAACACCGGAAAGAAGAAAGCAGGACAGTTTTCTTTGGGGATGAAGCAAAGACTAGGCATTGCAATGGCATTGCTTGGAGAACCGGAACTTTTGATATTGGATGAACCTACGAATGGATTAGATCCAATAGGCATCGAGGAATTACGAGAGCTGATCCGGTCTTTTCCGGAACAGGGAATCACTGTAATTCTCTCCAGTCATATTCTCTCAGAGGTACAGTTACTTGCAGATAAAGTCGGGATTATTTCAGGTGGAATCTTAGGATACGAAGGAGCATTAAAGCAGGGAGATAATCTTGAAGATTTGTTTATGAATGTGGTAAGAAAAAACCAGAAAGCAGGTGAAATCCATGGTTAATATTATAAAAGCAGAACATCAAAAAGCCAAAAGAACCATGCGAAAAAAGTTTATCTGGGGATTTCCTCTTCTTACATTTGTCATGGCATTTATATTTACTCTTGGGATGACAAATGCTTATGCAGAAAGTGTTTGGAACTGGTGGTATACACTTTTGCTGCCGGGGATGATTGCTCTATTTTGTTATCTTTCTGTGGCGCAGGAGAAAAAGATAAAATACTATCATTTAATGACTATTCCCACAGACAGAAGAAAATTGTTGCTGGGGAAAATTATTTATATTGGGTACATGATTTTGTTTTCTAATGTGATTGTGTTTGCAGGAGCAACGCTTGGAGGCTTTCTTCTAACGACACATGTTCCAGTGAAAGGAGCGTTGATTGCAGTATTGTTTCTGACGGTTTCTGAGTTATGGGAGATTCCGGTAGCTTTATTTTTAAGTGAACGATTTGGAATGATTGTAAACCTGTTCGTCTGCCTGTTTATTACCGTCAGCGGTGTGGTAATATCACAAACCAGAATCTGGTATGTACTTGTTTCTGCAATCCCTATGCGAATGATGTGCGTTGCTTCATGTTTTACCAAATGGACTTGCCGCAGAAGCAGGGAATCCTCTTTTGGATACGGGAGTCATTGTTCCGGGAATGTGTCTCTCAATCATCTGGTTTGTTTTTGTAACGGTTCTGTTTTTGAAATGGTTTGAGAGAAGAGAGGTGAAATAAGATGATTGGAAGATCTCTTAATGCAGACTTGCGAAAGATGAAAGGAACATCTGTGATTCTGGCACACTTACTGATTCCGATTATAACCAGCGTTATATTTTTAATATATTACTTTTTTTCACCATGGAATGAAAATATGAAAGTGATTGCATTTTATCAGGCAATAGGAGCAGGACTTCCGGTACTTATTGGAATTTTTACAGCAAGTGTGATGGAACAGGAACAAAATGCAGGTGATTTTCAAAATCTGTTGTCTTTACCGGATAAACCTGCAGCATTTTTATCGAAACTGTTGATGCTACTGGTTTTGTGTCTGTGCTCTATCCTATTGACAGCAATCATATTCGGAATTGGATTTGGAAGAATCGCATCAAGCGATATCGAAATCATGAAAGGATGTATATTTGCAGCATTGCTGCTGTGGGGAAGCAGTGTTCCACTTTATCTGTGGCAGCTGATTCTGGCTTTTCAGTTTGGAAAAGGGGTATCCATTGGAGCAGGGATTATATCAGGACTAATTAGTGCATTGATGCTTACCGGACTTGGAGATTATGTGTGGAAATATGTATTTGTCTGCTGGACGGGTAGAGTACCATATACTTATCTGCAATCTGTATTGGGAGAAACTAGTGTAGGTGAATGGTTGTCATTCATACCAGGTTGCTTAATATTTACAGGGATTAGTATGGTATACTATTTTTGGTGGGTAAACCACTGGGAAGGAAACAGAATATCGGAATAGAATCGAGGGAAACTATGGCAAAAATACTGGCAGTTGATGATGAACCGGCAATTCTGGAAATGATAGAAAGCATTTTGAATAAGGATGGACATCTGGTTACCAAAGTAAGTAATCCGCTGAAACTTAATATGGAAGAATTACATCGTTATGACCTGATTTTACTGGACATTATGATGCCTGGAATTGATGGCTTCGAATTATGCAAAAGAATCAGGGCACTTGTGGATTGTCCGATTTTGTTTCTTACGGCAAAAACGGAGGAAAACAGTCTGGTAAACGGACTTTCTTTAGGAGCAGATGATTATATTTCAAAGCCATTTGGAGTGATGGAACTTCGGGCAAGGATCAATGCACATCTTAGAAGAGAGCACAGGAACATTCTGTCCGGATGGTTTTGGGGAGGGCCTGTATTCAAATATCTCAAAAGAAACTATTGGTTGATGATAAGGAACTTCCTCTTACGAAAGCGGAGTACGAAATCTGTGAATTTCTGGCTAAAAACAGAGGACAGGTTTTCTCGAAGGAACAGATATTGGAAGCGGTCTTTGGCTTTGACAATGAGAGTAATGACAGTACTATAATCACGCATATCAAAAATATAAGAGCAAAATTTGCGGATTATGATTATACACCGATAAAAACAGTCTGGGGGATTGGATATAAATGGGAAGAGTAAAGAGAAGCAATGCACTCAGCAGGATTTTTATGAGATATGTACTGGTCATGCTTGGATCATTAGTTGGTTTGGTGATTGTTGCTTATCTGCTGCTGTACCTTTTGATTAGTGTGGGCTGTATTTATCCGGCAAATTATGCAGAGCAAAAGATTAATGAAGCATATGATACGATTCTACGTGCAGATAAAGTGACTGCTGAGATGATTCCCGCACTTTGTGATTATGTAATCTTTTCAGAGAATGGAGAGAAAATAGGTGGAGATCTGTCAGAACAATACGAACAGATAGCATGGAATGTTGCAAAGCACGGAAACGCATCCGGGAAATATTTTTATAAAGTAATTGTAAGGGAAAATGAATATGTTGTATTGCAATATCGCCTGACACCTCAATATCATTCAGCTTTTTTGAGGGAGCATTTTATAGGACCACAGAATGTGATGATTATTATGTCTGTGATTGGAGCGGTAGCGATTATCATCATTCAGTCCATACGTTTTGGAAAAAGAATCAAAAAGCAGATGCAGCCTGTATTAGACGCAATCGGACAAATAAAGGATCAAAATCTGGAATATGAGACATCCTGTTCCGGTATCAAAGAGTTTGATGACTGTTTATCGGCAATCGATGATATGCGAGATGCATTGCGAGAATCTTTAGAAAAGCAGTGGAAAACAGAGCAGGAAAAGAAACAGCAGATGTCTGCTTTGGCGCATGATATTAAAACACCTCTTACGATTGTACGGGGAAATGCAGAACTACTTTCAGAGACTGAACTGACCACAGAACAGAAGAAAAATATCACTTATGTTTTGAACGGCACAACACAGATACAAAGTTATGTAAAACAGTTGATAGATGTCACAAAATCATGGAATTGCAGTGATGTTACCTATACAACGGTGAGGTTAGAAGATTTTTTCGCAGATATAAAGGAACAGGCACTCGGACTGGTAGAAATCTATCACCAGAAGATAGATTGGAAGGCGGAACAAAGTGATAAAAAGGTAACGATTGCTTATGATCCAATGTTCCGAGCCGTAATGAATGTGATTCAGAATGCAGTGGAGCATACAAAAGAAAATGGAATCATTTATATTGACGCAAAGGAGCAGGATGGCCGGCTGACATTCATTGTGGAGGATAGCGGATCAGGATTTACAAAAGAAGCATTATTGCATGGCACAGAGCAGTTTTTTATGGATGACACAAGTAGAAATGGCGAAGCCCATTATGGGATGGGACTATTTTTTTGCAAAAACTGTGGCTGAAAAATATGGTGGAGGTATTAAACTTTCAAATTCTGAAAATACAGGTGGGGCGAGGGTAGAAATATTTTTCCTGAGTAGTCAGGAAACAAGCTAAATAGACCGCAATTAAGCTATGTAAAAGAAATTTTACATGCTTTTATCTAATATGTAACGAGAAAAATGAGCTTCGTAATCGAAATCTTCATATAAGTGGACTCTTGAACGAAGAGAAAGTGGACATTGGGGATACAAAAGTGGATATTGAGAATGGAAAAGTGGATATTCAGGACAAAAAAGTGGATATTGACAGTGTACTTTCCGAAAAAGGTAGTGATTTCTCGGTAAAAACGACGATTCATATCCATAGACTTTTTGAGAAGTTTGGCTTTGATGAGGTGTTTGGAAGAAGTGCAGTTATGGAACTTCTTGAGCTGAAAGGTTCAGGTGCTTCAAAACTTCTTTCCAATTTGGTAAAGGCAGATATTATTGAACCGGTATCCGGTCACGGAAAAGGGAAATATAAATTTAAGAAGTAGTTTATAAGACTTCCTTGAAATTATCGACATGGTGTGTAGACAATCTGATGTTTTGTCTTCGGCAGTAGGATAAAGAAGATAAGGAAACAGAACAGAAATAGATTATAAAAGGTCTGTTGGGCAGTATAGCCTAATGAAGCCTACAGAAAAAGGTTGCGTGAAGCCACATAAAAATGTATAATTAGGAGTAATGAATTTCATATTAAATGATATTGGAGGTACTCATGTCACAGTCGGTTACGATAAAGAGTAATAAATATGGAATCAATTTAATTTTAGATGCGGATATGCCATTTGCTGATTTGATAAAGGCAGTTGTGGAGAAGTTTAAGCATCCGCCAATTTTTTTAAAAACGCAAAGCTTGCTATTTCATTTGAGGGAAGGCATCTTTCAGATGAAGAGCAGCAGCAGATAATTGCAGCTATTGAGGAAAATACCACAATTGAGATTTTGTGCATTGTGGAGAGTGGTACCGAGCAGGAAGCCATTATGAAGGAGCAGGTTGAGGCATTTAATGAGGCAGTGCAGAAGCAGTGCGAGAATGTTGCGACAGTCAGTGTTCCGGAGCAGTTTTACCGTGGTACGCTCAGGTCAGGTCAGGTGATTACCAGCGAGTCTTCGGTCACAATCATAGGTGATGTCAATCCGGGAGCCAAGATTATAGCTCAGGGCAATATCGTTATTCTTGGTGCATTAAAGGGCAATGTTCACGCCGGATGTACAGGTGACAGGAGTTGCTTTGTATTTGCACTTGATATGCAGCCGATTCAGATTCAGATTGGTGATCTGATTGCGAAGAGTCCGGACGAGCCTCAGCCAAAGCACAGGGTAAGGCGCAAGGAAAAGCCGGCACAGGAGCAGGCGCAGATAGCATCGCAAAGGATGGATATATTTACATCGAACCAATTACTAAAAATATTTTAAATAGCATTTAGGAACGTAGGAGGAAGAAAGTTCATGAGCGAAGTAATCGTTATCACATCAGGAAAGGGTGGTGTGGGCAAGACCACAACCACAGCAAATATTGGTACAGGTCTTGCACAGTTAAATAAAAAGGTTGTTATGATTGATACTGACATCGGACTGCGTAACCTGGATGTTGTTATGGGACTTGAGAATCGTATTGTATACAATCTCGTAGACGTCGTTGAGGGCAAATGCCGTATCCGTCAGGCTCTTATCAAGGATAAGAAATATCCTGATCTGTGTCTGCTTCCATCAGCCCAGACAAGGGACAAGGATGCTGTTACACCTGAGCAGATGGTTGAGCTTATCAATGAGCTTCGTGAGGAGTTTGACTATATTCTGCTTGACTGCCCGGCAGGTATCGAGCAGGGCTTCAAGAATGCCGTTGCAGGAGCTGACCGTGCACTCGTTGTCACTACACCTGAGGTATCAGCAATCCGTGACGCTGACCGTATTGTTGGCCTTCTCGAGGCAAATGAGATGAAGCGCATTGATCTGATTGTCAACCGTCTGCGTGTCGATATGGTTAAGCGCGGTGATATGATGAATGTGGATGATGTAACAGAGATCCTTGCAGTCAACTTAATAGGTGCAGTACCGGATGATGAGCAGATTGTTATTTCTACAAACCGTGGTGAGCCGTTAGTTGGCTCAGACAGCCTTGCAGGAAAGGCATATATGAATATCTGCCACCGTATAATGGGCGAGGAGGTTCCTTTACTTGATTTAAATCAGAAGCATGGTGTATTTGAAAAGCTAAAGGATATGTTTAAGAAAAATTAAAGGGGGATACGTACCATGGGTATAATGGATTTATTTAAAAAGAAATCTTCTGGTAATGTTGCAAAGGATCGCCTGAAGCTGGTGCTGGTTTCTGACCGTGCAAACTGCTCATCGGAGATGATGGAGATGATGAAAAGGGATATCATTGAGGTTATTTCCCGCTATATGGATATTGATGCGGAAGCTCTTGATGTGAAAATCACAGAGACAGAGTCTGATTCTAACAACGGAATGGTTCCGGCACTCGTTGCCAATATTCCTATCCGTGACATGAAGCATCGTCCGGATCCAAGATAGAGTAAATAAAATAATATGATATGATAAGATATGAGGGTCAAAAGGTGTTTTGGCCCTTTAATTATTGTATTGAATAAAAAAGACTTGATTTGATATTAGAGTGTGATATACTTTAATACGTTACAAATAAATAAATTTTAGCAGAGTAGACACATGTGCGTTAAGTGCCGGATGAACAGGGAGTTGTCACCCGGACGAAAAGAAAATCTTGCGGTACATGAGTCGCATCCCGCTGCATCCGAAGATATTAATTATCTCCTGTTGTAGTTCGGTGAGGTCTGCAAAGGAGGTAATTTTTTAATGAAAAAATTCGTTACTTTGTTCACCGATTCTGCCCGAGAGCTTAAATCGGTCAGAACCATCACAACTATGGCAATGCTTGCTGCAGTTGCCGTTATCCTTGGATATTTCTCCATCGAATATGGACAGTTTATCCGTATCGGTTTTTCCGGTATTCCAAATGGTATCGTTGATTACCTGTTTGGGCCGGTTGCCGGAGCTGTTTTCCACGGAGCGCTTGACATCATCAAGTATCTGATGAAGCCTACAGGATCATTTTGTCCACAGCTTACACTTGTTGTAATGCTTGCAGGTGTTTTATATGGATGTTTCTTTTATAAGAAAAAGCTTACCATATGGAGAGTGCTTGCTGCGAAGTTTGTAGTAATGCTCATCTGCAATGTCATTCTCAATACTCTGTGTCTGCAGGTACTGTATGGACAGGCAATTATGGCAATTCTTCCAATGCGTGCACTTAAGAACCTTATTATGTGGCCGATAGATTCAATTGTCTTTTTCGGCATTGCAAAGGCACTGGAGCAGATTGGATTGTTCCGTACCTTCCGTAAACAGGAGCTTGTAAAGAACGCATAGCGTGTTCTTTATAATGCATATAGATGATGAAAAAGGAACATAGCAACAGAATAATGTACAGACAATATAATGCACAAAACATTACATTAAAATGATATTTTAAGCATTAAATGGCAATTTGTGTTAATAATTTTAAGGATAAACCTCTTTAAACTGATAATTGTGAGGTATTTCGCATTTTTAATGAAAATTGTTGACACAATATATTGAACGTGATATTGTTTACTTGTTCAAAATAATACACAAAAGAAAACGAACAAACAACTACATATTAATTATGAATATTTAAGAGCAAAGACGCTAACCGGTGAAGCACTTTGCTCTTTTTTATTTATCAAAATCACAAGGATATTTAAATTAGGAGGCAATATATTATGAAATTAAAAGACACAGGATTAACAGCACAGGACATCAAAGACAAAGTAAAGAAGTATATGATTGAGACATATGAGCGTTTTGATTTCATCGCTGAGACTGCTGAGGGCATGTATCTGTATGATGAGAATGGCACACCATACCTTGACTTTTACGCAGGAATCGCCGTAAACAATGCCGGCAGCAGAAACCCTAAGGTTGTTGCAGCAGTCAAGGATCAGGTGGATGACATCATGCATACATTCAACTATCCATACACCATTCCACAGGCGCTGCTTGCTGAGAAGGTCTGCAAGACTATCGGAATGGACAAGATTTTCTACCAGAACTCAGGAACTGAGGCAAATGAGGCTATGATTAAGATGGCTCGTAAATATGGTATAGAGAAATATGGTCCAAACAGATATCACATCGTAACTGCTAAGGATGGCTTCCACGGCAGAACCTTCGGTGCTATGTCAGCTACAGGACAGCCTGGAAACGGATGCCAGGTGGGCTTTGGTCCAATGACATACGGCTTCTCATACGCTCCTTACAATGACTTAAAGGCATTCAAGGATGCTTGTACAGAGAATACAATCGCTATCATGATTGAGCCTGTACAGGGCGAGGGCGGTGTTCATCCTGCAACACCTGAATTCATGAAGGGACTTCGCGAGTTCTGTGATGAGAAGGGCATGCTCCTCCTTATCGATGAGGTTCAGACAGGATGGTGCAGAACCGGAGCTGTAATGAGCTACATGAACTACGGCATCAAACCTGATATCGTTTCTATGGCAAAGGGCCTTGGCGGTGGAATGCCAATCGGTGCTATCTGTGCGACAGAAGAGGTTTCAAAAGCATTCTCAGCCGGTTCACACGGTACAACCTTTGGTGGACATCCTGTATGCTGTGCAGCAGCACTTGCAGAAGTAAACGAGCTGCTTGACAGAGATCTTGCCGGAAATGCAAAGAAGGTTGGTGATTATTTCGCAGCTAAGCTTGAGAAGCTTCCACACGTAAAAGAGGTAAGACATCAGGGACTCTTAGTTGGTGTTGAGTTTGACGATACAATCTCAGGTGTAGATGTAAAGCATGGCTGCTTCGACCGTCATATGCTTATCACAGCAATCGGAAGCCATATCATCCGTATGGTTCCACCGCTTATCGTAAGTGAGGAAGAGTGCGACAAGGCATTTGATATTATAAAGGAGACTGTTGAGTCACTTTCATAGAAGGTTTGAATTATATTTGAGGCAGGCAACAGAATATATTGCGGCAGATTTTACGAGCCGGATAAAGGACAAGGGCGTCACGATTAGCTTCGTGCGCCCTTCTTTTGAACAAAGAATATAGGTAACTAAGCGGAACAAGTTTATATAACAACATATGATTAAAGGGTCAAAAGGTATCGTCGATGCATACCTTAGCGACTTTCATATCAACATAGCATAAAGATGTATATATAAGAAAAGCGAGGGGAACGAAATGGCACATCTTGTTATTACAATAGGATGCGAATATGGCGCTAAAGGAAACCAGATTGGCAAAAAGGTTGCTAAAGACCTGGGAATCAAATTTTATGACAGGGATACTGTAGATGAAATCATAAAAGAGGTCGGTATTCCGAAGGATATCATGGAAAAGGTTGAGGAAGGTATCACTATCGCCGGAAAAGGTGCAGAGGGTGATGTCAGAGGCTCTTTCTCCAAATATGCAGACCTCACAGAGCGTGCAATTCACGTCCAGAAAACCATAATCAGAAAATTATCAGACCGTGAGTCATGCGTGATTATCGGTCGTTCAGCAGACTATATACTAAAGGAACATAAACCGATTTTACGTATTTTCATATATTCACCGGATGAAGTGAGGATTGAAAACGTAATGAAGAGCCACAATTTGTCGGAGGATGATGCAAAGCTTTTTATTACTGAAAAGGATAAGCGTTATCATAAGCGTCATATGGCGCTGACAGGAAGCAACCGAGGCGATAGACACAACAGGGATATGCTTATAGACAGCAGCCTGTTAGGAGTGGATGGCACAGCGGAGCTTATTGAGTCTCTGGCAAGAAAAGTGGTAGAGAATGAAAGTAAGACAGAAGCTGGAGGTGACAAGTAATGGAACAGAAAAAATCAGAATTTAACAAAGTCCTGAATGCCTGGGACGTACTTGTAATTGCATTTGGAGCCATGATTGGCTGGGGCTGGGTTGTCTCAACCGGAGGCTGGATTGAAAAGGGCGGAGTGCTCGGTGCCGCAATCGGCTTTGTAATCGGCGGTATCATGATATTTTTCGTGGGAATGACCTACGCGGAGCTGACAGCAGCCATGCCTCAGTGCGGTGGCGAGCATGTATTCAGCTACAAGGCAATGGGTTCGACAGGTTCATTCATATGTACGTGGATGATTATCCTTGGATATGTCAGTGTGGCATGCTTTGAGGCATGCGCTTTCCCAACAATCATCACATATCTGTGGCCGGGCTTTTTGAAGGGATATCTGTATACGGTAGCAGGCTTTGATATCTATGCTTCATGGCTTATTGTGGCGATAGTTGTGGCATTTTTAATCATGATGATAAACATTATCGGCGCAAAGACAGCAGCGATTTTGCAGACTGTGCTCACATGTATTATTGGTGGCGCCGGAATTTTGTTGATAATTGCATCGGTAATCAATGGAACAGTTGATAACCTGGATGGACAGATGTTTGCAGGCAGCTCTGCAGGTCTGAACGTAAAGGCAATTATCGGAGTGGCAGCTCTGTCACCATTTTACTTTATCGGATTTGACGTAATACCTCAGGCGGCTGAGGAGATCAATGTTCCGGCAAAGAAAATCGGCTCAATACTTATCTTATCAGTAGTTCTGGCAGTTGTGTTCTATGCACTTGTCATTGTTGCGGTAGGTCTTGTCATGGGCCCACAGGCAATTGTTGATTCAGAGCAGGCAACAGGACTTGTCACAGCAGATGCAATGGCTGCCGCATTCAACACAAAGATAATGGCAAAGGTTATAATAGTCGGCGGAATGTGCGGTATCGTAACCTCATGGAACTCATTTTTGCTCGGGGGCTCGCGTGCCATGTACTCAATGGCAGAGTCATATATGATTCCGAAGTTTTTTGCAAAGCTTCATCCAAAGCACAAGACACCTATCAATGCACTGATTCTCATCGGATCTCTCACAATGCTTGCACCTTTTGCAGGCAGAAAAATGCTTGTATGGATCAGTGATGCCGGAAACTTTGGCTGCTGTGTGGCATATTGCATGGTTGCTCTTTCATTTATTATTCTTCGCAAGAAGAAGCCGGATATGCCAAGACCTTACAAGGTTCCCGCATACAAGTTCTTTGGAACGATGGCGGTCATCATGTCAGGCTTCATGGTTGCCATGTACTGTATACCGGGAAGCGGCGGAACACTTATCGCCCAGGAGTGGGGCATCGTGCTTGCATGGTGTGCGCTCGGCGTGGTATTCTTCGTCTTCTGTAAAAAGAAATACAAGGAGTCATTTGGTACACTTGTTGAGCTCATCTCAGATGAGGATGCTGCAACACTTATGCCGGAGGCAGATGAGGTTGAACTGGATAAGGTTATCGATGCTGCAATAGACAGGGTACTTGCAAAGAAAGCAAGCTAGTACATCCAAAAACGTAAGATTGAAAAACGGGATGTAAGAAGGCAAAATAAAACGCAAAAAGCGTAAAATTATATACATGAAAATGAAATAAGATACAAAAATTCGGAAAGGACAGATTATATATGGAAACATTTAATTTCTCGGTGCCACAGGACATCACAGTGGGAAAGGGCAGTCTTTCAAAGCTGCCGGAAATAGCCAAAAAACTTGGAGGTAAGCATGCACTCATCATTTCAGGACCTCATCTTGAGAAGATGGGACTTGTAAAAAAGGCAGCAGATTATCTGGCATCAGTTGACATAAAAGCAGACACTTTTACAGATATAGAGGCAAATCCATCTGTCACAACAGTGGAGAAAGCCACAGCAAAATACCTGGAGTCGGGCGCAGACTTTATCGTGGCATTCGGAGGTGGCTCACCGATGGATGTGGCAAAAGCAGTGGGTGTGGTTGCCAAATATGGCGGAAGCGTCACAGACTATGAGGGAGCACACAAGGTGCCGGGACCAATCGTACCGCTCATTGCGATACCAACCACCGCAGGAACCGGCTCAGAGGTGACAGCATTCTCTGTAATCACAGATCATAGCAGAAACTATAAGCTCACAGTATTCAGCTACGAGATATTGCCAAAATATGCGATACTAGATGCCCAGCTCATCACAACAGCACCGGCAAGCGTAGCGGCAGCCTGCGGAATTGATGCATTTATCCATGCAGAGGAGGCATATGTATCTACAGCGCTTCGCCATTTTCTGATGCACTGGCAGAAAAAGCGATGGCACTTATCGGTAAAAATATCCGCAGATTTGTAGCAAACAGAAACGATATCGAGGCTGCAGAAGCTATGATGACAGGCTCACTTTTTGCAGGAATAGCATTCTCATTTGCAAGGCTTGGAAATGTGCATGCGATGAGTCATCCGGTCAGCGCATTTTTCGATGTGCCTCACGGAGTGGCAAATGCAGTGCTGCTCCCTGTAATCGCAGAGTACAATGCGCTTGCAGACCATGGAAAGTATCTGACCATCTACAATGATATAAGCCCGATTCCTGCGTATGCGGACGAATTTGAGCCTATGATGCTTGTAGATGCAATCAGGGAGCTTTGCACAGACATCGGAATCCCTGAGAATCTGACCATCGCAATCAACAATGCCAGCAAAAACGGAACAGTCACAAAGGAAGAGATAGAAAGCAAGATAGAGCCGATGGCTGTCGATGCCATGAAGAGCGGCAACATTGCTGTCAATCCAAGGGCTTCACGCCAGTGCGATATTGAGATGCTGTATCGCAGGGCACTGTAAACTTATAAAATACAACATATAAGGTAACTATTCCGAATAGTTACTTATATGATTATAAACAGTATAGTTAGAAAATTAAATGCAAAAACGGAGATATGAGTATGGATTATCTGTCACACAATGTATCTGAAAATTTAAAAAGAATACGTCAGTCAAAGGGCATGAGCTTAGATCAGGTAGCAGAGCAGACCGGTGTGAGTAAAAGCATGCTTGCTCAGATAGAAAAGGGCACAGCGAATCCATCTATCGGAGTGCTTGGTAAAATCACAAGCGGTCTGCGAATTGAGTTTCAAAGACTTATAGATCCGCCAAGAGTGGACTATGCGCTCATATCTCCGGATGATCTGGTCCCGACAAAGGAGCTTTTGGGACAGTACAGGGTATGGACCTGCTTCCCATACGAGGACTCAAGGGAGGTTGAGGTATACCGTATCGATGTGGAGCCGGGCGGCGTGTATACAAGCGGTGGGCACGGCGAGAAAACACGCGAATATCTTACAGTCACAGACGGTGTGCTAACGGTCGAGTGTCACGACCATGTGCAGGAAATCCATAGGGGACAGGTGTATAAGTTTGAGACCGATCAGCCTCATTTGTATCGCAATGATGGTGATAGGGTGGCAAGCTGCATGTGCTTCTTTTTGGATTATACTAATATTCGGTGAGATTTTTAGCCTCTCCTCACCACAGCACTTTTCCCTCTAAAAGCAATACCGATGCTTATAATTGAATTCACACCATTATCGCGCAGCTCTGTGTCGTATTTCTTTGCTTCTATCTGTTGCAGGGCGCTGTCGGCTAATGCAGATAAATCGGTATGTTCATCTTTAGTGTGTTTAAATTCAAAGATAAATCCGGGCATTCCCTTTGTTAAAGGCATAAGCTGAATATCAAATCGACCGAGGCCTGATTCGCGGTTTGAGCGTATCTTGTAGCGGTTTCCAAGTATGGCACAAAGACCAAGCATCATTCCGTGATAGAAGCCTTCATTAGCTCCATCAATAGAAGAAATGCTTTTTACCATAAAATCCTCCAGCAGAGCCTGGAGTTTTTGCGTGTCCTTGGAAAAGATAGCCTGACTGATAGATATGGCAAGGCTATTTTGGTTGGTGCGGTTTAGAACCTCCTTTTCGTAAACAAAAGTAATTTCTTTGTTCGGAATAGCAACATCACACATGAAATTTCCATGCTTTGCGGATAAATATTGGCAACCTTCAGGTATCCGGCTACCAGAAGAAAGCTGTATATACTATATGGATTATTCTGAACCTCGGGATAGATAACACCGGTATCAATATAGGCTGCGATTTTTTCACCACAGAGCAGCTTATAAAGGTCTTTGGTAATTTCAGGCGTAGCTGTCTGGATAATTTCTCCGATTATCTCATTGCTGCCGGTGGATTGCCAGAATGCTTTCGGAAAGCAGTTGTCAGAGATATAATTGATTACAGACCATGGATTAAAGATTTCTGTATTGCCAAAACGATATCCATCGTACCATTCGCTGAGCTCGTTATATTTATCGTCTTTTCCATAGTATCGCAGCATGTCTTTTACCTCTTTTTCAGTAAAACCAAAATAAGAGCTGTAGCCATCATCTAGGATAGAATAGGTTTTCAGGTTGTTCATGCCGCTGAAGATACTTTCCTTTGCTACACGCAGTATTCCTGTAAGAAAGCCAAAGGCAAGGTGTGGATTGTCCTTGAGTCCTCCTGAGAAAAAATTGCGCATGAAATTTACAATTTCCGGATAGAAATTGCAGGTATGCCCCTGCTGGATGGGTGTGTCATATTCATCAATGATAATGATACATTCCCTTCCATAATGCTTATGAAGCAGTAATGATAAAAGCTGCAGACCCATCTGACAATCGACTTCATCCCCGCTGTCTTTGGCAAGAAGATGATATTGTTCTTTTTCGTAAGCGGTTAAAACAGAACTTGTCTCAAGCTCGTTATGTCGTATAAATTCCAGAGATATAAGCCTGCGGATTTTCTGAAAGGTTTCTTCCCAGGTCATGCTTTTAACATCTTTGAAGGTCAAAAAAATGACAGGATACTGTCCTTGGTGTTTAGTGTAGTAATCGCCGCATTGCCATATCTGTTTGTCTTTGAAATAAACAGATGTATCCTCGTTTGTTTTTTCAAAAAATACGCGCAGCATATCCATATTCAGAGTTTTTCCAAAACGCCTTGGGCGTGTGAAAAGAGATACCATTGGCTTTTTATCCAGAAAATCACGTATCATCAGAGTCTTATCTACATAATAATAGCCGGTGGTTGCAAGCTTAAAATCAGATACACCTATTGGCAGAGATTTATTTTTCGCGAATGATTCATGTGTATGGTTTCGTCAGGGATTAACCATTTACGTCCTTCCTTTATTGCACCGGGCAATTCACCGTTTTTGCACATCTGCTGGATTCTTCGTACAGAAAATCCCATTGCTTTTGATGCATCTGAGCAAGATAAATATTCCATGTGGCACCTCCGCATAATAATTTAATAGCAATACTTTGATTATATTATATGTCATTATGCGAAATATAACAACTGTGATTTCACATGGATTTCGCATAACAAGGTGAAAATTTCGCATAGATTTCGTCTACAGACGAAATCTATGTTATTTATCAGGTGTTATCCGCTGTTTTTTCATTGGTTATCCTATTGCATATATAGGTTTACCTATATATAATGATGTACGTTGAGAAACAAATTGTTTTAAAAAGAACATCCCGGGAGAACACCATGCAAACATTAAAGAAATTCATCAAATACTACAAACCCTACAAAGCAGTCTTTTTCATAGACCTGCTTTGCGCAACAATAATCAGTGCCATAGATCTGGCGTTTCCGCAGCTGCTTCGCACGCTGACCAAAACTCTTTTTGCAGGAGTACCGGGAAAAATCATTTCTGCGCTGATTCCTATTACAATAGGCCTTTTGGTGGCATATATCATACAGACTGCGTGCAGGTATTATGTGACATATGCGGGGCACATGATGGGAGCGAGGATGGAGCGCGACATGAGAAAGGAGCTTTTCGACCAATATGAAAAGCTTTCTTTTTCGTATTATGATCAGAATAATTCAGGACAGATGATGAGCAAGCTCGTATCCGATTTGTTTGATATATCGGAGCTTGCGCATCACGGACCGGAGAATCTTTTTATATCGCTTATAAAGATAATCGGTTCGTTCATTTTTCTGTTTATGATAAACCGTATGCTTGCGGTTCCTATGCTTATTCTTGTGGTGCTTATGCTTGTATTTTCATATGGCCAGAATAAGAAAATGCAGGAAACCTTTATGGATAACAGGCGAAAAATCGGTGATATTAATTCGAGTCTTCAGGATACTCTGGCGGGCATAAGGGTGGTGCAGTCATTTGCCAATGAGCGTATCGAGCAGGAAAAATTTAACAGAAGTAATGAAAATTTCCTGATTTCAAAGGATGCAAATTACAGATGTATGGGAAGCTTTATGAGCGGAAATGCATTTTTCCAGGGGATGATGTATCTTGTTACGCTGGTATTTGGTGGTTTTTTGATAGCACATGGAAGGATGGAGGCATCCGACCTTGCCATGTATGCGCTGTATATAGGCATCTTTATCAGTCCTATCCAGATACTTGTAGAGCTGACTGAGATGATGCAGAAGGGGCTTTCGGGCTTTAGAAGATTCTTAGAGGTGGTGGAAACTGAGCCGGATATAGTTGATGCTGCTGATGCAAAACCGCTTAAAAATGTAAAGGGAAATGTCTGTTACGAGGATGTTTCGTTCCACTATAGCGATGATGATACACCGGTGCTTTCGCATGTATCCTTTGAGATACCGGCAGGAAAATCAATTGCGCTTGTTGGACCGTCAGGAAGCGGAAAGACGACAATATGCTCACTGCTTCCGCGGTTTTATGACGTGACGGAGGGCAGGGTCACAATAGATGGAAATGATGTGAGAAAGCTCACGCTTGAGAGTCTTCGCTCGCAGATTGGACTGGTTTCGCAGGATGTTTATCTGTTTGGCGGAAGCATAAAGGACAACATAGCCTATGGAAAGCCGGATGCGACGATGGATGAGATTGTAGATGCGGCCCAAAAGGCGAATATACACGATTTTATCATGGAGTTGCCGGATAAATACGATACGTTTGTCGGTGAGAGAGGCACCAGATTGTCAGGAGGGCAGAAGCAGAGGATTTCCATTGCGAGGGTGTTCCTTAAAAATCCGCCTGTGCTAATACTTGATGAGGCAACCAGTGCCCTTGACAATGAGAGCGAGCGCTTTATCCAGAAAAGTCTTGAGGAGCTGGCAAAGGACAGAACGACTATCACAATTGCCCACAGGCTTTCGACAATCAGAAATGCGGACGAAATTCTCGTGGTAGCTGACTGTGGCATTGCTGAAAGAGGCACACATGAGGAGCTTTTGGCACAGGACGGAATATATGCGCGCTATTATGATATGAGCAGGTAGGATTAGGAAATTTCCACTGATTAACCATAAATGAGGGGCAAAATACATTTTGACCCTTTAATCATGTTATTATAGCAACATAAACTAACTATATAGGAGCAGACACTATGCAGGCAATGTTCATAGACGTAGACGGCACTTTAAGCAGTCCGTGCTACAAGGTAAACGGAAAATTTCAGATAGGAATGTCAGATGTGCAGTGGGCAGACTACTGCAGTAAGCATGGTGAGGATACATATGAGTGGTGCCGTCCTGTGATGCAGGTAAAGGAGTATGCCATGAAGGCAAAGGAAAAAGGCACGAAGTTGTATGTGCTTACCACATCAGGCACAAAAATCGAGACAGCTGCAAAGCGCAGATTTTTAGACAGATACTATGCAGGTATGTTTGATGACATCTATGCGGTGGAGCATGATGATGACAAGGTCAGGTTCATTCTAAAAAAAAGCAGCAGAGCTTGGGATTGAACCGTCGGACTGTGAGCTTGTGGAGGATACATACCGCATACTTTTGCAGACAGTGACAGAGGGGATTAAATCCACTCACATCACAACGATTCTCACAGGCGGATGCGAACGGTAACCAAAAATTTTCCACGGTCTATAAAGAAATAAAAAAAACATCCGATAAATATGTCAGGAAGCAAAATTTACATATTTCAAGGATGAAATATAAATAGAAAGGAGATCCTGTTATGCGTATAGATGCATATAATCAGATAGCCCAGTTGTATGGCGTATCAAGAACAACAAAGACAGCAAAGACACAAAGCGCGTCGAGGATGTCTGATCAGGTATCAATTTCGCAGGCCGGTAGAGATTACCAGATTGCGAAAAAAGCAGTATCAGAGGCTTCGGACATCAGGGAAGATAAAGTCGCTTTGCTTAAGAACATGGTAGACTCCGGACAGTATGAGGTCAGTGGAGATGATTTCGCCAGCAAGCTGTTAGAGAGGTACAACTCTCTGTAATATGATAATCATATCATATATCAAAGGTAAAAGAGGATTTTATAGTGGCTAGTTTAGTGGAAGAGCTTATAAATGTGCTCACAGAGGAAGAAAAAGTATACAGAACACTCGCTGCAAATGGGGAGAAGAAACGTCAGATAATCATAGATGCCGATATCCCTGCGCTTGAAGCACTGACTGATTTGGATCAGCAGGCAGGCGATGAGCTTCTTATTATGAGCAATAAGCAGGTTTCACTTCTCACAGATATTGCCAATGTACTGGGCAAATCAGATGAGAAGATGACAGTCACAAGGCTGATTGGATATCTCGGTACACAGCCGGATATTCAGGCGAAGCTTACGGCAGCGCGCGACAGTCTGATTGAAGCAGCTGCACAGATGAAAGAAATCAACGATTTAAACTCACAATTACTTGCTCAGGCAATAGAGCTTACAGAGTTTGACATCACCCTGTTCAAGAGCATGAAACAGCGCCGGAGACCGCCAATTATGACAGAAATGCATATAACACAGGCGATATCTTAGGCAGCAGCGGTTTTGATGCAAAGCAATAATCATTAACCGGGAGGACAGGAACATGGCAAATGGATTCGGAAGTTTTTACGTAGGTAGTTCCGGACTTAAAAACTCGCAGAATGCTCTTAATACAACAGCAAACAACATGGCCAATGTCAATACGACAGGCTATGTGCGCCAGCAGGTAAGATTTTCAGACAAACATTATATCACCAGAAATAACCCTACAGCAGGCACCAACATCCAGCAGAGCGGACTGGGTGTTTCCGTATCGGATGTGGCACATGTCAGGGATATATTCTTAGATAAATCGTATAGGCAGGAGAATGGTCGAAAGGGCTTTTACTCGACACTTTACAGCACCACATCATATGTGGAGGATATCATGCAGGAGATGAACGGTGCTGAGTTTAAGGAGAGTATATCAGAGCTATGGCAGGCTTTTCAGGAGTATGGCAAGGATCCGACGAATTCGACGAATCAGAACCTTATTATCCAAAAGAGCGAGCTTTTTCTGACCAGATGCAATACGGTTTATTCTGATCTTCAGAAATACCAGTCAAATATCAACTTACAAATTAAAGACCAGGTTGACAGAATCAACGAAATCGGCGACAAGATTTATGCGCTCAACCTTGAGATTCAAAAGACAGAGTCAGGCGGTGTAGAGACTGCCATGACAGCGCGCGATGCCAGGGACAGTCTGATTGATGAGCTCGCAGGTTACGCTAAGATAGAGGCTGAGGAGGATTCCACCGGCTACGTGCGTATCAAGCTCGAGGGACAGCAGTTTGTACAGGATAACAAGTGTAACCATATAGGCCTGACCGAGGAAAAGGGTACAGGCTTTTATACACCGTACTGGCCTCATATTACTACACAGGAGAGCTATATGCCGGTGTTTAGCGACGTTGCGCTGCCGTCAGCGCTGGCTGAAAGAGTCGGCTGCACGCAGACCACCAACATAGCAACCAGCCTGAATAATGATATAGGAAGCCTGAAGGCACTCCTTGTATCAAGAGGCTCAGAGTATGGCACCTATGATTTCATGAGCGAGGAGAATTACAGTAGGGTGGAGGACAATGTGGTCATGGAAACACAGGCCGAGATATCATATCTGGCGCGAAACATCATGATGGCCATGAACGATATATTTTGTCCGAATACCACATACACAGCGGCAGACGGTACCACATACACGGTTTTGGATACGGCAAACTGCTCGGTAGGAGCTGATGGCAGCCTGCCACCGCATGAGCTCTTTGCAAGAGAAGGATATGACCGTTACACGCAGATGGAAATAGATGGCAAACAGTTTTATGTATACAATGATGAGACAAAGGCTAACAACTCATCATGGTACAAGCTTGGAAATGTTTCAGTAAATCCAAAGCTTGCGGCACAGGTGACACTGATGCCGTCATACAAGCAGGACGGAGCCGCAAACTATGGCCTTGCAGACCAGATTACAAAGGCGTGGTCAGCAGAGAATCTATACATCAACCCAAAGGATACGTCGAAGTGCAATTTTGAGGGATATTATGACAAGATAATCTCGCATCTCGGAACAAACGGCAGCATATATAAGGCATCATCAGATACTATGACATCGACAGCAGCGGCCATAGACAACCAGAGAAACCAGATAATGGGTGTGTCGAGCGACGAGGAGCTGACGAATATGATCAAGTATCAGTCGGCCTACAATGCATCAAGCCGTTTTATCACAGTAATCAGTCAGATGACTGAGCTCATAGTACAGCTCATATAGTTTTAGGATACGACAAGAGAGTATGAACAGGAGGAGTCGATATGGCTTCAACATTTTTTGGATTACATATAGGGTCAAGCGCTCTGAGCTCATTTCAGGTAGCGACCAATACAACAGCCAACAACATAGCCAATGTCAAGACGACCGGATACACCAGGCAGGAGGCTACCCTGCAGGCAAAGGATGCCATAAATGTCACAGCCCGCTACGGCAGCGTCGGCACAGGTGTTACAGTCACCTCAATCAAGCAGCAGCGCGACCTGTACTATGACAATAAATACTGGGAAAATAATTCATGCTATGGACGCTATGAGCAGAAGCTTTATTACATGAACCAGATTCAGAACTATTTTAAGGATAACGGTTCATCGGTAAAGGGATTTTCAAGTGTTTTTTCACAGATGTTTTCAGACCTTGATACACTGCGCAGCAAGCCGTCCGACAAGACAGTGAGAAATCAGTTTATCAGCAGTGCACAGAGTCTTTGTACATATTTCAACCAGATGAGTGACAATCTCTCAAAGCTGCAGGATGACTGCAACGAAGAAATCAGAAACAACGTAGACAAAATCAATTCAATCAGTGAGAAAATTTCACTGTTAAATAAGGAGATTAACCAGATAGAGACAGGAACCGGTGTCGAGGCCGGCTCACTTAGGGATGAGAGGGCGAATCTCATCGACAGCCTGTCCAAGATTGTTAATGTATCTTATAATGAGACAGAGGTGCAAAACACCAATGGAGACAACCTGGGCGGCACAAATTTCTCGCTCTATATAAATGGAGAGAAGGTTGTGGAGGGCAAGGATTACCGAAAGCTCATCTGTGAGTCGTCAAAGACGAAAAACAATCAGACAGACAACGACGATCTGTATAAAATATATTGGGAAGATACTAAGATGGAGTTTTCCGCGACAGCCGGAACCGCAGGGGGAAGCCTGAAAGCTCTCTTTGAGGTGAGAGACGGTGATAATCTGGAGAATTTCAAGGGTAAGGTCACAAAGGCTGATTCGTATTCGCTCACAGTGGAGAATATATCAATAGACAATATAAAATCACTCAATCTGCCGGACAAGGACGGCAAAATCACTGTAAATAATATCAGCTACAGCTATGACAGCTGGGAGGCACAGGTGGATGCGCAGGGCAATATCAAGTCTGTAACATTTAATCTGAGCAAGGACAAGGCCATAGCAGACCCTGAAAAGACTGTGGCAGAGGGATATCTTTTAAATGCGGGCTCTGCAATAAATGCGAGGGGAATCCCTTACTATATGACACAGCTCAACGAGTTTGTCAGAAATTTTTCAGAGATGTTCAATCAGATAGAGAGCAAAGGACAGAATCTGAATGGGGATACACCACCTACATTTTTTGAAGCAATCACAAACACAGCCAAGGTATATGATTTCTCGGAATCAGAGGCTTACAGCAAGCTGCCTGATGGACAGACTGCCACAATAAACAGCAGCTCCAACACGTATTACAGGATGACAGCGGCCAATTTCTCCGTAAACAAGGATGTGATGAACGATGTATCGCTTTTTGCGACTTCCACAGACTATGTCAAGACAGATTCATGTGATATAGTTGATGAGTTAAAGAAGCTGCAGTCGGAGAAAACAGTATACAGAGGCGATAAAGCGGAATCATTCCTTGAGACAATCATCTCCAATGTGTCAGTGGATACGGAAAAGGCAGAGACCTACAACAAGCTCTATAGCAATCTGGAGCAGACTATTGCAAACCAAAGAACATCGGTATCAGGTGTGGATGAGGATGAGGAGGCATTAAACCTCGTGAAGTTCCAGTATTCATACAATATGGCATCTAAAATCATATCGGTTATGAACCAGATGCTTGATAAGCTCATAAACGATACGGGCGTGGCATAGAAGCAGGAGGCATAATATGAGAATCACAAACAATATGATAATGGGAAATACCAAGACCAATATCAATTCAACAAAGGTTTTGGTGGACAAATACAATACCCAGATGACTACTCAAAAGAAGATATCCAAGGCATCAGAGGATCCGGTTATCGCAATCAGATCGCTTCGCTTGTCGACCAGCCTGTCGCATCTTGACCAGTACAAGGACAACAATATCCCGGATGCTTCTTCGTGGATGGATGTCACAGAGACAGCCCTTAGCAACATGAAATCACTCCTCACAGATATCCGTACACAGTGTGTAAACGGCTCTACAGATACGCTCACAGCTGATGACAGAAACACTATATTACAGCAGCTTACAGCGCTGTCAGAGCAGGTGTATACAGAGGGCAATGCAGACTACGCAGGAAGAACGGTATTTACGGGCTACCGCACATCATCAAAGCTCACATTCCAGAAGGACACAAAGAGCACATATCAGATAACACAGGAGTTTTCTGCCGCTGATTTGTCAGAGAAGCGGTATTATACAAATGGCGTGACTGTTCCCAATAGTATAAATGCGGCAACACCTGACTGTACCACAGATGTCACAGAGCACAGCTTCCAGAGAATCCGTCTGGGCTACGGTAATACGACAGACGATGTGAAGCTTTCTATCGATGGAAAAGAGCTGACACAGGGCACAGATTATACTGTATACAAGAGTGTGTCTGATTTTGACCCATCAAAGCTCTCTGCTGATGATACGGCATATATACAGGAAACCGGTGAATTTGTTTTTGGTAAAAATGTAGCTGCTTCAATTAAGAATAATGAAAAGAAGCTGTCTGTCACATATGTAAAGACAGGCTTTGACAGCAGTGATGCTAGACCTGAGTATTATTACAACTGCAAGGATATTACAAATGCTGTGACACTCGATGCAGGTGGCAATGTACCTCATGATGCAGCAGGAGATATCATATACTCCGATCCATCAAAGGTAGTGGATTTTAAGTTTTCAAGTCAGGAAATCAAATACACAGTGGCAAACAGCACCGATATCACTGTCAATACACAGGCGAAGGACGTAATGGATACAGGCATCAAGCGTGATGTGGATGAGTTGATTGATGTAGTTCAGAATGCTGTCAATGCTCACGACAAGGTCTCACAGATAAAGAAGATGATGCAGCAACAGCAGTACTCTGACAAGGATTCACAGGCAAAGCTTAAGACATATTTAGAGGCTGCAGAGCAGGAGGCTGACTATGCCGACAACAATTTGCAAAAGACCTACAGCCAGTACATCACACGCTTTGATGATCATTTGAATAAGGTAAATCTGGCACTCACCAATTCGGGAAGCACAAAGAGCCGCGTCACTCTTATCAAGAACAGAGTTGATGAGCAGCAGACGACCATAGAGGAGCTTAAATCGACAAATGAGGATAGGGATATTTCTGATATAATCATTGATTTTTACGCTATGTACAATGCATATCAGTCCAGTCTGACAGCGGCATCAAAGGCTAATTCACAGACGTTGCTTGATTATCTGTAAGGAGGAAGCCATGAGGGCAAAAACGAGAATATTTGGGGAAATTGACATCCCACAGGACAAAATCATCACAATGGAGAAGGGGATGATAGGCTTTTCGGAGCTGAAAAACTACACTCTGATATACAATTCGGAGAAGGAGAATGATAAGAAGTCTATCATGTGGCTTCAATCGATGGATGATGGAGACATTGCATTTCCTGTCATGACACCGGATATCATCATGCCGGACTACAAGCCGACGGTCAACGAGGAGCTTCTTGCGCCTCTTGGAGATCTGAATGAGGAGAATATGTATGTGATCGTCACTGTAAATGTGCCTAGCGACATCACAAAGATTGCCTGCAATTTAAAGGCTCCTATTGTGGTCAATACCGACAGCAACAAAGCAGCACAGCTTATAGTTGAGGATGACTACAAGGTGCACTTCCCGATTTATGACATCATAAAAGGGAAAAAAGAAAGGGCGGGTGAATAGTATGCTGGCTCTTACAAGAAAAAAGGGTGAATCTCTGGTGATTAATAATGACATCGAGATTACTATTCTGGAAATCAGAGGCGACCAGATTAAGCTCGGTGTAAGTGCACCGAAGGAGGTGCCGATTTACCGCAAGGAGGTTTATACGCAGATACAGCAGGAGAACAGGAAATCTGCGGATGCACAGAATGCACAGGCTCTTAAGGAGCTGTTTGGATAGCTTAAGACAGAGAGTTATATGTCGAAAGTTGCGACCGAAACCAATTGAATGAGAGTTCTATCAAGGCTATAATTGAACCAGTACAGCGATATAACTTTTTTCGCAGTGCTGGTTCTTTTCGATGTGCCAAAAGCGTATAGCGAATAAAATATAATTTCAGACAGGAGGACTTCAATTTGGAGAAAGTACGTTACATGATTTCCGATGCGGCAGCTGCGTGGATGTGGAGACTCATGTGTTGCGTTACTGGGAGGATGAGCTGGGACTTGATGTGCCTAGAAATGAACTTGGTCACAGATACTATACGAGAGATAATATAAAGCAGTTTTTAAGGATAAAGGAGCTCAAGGAGAAGGGGTATCAGCTTCGGGCAATCCGCGATATGCTTCATTCGGATGCACCAGGTGAGCCATTAAATCCACCGAATCCTGCGGCTATGGAAAAATCCGTGCAGCCTGTAAATTACACGAATATCACAAATCAGACGGTGAAACAGGAGATGTCAGGGTATAATCCGGCATATCACGATGAGCTGCCGGGATACAATCATACATATCGAAGCCGCACGGCAGATGAGCGTATGGATGAGTTTCGCGAGCTGATGAGCAATATCGTGGGGAGAGCCATAGCACTGAACAATGAGGAGCTGAGTCAACAGATATCCACTGAGGTGCAGGAGCGGATATTAAAGGAAATGAACTATCTGATGCGCGAACAGGATATTGCGCAGGAGGAGAGATATAAAAAGCTGGATGCTGCCATACGCGGAAATCTGCGCAGAAAGGGGCTTTTTTCCAGGAAAAGGAACGCGGACATGCCTGCAGATACAAAAATAAGCGCTGCAGACACCAAGGGAAAGAAGGGACGCGACAAGACGCATACGCATGAGCTTAATCCGGTGAGACTGTAGAGCATGCATGACAACGCTTACACTATAAAAATAATTACTGCAAAAAACGCTTACAGCATAAAAATGATTACAATACAAAGACGATTACAACACAAAAAAAGACGACCCATAACAGGTCGTCTTTATTTCTTACAGTATGCTAAAAATTAGCCCTGGCTGATTGCTCCAGTTGGGCAAACACCAGCACATGTACCACAATCGAGACAAGAATCTGCATCGATTACGTACTGTGAATCACCAGCAGAGATAGCTCCTACTGGGCACTCACCAGCACATGTACCACAGCTAACGCATGAATCAGAAATTACGTATGCCATAATGAAATCCTCCTTATAAAATAATGATCATTATTCGCCGTTATTGGCTTATCTGCATTGTAGTACAAAACACAGAATAATGCAATGCCAAATAAAATTGTACTTACTTTTACACAATCTTATATAAAAATTACCAAATATTGAGTAAAACTTGAAATGCTATTGTTACTATTGTATAATAAATAGAAAACAATTTAGAACCTCCGGGAACAAAAGATGATACGTCATGTTTACATGTAAGCAGCAGATTTTCCTGCTCTCGAGGTAGCTCTGAAGTGTTACAATAAAAACACATGATTATTTAGAAAAACTGGTGTTTGCACATGGTATATTACTGTAGTATGTGCGGTGAGGATATAAAATGGAAACAAAAATTATAAAAATAGATCAGGACAATTTAGACCATAAGCTCATGCAGGAGGCAGGTGATTTGATTGCAGCCGGTGAGCTTGTAGCGTTTCCGACAGAGACAGTGTATGGGCTTGGCGGTGATGCTTTAGATCCGGAGGCATCAAAGAAGATATACAGTGCAAAGGGGCGTCCGTCGGACAATCCGCTTATCGTACACATATCAGATTTTTCGGATTTGGAGCGCATCGCAAAGACAGTGCCGGAGGATGCAAGGAAGCTTTCGGATGCTTTCTGGCCGGGACCTCTTACCATGATAGTGGAGAAGGGCGATGCAGTGCCTTATGCCACAACAGGCGGCATGGACACAGTGGCTGTGCGAATGCCGAATCATCCTATAGCGCTTGATCTTATAAGAAGAAGCGGCTGTCTTATCGCGGCGCCAAGCGCCAATACATCCGGCAGACCGAGCCCAACAGAGGCTGCACATGTGCTGAGGATCTAAGCGGCAAAATAGCATGATTATAGACGGAGGACCGGTTGGCATAGGAATAGAGTCCACCATCATTGACCTGACAGAGGATACACCTATGGTGCTGCGCCCGGGCTATATCACACCACAGATGCTTTCAAAGGTATTAGGCAAGGAGGTCGTCATCGATCCGGGAATCATAGCGGCAGATGATACTAGAAAGCCAAAGGCACCCGGCATGAAGTACAAGCACTATGCGCCAAAGGCTGACATGGTCATCGTGGACGGTACCAGAAAGCATGTGATTGCAAAGATAAATGAGCTTGTGGCTTCGCACAGGGATGATGGCAAAAAGATAGCAGTCATCGCAACAGAGGAGACAAAGCAGTTTTATGATGCAGATGTTGTCCTGTCGATGGGAAGCAGGGCGGATGAGGATTCGATAGCCCATGAGCTTTACCGTATATTAAGGGATTGTGATGAGCTCGATGTGGATGTGATTTTCTCGGAGAGCTTCTCCACACCGCGTATAGGACAGGCCATCATGAACCGTATGCTAAAGGCGGCAGGCCATCAGGTGATAGACACACATGTGAAGTATGACAAAATCATTTTTGTCGCACAGACCGGCACATGCAGGGAGCAGATGGCAAAGGGCATCATGAACGACTTTGTACTCAAGGTTCCGATGGAGATTGAGGCGAGAGGACTTGTTGTCCAGTTTCCGGAGCCGGTCAATCAGAAGGCAGAGGCAGTGCTCATAAGCAATGGTATTTCCACGGAGGGCATGGTGTCAACGCAGCTTGAGGAATCGGATATCACGGAGAGTACTATGGTATTTACCATGGAGTCATCACAGCGAGAGCGCATTATAGAAAGCTTTGCCGATATCGACCCGGAGCAGGTCTTTGTGCTTTCGCAGTATGTGGGCGATGAGCTTGAGATACTGGATCCTTATGGCGGCACACTTCAAAGCTACGGACTGTGCTATGAAAGCCTCAGGGCTACGCTTAAGAAGCTGGTAAAGCGCTTAAATGCAAATACATAAAAGACAAACAAATATAACACAATATAAGACAAAGGAGAACAAACATTATGGGTAAGGTAGTAGTTATGGATCATCCGCTGATTCAGCACAAGATTGGAATTATGAGAAGAACCGACACAGGTTCAAAGGATTTCAGAACACTCGTCAGCGAGGTTGCGATGCTTGAGTGCTACGAGGCAACAAGAGATCTTGAGCTTACAGATGTGGAGATTGAGACTCCTATCTGTAAGGCCACTGTAAAGGAATTAAAGGGCAAAAAGCTTGCAGTTGTTCCTATCTTAAGAGCCGGACTTGGTATGGTGGAGGGCATGCTTGAGCTCATCCCTGCCGCAAAGGTCGGACACATCGGCATGTATCGTGACCCGGAGACAGCAGAGCCTATCGAGTACTATTGCAAGCTTCCGGCAGACTGCGCAAACAGAGAGGTATTTGTGGTAGATCCGATGCTCGCAACAGGTGGTTCAGCAGTTGCAGCGCTTGATATGCTCAAAAAGCGCGGTGTGAAAAACATCCACTTTATGTGCATAATTGCAGCTCCTGAGGGAGTAAAGAGACTCACAGAGGCACATCCTGATGTGGATGTATATATAGGAGCGCTCGATGATCATCTCAATGAGCACAAATATATTGTGCCGGGACTCGGAGATGCAGGAGACAGAATTTTCGGAACCAAGTAATAATAATGATGATAATAGCTGCAGGTTGCCCTGAGGTGTAAACAGTGATATAAAACTGTAAAGTAACAGACAGTGTGATAGACCATATTGAATGGAGGTGTATATATGGGAGCTTCGGAAAAGAGAAAGGATTATATCTCATGGGATGAGTATTTTATGGGCATAGCGATGCTTTCAGGCATGCGCTCGAAGGATCCGAATACCCAGGTGGGGGCGTGCATAGTGGACCCGGAGCACAAGATACTCTCCATGGGCTATAACGGCTTTCCTCTTGGCTGCTCAGATGATGAGTTCACTTGGGCCAGAGAGGGAGAGGATAACAAGTATTTCTATTCTACACACAGCGAGCTCAATGCCATCTTAAACTACAGGGGCGGAAGCTTGAGGGAGCGACCATATATGTCACATTGTTTCCGTGCAATGAGTGCGCTAAGGCAATCATACAGTCCGGCATCAGGGAAGTAGTCTACGACTGTGACAAATACGAGGGCACGGCCAGCGTGACAGCTTCAAAGAGGATGCTTAGGGCAGCGGGGGTTACAATTCGCAGGTATGAGCACACTGACCGTGAGGTGACGCTTGTGCTGTAATCGCCGAAAAAGTGATAATACTGCAATTGTTGTGTCAAATTGACGTGATTTGACATGAAACACATTTATTTTTTTATGCATTTTACACATAAAAATGTAGACAAAAGCAATAAAAATGATATAATAATTTGTATATGAAAAGAGATAATAAGAAAGAGGTAATGAATGCACTTATCATGGTTTTCCAGTTTGGAATCAACATGATTGTGCCGATATTTCTCTGCACACTGGCCGGTGTGTGGATTGGGAAAAAGACCGGAGCGGACTGGGTAACTGTTCCATTGTTTTTCTTTGGAGCATTTGCGGGGGCAAACAATATATACCGCATGGTTCAAAAATTCCTGAAGCCGGAGGATGATGGCAGAGCCGTCAGACAGACATCGGGCAGGCAGAGTACTACGGAAACAGAGATATCAGACAGTATTAGCAGGGTAGAGAAGGATGTTAAAAAGAATAAATGACGCATTGCCGGGACTTGTATTTGGGATAGTTTTTTACGGGATTGTTGTGCAGCTTATTGGGGTATGGTTTGTCACAGACAAAATTTCATATTCTATCGGCTTATGGTATGGGATAGCGATAGCTGTTGGTATAGCTGTCAATATCGCCACAGTCATATATGACGCGACCGCCATATATGGACAAAAGGATGCCAATCGCAGGATCGTAGCAAAATCACTTTTAAGGTATATTGTTGTTGCGGTCCTGTTATTTATATTGGGACTATTTGATTTTGGAAATCTGATAATGGCCTTTGTCGGTATGCTGGGACTCAAGATTTCAGCGTATTTACAGCCTTTATTTATGAAGGTGACAGACAGATTTTCCGGGAGAAGTGATGCATCTTCCGCCGGCGAAATGGAGACAGAGTAGCAAAACCGCAGGTAAACTTAATAAGGAGGAGGTGATAATGTGAATCAGGCGATTTTACTGGAAAGTAACGCAGACAATATCGACTTTATGATCCATGGTATTTTTTCGATAAAGGTATTCGGTCAGGAGGTCTGGATTACCACATCGCATGCCTGTATCCTCATAGTGATGGCTCTTATGGTCATATTCGCTATAGTGGCAAACAGGAAGCTTAAAAAAGCAAAGGAAGTACCGGACGGCTTTCAGAATATCATCGAGCTCATAGTAGAGATGCTCGACAAGATGGTTGAGGGAACCATGGGTAAGTGGGCTCCGAGGTTTGTAAACTACATCAGCACGATTTTTATATTTATACTGATGAGTAATATCTCAGGCTTGTTTGGTTTAAGACCACCGACAGCCGACTACGGAACCACACTGGCGCTTGCACTTATTACATTTTTCATGATCAGATTCAATAAGGCTAAGCATCAAAGCGCAAAGGATATCTGGACCGGTATGTGTTCACCACTGCCGCCGTGGCTGCCTATATGGGCGCCAATCAACATTATCAGTGAGATTGCAATTCCTATCTCATTATCATTGCGTTTGTTCGCCAATGTGTTGTCAGGAACTGTTATCATGGCGCTGGTATATGGTCTGCTAAGGTTTATAGCCATAGCGTGGCCGTCAGTACTGCATGTATACTTTGATTTGTTCTCAGGAGCAATTCAGACATATGTATTCTGTATGCTGACAATGACATACGTTACACAGGCATGTGAGACGGATGAGTAAAACTATAAGATGTATTTTTAGGAGGATTCAATTATGGATATCAATGGACAGGATTTAATCAGAGCATGCTCAGCAATCGGTGCAGGTTTGGCAGTTATCGCCGGAATCGGACCTGGTGTTGGACAGGGTATCGCAGCAGGACATGGTGCAGCAGCCGTAGGACGTAACCCGGGAGCAAGAGGACAGATTATGTCAACCATGCTTTTAGGACAGGCGGTTGCAGAGACAACAGGTCTTTATGGTCTCGTTGTTGCATTACTTTTACTTTTCGTTCATCCGCTCGGATAGTATATTACGGTTTGCCGCAGAGGATTACCGTGCGGCGATACAGCCAACGGAAAGGAGAGTAAAAGTTGTTAGCACAGGGATATACATTTTTGTTTAATCTGGATGCGCAGTTGCTCTTTGATACAGTACTTTTGGCAGTTGCAGTATTTTTCCTTTTCATGCTGATGTCGTATCTGCTTTTCAACCCTGCAAGGAAGCTGTTAAAGGACAGGCAGGACAGGATAGAAAGCGATATAAATACAGCTGTTGCCGACAAGGAAAGTGCCGCAGCACTAAAGGCAGAGTACGAGGGAAAGCTTAAGGATATTGATAAAGAGGCCGAAGCTATTCTCACAGAGGCGAGACAGAAGGCGCTTAAAAACCAGAACAAGATTGTGGATGATGCAAAGGAAGAGGCTTCTCGCATCATAAAGAGAGCCAGAGAAGAGGCAGAGCTTGAGAAGAAGCATGCCATGGATGATATGAAGCAGGAGATGATACAGATAGCATCGCTTATGGCACAAAAGGCTGTCGCAGCTTCAATCACCACAGACATTCAGGATACACTCGTTGAAGAGACACTTAAGGAAATGGGAGAATCAACATGGCTAAGCTAGTATCTAAGGTATACGGTGATGCATTGTTTGAGGCTGCCCTTGAGGACAACAGGCTATCAGGCCTGTCTGACGAGGTAACAGCAGTAAAGGAAATCATTGCTGCAAATGATGACCTCTCAAAGCTGATGGATCATCCGCAGATTGATAAAGAAGAAAAGGTCAGAATCATCGAAGAAATATTTGGGGGAAGAGTTTCAGCGGAGCTGGTAGGGCTTATGAGGATGATTATAGAAAAGAATCACTACAAAGAGCTTACCTTAGTTTTCGACTACTTTCTTGACAGAGTCAAGGAGTACCAAAATATCGGAACAGCATACGTCACATCTGCATTTGAGCTTTCAAAGGAGCAGAAGCTTGCTGTGGAGAAACGACTTCTTGACACGACAAAATACGTGAAATTTGAGATGCATTTTGAGGTGGATACCGCGCTCATAGGCGGTATGAAAATCAGAATCGGGGACAGAGTGGTGGATTCATCTGTCAGCAGCAGATTAGAAAGACTCACCCGCGATTTGACAAAAATACAATTGAAAGTAGGTGAATGCGCTCCATGAATCTAAAGCCGGAAGAAATCAGCTCAGTAATAAAGGAGCAGATTAAAAGATACGCTTCCCAGCTCGAAGTCGCTGATGTAGGAACAGTCATTCAGGTGGCAGACGGAATCGCACGTATTCATGGTCTTGAGAATGCGATGCAGGGAGAGCTTTTGGAATTTCCAGGGGAAGTATATGGAATGGTATTAAACCTCGAGGAGGACAATGTCGGTGCTGTTTTACTTGGACAGCAGCGCAATATCAACGAGGGAGATACAGTTAAGACCACAGGACGAGTGGTAGAGGTGCCGGTAGGCGATGCGATGCTCGGCCGAGTAGTAAATGCGCTCGGACAGCCAATCGACGGAAAGGGACCTATCCAGTCGGACAAATATCGTCAGATAGAGAGAGTAGCATCGGGAGTTATCTCGAGAAAGTCAGTAGATACACCGCTTCAGACCGGTATAAAGGCTATTGACTCAATGGTTCCTATCGGACGAGGACAAAGAGAGCTTATTATCGGAGACAGACAGACCGGAAAGACGGCTATCGCGATAGATACCATAATCAACCAGAAGGGACAGGGTGTGAAATGTATCTATGTAGCTATCGGTCAGAAGGCTTCTACGGTTGCATCCATAGTAAATGAGCTCGAGGAGTTCGGAGCCATGAGCTACACGACAGTAGTGGCTGCGACAGCATCAGAGCTTGCACCGTTACAGTATATCGCACCATACTCAGGCTGCGCTATAGGTGAGGAATGGATGGAAAACGGACAGGATGTGCTCATAGTTTACGATGATCTGAGTAAGCATGCAGCAGCATACCGTACACTTTCACTCCTCTTAAAGAGAGCGCCTGGACGAGAGGCTTATCCGGGAGATGTTTTCTATCTCCATTCAAGGCTTCTGGAGAGAGCAGCGAGACTGTCAGACAAGCTGGGTGGAGGCTCACTCACAGCCCTTCCTATCATTGAGACACAGGCGGGTGATGTATCGGCATATATCCCGACCAATGTTATCTCAATCACAGACGGTCAGATATATCTCGAGACAGAGATGTTCAACGCTGGCTTCAGACCTGCCATAAATGCCGGACTTTCAGTTTCACGAGTTGGAGGCTCGGCACAGATAAAGGCAATGAAAAAGATTGCAGCACCTATCCGAGTAGAGCTGGCTCAGTACAGAGAGCTTGCAGCGTTCTCACAGTTTGGCTCAGAGCTTGATGCAAGCACAGCAGAGCAGCTCGCACAGGGAGCACGAATCAAGGAGATTTTAAAGCAGCCGCAGTACAAGCCGATGCCTGTAGAGAAGCAGGTTATCATAATATACGCTGCGACAAAGAAGTATCTTATCGATATCAAAATCGAGGATATTTTAAGATTTGAGGCAGAGCTGTTTGATTTCATTGATACCAGATATCCTGAGATTCCTGAAGCAATCAGGGAGAAAAAGGTGATGGACGATGATACGGAGCAGGCACTTATAAAGGCAATCGAGGAATGCAAAAAGCAGTTCCGTTAGACGGTTGGATATTAGTAGAAGGCAGGTGGTAAAATGGCTTCGATGCGAGACATAAAGCGCAGAAAAAGCAGTATTACAAGTACTCAGCAGATCACAAAGGCCATGAAGCTCGTTTCTACCGTCAAGCTGCAAAAGGCGAGAGCACATGCGGAGGCAACAGATCCGTATTTCAACTATATGTTCAGGACAGTAAGCTCGATGCTTGCAAAGAGCGGCAATCTGGAGCACCCATACTTAAAGGCCGGTGATTCACCAAGGAAGGCGGTAGTTGTTTTGACATCAAACCGCGGACTGGCAGGCGGATACAACAGCAATATAGTAAAGCTCATCACACACGGAGACTTCAAAAAAGAAGAACTCGACATATACGCTGTGGGAGCAAAGGGCGAGGAGCTGCTTACGTCAAAGGGCTATCATATAGTAGAGAGTGCATCGGAGATGATGGAGGACCCGACCTACGAGGATGCGGCAGCACTTTGCAAAAGAGTGTTAAAGGCATTTACAGACGGTCAGGTGGGGGAGATTTATCTCGCATATACCCATTTCAAAAACACAGTTACACAGGAGCGAAGCTCATAAAGCTTTTGCCGGTGGAGCTGGATGAGAGCGGGGCAGATGAGAAAGAGGACTCCAATATTCTCATGAATTTTGAACCGAATCCGGAGGAGGCTTTGGAGCTTATTATACCAAAATATGTGACAAGCCTGTTTTACGGAGCACTGGTGGAGTCATTTGCCAGTGAAAACGGAGCCAGAATGCAGGCGATGGATTCTGCTACGAGCAATGCAGAGGATATGATCAGTGATCTGACATTGAAATATAACAGAGCGCGTCAGGGCTCAATCACGCAGGAGCTTACTGAGATAATTGCAGGAGCTAATGCGATAGAGTGATACATGCATATCCGGTCATGGGAAGGCAGGCATGTGTGTCTGTGAATGGCCAAAAAGGCGAGTGTATCATATGAATTAAAAAAGAAGGAGAAACTATAAATGGCAGATAAAAATGTAGGTAAAATCATACAGGTTATCAGTGCCGTTCTGGATATCAAGTTTTCAGAGGGTAATCTGCCTGAGATAAACGATGCAGTCGAGGTGCCGCTGAAAAACGGCGGAAAGCTGGTCGTTGAGGTTGCACAGCATCTGGGCGACGATACAGTCAGATGTATCGCCATGGGACCTACTGATGGTCTCGTCCGCGGCATGGACGCTATCGCAACAGGAGCACCTATTTCTGTGCCGGTGGGGGAGAATACACTTGGAAGAATGTTCAATGTGCTCGGAGAGCCTATCGATGAGGTTGAGCCTCCACAGACAGAGGAGAAATGGGCAATCCACAGACCTGCGCCTAGCTTTGAGGAGCAGGCTACATCGCAGGAGATGCTTGAGACAGGAATAAAGGTTGTAGATTTGCTCTGCCCATACCAGAAGGGTGGAAAAATCGGACTCTTCGGAGGTGCCGGAGTAGGAAAGACGGTGCTCATCCAGGAGCTTATCCACAACATCGCTACACAGCATGGTGGATACTCAGTATTTACCGGTGTAGGAGAGCGTACACGAGAGGGAAATGACCTGTACTACGAGATGAAGGAGTCAGGGGTTATCGACAAGACCACCATGGTGTTCGGACAGATGAACGAGCCACCCGGAGCACGTATGAGAGTTGCCCTGGCAGGACTTACAATGGCAGAGTATTTCCGTGACAGAGGCGGCAAGGATGTGCTTCTCTTTGTGGACAATATCTTCCGTTTCACACAGGCAGGTTCAGAGGTATCAGCACTTTTAGGACGTATGCCTTCAGCCGTTGGTTACCAGCCGACACTGCAGACAGAGATGGGAGCTCTTCAGGAGCGTATCACATCAACAAAGAACGGTTCAATCACATCGGTTCAGGCCGTATATGTGCCTGCAGATGACCTTACAGACCCGGCACCGGCGACCACCTTCGCACATCTCGATGCCACGACAGTACTTGAGCGTTCTATCGCAGAGCTTGGTATTTATCCGGCTGTAGACCCGCTGGCATCCACATCGCGTATCCTTGATCCGCGTATCGTGGGACAGGAGCATTTTGAGGTGGCACACGCTGTCCAGGAGATACTCCAGAAGTACAAGGAGCTGCAGGATATCATCGCAATCCTCGGTATGGATGAGCTCTCAGAGGAGGATAAGCTCGTAGTAAGCCGTGCACGTAAGGTGCAGCGTTTCCTGTCACAGCCGTTTTTCGTGGCAGGACAGTTTACAGGACTCGAGGGCAAATATGTGCCTATCGCCGAGACCATCAGAGGCTTTAAGGAGATACTCGAAGGAAAGCATGATGATGTACCGGAGAGCTATTTCTTAAACGTTGGAAGCATAGATGAAGTCCGTGCCAAGATGCAGTAATGTGAGGTGATTTCATGGCAGATAACATTTTTGACATAGAAATAATCACACCGGACAGGGTGTTCTACAAGGGAGAGACAGATTTCCTCGAGTTCAATACCCAAAACGGAGAGATTGGTGTATACAAAAACCATATACCGCTCACGACAGTGCTTGCACCGGGAATCGTGACTATCCATAATGGCGATGAGGAGAAAATAGCCGCAATCCATTCAGGCTTTGCGGAAATACTTGGAGACAAGGTCACATTTCTCGCAGAGCTTGCAGAGTGGCCTGATGAGATAGACATAGACCGCGCACAGGCGGCAAAGGAGCGGGCAGAGCAGCGCCTTTCAAATCACACAGCAGAGATTGATGTGAAGAGAGCAGAGTTTGCACTCAGGAAGGCACTTATCAGAATAGATGTGGCACATCATATGTAATTATAAAATCCCGGAATCTGCAGGTAAGCGGATTTCCGGGATTTTTGCAGTTTGTAAAAATTGCGGATATCATGCGCATATTCTATGGAAAATTCCGCTAAAATATGCTTTAATAGAAGATATATAGCAGTAAAGGAGATGAACGCAATGGGGAGATTTGTAAATCCTGGAAACAGTGCATTCAAGGTAGCATTAGCTTCCGAGATATATATAGACAAAACAGGCTTGCTCGATTTTACCAATAGTGTGCTTGGAACAAAGCAGGCATATATATGTAATAGCCGGCCGAGAAGGTTTGGCAAATCTATTACGGCCGATATGCTTACAGCATATTACAGCAAGGGCTGTGATTCCAGAGAATTATTTATGAACTATAACATTGCACAGACAGAATACTTTGAGAAATATCTCAACAAGTATGATGTTATTCATCTCGATATGCAGTGGATACTAATGGATGCCGGTGCGCCGGAAAGAATATCAGGATATATAAATAAAAATGTTATATCAGAGTTGGCAGATCTATACAAGGATATTGATTTAAGAGATCAGAAAACATTGTATGGTGCTCTATCGGTTATTAACAGTATGACGAACAATAAATTTGTAATTATAATCGATGAGTGGGATGTTTTGATACGTGATGAAGCAGCAAATTCCTCAGTTCAGGAGGAATATATCAATTTCATGCGCGGAATGTTTAAAGGAAGTGAACCAACAAAGTATATAGAGCTTGCATTTCTCACAGGAATTTTACCGATAAAAAAGCTAAAGACGCAGTCGGCACTTAATAATTTTGATGAATATACCATGTTATATGCGGGACGTTTGTCACCATATATTGGCTTTACTGAGGATGAGGTCAGAGTCATATGTGATCGCTATGGCAGGGATTTTAGCCAGGTAGAGCGGTGGTATGATGGATATATGCTGGGAGATTGCCATGTATACAATCCGCGTGCAGTAGTAAATTACATGCTTCAGGGAGACTTAAAGAGTTATTGGTCAGAGACCGGGTCTTATGATGTCATAGTTCCACTTATAAATTTGGATTTTGATGGATTAAAGACCGCAATAATTCAGATGCTGTCCGGTGGAGAAATAAAGGTGAACACTGGCAGTTTTATGAATGATACGGTTAGCTTTAAAAATAAAGATGATGTTTTAACATATCTTGTTCATTTAGGGTATCTGGGATTTGACCAGAAAAAGAGTTGTGCGTTTATTCCAAATGAGGAGATACGGCAGGAGCTGACAACCGCTGTTGAGAGTACAAGATGGAAGGAGCTTATTACATTTGAAAATGAATCGCTTTTCCTTTTGGATGCGACACTTGACATGGAAAATGATATTGTAGCCAAAATGATAGGACAAATACATGATGAGTATGCGTCAGGTATTCAGTATAACAATGAGAATTCTCTAAGCAGCGTCCTTACTATAGCATATTTGGGTGCAATGAACTATTATTTTAAGCCGGTGAGGGAATTGCCTACGGGCAGAGGTTTTGCAGATTTTGTTTATATCCCTAAGCCGGAATTTGCGATAGATTATCCGGCAATGGTTGTTGAACTGAAATGGAATAAGACAGCAAAAACAGCGATTAATCAAATAAGAGAAAAACAATACATGAAGTCGATAGAGCAATATACAGGTAATATTTTGCTTGTCGGCATAAGCTATGATAAGAAGACAAAGAAGCATCAGTGTATTATAGAAGAGTACATGAAAAAATAATCAGATAACATTTGGATAGCAGGATAACGACTGCAAGAGGAAAAGAAAATGTCTAGAAGAAAGAGGCAGAAAACCGGAATGATAAATAAAGAAAAGGAAAATAACAGCATGACGCAGGAGACTCAAACACCGCAGCAGACAGTTGACGCGCAGCAGATGGTTATACCGCAGGAGAGCGAGCGCATCTTGACATAGAAATAATCACACCGGACAGGGTGTTCTACAAGGGAGCGACAGATTTCCTCGAGTTCAATACCCAAAACGGAGAGATTGGTGTATACAAAAACCATAGACCGCGCACAGGCCGCAAAGGAGCGGGCAGAGCAGCGCCTTTCAAATCACACAGCAGAGATTGATGTGAAGAGAGCAGAGTTTGCACTCAGGAAGGCACTTATCAGAATAGATGTGGCACATCATATGTAATTATAAAATCCCGGAATCTGCAGATAAGCGGATTTCCGGGATTTTTAATATAAGACCGATTAATTATTTTCTTTTTTCTCTTTCCAATCCGGCTGATAGGCATAGTTTCCCCGAAAGATATGATATTCTTTCGGGGAAATTTTTAGAAAATTATTTTTTTATGTAAAAAATGAAACATGGTCATGTCCTGACACGGTGGGATTTGCGGAACTGCTGTGGCGATTCATGAAAATTTTTCTGGAAGGACTGCGAAAAATAGCTGGTAGAGGAAAACCCGATACATCCGGCAATCTCTTCGATACTGTGATTGGTTGTGAGCAGCAGGTCACGCGCAGACGCCAGCCGAACTTCGTTCAGGTAAGCGATGGGAGATTTCCCGTACAGCTCTGCAAAACGGTGTGAAAGGTAATATTTTGAGAGACTGCAGTTTTCGGCAAGCGAATCCAGAGAGATCATGCTCTGGTAATTGTGCTCGATAAAGCGTTTTACCTTGTGGCATTCGCGGCTGCTGTTCTGCGCATCCACCACTTCATAGGATACATGGTCTTTCCGGCAGAAATATAAAATTAAAATATCCAGATAATGCTGGCAGATCTCTGCGTAGCGGTCCTGTTTGTTATGCATTTCCCGCAGGATATTTTCAAAACACTGGCGGATAAAAGGCGAGTTTGCAGAAGCCGGGACATGAATGTATTCCGGTTCTTTGTCAGTATTCAGTTTTAATCCTTCCACCCCGAGCACATAATAATCCAGTGGATTTTCCGGATCGGAAAACTCTGTGTGTGTTACCTGTGCACCGATCACGACAAGGCTGTTTGAGGAGACAGGAAGAGATTCATTTTCAATCAGCATGCGTCCGGTGCCGTCTTTAATAAAGAAGATTTCCGTAAAATGATGGCTGTGGGGAAACGAAGTCCAGTCATTTTCAAATTTGGATGCTGATATGGAAAGCAGGCGGAAATGGATTTCCGGCTGTACCTCATTATCCAGATTAAATTTGCGGTTACTCATGGAAAATACACTCCTTTCATGTCATAATTGCAATGATTTCCTAGTTAAAATGGAACGATGTTGTACTTAGTATACAATGAAAAAAACAAAATAACAAGATTTTTAAAATAAAGCAAGAATTATAAAATATAGAGCAATATATGGATAGGAAAAAGAGATGGCGTACTCTATAATAACAAATGTAAGGAAGGAAACATAAGAATTTATAGTAAAAAATAACAAAAATGGGAGGTTACTATGAAGAAAAAAATTTTATGTACAATGATGAGTATGGTAATGGTAGCATCTTTATTTGCAGGGTGCGGTACAGATTCAGGAAAGGAGAATTCTGCGTCAGATACCAGCAAGACAAAAGAAGCTGGAACAACAATCAGTGTAGCTGCTATTGAGACAGCTTATGGTTCTGAAATGTGGCAGAAAGTGGCAGATGCATTTACAGAAGAAACCGGAATTAAAGTAGAACTTACAACAGATAAAAAATTAGAGGATGTAATTGGACCATCCATGCAGGGAGGCGAATACCCGGATGTTATTCATCTTGCCACGGGACGTGAAGCTGCGTTGACGGAACAGTTTATTAAGGGACATATGATTACTGACATTACAGATGTTTTATCTATGAAAGTTCCGGGAGAAGACAAACTTGTTTCAGAGAAGATTGCAGGAGGATTTACAGACACATCATTGACCAATCCTTATGGTGATGGAAAGACATATCTTGCACCAATGTTTTATTCTCCATGTGGTCTGTTTTATAATGCAGGTCTTTTAGAAGAAAAAGGATGGGATGTTCCAAAGACATGGGATGAAATGTGGGAATTAGGAGATAAAGCAAAAGAAGAGGGAATTTACTTATTTACATATCCTACAACAGGTTATTTTGATGCATTCTTCTACGCACTGATGTATTCAGCAGGTGGTCCGGAATTTTTTGATAAAGCAACAAATTATGCGGAAGGCATCTGGGAAACTCCGGAAGCACAGACATGCTTTGATATTGTTGCAAAGTTAGCTGAGTACACAAATCCGGTCACACCTGCGCAGGCAAATGATCAGGACTTCACACAGAATCAGCAGTTAGTACTTGACAATAAAGCAATCTTTATGCCAAATGGAACATGGATCGTTGGAGAAATGGCAGAAGCACCTCGTGCAGATGGATTTAAGTGGGGAATGACAGCTCTTCCGGCAGTAAAAGATGGCGGAGATGCATACAGTTATACATGGTTTGAGCAGGCATGGATTCCTTCTGGTGCAGAGCATCAGGATGCAGCAAAATTATTTATCTCTTATTTATACAGTGACAAAGCATGTGAAATTTTTGCAAAAGCAGGAGCTATCCAGCCAGTATTAGGCATTGCAGACAAATTAAGTGGTGATAACGTAATGTTCTACTCTATTTATGATAATGGAGCAAAGGCAGCTATGGGTAATTTCGCAGCATTTGAAGCAATTCCGGGCGTGGAAGTGCGAACAGTATTCTTTGACCCGGTAAACTCATTAGTATCAGGCGATATGGATGAGCAGGCATGGATTGACGGAATTATTTCGGCAAGTGACCAGATGCGGGCGAATTTGAAATAAGAGTTTTTAGTTTGCCTTAATGCTATAGTGGTAAAAATGAGTCGGCGGACAGAATTTTTGTCCGCCGAATTTTAAATAGTACGGTTTGTTTGAAAGGAACGTGAAAGTATGAAAAAAGCCAGAGGACGAAGCGGTTTTTTGGCGGTATGCATAGCACCAGCAGTAATTTTATTTTTTGTGTTTATGATATTGCCTACCTTAAATGTATTCCGGATGTCGTTATTTGAAAAAGGTGCATATTCACCGAATGAAACATTTGTTGGCCTGAAAAATTTTAAAACATTAATATCGGATACTAATTTTATAAGGTCCATGCAAAACATGATTTTACTTATTGTTGTTGTTACAATAGTTACCTTTGCATTTGCACTTGTTTTTGCAGGCATTCTGTCAAGAGAACAAATCAGGGGACAGAATTTTTTCCGTATTATTTTTTATATTCCCAATATTTTATCGGTTGTAGTAATTGCAGGTATTTTTTCTGCAATTTATAAGCCGGAGAACGGAATGCTAAATAGTATTATCGGACTGTTTCATAAAATGGAGAACCCGATTTTGTGGAAAGGTGAATCGCTTGTGATCGTCAGTCTTATTATTGCAATGATCTGGCAGGCGATTGGTTACTATATGGTCATGTACATGGCATCTATGGCGAGTGTGCCGAAAAGCTGTATGAAAGTGCCGGATTAGATGGTGCAGGCAGGCTCGTTCAGTTTTTTCAGATTACAATTCCGTTGATCTGGACTAATATTCGTACAACATTAACATTTTTTATTATTTCTACTATTAATATGGCATTTCTTTTTGTAAAAGCTATGACTTCAGGTGGCCCAAACGGAGCTTCTGAAGTGTCACTAAGCTATATGTATGGACAGAAGGATGCCGGATTATATGGATACAGTATGGCAATAGGTGTTGTAATATTTATTTTCTCGTTTGCATTGTCTGCACTTGTAAATAAAGTTACAGAGCGTGAACCACTGGAGTTTTAAGGAGAGAAAATATGAGAGAGAAAAAAAATCCGAATTCTGCGGAACGGTTGTATAAATTTTTTATCTATTTAGTTTTAATAATGCTTGCAGTCAGTATTATTATTCCGGTGGCATGGGTGTTTATGGCATCCATTAAGCAAAATAAAGAGTTTTATGGAAATCCGTGGACTTTGCCGGAGGGTTTTTATTTTCAGAACTTTATTGATGCCTGGAATACAGCAAAAATGGGAGATTACATGTTAAACTCCGTATTGGTTACAGCTTTGGCACTTGTAATTCTTTTAATTGTTGCGCTGCCGGCAGCTTACTGTTTGTCACGTTTTAAATTTAAAGGAAGTAAATTTTTAAATGCGGCTTTTATGGGTGGTCTTTTTATTAACGTGAATTACATTGTTGTTCCAATTTTTTTGATGCTGCGAGATGGGGACAATTGGCTGAAATCAGTAATTGGGAAAAGTTTTCTGTTAAATAATCTGGTTATACTTGCAATCGTATATGCTGCAACAGCACTTCCGTTTACAATTTATCTGTTGTCGGGGTATTTTTCAACATTGGCACATGATTATGAAGAGGCGGCATATATTGATGGAGCAGGTTATAGTACAACGATGTGGAAAATTATTTTTCCAATGGCAAAACCATCTATTATTACGATAATCTTGTTTAATTTTCTTTCTTTTTGGAATGAATATATCATTTCCATGACACTGATGAGTTCGGCAAAGGGACCGAAAACGTTACCGGTAGGATTATTAAATCTGATGCAGGCACAGCAGTCAGCAGCACAGTATGGAATTATGTATGCAGGACTTGTAATAGTAATGCTTCCTACATTAATTTTATATATATGTGTTCAGAATAAACTGACACAGGGAATGACTGTTGGTGGTTTAAAGGTTGATGAGAAGGGAGATTAAAATGGAATTTTGGAAAAAGCACACAAAATGCAGAATAATTTTAATGGCAGCTCTTTTTATTGCCGGAATAAGCCTGTCTGTTTTTGGATGGGGTATGACAGGAAAAATGACAGGTTTAGGAATTATGCTTATTGGAATTATCTGTTTATTAATGGCATTGTGGATTTATAATTGCCCTTTTGCAGAAAAGAAGAAAAGAAGTAATTATATGGATGAAATAGAGTGAGGAAGAAAAATGAGTGAGAAAAATACAGGACGTGTCACAATTCCTACAAATCTGGATGTGGTTCCAGAGACAATTGAGTTAATGAAACGCTGGGGTGCAGATGCAATCCGCGATTGTGACGGAACAGAATTCCCGGAAGAGCTGACAAAGACCGGGGCAAAGATTTATGCAACTTACTACACCACGAGAAAAGATAATGAGTGGGCGAAGGCGAACCCGGATGAGGTGCAGCAGTGTTATATTATGAGTGGATTTTATACGGCTGTTGAAAGCGAACTGCAAATTCCTCTGATGAAGGGGATTTCGGATGAGTTAATGCAGGTCAATACAAGAGATGATATTAAACGATGGTGGGAGGTTGTTGACCGTTCCACAGGTCAGGTGGTATCGACCAAACAGTGGGAATATAATGAGGAGTCAGGGTGCGTCTGTATTCATGAGGCAGAACCGTTTCATGAATATACAGTAAGCTTTCTGGCATATATTATCTGGGATCCGGTACATATGTACAATGCGGTGACAAATGACTGGAAAGATTTCGAACATCAGATTACGTTTGACGTACGGCAGCCGAAAACACATAAATATTCCATGGAGCGCCTGCGTAAATTCTGCGAGGAGCATCCATATGTCAATGTCATTCGCTATACGACGTTTTTCCATCAGTTTACATTGATGTTTGACGAGTTAAAGCGGGAAAAATATGTGGATTGGTATGGTTATTCCGCGTCAGTAAGTCCTTATATTTTAGAGCAGTTTGAAAAAGAAATGGGTTATAAATTCCGCCCGGAATATATCATTGACCAGGGATATTATAACAATCAGTATCGTGTACCTGGTAAAGAATATAAGGATTTTCAGGCATTCCAGCGCAGGGAAGTTGCAAAGCTTGCAAAAGAGATGGTTGACATCACACATGAATGCGGCAAAGAGGCAATGATGTTTTTGGGGGATCACTGGATCGGAACAGAACCATTCATGGAAGAGTTTGCAACGATCGGTCTTGACGCAGTGGTAGGAAGCGTTGGAAACGGAAGTACACTTCGTCTGATCTCTGATATTGAAGGTGTAAAATATACAGAAGGAAGATTCCTTCCATACTTTTCCCGGATACCTTCCATGAGGGCGGAGATCCTGTCAAGGAAGCAAAGGAAAACTGGGTGACAGCACGCCGTGCCATTTTAAGAAAACCAATCGACCGTATCGGATATGGCGGATATTTAAAGCTTGCATTAGATTTCCCGGAGTTTTTGGACTATGTGGAGAGCGTGTGCAATGAATTCCGTGAACTATATGAGAATGCAAAAGGAACAACACCATACTGTGTGAAGAAGGTTGCTGTTTTAAACAGCTGGGGCAAAATCCGCAGCTGGGGCTGCCATATGGTACACCATGCCTTATATCAGAAACAGAATTACAGTTATGCGGGAATTATCGAGGCATTAAGCGGCGCACCGTTTGATGTGAAATTTATTTCATTTGATGATATTTTAAAGGATAAGGATATATTAAAGGATATTGATGTCATTATCAATGTCGGGGACGGGGATACGGCACACACCGGCGGGGCAGTCTGGGAGAATGCAGTTATTTCCGCAGCCATTCGTGAATTTGTCTACCGGGGCGGTGGATTTATCGGTGTCGGGGAACCGGCAGGACACCAGTATCAGGGACATTATCTGCAGCTTGCTGATTTAATTGGTGTGGAAAAAGAAACCGGATTTACCTTAAACTACGATAAGTATAACTGGGAAGAACACAAAAATCACTTTATTCTTGCAGATACAACAAAGCCTGTTGACTTCGGAGAGGGCAAGAAGAATATGTTTGCGTATGAGGGAACAGAAATTCTGGTACAGAGGGACAAAGAAGTTCAGATGGCTGTGCATGAATTTGGTGAGGGCCGTTCGGTCTATATCAGTGGACTGCCATATAGCTTTGAGAACAGCAGAATTCTTTATCGAAGCATTTTGTGGAGTACACATGGCGAAAACTTATTACATCAGTGGTTTAGTACAAATTTCAATGTGGAAGTACATGCATATGTAAAAAATGGCAAATTCTGTGTTGTAAATAATACCTACGAGTCACAGAATACGGTTATCTATCGCGGAGATGGAAGCAGTTTTGCGTTGAAAATAGAGGCAAATGAGATTAAATGGTACGCTGTTTAATCAGGAGGTATAAAGAATATGAAGAAACCTGTACTTGTAATTATGGCAGCCGGAATGGGAAGCCGTTACGGTGGAATGAAACAGATTGATCCAGTAGATGAATATGGACATATTATTGTTGATTTTTCTATTTATGATGCTTATCTTGCAGGATTTGAAGAGGTTATTTTTGTAATAAAAAGAGAGAATGCGGAAGATTTTCATAATGTCATAGGGAATCGTATAGAAAAGATTATGAAAGTAAGATATGCATTTCAGGAGCTGGAAAATCTGCCGGAGGGATTTGAAGTTCCGGCCGGAAGAGTAAAGCCATGGGGAACTGCGCATGCAATTTTAAGCTGTAAAGATATGATTGACGGACCATTTGCAGTGATTAATGCAGACGACTATTATGGAAGAGAAGCATTTAAGCAGATTTATGATTATCTGAGTGTGCATGAAGATAATGAAAAGTATCAGTATGCAATGGTAGGATATCAGTTGAAAAATACTTTGACGGAGAATGGAAGTGTGGCAAGAGGTGTCTGTGATATTGATGGTGATGGAAAACTTGTCAGTGTAACAGAACGTACAACGATTGTAAAACGTGGAGAGAATGCTGCATATACGGAAGATGATGGAAAAAGTTATACGGATTTGGCAGGAGATACGATTGTTTCCATGAATTTATGGGGATTTAGCAAGGGATTTTTGTCAGAGATTGCGTATGGATTTCGTGATTTTCTGCAGGAGGGTCTGCAACATAATCCACTGAAATGTGAATATTATCTTCCGTCGGTCGTCAGCAGACTGTTAGATAGCAATAAAGCAGAAGTAAAAGTTCTTCTTACAACAGAAAAGTGGTATGGAGTTACCTACAGGGAAGATAAACCAATGGTTATGGCAGCAGTGAAAAAGCTGGAAGAGAATGATTTTTATCCAAAACAGCTCTGCGGAAAATTAGAAGCGGCTGCAAACTTCTGTTTTGAAGGTGTATATAAAGAAGAAATTCCATGGGGAAATGGACATATTAATGATACTTACCGTGTTACATTTGAAAACGAGCAGGGAGTAAAAAAGTATTATATTTTACAGCAGATGAACAAGAGTATCTTTAAAAACCCGGTTGAATTAATGGAAAATATCGTTGGAGTCACTGAATTTTTAAAAAGAAAAATTTCAGCTAACGGTGGAAATCCAGAGAGGGAGACATTAAATGTCATTCCTGCAAAAGACGGGAAACCCTATTACGTGGACTCGGAAGGTGAGTATTGGAGAGCTTATGTATTCATTGAAAATACTGTAAGCTATGATTTGATAGATAATCCTGAAATACTTTATGAGGGCGGTCTGGCATTTGGCAGATTTCAAAGTATGTTAGCGGATTATCCGGCGAAAACACTTCATGAGACAATTCCGGGATTTCATGATACCAGAGAAAGATTTGAGACATTCAAAAAGGCAGTGGAAGAGGATGTGTGCAGCAGAGTGGATTTGGTCCGGGAGGAAATTCAGTTTGTATTGGACAGGGAAGAAATTGTGGACTGCTTTCAGGATTTGCTGAGAAGTGGGAAAATCAGTTTTCGTGTGACTCATAATGACACAAAAATTAATAATGTCCTCATGGATAAGGATACCAAAAAAGGAATATGTGTGATTGACCTGGACACTGTAATGCCTGGGGTAGCCATGAATGATTTTGGAGATGCGGTGCGGATTGGAGCAAGTACAGCATTAGAGGATGAACAAAATCTGGATAAAGTGTGGTGCGATTTAGAGCTTTTTGAAGCATGTGCGAAGGGCTTTATAGAGGGCTGTGGTGGAAAACTTTCACAGGAAGAGATAAAGCTGCTTCCGATGGGCGCTAGGCTTATGACCTATGAATGTGGAATGAGGTTTCTTATGGATTATATTCAGGGAGACATTTATTTTAAAATTCACAGACCGGGGCAGAATTTGGACCGGGCAAGGACACAGTTTAAACTTGTCTCTGATATGGAACATAAGTGGAAAGTAATGGAGAATATTGTGAAGAAGTATATGTAAGACAAAACAGTGGCATTGACAATTTCCAATGCTTAAAAGGCGTCAGTTCCGGAAATACCGGACTGACGCCTTGATTGCATTAGAAAACCTTTTTCTGCGAGTTCATTTTGAATATCATCTAAAATCTCTTCGGATTCAGCTTCAATCGTATGGTAATGATAACCAACGGTTACATTCTTAAGAAGGCTGGAACTTCCGGTAGAGAGTCCTTCTAAAAATTTCTTGACATCGCGTCTTGTACGGATATTCATATCTGCCAGGACAACACCATAAACCTTTCCCTATTTTACAGGCTCTCCAGCCTGTGCATTAGCGAAACGATATGTATTTTCCCTTATTTTTGCCCTTATGAGATAATTGTAAGGGAAATAAGGGAAAGTTTTATTTAGTCATTGCCTGCCACTTTATCAAGTAACCTTGCAGATTTCCGCTTGGCTTTTCTTGCAGAGTGTGCATAGACATTCATGGTGGTACTGACATCTGAGTGCCCTAACAGTTCCTGCACATCCTTTGGTGCTGCTCCATTTCTTTCCTTTTTTCTTACAGATCCTTTTGCCATAATCGTGTGTCTCCTTTCGATATCAGACAATCGGACTGGTGAAATGCTTCTTGCGTTTAAGTATATCATTCTTAATAAAGAATACCGCCCGTAAAATAGCTGACGCATAGAGCTACTATTTTATGGGCGGATCTTTTGCGCCTTCAATCTCGGCTTGCAGCTCCTCGCGGGTTTTCTCTCTTGGCTTTGTCATGGGTGGTCGCTCCTTTCTGATCATAGGCATAGAAAAAGGACAGTCGATTTTCTCGACTGTCCTCTCGGATTGGTTATGTAATTGTAAAATGTTATTTTTTATTAAACTTTTGAATATCTCCGTAATCTTTAAGCTCACTATTTTCAAAAGCTTGTTGTAAATTATCGCTATCCAAAAACAACACATTTCCACTTGAGGTCAAGGGCAACATACAAGAATCAGCTTTCAGTATTTCTCCCGGATTGTCTATTAGCATAACCAGAGGATTTTTTGCTTCTATCGGCTTCGCTGATCCAAGAGTTACATTTATAGGAAATGCAAGCAGACCGCCACCTTCGTATTCGTATAACCCTGTTCCTTCTGGCAATACACTTCCGTCGTTTGTCAATATCGGCATTTGACTGTCTAAAAACTCTTGCATACTTTTTGATAAGCTGCTATATTCTATGGGTTTTAATTTGCCAGAATCGCCAAAGTTTTCAATCCATTTGGGATTTGTAAACACCAAATGGTCATAATCTCCCAGCTCGGTAGAAAGTTCAATAGCGCTATCTACTACATAGGAGAGGAGCAAATTGTCCTCTTGGTCAGATAGCAAATTGCTTCCAGCAGTTATCAGTTCTTCATCTTCGCATACTGTATCTATGTCAGTATATTCTATAAAACTAATTCCGGTCATGTCATATTCGGAAAGCTTATTTGTATTTCCGCACCCGGTTAAACTAATCACAAGTGCTAATGCAGACATGATTATAAGGTTGTTATGTTTCATAGATGCCTCCATTTTCTGTTTGTTGCCCAATTATTAAAGAAGTATAACACAAACTTATGAACAAATCCACGTCATTTCAGCCTGTCGGCAGCATCGTGTTCTCTGGCATACTCCCACGCCGCCTCTCGGCGTTCTTCACTGTATGGGGCGGTCAGATGGAGAATCTCCTTATCATTCAATCAATCATTCGTTATAAACATCAGAAGCATTTCAATCAGTTCACCAAGTCACTTTTATTTTGTGTTATACTGTTTTATAGATTTTTCTTGGTCTCCGCTTCGCTACGGTCGGTGCAAAGCGGACATCCACTGGATGTCCTGCACCCTTGTATTTGCCCTTATGAGAGTTCGTAAACACTGACGGGACGATATAACACAAGGGAAATAATAAGGGAAAGCTAACCTGTGATAAACTTAGTGTTTTCAAGGGCTTGAGAGGTATTTGATAATAAAATATAACAATTATGAAATTACTTGGAATAGATGAAATCTCAATTCTAATTTGAAAAATTTAATGGTATCGGGCACCAAAAATTTCAGGGTTTGCGGATATCATGCGCATATTCTATGGAAAATTCCGCTGAAATATGCTTTAATAGAGATATATAGCAGTAAATAACAATTGCAAGAGGAAGAAAATGTCTAGAAGAAAGAGGCAGAAAAACGGAATGATAAATAATGAAAATGAAAATAAAATTGACTCTGCAGAGCCGGAAAATAACAGCATGACACAGCAGACAGTTGACGCGCAGCAGGTGGTTATCCCGCAGGAGAGCGAGCGCATCCAGCGAGCCGAGTGGATTCACGAGCAGGTGAAACTGCAGCGTGAAGCGGAGGACGAGGCCTGGGAGAAGATCATGGAGGAGCAGAAGCTGCTTACAGAGCGCAGACGCTCCATAGATGCCGATATAAACAGTAACAGGGAGCTGAAGCGATACCATGAGGACTGCATGGAGGACATCACAGACCAGGTATATTCACTGCATGGCATATCGGTAGACAAGCTGGAGGGCATAAAAGAGTACAGGAATGCCCTGTTCCGTGGAGAAGCATTCATAGTGTTTTGCATATCAGTGATAATGGCTGCGATTGTGGCATATGCCTATGGACCGACTTCGCAGCTGTGCCTGTATGTACTCATGTGTGTAGGTGCGGAGGGAGCGTTATTGTCCCAAAAGCGAAAGAATATACTGTTTTTCATTCCGCTTATCCTGATAGCGGTGGAGCTGGCAGGCTACAAGCTGTATCCGCAGTATCTGGAGTATGTCACGATGGTGGGAGAGGCACTGGCACTGCTTTTTATGATGATAGGCACTGTGGGATACTTTGTGCACAATCCATACCGCAAGGACAGAAAAAATATAAAGGCTGCAAAGTCAGACCTCAAGGAATTACATAAGGTTGCCAAAAAGAGCGTAAAGAAAAATAAAAAGAGCCGCATAAAGAACGAAGCAAAAGAAGCAAAGCTTGCGGCAAAGCAGGCCAAAAGAGAGACAAAGGCTGCCATAAAGGAGCAGAAGAGGCAGAATAAGCTAGCAAAGAAGCAGGCCAGGTACGAGCTTAAGGAGAAAAAACGACAGCAGAAGAGTGAGCGTGTTGAGCTTAAGCATGAGCTGAAGAAGACTCAGCTCATGGATAAGGTGAGAAGATTTACACCGAAAGAGCAGAATAGTGAAAGCACCTCTTCGGCAGAGAGCATAGATAACAACATTACAGAAAACAATATCATAGAGAATAACATCATTGATATAGAGCGCAAGGTCAATTAGTCATGGATGAGCATTAGGCAGACAGCTGATACTTCTCCATCCAGTAATTAATCTGGATGAAATATGCGATAAGCTGCGGACCTGCCATGAGCTGGCCAAACCACGGACTGCCGTATTCTGCCGGTGCCTTTAAAAATTCGCGCGTTTTGTCAGCTCAATGAGAGTGCGCACAGGGGCGTTAGGGGAGTCTAATATCTCCTCCATTCCCTTTATAAGGAGAGCTTCATATCCGGGATGATAAGTCTTTGGATATGGGCTCTTTTTTCTGTGCAAAAGCTCAGGCGGCAGGACATCTGAAAAAGCATCGCGAAGCAGAGTCTTTTCCACACCGTTTTGATATTTCATATGCCAAGGCACATTAAAGACATACTCAATGATACGATGGTCGGCAAAAGGTACACGGGCCTCAAGCTCGGAGTACATGCTGGTGCGATCCATGCGGTCAAGAAGCGTCTGCATGAACCATTTGATATTGAGATAACCTATTATGCGGCGGCTTTCGTCCTCACCGGCCTCGCCGTAAAGGAGAGGTGCTTTTGACCTCGACTCCTCATATCGAAAAGCCTGATAACCGGATAAATCAAGCTCCAAACCCACATCATCGCGCAAAAGAGCAAGGCGTGGAGCGACATCCGATGACCATGGGAAGCCATATCTTTCCAGCAGCTCTTTGCGGTAAAACCACGGATATCCGCCAAAGATTTCATCAGCACACTCACCGGTAAGAGCTACCTTGTTTTTTCGGCTGACGAGGCTGCAGAAATATAAAAGTGACGAGTCCACATCGGTCATGCCGGGCATATCCTTTGCATCGACTGCGGCAAAGAGCGCCTTGAAGAGAGAGTTCTCATCACACTCGAGATAGGAGTGGGCTGTCTCATACTCCTCAAGCATACGATTGACATAGGCAGATCCCTCTCCGGTTGAAAGGCGTTTGCCTTAAAATACCTGTCATTGTCCTTAAAGTCGAAGGAAAAAGTGTTGAGCGTTTTACCGCGTGTGTTCATATAGTTTGCGGCGATGGCGGTCACGATGCTTGAATCGATGCCGCCTGACAGAAAAGTACATACCGGCACATCGGAAACCATCTGCCTTTTTATAGCATCCTCCACCAGAAAACGCGTATGGGCAACGGTATCCCGATAGCTCTCGGTGTGTTCCCGGCTTGTAAGCTCCCAGTAGGTTTCATCATGCAGCCCATCCCTGGAGTAAATCATAAAGTGTCCCGGCAAAACCTCAAACAAATCCTTAAACAGGGAAAGCCCGCTCGTGTGTGCAGGCCCGATAGCAAGAAGCTCCTGCAAGCCCTGTTTGTCAAGCTCAGGCTTTACTGCAGGGTGCGCAAAGCAGGCCTTTGGCTCGGAGCCAAACACCAGAGAATCCCCTCGGATGGCATAAAAAAGCGGTTTGACACCTACGCGGTCGCGGTATAATAGCAGCCGGCTTTTAGCCGCATCCCATATGGCAAATGCAAAAATACCGTTTAAGCGATTGACAAAATCAGCGCCCCAATGGATGTAGGCGTACAGAATAACCTCTGTGTCTGAGGTTGTGGAGCATACAAAGCCGTTTTCGGACAGCTCTGGAATCAGCTCATCCGTGTTGTAAATCTCACCGTTATAGCAGATAGTGTACTCATAGCCGTTGTGGGTGCGCGTCATGGGCTGGTCGCCGCACAGGATGTCACGGATGGCCAGACGGCTGTGCGACAGACCAATATGCTTTTTAAGGTAGCGTCCTCTGGCATCGTTGCCGCGGTGGGCGAGCACAGCACGCATCTTCTCAAGACGAAAGTTCCAGTAATCGGTGTTCTCTTCAAAGTCTTCTTTAAAGTTACAGAATCCGGCAATACCACACATAAAAATTCATATCTCCGTAAAATCAGATTTAATTTATATTATGCATACGCCTCGAAGCTGTTAATCCGGTCAGAAAATAAAAAGATGTTTTACCAAGCTGATTATAAAATTTTTATTGACAAGAAAGGCAGAATAGCGTTACTCTTATTACATGAAGTTAGATAACACTAACATATATAAATGACAGGTAACTACAGTAAGCACAATCTTACCAATAATTGTTTTTAAACGTATAACATTATATAAGGTAAATGTAATTTGAAATGTTGAAAGAGAGGATATCATATGTCAGAAGAAGAGAGAAAGTTCTTAGAAATAGTGGATTTGAAAAAGGGCTTTGGAAGCGGCGAGACGCGCCAGGAGGTGCTGCGAGGTATGAATTTTTCTGTGGCAAAGGGTGAATTCTGTGTGCTGCTCGGACCGTCAGGCTCCGGAAAGTCTACACTGCTCAATATCATCGGAGGCATCGACAGCGCCGATTCCGGATATATCAGCATAAATGGTGACAAGCTGAAGGATATGAGCGAGAAAAAGCTCACGCAGTACCGCAGAAAGCATCTGGGATATGTATTTCAGATGTACAACCTGATTGCCAATCTGAATGTAAAGGAAAATATCGAGGTGGGCGCATACCTGTCTGACAACGCACTGGATATCGATGAGCTGCTTCACACGCTGGGGCTTTACGAGCACCGCTACAAGCTTCCAAATCAGCTATCCGGCGGACAGCAGCAGCGTGTGTCAATCGGTCGTGCAATCGTGAAAAACCCTGATATACTGCTCTGCGACGAGCCGACAGGAGCGCTTGATTACAACACCTCAAAGGAGATTTTGAAGCTCATAGAGGATGTCAACAAAAAGTACGGAAACACCATAATCATGGTCACACACAATGAGGCCATCAAAAACATGGCAGACCACGTGATAAAGCTACGAGACGGAGCCGTGCGCCACAACGATATCAATACTAATAAGGTTTCGGCCGAAGAGCTTGAGTGGTAAGGAGGATTTGACCTATGAGCAGGAAAAAGATAAAAAATCCTCTGATAAAGCGTATACCAAAGGAAATTATCGGTGACTGGAAGAAATATCTCGTTGTATTTATTTTCCTCGTGCTGACAATAGGCTTTGTATCCGGAATGTATGTGGCAAACGACAGTATGCTCACATCTGCGGATGAGGGAGTAAGTAAATACAAGCAGGAGGATGGACATTTTGAGCTTAAGGATAAGGCTGACAGCGAGCTTGTTACGGCTATCGAGTCAGGCGAGGTAAAAACAGCTCCGGACGAAAAAGACAGCGATAGCAGCAAAACTCCTGTCACGCTCTACGAGAATTTCTATCGCAATGAGACTGAGGACTACGACGCAGACGGCAAAAAGGACGGAACCATCCGTGTATATACAAAGACCGAGGATATCAACCTCGCATGTCTCGTAAAGGGTTCTTTTCCACAAAATGAGAACGAAATCGCTGTGGACAGAATGCATGCAGACAACGTGGGTATGAAGGTCGGTGACACAATAAAGGTCAGCGGAAAAGAATTCGAAGTATCGGGCCTTATCGCATATGTCAATTACTCTACACTGCATGAAAAGAAGACCGATATGATGTTTGATGCGATAAAGTTTGATGTGGCAATGGTGACAAAGGAGGCTTTGACCGCCTGGACAAGAGCATTCACTATACATATGCATGGAAATACGAGGATGAGCCGGCTGACGACATAGAGCAGAAGGAAAAATCAGATGACTTTCTGGAGGCGATGGTGTCACAGGTTATGGCAGCAGGCAATGAGGTGGAGGACTATACACCGCGCTACTCAAATCCGGCAATCAATTTTGCCACGGACGATATGGGCTCAGACAAGGCCATGAGGAGTGCTTTTAGACATTCTTATCGTGATAATCGCATTCATTTTTGCAGTGACCATAAGCAATACGATAGCAAATGAATCATCAGCGATAGGCACGCTTCGCGCGTCGGGCTACACAAAGGGAGAGCTTATTAGGCATTACCTTTCAATGCCTGTCATTGTGACATTTCTGGCAGCAGTAGTAGGAAATATACTGGGCTATACGGTATTCAAGGATGTGGTTGTGGGCATGTATTACAACAGCTACAGCCTGCCGACATACCACACAATCTGGAATCCGGGCGCATTCATAAAAACAACACTTGCTCCGGTGATTATCATGCTGGTTGTAAATCTTATCGTAATAATTCGCATGATGCAGCACACACCGCTTCAGTTTCTGCGTCATGACCTTAAGAAAACAAAGCGAAAAAAAGCAATGCGGCTTCCGCGCTGGAGCTTCATGAGCCGTTTCAGACTGAGAATCATGTTCCAGAATGTGGCAAACTATCTGATACTTTTTGTGGGAATATTTTTCATCATGGTAATGCTCGCGATGGCAGTCGGCATGCCGGATACACTTGATTATTACAAGAAAAATACAGACAGTATGATGTTTGCAAAATACCAGTACGTACTCAAATCCTATGTCGATGCAGACGGAAACGTGCTTGAAACCGACAACAGTGACGCAGAGAAATTTGACATGACATCGCTCTTAAGGAGGTCAGATGATTTTGACGAGGAGGTGTCTGTCTACGGAGTGGAAACAGACAGTGCATACTTAAAGCTTAAGGACATGGATTCGCTTAAGGATAATGAGGTGTACATATCAGACTCATTTGCAGACAAATATGGTATAAAACCGGGTGATACAATAAAGCTTGATGCACAGTACGAGAAAAAAACATACAAATTCAAGGTGAAGGGAACCTACGATAAATCCCAGAGCATCGCGGTGTTTATGCCGATAGAACATTTTGCGGATACCTTTGATTTTGAGGATGGCAGATTCAGCGGATTTTTGTCGGATACAAAAATAAAGGATATCGATGAGAGCAATATCGCGACAACAATCACGATACGCGACATCACCAAAATGGCAGACCAGCTCGACCACTCCATGGGCTCATACATGCAGTACTTCCAGGTGCTTTGCATATTGCTATCAGCCGTCATGATATATCTGCTCACGAAGCTCATCATCGAGAAAAATGAGACAGCCATATCTATGACCAAGATTTAGGCTACGACAACAGAGAGATTGCAAGCCTTTATCTGGTCTCAACATCAATTGTGGTGGTC
>ENA-OQCF01000018-OQCF01000018.1-human-gut-metagenome-genome-assembly--contig:-NODE-18-length-57130-cov-28.078119_pt1 | contig 57130 bp, 58 predicted proteins | sample MGYA00242756_ERZ504573 | MGnify/ENA primary metagenome ERZ504573 (study PRJEB26092, sample SAMD00036240) | human gut metagenome | host: Homo sapiens | study: EMG produced TPA metagenomics assembly of... | reverse complement strand
CCCCCGCGTACGGCCTGCGCGTGGACCACACGCCGCAGGTCGCGCCGCCACTCTCCTTCCTGCCCGGCCAGGATGGCGCCGACGGCACCTACGGCCATGTCGCGTGGTGGAGGCCGTATACGGCGACGGCACCTTCCAGATCTCCGAAATGAACTGGGGTGGTCCGTGGAACATGCACTACCGCACGCTGACCAATTTGGGTCAGTACTGGTTCGTCCACTGATCGGTTGGTTCGGCCGATATATACGGTTGAAGGTTCCTCTTGAAGAGGAACCCTTTTTCGTATTCGAGGCCGGTCCGTGATATCGTCGGATGTTGCGTTGCTACCCACGAGTTGCTACCCACGAGTTATTGCCCACGAAAGGAGGAGACATGCCCAAGGAAACCGGTGAGAAACTCATCGTCCAGAACAAGAAGGCCCGGCATGACTATGCCATCGAAGACAAGTACGAGGCAGGGCTGGCCCTGACCGGCACCGAGGTCAAGTCGTTGCGCGAAGGCCGCGCATCGCTGTCCGAGGCGTTCATCTCCATCGACCGCCGTGGCGAGATGTGGCTGGAGGGCGCGAACATCCCCGAATACCTGAACGGCACATGGAACAACCATGCGCCCAAGCGCAAGCGCAAGCTGCTGCTGCACCGACTGCAGATCACCAAGCTCGCCCGCGGCATCGAAGCCAAGGGATACACGATTGTGCCGCTGAGCCTGTACTTCAAGGACGGTCGCGTCAAGGCGGAGATCGCACTGGCCCGAGGCAAGAAGGAATTCGACAAACGCCAGGCCCTGCGCGAAGAGCAGGACAAGCGCGAAGCCCTACGCGCCATGCGCTACGCCAACATGCGCCACTAGTCCCGCCCCTTGCTCCCTCCGGAGGGGAGCCAAGAGTAGGATGTCCACGTTGTGGGCCATTTCGCCCACGATTAACGCTTCCGTAGCATTGCACTCCTACGCTCTGGAACCATCTGGGAAACATACCCGCCCAGCTGACTATCCGGAGAGAGGAAATCCAATGTCTCTAAGCAAGGGAATACAATCCGCTGCGGCCGCCGCCCTGAGCGCTGCCATGCTGATCGCCGTGGCGGCCTGTGGCACGACTGACGGCACCGACACCGCATCCAAGAGCGGCGATTCATCCAAGGACTCGTCCAGCACTTCGATTCAAGGCTTCGACACCAGCAGCATCCAGAAGGACGACGAGATCGCCGCACTGCTGCCCGATTCCGTGGCCGGCGACGGCACGCTGACCGTCGGCACCGATACTTCCTATGCCCCGGCCGAGTTCCTGGCCGAGGACGGCAAGACCCCGGTCGGCTTCGACGTCGACCTGTCCAAGGCGCTGGCCGCAGTGTTCGGACTGAAGGGAAACACCGTCTCCTCCACGTTCGATTCGATTATCCCGTCCGTCGGCTCCAAGTACGACATCGGCATCTCCTCCTTCACCGTGACCAAGGAACGCATGGAGGCTGTGGGCTTCGTCACCTACTTCAAGGCCGGTTCCACGTTCGTGGTGCAGAAGGGCAACCCGAACAAGGTCGACTCCTCGAACCTGTGCGGCGTGAAGGTGGCTGTGCAGACCGGTACCACCCAGGAAGAGGAAGTCAACAAGGCCAACGAGCAGTGCAAGGCGGACGGTAAGGATGCCATCGACATCCAGTCCTCCAAGCTGCAGACCGATGTGACTACCGCCGTGGCTTCCGGTAAGGCTGATATCTTCTACGCCGATACGCCGGTTGCCGGCTACGCCATCAAGCAGACCGGTGATACGCTCGAGGCCCTCGGCGAGGACGTTGGTGTGACCCCTGAGGCCGTGGCCGTCAAGAAGGGCGATTCCAAGACCGCCGAGGCCGTACAGAAGGCCATCCAGAAGCTGATGGATGATGGCACGTACAAGAAGATCCTCGACACGTGGGGCGTCTCTTCCGGCGCCGTCGACAAGGCCGAGATCAACCCGTCCGTCGAGTAGTTTCGGTTACTATGAAGACTCCCGTTGCCCTGCGGCGGGAGTCTTTTTGTATATGTATGCACTGTAGTGTATAAATATGCTTAACCGTTGATCGTTGCCGTTGAAGCGGCGTAAGAGAGAAGAAGAAACGATTATGCAGTCCACCAAACTGAAGTCCATTATGGCCATTGCACTGAGCTCGGCCATGCTGTTCGCCACCGCCGCTTGCGGCACCTCCGACAAGGCCGATGCCGGTACGGATTCCGCCAAGGGCTCCGATGCCGCCACCATCACCAGCTACGATGTCAGCTCCGTGGAGAAGGATGACACCATCGCCGCACTGCTGCCTGAATCCGTGACCAAGGACGGCAAGCTCACCATCGGCACCAACCCCTCCTACGCCCCGGCCGAATTCCTCGACGCCGACGGCAAGACCCAGATCGGCTACGACATGGATCTCGCCCGCGCCATGGGCAACATCTTCGGTCTCGAGACCGAAATCGTCTCCTCCAACTTCGATACGATCATTCCGGCCATCGGCTCCAAGTACGATCTGGGCATCGCCGCCTTCACCATCACCAAGGATCGCATGGAATCCGTCGACTTCGTCTCCTACTTCACCGCAGGCATGGGCTATGCAGTGGCCACAGGCAACCCCAAGAACGTCGATGAGAACGACCTGTGCGGTCTGAACGTTGCCGTCGAGACCGGCACCGTCGAGGAAGAGGCCATCAACAAGACCGCCAAGCAGTGCAAGGCGGACGGCAAGAAAGACATCACCATCCAGTCCTCCAAGCAGCAGACCGACGCCACCACCGCTGTGGTGACCGGCAAGGCCGACGTCTTCTTCGCCGATTCCCCGGTTGTCGGCTACGCCATCGCCCAGACCGATGGTCAGCTGGAACAGCTCGGCAAGGACTTCGATGAAGTGCCGAACGCCATCGCCATCAAGAAGGGCGATTCCCAGACCGCCGAAGCCGTGCAGAAGGCCATGCAAAAGCTCATGGACGACGGCACCTACACTAAGATCCTCCAGCACTGGGGCGTCGAATCCGGCGCACTGGACAAGGCCGAAATCAACCCGGCCGTCGAATAGTCGACAAGCTGTCGAGAAAATTCGAATGGGGCGCACTGTTTGTAACACAGTCGCCCCATTCGTGCACTAAGGTTCAACGCTAGTTGCAACTTGCAGTTCAGGCTGCCTAACACATCCAAGGAACCAGATTATGGCGAAGAAAGAAGTCGACGGTGAGGGGCTGAACATCCCCAACCGCATCAAGCGTTGCCGGTCAAGCGCCCCGGCCGATTGTGGCCGCAGTGATCGTGGTACTGCTCGCCGCGATGCTCATTCAAGGCTTGATTACCAATCCGCGACTGGATTGGCCCACCGTCTGGAAGTACCTGTTCAACGAGAACGTGCTTGAAGGCATTCGCTATACCTTGGAGCTCACCGTGATCTCCATGGTCGTGGCGATCATCCTGTCGGTGATTCTTGCCATCATGCGCAAATCCATCAATCCGGTGCTGCGCGGCGTCAGCTGGTTCTTCATCTGGTTCTTCCGCGGCACGCCTGTGTACACGCAGCTCATTTTCTGGGGTCTGTTCGCCGTGCTGATTCCCAAGATCAGCCTCGGCATTCCGTTCACCTCGGTGGAGTTCTGGAGCATCGACTCCAACGTGGTGGTCACCGCATTCAACGCCGCATGGATTGGTCTGGCTCTGAACGAGGCCGCCTACCTGTCCGAAATCGTGCGTGCCGGCCTTGAAGCCGTGGACCCCGGCCAGACCGAGGCGGCCAAGGCATTGGGCATGAACCGCACGCTCATCATGCGCCGCATCGTGCTGCCGCAGGCCATGCGCATCATCATCCCGCCCACCGGCAACGAGACCATCGGCATGCTGAAGACCACCTCGCTGGTCACCGCCGTGCCGTTCACCCTCGAACTGCAGTTCGCCACCAACGCCATCGCCAACCGTATCTACAAGCCGATTCCGCTGCTTCTCGTGGCCTGCTTCTGGTACCTGCTGATCACCTCCATTCTGATGTTTGTGCAGTCCCGCCTCGAGGCGCACTTCGGCAAGGGCTTCGATGCCCGACCGGTGGGCACCAAGGGCAAGCAGCCGCCATACGATCCGCCGTACCCCGGCAAGTCTGACGGCGAGCCGAAGGACGATGTGAACAAAATCAATCAGACCACCTTCGCTGGGCTGAATGCGTAAGGCGGGAGCGAGAATTATGACTACGAACGACATCACCAACTCCGCTCCGGTCGTGCGCAAGGCGGTTGACGGTTCCGTGATTCCTGCTGTCAAGGCCGTGCAGGTGCACAAGGCGTTTGGGCCGCTGCATGTGCTCAAGGGCATCGATCTAACCGTTATGCCCGGCACTGTGACCGTGATTCTGGGGCCCTCCGGTTCCGGCAAGTCCACGTTCCTGCGTCTGATCAACCAGCTGGAAACCCTGACCGGCGGTTCCATCGAGGTGGACGGCGAACTCATCGGCTACAAGCACGTGACCAAAAACGGCCAGGACATGCTGCAGACCCTGGACGATAAGGAGATCGCCGCACAGCGTTCTCGCCTCGGCATGGTGTTCCAGCGCTTCAACCTGTTCCCGCACATGACCGCGCTGGAAAACGTGATGGAAGCCCCGATTCACGTGCAGCACCAGTCCAAGAAAGCCGCCCGTGACCTGGCCGTGGCCGAGCTTCAGCGCGTCGGTCTGGGCGATCGCATGGACTATTACCCCTCCCAGCTGTCAGGTGGTCAGCAGCAGCGTGTGGCCATTGCCCGTGCTCTGGCCATGAAGCCGGAGATCATGCTTTTCGATGAGCCGACCTCCGCCCTTGACCCCGAACTGGTGGGTGAAGTGCTCAACGTCATGCGTTCCTTGGCCAAGGAAGGCATGACCATGGTGTGCGTGACCCACGAAATCGGCTTCGCCCGCGAAGTCGCCGACCAGATCGTGTTCATGGACGGCGGCGTAGTCGTAGAAAAGGGCGGCCCCGACATCATCGACCACCCCACCGAGCCTAGGTTTAAGGACTTCTTGCAGCACGTGCTGTAGGAAGGCTCGTTGTTGCAGCTCCAAAAACGTACGCTGATGAACTCAGCGTACGTTTTTTTGCGACGCCTAATCGCACCCCCATCTCTGAAGAACGTACGCTGAGTGGTAGTCAGTGTACGGTTTTCACGAAGGGGCATGTTCCAATCCTGCAAAGGCGGCGGGTTGGATTCGCTTTGCGCAATAATCGTCCGCTAGGCTGGTGAGCCATGTGTGGAATCGTTGGATACGCGGGAAATATTGAAACGGCATGCGGCAAGCCTTTGGAGGTCTGCCTGCAAGGCCTGGAACGTCTGGAATACCGAGGCTATGACTCGGCCGGTGTGGCGCTGACCGCGCCCGGCATGGATAAGGTGGTCGTGCGCAAGAAGGCCGGCCGTTTGAAGAACCTGGTCGAAGACATCGAGCGCAAGCCGATGCCGCTCGCCACGGTGGGCATCGGCCACACGCGCTGGGCCACCAATGGCGAGCCGAGCGACGTGAACGCCCACCCGCACACCAGCATGGACGGCAAGGTGGCCATCATCCATAACGGCATCATCGAAAACGCCTCTCAGCTGCGTCTCGACCTGCAAGCCGAAGGCTACCGATTCGCCTCTGCCACCGACACTGAGGTGGCCGCTAAGCTGCTCGGCAAGATCGTGGACAAGATTATCGCGGACGAAGGCAAGCCAGACCTGTTCAAGGCTGTGCGCCGCATGGCCCGCATGCTTGAAGGCGCGTTCACCATTCTGGCCACCGACTGCCGCCAGCCGGACATCGTGGTCGGAGCCCGCCATGATTCGCCGCTGGTCGTGGGCCTTGGCGAGGGGGAGAACTTCCTCGGTTCCGACGTCGCCGCATTCGTGGCCTACACCAAGCGCGCCATGGAAGTCGACCAGGATCAGGCCGTATGCGTGTCCGCCGACAAGGTCATCGTCACCGATTTCGACGGCAACGTGGTCGAAAACCCGAAGACCTACACCGTGGATTGGGATGCTTCGGCCGCCGAAAAGGGCGGCTGGGATTCCTTTATGGACAAGGAGATCCACGAAGACCCTGCCGCAGTGCAGCGCACCCTGCTTGGCCGCTTCGATGCGAATGGCGGCATCACCCTTGATGAAGTGCGTATCGACGAACACGACTTCAAGGCCATCGACAAAATCATCGTCGTGGCCTGCGGCACCGCCAGCTACGCCGGCCAGGTAGCCAAGTACGCCATCGAACACTGGGTGCGTATCCCCGTGGAAATCGAACTCGCGCACGAATTCCGTTACCGTGACCCGATTCTGACCCCGCGTACGCTCGTGGTGGCCATTTCTCAGTCCGGCGAAACCATGGATACTCTGATGGCCCTGCGCCACGCGCGCGAACAGGGGTCCAAGGTGCTGGCCATCTGCAACACGCAGGGTGCCTCCATTCCGCGCGAATCCGACGCCGTGCTCTACACACACGCCGGCCCGGAAGTTGCCGTGGCATCCACCAAGGCGTTTGTGGCGCAGATCACCGCCGCCTACCTGCTGGGCCTGTATCTGGCGCAGGTCAAGGGCGCGATGTTCCGCGATGAGATTCATCAGGTGCTTGACTCCCTGAAAGACATGCCGCGCAAGATTCAGTGGGTGCTCGACACCCAGCCCAAGACCATCCAGGCGGCCGCCGAGCGCATGGTGAACGCCAACTCCTTCTTGTTCCTCGGCCGTCACGTGGGCTACCCGGTGGCGCTTGAGGGTGCACTGAAGCTCAAGGAGATCGCCTACACGTTCACCGAGGGCTTCGCGGCCGGCGAGCTCAAGCATGGACCGATCGCGCTGGTGGACGAGGGTGAGCCCGTGGTGTTCATCGTGCCGCCGCAGCGCGGCCGCAATGTGTTGCACGCCAAGGTGATCTCTGGTATCGAGGAGGTCAAGGCTCGTGGCGCGTACATCATCGCCGTGGCCGAGCAGGGCGACCCGGATGTGGAACGGTACGCTGACGTGGTGTTCTGGCGCCCCGCCTGCCCAACGCTGATGAGCCGCTGGTTGACGTGGTGCCGCTGCAGCTGTTCGCCATGGACATGGCAAAGCTCAAGGGCTACGACGTGGACAAGCCCCGCAACCTCGCCAAGTCCGTGACCGTTGAGTAAGCCACATCGGTATGTGATTGACGAGCCTCATATTCCGTTTGAGATGGACGTGCTGTATGAGGACGAGCGGATCATCGTGGTGGACAAGCCGCATTTTCTGGCCACCATGCCACGCGGCATGTGGTATCGGCAGACCGCGCTGATCCGATTGCGTGAGCGGCTGGGGGAGCCGGACATCACGCCAGCGCACCGATTGGACCGCATGACCGCCGGCGTATTGGTGTTCGTGCGGGATTCGGCCTGCCGCGGCGCATATCAGATGCTGTTCCAGAACCGGCAGGCCGTCAAGATCTATGAATGCCTGGCACCCTGCCGGCCGATCAGCGGCCCGCGATTCGGCACGATCATGCAGGTCGAACCGCCACGCCCGTTCCCATTGCTGCGCCGATCGCACATCACCAAGGAACACGGCACGATGGCCGCATTCGAGGAACCGGGTTTGGCCAACGCCGAAACCCTCATCGAGCGCGGCGACCTCTGTTTCCCTCCCGCTGGCGGGAGGTGGCGCGAAGCGCCGGAGGGTGGTCCCCATCCGGGAAATCACCCCATCTGTCGCTACACACTCCACCCGCGCACCGGCAAAACCCACCAATTGCGCGTCCACATGAATTCGCTCGGCCTGCCCATCGTGGGCGACGACTTCTACCCGCGCATCCAGACACGCCCCTACGACGATTTCAGCCAGCCGCTGCAATTAGTGGCGCGTGTGCTACGATTCACCGATCCAATAACAGGCGAGAAGCGCGAATTCGTTTCCCGTGTGCCGCTTAAGATCTGATTTCTTATGCATTGAGAGTGTTTTCGCTCATGGTGTCACCATTCATAGAGTTCGGCGGGCTGCGGGGTTTTGCGGACATCCAGCGACAAGCCAAGCTCAGTCAGGGCGCTGAGAATGGTGGAGAATTCGGGATTGGGGACTCGGGCGTGTTCAAATTCGATCAGCCAGCGACGTGACACGCCCAGCCGTTGGGCCATGTCGGTCTGACTAATGCCCTGGCGTTGCCTATGAATCACTGGCAGGTGGATCACTGGCAGGTACCAGTGGATGCCAGCGCATGCCGCTCGTCAGCTGATGTCGAGCACGGAACCGCGTTCAATCAGTTCCGGCGGGATTACGGTTTTGACGCCGACCGGTATCTTCTCGCCTTCGCATTGACGGCGGACCATGGAGAAGGCGGTGGCGCCAATGTCGTCAAAGCGCAGCTTCATGGTCGTCAGGTTCAAGCGCGGGACCATATCGACCAGCGAATCATCGACGCCCACGATGCTGACATCCTCGGGCACGCGCTTGCCCGCTGACTGCAACCCGAGCATTGCGCCGTATGCCATTTGGTCGTTGGCGGCGTAGATGGCCGTGCAGTCGGGGTCGTGGGCCAACGCCACGCCGGCCTGGTAGCCTGAATCCGCGCACCAATCGCCGATGTACATGCTCGGTATGCGTGCTCCCATTTGTTCCAACGCTTCTCGCCAACCGCGGGCGCGGCTTTCGGCGGCGCGCGAGGTGGACGGTCCGGCAATGTGGTAGACGGTCTTGTGCCCCTTGCTCATCAGGTAATCGACGATAGCGGTCGAGCAGCCATACTGGTCGGCGTCAACGGTGGGGCAGTGGTCGGCGGCGGATTCGCAGATGAGCACGACTGGAAATTCTCGCGGAGGCTTGTATCCGACGAAATCGGAGATGCGTTCCTCCAGCACTACGATGACACCATCCACCGGCTGACGCTGCATGCGATCGATGGCGGCGGAAAGCGTGCGTTCCGCACCGTGGCGCATGGTCTGGATGGTGACTGAATAATCGTCATCGGCCGCGTTGGCCACAATAGAATCAAGGATGCGGGCGTTGCCGAACGTGGCGGTGTTGAACATCACCACGCCGATATCCTGGAAGCGGCCGTGCTTTAGGGCTCGGGCCGCATAATTCGGACGATACCCAAGGCGTTCCATTGCGGCTTCGACACGCTGGCGTGTTTCGGGTTTCACCGCATCGCTGCCATTCGCCACGCGGGACACTGTCTGTGGCGAAACGCCGGCGGCTTTCGCTATGTCTTGCATGGACACCTGTGTTGGCCTCGACATTTCACCCTCGCTTGACTCATTAATGTCGGTGTTTCGTTTGCAACGCTTATCTTAGGGTCGCTTACGGTAACGATAACATCGTTGTCTTCGTGACCATTGTAGCAGAGTGACTGAGAAACCCTTAATTCAACACGGTACTCAACACGATTGGACAATGTTACAAATGGTGTTATGATGATAACGCAAACATTTTGGTCAACCTTCGAAGGAGAGGGGTTGGGAATGGCTTCAGCCGATATCGCAGCTGCGCCCGTGCATTCGGGCAAGGCTCGTGTGAATAAGCACAAGGCCGATTGGCGTGGATGGAAATTCATGTGGCCTTTTGCGGTGGTGTTCGTGTTCGTGTTCATCGTGCCGATCGTGTACGCCGTTTATATTTCGTTCTTCAAGAAGCAGATGATCGGCGGCACCAAGTTCGTCGGCTTCGAGAACTACGCGCGCCTGTTGGGTGATGGCCAGTTCTGGAGCAGTGTTGGTCGTGTGGCCCTGTTCACGTGCGTGCAGGTGCCGATCATGCTGTGCCTGTCGGCTTTGATGGCCCTGGCGTTGGATTCGATGAAGCTGCATGGCACGAGGTTCTTCCGTATCTCGACGTTCCTGCCCTACGCGGTGCCGGCGGTGGTGTCGACGTTGATCTGGGGTTTCGTGTATGGCGCGAAGTACGGCCTGGTGGGTTCGTTGAACGATTTCCTGGGCACGGACATCGACGTGCTCGCCCCTTCCGTGTTGTTGGCCAGCATCGGGAACATCGTGACGTGGGAGTTCACGGGCTACAACATGCTCATCTTCTACAGCTCGCTGTCGACCATCCCGCATTCCCTGTATGAGGCGGCGAGCATCGACGGCGCGTCGGAGTGGCAGATCGTGAAGAGCATCAAGCTTCCCGAATTGCGCGGCAGCCTGGCTATCACGGTGATCTTCAGCATCATCGGCTCGTTCCAGTTGTTCAACGAGCCGAGCATTTTGCAGAACATGGTTCCTGGTAATGCGATCACGACGTATTACACGCCGAACATGTACGCGTACAACCTGAGCTTCAGCGGCAACCAGTCGAATTATGCGGCCGCGTTGGCGATCGTGATGGCCGTGATCACCATGCCATCGCCTACATCGTCCAGTTGAACAGCCTGAAGGAGCAGATGAAGTGACGATGACCGCTGTTCGTGTTGAGGAATCGATGATGATCGTGAAGGAGCGTATGTGATGAGTGCAGCAACGACTTCGGCCGCCGGTCGCCTGACCGACGCCGAGCTCAAGGCCCGGGAGAAGGCCGCCAGGAAGGCGGAGAAGGCCCGCCAGAAGAGGATCGCCGCCGACGAGGCCGCCGAACGCAGGCGCAGCGCGAAGGCGGGGTTCGCGAACGTGAACAACCCGAGGCGTTCCACGTTGTTGACCGTCCTGTGCGCGGTCTTCGCCGTGTACTGCCTGTTCCCGTTCGTCTACCTTTTGATCAACGCGACGAAGACACAGGCCGACTTCACGAGCACGTTCGGCCTGGGCTTCGGCAAGACGTTCGCCCTGTTCGACAACATCGCGACGGTGTTCTCCTATCAGGACGGTATCTTCGCGCGCTGGCTGTTCAACACGATCCTGTACGTGGTGGTCGGCGCCGGCGGCGCGACCCTGCTGGCGATCATGGGCGGCTACGCTCTGGCCAAGTTCCGCTTCCCGGGGCGCAAAGCGGTGTTCGTGGTCATCATCGGCGCGATCAGCGTGCCGGGCATCGCGTTGGCGGTCCCCCAGTTCCTCCTGTTCGCCAAATTGGGCCTGACGAACACCCCGTGGGCCATGATCATCCCGTCGCTGATCAGCCGTTCGGTTTGTACCTGATGTGGATCTTCAGCGAGCAGGCCGTGCCCCAGGAGCTGCTGGAGGCGGCGCGCGTGGACGGCGCCTCCGAGTTCCGCACGTTCTGGCAGATCAGCCTCCCGTTGTTGGCTCCGGGCATCGTGACGACGGCCCTGTTCACGATCGTGGCGACGTGGAACAACTACTTCCTGCCGTTGATCATGCTCAAGGACGCGGACTGGTACCCGCTGACCATCGGCCTGAACCAGTGGAAGGACCAGGCCTCGACCGCGGGCGGCCAGGCGATCCAGAACCTGGTGATCACGGGCTCCCTGATCACGATCATCCCCCTGGTCATCGCGTTCTTGTGCCTGCAGAAGTACTGGCAGTCCGGCCTGGCCGCAGCGCCGTCAAGGAGTGACCGTACTTTGGCTCCCTTCTGTTGGAGGGAGCGAGATAAAGGCATAACCACTAACAGAAGGAGGCACCTATGCAGATATTCGCATTGTTGAGAATTGTGCAGGTGCCTCCTTGTGTGTCTGTGCAACGTGAGGAATTTATTCCCGTAGACGCAGATTATCGATAAAATTCAATAAAGGAACTGAATCATCATGGAACGTAAAGAGTTCAAGTGGCCGCAGCCTCTTGCGGGCAACGAGCCCCGCATCTGGTACGGCGGCGACTACAACCCCGACCAGTGGCCGGAGGAAGTCTGGGACGAAGACATCGAGCTTATGCAGCAGGCCGGCGTCAACCTCGTCTCCGTAGCCATCTTCTCCTGGGCCAAGCTTGAGCCCGAAGAAGGCGTGTACGACTTCGATTGGCTCGATCGCGTCATCGACAAGCTCGGCAAGGCCGGCATCGCCGTCGATCTCGCCTCCGGCACCGCATCCCCGCCGATGTGGATGACCCAGGCCCACCCGGAGATCCTCTGGGTCGACTACCGCGGCGACGTCTGCCAGCCCGGTGCCCGCCAGCACTGGCGCGCCACCAGCCCGGTCTTCCTTGACTACGCGCTCAACCTGTGCCGCAAGATGGCCGAGCACTACAAGGACAACCCCTATGTGGTCTCTTGGCATGTGAGCAACGAGTACGGCTGCCACAACCGCTTCGACTATTCCGAAGACGCCGAGCGCGCCTTCCAGAAGTGGTGCGAGAAGAAGTACGGCACCATCGACGCTGTCAACGACGCCTGGGGCACCGCATTCTGGGCGCAGCGCATGAACAATTTCTCCGAGATCATCCCGCCGCGCTTCATCGGCGATGGCAACTTCATGAATCCGGGCAAACTGCTTGACTGGAAGCGCTTCAGCTCCGACGCCCTGCTCGACTTTTACAAGGCCGAGCGCGATGCCCTGCTCGAGATCGCCCCCAAGCCGCAGACCACCAACTTCATGGTCTCCGCCGGCGGTACCGGCATCGATTACGACAAGTGGGGTTACGACGTGGACTTCGTGTCCAACGATCACTACTTCACGCCTGGCGAAGCCCACTTCGACGAGCTGGCTTACTCGGCCTCCCTGTGCGACGGCATCGCCCGCAAGAATCCGTGGTTCCTCATGGAGCACTCCAGCTCCGCCGTCAATTGGCGCCCAATCAACTATCGCGTCGAACCCGGCGAATTGGTGCGCGACTCCCTGGCCCACTTGGCCATGGGCTCCGACGCCATCTGCTACTTCCAGTGGCGCCAGTCCAAGGCCGGTGCCGAGAAGTGGCACTCTTCGATGGTTCCTCACGCGGGCCCCGACTCCCAGATCTTCCGCGATGTGTGCGAGCTGGGTGCCGACCTCAACAAGCTTGCTGACGAGGGCCTGCTGAGCACCAAGCTGGTCAAGTCCAAGGTCGCCGTCGTCTTCGATTACGAGTCCCAGTGGGCTACGGAACACACCGCCACGCCTACTCAGGAGGTGCGCCATTGGACCGAGCCGCTCGCGTGGTTCCGCGCGCTGGCGGACAACGGTCTGACCGCAGACGTGGTGCCGGTTCGCGGCTCCTGGGACGAGTACGAAGCCGTCGTGCTGCCGAGCCTGACCATCCTGTCTGAAGAGACCACGCGCCGCGTGCGCGAGTATGTGGCGAACGGCGGCAAGCTGTTCGTGACCTACTACACCGGTCTGGTGGACGACAAGGATCACGTCTGGCTGGGTGGCTACCCCGGTTCCATCCGTGACGTGGTGGGCGTGCGCGTTGAGGAATTCGCCCCGATGGGAAACGACTTCCCCGGTGCCATGGACCACCTTGACTTGGACAACGGAACCGTGGCGCACGATTTCGCCGACGTGATCACTTCCGTGGCCGATACCGCTCACGTGGTCGCCTCCTTCAAGGCAGATAAGTGGACCGGTTTCGACGGCGCTCCCGCCATCACCGTCAACGACTTCGGCGACGGCAAGGCCGCATACGTTGGTGCCCGTCTCGGCCGTGAGGGCTTGGCCAAGAGCCTGCCCGCGCTGCTGGAGGAACTCGGCATCGAGACTTCGGCTGAGGACGATCGCGGTGAAGTGCTGCGCGTCGAGCGTGCGGACGAAACTGGCGAGAACCACTTCGTGTTCCTGTTCAACCGCACCCACGATGTTGCGGTCGTGGACGTGGAAGGTGAACCGTTGGTCGCCTCGCTGGCCCAGGTCAACGAGTCCGAGCGCACGGCCGCCATCCAGCCCAACGGCGTACTCGTCGTCAAGCTGTAAAACCGCGCATAGCGCCTAATTACTCAACGGCTCTCTTGCTGCTCATCGCAGCAGGGGAGTCGTTTTCGTATCTCCAGCAAAGTCGGGTAGGGTGGTCACCGTGCGAGGCAAAAACAGAGTGACGATGGCGGACGTGGCCCATGAGGCCGGTGTTTCGGTAGCCTCGGTGTCTAATTTTCTGAACAAACAGCCATATATGAGCGAGGCGATGGCCGCGCGTATTGCGGAAGCCATCGACAGGCTCGGATACAAAGTCAACTCGTCGGCCAGAAACCTGCGTTCCGGGCGTACCCGGTTGCTCAAGCTGGTCATTCCCGATCTGCGGCAGGTGTATTTCTCCGAACTCGCCGAGGATATTCTGGCCGAGGCCCGGCAACATGGCTACGGCGTCATCGTGGAATCCACCACCAACAATCGTGCCCGCGAGCTGGAAAGCATCGCATCGATGGGCACGCACAGCGCGGACGGCTCATCTTAAGCCCTCTGATGATGACGGTTGACGATATCGCGGCTTTGGATGGCGATTACCCGCTCGTGCTGTTGGGTGAACGTTTGTTCGGCGTCAACGCGCCGCACGTAGTGATTCGCAATCGCGAAGGGGCCGCCGCCGCGACTTATCACCTGCTTGATGCCGGTTGCCGCCGCATCGCCGTAGTCGGTGCCGTGCCCCACCCCGAGCACGATTTCTCGTCGGGCTCCATCCGCACCCACGGATATCGTGAGGCGCTGGCCGCGCGCGGCATCCCCTGTGATGACAGTCTGCTTATCGAAACCCAAGGCTGGGGGAGCGCCGACGGTTTGGTCGCGGTGGACACCATGCTGGAGAGTGGCCTGCAATTCGATGCCGTGTTCGCTTTGAATGACTTGCTGGCGTGGGGCGTGCTGCGTGAACTGCGCGAACGCGGCGTTGCCGTGCCGGATGATGTTCGCGTTATCGGCTTCGATGACGTGGAGGAATCGGCCTACATGGTGCCGTCTCTTTCCACCGTTAACCCCGGCAGGGAAGCCATCGCCCGACTGGCCGTCGAATCCATCATCCAACAGGTCGAATCCGGCAGTCGCGCTCCTGCCCAAACCATCGAGGCCCCCTATAGCCTCTCCCTGCGCGAGTCCTCACCGGCGTTGGCCTGCGCCTGATGAATCCATGGTTCGAAATATCCGAAGTGAATGACAAGGCCCGTCAATCGTATGGTGATTGACGGGCCCTGGTCGTATTGGACTTGACTGTACTTGGTACGGGCGTGACTCTCCGTCTTTTAGCCGTGGAATTCCACGCTGATCCAGGAGATGGCGGGAAGCGTTGCCGTGCAGGTGCCGGTGGCGTTCATCGCAATGCCGAGCGGTTGCGGCGTGACGGCTTCGGGCGCTTCGGCGGTGTTGGTGCGGTACGGATCGTCCTCATGCAACAGTTGCGCCTTGCCGAGCGCGAGCGTGCCGAGACCGGGCAGGCCGGGCAGCCCGGAAAGGTCGATGGTGAGCGTGTGTGGGGTGTTGGCGTCGCGGTTGACGGCAAGCAGCAGACCGGTGCGGGCCTGTTCATCCACGTGACTACCGCGTCGATGGCCGGCACGTCGCCGTATGCCTCGGTATGGATGGTGGGGGAGCTGATGGCCGGAGCGTAGGCCTGGCCGCGCGCGTGAAGGGCGGCTTCGGCGAACGGGTAGAACGTGGTCTGCCGCCATGCCGGGCCGTGTTCCTCGGCCATGATGGGGGCGATGACGTTGACCAGCTGGGCGCGCGAGGCGGAACGCACGCGATCGCAGTGCTTGAGCAGGGTGATCATCAGGGAACCTTCGACCACCGCGTCGGCCGCGGTGTAGATGTCTTCCAGCAAATGTGGAGACTTGGGCCATGGCTCGTGGTGCAAACCCTGCGCGGCCTCCGCCTTCCACTGGTCTTCCTGCTCGTTCCACTTGTCCGAATACCATACGCCCCATTCGTCGAAGGACAGGGCGATGTCTTTGGTGCCGTTGTTGGCTTCGCGCGCCTGATCGGCCGCGTCCGAGACGGTGGCGATGAACTTGGTCATGTCTTCGGAAGAGGCCAGGAAGTCCTGCATGGAGGCGGCGGCCCGGGTTTTATGGCCGCGGTCGAAGTAGTAGGCATGGCAGGAGACGAAGTGAGATTCTCGTAAGCTTGGTGAGCACGGTCTTCTCCCACGTGCCGAAGGTCGGCATATAGGCACCCGAGGAACCGCAGGCCACGAGTTCGAGACCGGACTCGGCGAGCTTCATGGCGTGGGCCACCTTATCCACCGCGCCGGCATATTCTTCCGGGCTCATGTGGCCCACCTGCCACGGGCCGTCCATTTCGTTGCCGATGCACCACATCTTGATATCCATCGGCTCCTCGATGCCGTTGGCCACGCGCTGATCCGCCCAAGCGGTGCCGGGCGCGCCGTTGACATACTCGAGCTCGTCGAGCGCGGCTTTCAGCCCCCGGGTGCCCATGTTGACGGCAAGCATGATTTCGGTGCCGGCTTTCTGGCTCCAGCGGTAGAAGTCGTCGATGCCCATCTCGTTGGTTTCGGTGCAATGCCAGGCCAGGTCGCGGCGCATGGGGCGATTCTCGCGTGGACCGATGCCGTCTTCCCAGTTGTAGTTGGATACGAAATTGCCGCCGGGGTAGCGCACGCAGGTGACGCCCAGCTCCTTGACCAGGTCAAGCACGTCTTGGCGGAAGCCGTTTTCGTCGGCGGTGGGATGGCTGGGCTCGTAGATGCCGCCGTAGACGCAGCGGCCCAGATGTTCTACGAATGAGCCGAACAGACGCGGGGGAACGTCGGCTACCGGAGTGGCGTCGGCGTTGAGGGCGATGCTGGCGTCCGGCGTGGTTGCGTTGCCAGTTGTGGAGACGTTACTGGCCGTGGTGCCGGCGGCGGTCGGCACCGGGCTGCTTTCCTGCTTGTCGGGATGGGTGGTTTCGGCGGAATACTGGCTGTTGTGAGTGGTCATGAGCGGGATGCATCTCCTTCGGTTTGCGGTTAGTCACCATGGTGCGACGTGTCGTGTTTGCGTAAACATAAAACATGTGGTACCGTTTCTTAAAACGATACAAGGCTTGGAACAAAACGCCAAGTCCCGTCGTTTCCCATAACAAGGAAGGAAAGAACGATGAAGTTCGGCAAGAAGACGATTGCCTGATTGGTGCTGTGGCCATGCTCTCCTCTGTAGCTGCCTGCGGTTCCACTTCTGCCGGGGATGGCGGAAGCACCGGCTCCTCTGATAAGAAGGTCGAGCTGACCGTGTGGTCCTGGGATTCCACACTGCCTCGTACGGTCAAGGGATTCGAGGCCAAGAACCCGAACATTAAGGTGAAGGTGACCAACGCCGGCACCAACAAGGACGAGTACAACGCACTGTCCAACGCCATCGAGCAGGCTCCGGTGCTCCGGACATCGCCCAGATCGAATACTACGCACTGCCCGAATACGTGATTCGCGGCCACCTCGAGAACCTTTCCGATCTCGGTGCCTCCGATTTCAAGGACTTCTACACCCCGGGCACGTGGTCCTCGGTGAACATCAATGACGGCGTCTACGCCCTGCCGATGGATTCCGGCCCGATGGCCTGGTTCTACAACAAGGGCGTCTTCGACAAGGCCGGCGTCGATCCGACCAGGTGCGCACGTGGGACGACTTCTACGAGGCTGCCAAGAAGATTCGCGCCGTGGACTCCTACATCACCTCCGATTCCGGTGACGCCGGCTTCTTCGACTCCATGACCTGGCTGGCCGGCGCGACCCCGTTCGAGACCTCCAAGGACGGCGAGACCGTGACCATCAACCTGACCGGTGACAAGAACGTCAAGACCTTCACCGACTTCTGGCAGAAGATGATCGACGAAGACCTCATCGACACCAAGACCGTCGGCTGGACCGACGATTGGAACAAGGGTCTGGATGACGGCTCCATCGCATCCCTGCTGACCGGCGCTTGGATGCCGTACAACCTGCTTTCCGGCGCTCCGAACGGTGACGGCAAGTGGCGCATCGCCCAGATGCCGACCGCAGATGGCTCCGAGACCAACTCCGAGAACGGTGGTTCCTCGCTGGCCATCGTGAAGTCCGACGACAAGGCCAAGGTCGCCGCCGCCTACAAGTTCATGGAATACGCCTGCCACGACGCCGAGGGCATTAAGACCCGTGTTGACGGCGGTGCCTTCCCGGCCGACAACGACACCCTCAAGTCCAACGACTTCCTCAATATGACCTCCCTGACCGACTCCGACGGCAAGGCCCACGAGTACTTCGGCGGTCAGAAGTTCAACGAGGAGCTGGCCAAGGCCGCAGCCAATGTGTCCACCGGCTACAAGTTCCTGCCCTTCGAGGTCTACGCTCGCGGCAAGTTCGGCGACTACGCCGGCGATGCCTACACCGGCAAGACCACGCTCTCCGATGCCGTGGCTTCCTGGCAGAAGGACCTGCAGGATTACGCCAAGCAGCAGGGCTACCAGGTGAAGTAACGGCAATCACAGCAGACTTCCTCCTGTGGTTTCTGTAGCGGGAGGTTGCGATAACAGGATCGGGCACTCTTCGGAGCGCCCGATTTTCTTATGCCATGGGAGCAGTGCGCGCGGATTGCGATACCAAGATGGCGTGTTGCCGAAGAATGTGTATAATAAAAGATGTTATCGCAACCATAGCTACAAAGTGGCGAAACAAAGCCGTTTTGTGACTACTGAACCATAGAGTGATGGTTCACGATAGCATGACGACGAGGAGAGTTGCCATGCTGTTGTGGTGACAATCACTGCAGACCGCCGAAAGGCGATCCAAGGAAGGAGAACAGAACGATGAAGTTCACCGTTGCTAAGAAGGCCATTGCACTTACCGGTGCGGTTGCCATGCTGGGTTCCGTTGCCGCCTGCGGTTCCGACACCGCCAGTGGCAAGCCGGCTCAAGATAAGGACGTTACCGAAATCACCGTGTGGGCTTGGGAGCCCACGCTGACCCAGGTTGCCAAGGACTTCACCAAGAAGACCGGCATCAAGGTCGATCTCAAGAACGTCGGCACCAACACCAAGGAATACACCCAGCTTGATAACGCCATCGAGCTGGCTCCGGTGCTCCGGACGTCGCTCAGGTTGAGTACTACGCCATCCCGCAGTACGCCATCAAGGGCAACCTGCTGGACATCACCGACAAGACCTCCGGCTACTCCGACTTCTACACCCCTGGCCCGTGGGCTTCCGTGCAGTTCGCCGGCAAGGTCTACGGCCTGCCGATGGATTCCGGCCCAATGGCCTTCTTCTACAACAAGGAGGTCTTCGACAAGGCCGGTGTTGACGCCGAGCAGATCAAGACCTGGGATCAGTACTACGACGCCGCCAAGAAGATTCACGCTCTGGGCGACAACTACTACATCACCTCCGACACCGGTGACGCCGGCTTCTTCGACTCCATGACCTGGCTGGCCGGTGCAAAGCCGTTCCAGACCTCTTCCGATGGTTCCGAAGTCACCGTCAACCTGACCGAGGACAAGGGCGTCAAGACCTTCACCGACTTCTGGCAGAAGCTGCTGGACGAGGGCCTGCTCGACACCAAGACCGCTGGCTGGTCTGAGGACTGGTTCAAGGGCATGGTCGACGGCACCATCGCCTCCCTGTTCACTGGCGCTTGGATGCCTGCCAACCTGGCCAACTCCGCTGCTGACGGCGCTGGCAAGTGGCGTGTGACCCAGATGCCGACCGCTGACGGCTCCACCACCAACTCCGAGAACGGTGGTTCTTCGCTGGCTGTGCTCGCCTCCACCAAGAAGGCTGACGCTGCTTACCAGTTCATCGAGTACGCCAACCACGGCGACGGCGTGGCCACCCGTGTGGCCGGCGGTGCATTCCCGGCTGACAAGGCCTCCATGGAGTCCGACTCCTTCAAGAACACCACCACTGTGAAGAACGCCGATGGCGAGGACGTTGACTACTTCGGTGGTCAGAAGTACAACGAGGTTCTGGCTCAGGCTGCTGAGAACGTGTCCTCCGACTACCAGTTCCTGCCCTACGAGGTCAAGGCCCGCACCATCTTCGGCGACTACCTTGGCAAGTCCTACACCGGCGACCAGAAGCTGACTGACGGTATCGCCGCTTGGCAGAAGGCACTGCAGGATTACGGCAAGGATCAGGGCTTCACCGTGAAGTAAGCTTGAACCCTCGCTGAGACTGCCTAGCTAATCTCACCTGATACACAAAGCCCCGTGACGAATCCCGTCACGGGGCTTTTACCGTTTTAAGCCCCGCCTAGTACACTCGTCACCATGCGAGTGATCGGACAGCGAATCAAAAGAATGGCAACCATAGCAGTGACTGCCATCCTTTCCGTATCCCTGGCCTCGTGCGGGCAGGCCACGGACGACAACCGTACGGAGATCAGCGTATGGAGCTGGGAACCGAGCATGGGGGAGGTCATCCGCCGTTTCGAAAAAGCCAATCCGGACATCCGCGTGAAATGGACCAATATCTCCGGCTACGGCAATCTTAATACCGCCATTCAAGACGGTTACGGCACGCCGGACGTGGCTCAAATCGAATACTATGCACTGTTGCAGTACGCGGTCTCCGGCCAATTGCTTGATCTGACCGACAAAATCGGCTCGGATTATTCCAACTTCTTTACCCTCGGCACATGGTCGTCCGTGCAGCTCGCCGGCCGTACCTATGGACTGCCCATGGATTCGGGCCCGATGGGCTTCTTCTACAACGAAGACGTGTTCCGCCAAGCCGGCGTGGACGCCACCAAGATCAAGACTTGGGATGACTATTACGAGGCCGCCGAAAAGCTCAAGGAGATCGGCGCGTATATCGTCGCCGACTCGGGCGACGGCAGTTTCTATGACGCGATGGTCTGGCTCGCCGGTGGTCAGCCGTTCCACACGTCGGCCGACGGCAAAACCGTGACCATCGATTTGGATGAGGATGCCGGCACCCAACGGTTCACCGAATTCTGGCAGAAAATGATCGATGAGGGGCTTGTTGACACCACCTCCGCCACATGGTCGGATCGGTGGAAAAGCAGAGTGGGCACCGGCACCATCGCCTCCGTGTTCTCCGGAGCCTGGATGCCGTCGCTGCTGCTGTCCAATGTGCCGGGCGCGGCCGGTCTGTGGCGCGTGGCTCCCATGCCCACCTATGATGCCAGCCCACCAACGCCGAAAGCGGCGGGTCGGCACTGACCGTACTGCAATTGACCCGTAAGCCGGATGCGGCTTATCGTTTCGTGGACTTTGTGGCGCATGACGCCCAAGGCATTAGCGCGCGTGTGGATGGCGGTGCCTTCCCGGCCGATTACGCCACCCTGAATTCCGCTGATTTTCTGGATAAAACCACGATTACCAATGACCGGGGCATTGAAATCCCGTATTTCGGCGGGCAGAAGTTCAACCGTGTACTGTCGGAGGCCGCCGAGGATGTGTCGGTCGGATACCAGTATCTGCCATTCGAAGTGTATGCGCGCAGTGACTTCAAATCGACGGTGGGCCAGGCATACGAGTGGTCCGGCAGTTTCCACGCCTATCAGCAGCGACAGGAAGCCATTGAGATGGGCATGAAGGACGAGGAAGGCAACCCGCTCGAACCGTTGGAGAAGCCCGGCAAGAAAGTCAGTCTCTCCGACGGCCTGGCCCAATGGCAGAAAGACCTCCGAGAATACGGCTTCAATCAGGGCTTTACGATTAAGTAGGGATTCGGGGTTGGGTCGGAATCGACCGCGCTATACGCGGCCGATTCCTGCATACTACGTCACTTCACATTGCGCGAGTAGATGTGCGCCATGCCCTTGAAAATCAAATCCGGGTCATACACGTCAATCAGCTCGGTGTCATTCTCAAACACTCGACCGAGGCCACCGGTGGTGATCACCTTGAAATCCTCGCCTCCGAGCTCTTTGCGGAACTGACGAATCGTGCGCTCCACACCGCCCAAGAACGTGTAATACAAACCGGCCTGCATGCAGGTCTTGGTGTTGGTGCCCAGAATCGTATCTGGTCGCGTAATTTCCACTTCCGGCAGCTGGGCCGTATCTCCCCACAGAGCGGCCGCACCGGCACGGATGCCGGTGGTGATGACGCCGGAATCGACCACGCCCTTGTCGCTCACGTGCGTGAACGTGGTGGCGGTGCCGAAATCAGCCACCAGCACTGGGCCGCCATACTCGTAATAGGCACCGGCGCAGTCGGCCAGAATATCCGCACCCAGCGATTTCGGATCGTCAACGCGCACGTTCATACCGGTCTTGATGCCCGGTCCCACCACCATCGGATCAATGTCGAGGAATTTGACGATGGACGAACGGAAGGAGTGCATCACTTTCGGCACCACCGAACAGATGATCACATCGTCCACATCGGATGGCTGAAAACCGCTCATTCTCAGGAATTCAGTCAGAAACAGCCCATACTCATCAGACGTATGGTTGGCTTTGGTGGTGATGCGGTAGGTGCCGGCGATGGTATCGCCATCCAAAAAGCCCAGCACGATGTTCGTATTGCCGATATCAACGGCGACCAGCATGATAACCCTCCAGATTCAAGATGGATTTCATGCGCAATTCTACAGTCCCATGGCTATGATGGCCTGCGGTGGTCGACCCAGCGTGGCGGCCAACCGTAGAACACAACATATACAGAGGAAGAACCATGTCTCAAGACAATGGTGCGCACATCGAAGACGGCGCAACCACAGATGCGAGCCTTGCCTCGCGTGCAAAGAATCCGAAAAAAAACGGCCCGAAGTGGTGGCTGATCTCACTGATTGCCGTCATCGTGGCAGTGGCGGTCGTCATCGGCGTCACGCTCGCTTTCGGCGGTAAGAAAGATGACAAGTCGGCCTCGTCCAGCAACCAATATGCCGACACCGTGACCATCGGCCTCAAACTGGCCCCCACCAATCTGGACATCCGCAACACCGCCGGCTCCGCGCTTGACCAGATCCTGATCGGCAACGTATACGAAGGCATCGTGCACGTGACTCCAAGAACCAGGTCGCTCCCGCCATCGCCTCCAGCTGGGAGACGTCCAAGGACGGCCTGACCTACACCTTCCACCTCAATAAGAACATGACCTTCTCCAATGGCGACAAACTTGACGCCGAGGACGTGGCCTGGTCCATCAACGAGCTGATCGCTAAGGGCTACCACGACGCCGACGCGCTCGCCGCCGTCAGCAAGGTGGAGGCCAAGGACGCCGACACCGCGGTGATCACGCTCAAGACGCCGAACTCCAACCTGTTGTGGACCCTGACCGGTCGCGCAGGCTCGTGTTCGACAAGGACGCCAAGTATGACCTGAAGACGCAGGCCGTCGGCTCCGGCCCCTACACCGTTGCCAAGTTCGTGGAAAACAGCTCGATCACGCTGAAAGCCAATGAGAAGTACTGGGGCAAGAACAAGGCCAAGACGCCCACCGTGGTCGTCAAGTATCTGGCCGACGACAACGCCGCGGTCAATGCGCTGAAGTCCGGTGACGTGCAGGTGCTCGCCCCGATTACCGAGAACCTCGCCGAACCGTTCAAGTCCGATTCCGCCAAGTACACGGTCAAAGCCGGCAACGGCACCGACAAGTTCGTGCTCGGCTTCAACAACGCTTCCGGTTCCAAACTGGCTGACAAGCGCATTCGTCAGGCCATCCGTTACGCCATCAACCACAAGGAGCTCATCGCCTCTCGCGGCGGTGCGGACAAGGCGCTCGGCGGCCCGATCCCGTCTCTCGACCCCGGCTACGAGGATCTGACGAATCTGTACCCGTATGATCAGAACAAGGCCAAGTCGCTCATGGCTGAAGCCGGCTATTCCACCGACAAGCCGCTTCAACTTACGCTGACCTACGCCAACATCTACGGCACCGAGCTCGGAGACCAGCTGCGCTCCCAGCTCAAGCCCCTCGGCATCGACCTGAAGGTGAATGTGGTGGAGTTCTCCACGTGGCTGCAGGATGTGTACACCAACCACACCTTCGATATTTCGCTGGTGGACCACAACGAAAGCCACGACTTCGCATCGTGGACCGATCCGACATACTATTTCGGTTACGACAACAAGAATGTGACCAAGCTGTACAACGAGGGTGTTGCCGCCACCTCCGACAAGGAGCGCGATGCCAAGTTCGCCGCGGCCGCCAAGCTTGTCTCCGAGGATGCGCCGGCCGACTGGCTGTTCAACTACCGCATCACCACCGCCACGGCCAAGGGCGTTGAAGGATTCCCCTTCGACCTCAACCAGACCGTTCTGCCCCTCTACAACGTGACCTACACGAAGTAGTTCGTTACAGCAATGAGCTCCCTCAGTGAGGGGGCTCATTGTTAATCCAAGTAAAGTAGGCATTATGCGATTCGTGTTGAAACGGCTGGCGTTATTCGTGGTGGCGTTGTTCGGCCTGTCCGTGGTGGTTTTCGCAGCATTGCGCATTCTGCCTGGCGATGTGGCCTCCGTGATGGCCGGCGTCAACTCGCCGCCTGAGCGTGTGACCCAGCTACGCGAACAACTCGGTCTGAATCGGCCATTGATTGCACAATACTTCGATTGGATGAGTGCGCTGGCCCGTGGTGACTTCGGCACTTCAATCCTGACTGGTCGCTCCGTAACCTCCTTGGTAGGCGCACGTGCGTCCATCACCTTTCCCCTGATTATTCTTGCCCTGCTCATCGCCTTGGCCATCGGCTTGCCGCTGGGCTGTGCGGCGGTACTGGCCCGCAGCGCAACGGTGCGTGCGGTGTTTCATGTACTGGCTATTGTCGGCGGTGCCGTACCTGCGTTGTGGGGCGGTCTGCTGCTGATTCTGTTGTTCGGGCGCGGCGTAGGATTGCTTGATGTGTTTCCCTCGCAAGGGTTCCCGCTGGATGGTTGGGGCGCACCCGGTTCGGCGATATCAGCGTTGGTATTGCCGGCTGTATCGGTCGGCATCATCGTGGGAGCATCGCTTATGCGATACACGCGCGCGGCCTTAGGGGATTTGGCCAGTTCCGGCTACATCGATATGGCACGCTCGTGTGGCATGACGCGCACTCAGGCGGTGTTGCGTGTGGGATTGCGGTTGGCAACCCCGCAGCTGGTGTCTGTTATCGGGCTGACCTTCGCTTCGATGGTCACTGGCGTGATGGTCATCGAAAACCTGTTTGCGTTACCGGGCATCGGCAACGGTCTTGTGACCGACGTGGGCAACCGCGACCTGATTGCCGTGCAAAGCGAGCTGTTCCTGCTGGCCGCGTTCTTTTTGACTGTCGGCCTCGTGGTCGATTTGTTCCACCGCGTGCTCGACCCGCGTCTGAAAACCGCTACCGCCATTACGGAGGTGACCGCATGAGCAATGTTCGTCGTGCGACGACTGGTGGTCGACGGGCTGCCTTCGTCATCGTCCTGCACTCTATGTGGCGTCGTGCCGAGGGCAAATTCGCACTTATCGTGCTCGCTCTGTGGTTGCTCATTGCCATCGTTTCCCTGTTCTGGACCCCGCAATCGCTGTGGGCCACTGATGGCTACCATGTATGGGCCAAGCCGTCCGCCGAGCACTGGCTCGGCACTGACGGCACCGGCGCGGACGTGTTCAGCTGGCTGCTGGCCGGCTCACATACCAATCTTGTGATCGTGCTGCTGACCGTAGTGGCATCTATGGCTTGGGGGCTGCTGCTCATCGCGGCCATGGTGGCGCGCAATGCGGCGCTCGCCAGTTCTTCGGTAGTGGTAGTTGATGCGTTGATTTCCGTTCCCACCGTGTTGATTGCGTTGATTCTGGCTGTGCCGTTGGGAGCGTCAATCGCGGTGATTGTGATCGCCTGCGGCTTCGGATATGGGTTGAATCTGGCTCGTGTGGCTCGCCCCGCAGCGTTGCTGGCGGCCCGCTCGTCGTATGTGGAATCGGCCTTGGCCAATGGTGCCAGCGGGTGGCGTGTGCTCATAAGCATGTTATGCCGAATATTCTGCCGGTATTGGCTGTGCAACTGTCATTGTCGGCGGGCACGGCGGTGTTGGCTGAGTCGGGGCTCACTTATCTCGGTATCGGTGTGCCGTCCGGTGTGCCGAGCTGGGGGCATTCTCTGGCCACTTCGGTCAAACTCATCAACGTGTTCCCATTAACCGTGGTGTGGCCCGGCCTGATCGTCACGGTTGTGGTTGTGGCGCTGAATATTTTTGGTGATGTGCTGCGCGATGCCATCGATCCGGTCACCAACCCCGCATTACGTGAAATAGGAGGCGAACGATGAGCGTCGATGTTCGCGGGTTGAAAATCACGATTGGCGGCAAACCAATCGTCTCTGATGCGGATATGACCATTGCCGACGGTGAACGAGTCGGCTTGATCGGTTCTTCAGGCTCCGGAAAATCTATGATTGCCAAGGCGATGCTGGGGTTGCTGCCCCTGACCGCTGTGACTAATGGGTCGATTGATATGGGCGGCACGGAAATTATCGGAGCTTCCGAACGTGCGCTTGCCGACCTGCGCGGCCGGTATGTGGGTGCGGTGTTCCAGAATCCGGCTGCCTCGCTGAACCCGGTGATGACCGTGGCGCAGCAGATCGCCTTGCCATTGCGGTTGCACTATGATCTGACCAAGGTCGAACGAGCCGACCGAGTGAATGCCTTGTTGAGCAAGGTCGGGCTGGATCTCGATATGGCCGGCAAATACCCGCACGAACTGTCCGGCGGCCAACAGCAGCGCGTGGGCATCGCCACGGCGCTGATCACCTCACCGCGATTCATCATCGCGGACGAACCCACCACCGCACTCGACTCCATCACGCAACGCCAGATCGTGGACCTGCTGACCTCGCTGGTGGACGACGCCGGTGCCTCCATGCTGTTCATCACCCACGATTTCTCCGTACTCGCGCGTGCCACCACCCGCTGCTACGTGCTGGACGCCGGCCGCATCGTCGAATCCGGACCCACCGCCGACCTGCTCGCCGCGCCGACCACACCACAAGCCCAGCGCCTGGTCGCCGCCGCCCAAACCCTCACCCTCCACACCCCCAAGGAGGATTCGCATGAGTAACAGCAGTGTGCCGCTTCTCTCCGCCCACTCCATCACCAAATCCTTCGGCCCGCGCACCGCACGCCACCAAGTCCTCTTCGACGTCTCCGCCGACGTCCACGCCGGCGAATGTCTGGCCGTGATCGGCGGCTCCGGATCCGGCAAATCCACGCTGACCCGCATTATGCTGGGCTTGGAATCCGCGGACTCCGGCAGCGTGGAATACGAGAGCCAATCCATTGTCGGCGGCCGAAAATCGCCGGGATTCGCGGCCCTGCGCCGCGAATCGGGACTGGTGTTCCAGGACCCGTTCTCCTCGCTCGACCCACGTTGGCGAGTCGCCAAATCAGTGGCTGAACCGCTGAGTCTGCAACGGCGTGACCTGAACAACACCGATATCGACGAGCGAGTGGCCGCGGCTCTGACCATGGCAGGCCTTGAACCGGCAGACTTCCTGAACCGGTACCCAATCGACCTGTCCGGCGGCCAGGCGCAGCGCGTGGTCATCGCCCGCGCTATCATCAACGAGCCCAAAGTGATCCTCGCCGATGAGCCGATGAGCGCCATCGACGTGGCCGCGCGCATTCAGATCCTCGACACCTTCGCCGCCATCCGCGCGGCCCGGCCGAGCACCGCCATCATCATGGTCTCCCACGATCTCGGCGTGGTACAGCACATCGCCGACCGCATCCTCGTGCTCCATGACGGGCGTCTCGAAGAGACGGGTTCCACGCTGAAGTGCTCGGCAACCCCCAATCCGATTACACCCGTCAGCTCATCGAGGCAGCCTCGTTATAGACCTTTTTTTGGCTCCCTCTCTGAGGGGAGCTGTCGAACGCAGTGAGGCTGAGGGGAGTTACGGGTGCCGTCGTATTCCCCTCAGTCCGCTTCGCGGCCAGCTCCCCTCAGGGAGGGGAGCCGAGGCCGCCGGCGACACGCGCTTGTCGCGGGTTGTGCTATGGTGTGAGACATGCAGATTATCTCATGTTGTTGTCGCTAACCGACGCCCCTGGGCGAGCGGTCAGTGACGCATAACTTGAGATAGAGCATTCGAATCGCGGCAAATCTGTCGCATGAATTTTCATGAAATCGATGGCACGAGCGTAACCGTGTAACGCGCGAGTCGTGGTTAACATGAAAAACCGATTCACTTTCCGGCTTCACCGTACAGTGAGCGGGGATACTCGATTTCAAACTAAAGCCACAGTCCATTCGTCTGGGAACGTCGGTTCACGAACGCAACGCAGCAAAACCCCACAACCCCAGCAACGAAGGACTTCACATGACCATCCACAACAGCCTCGCAGAACTCATCGGCAACACCCCGCTCGTCAAGCTCAACCACATTCCGCAGGCGGCCGGCGTCAAAGCCACCATCGCCGTCAAAGTCGAATACTTCAACCCCGGCGGATCCTCCAAGGACCGCATCGCCGAACGCATCATCGACGCCGCCGAACAGTCCGGCCAACTGAAGCCCGGCGGCGTGATCGTCGAACCCACCTCCGGCAACACCGGCGTCGGCCTGGCCCTGGTCGCCCAGCAGCGCGGCTACCGCACGATTTTCACCCTGCCGGACAAGGTCTCCGAATCCAAGCGCGCGGTGCTGCGCGCCTACGGTGCCGAAGTCATCGTCACGCCAACCGACGCCGGCCCGGACGACCCGCGCTCCTACTATCAGGTCGCCGAACGACTGGCCAATACGATTCCCGGCGGCTTCCGCCCGAACCAGTACGACAATCCGAACGGCCCGCTGAGCCACTACTACACCACCGGACCTGAGATCTGGGAGGCCACGGACCACAAGGTCACGCACTTCGTGGCCGGCATCGGCACCGGCGGCACCATCTCCGGCACCGGCAAGTACCTCAAGGAAGCCTCCAACGGCGCGGTCAAGGTCATCGGCTCCGACCCGGAAGGCTCCATCTACTCCGCTTCCTCACGCGACGAAGTCCACCAGTACGATATCGAGGGCGTAGGGGAGGACTTCTATCCCAAGGCCTTCGACCGGAACATCACCGACGACATCGTGCGCGTGTCCGACGCCGAAGCCTTTGAAATGACCCGCCGTCTGGCCGGCGAGGAGGCGCTGCTGGTCGGCGGCTCGTCCGGCATGGCCGTGGCCAGCGCCATCAAGTACGCGCTTGCCAATGATTTGGACGAGAACCAGATCGTGGTGGTGCTCGCCCCTGATTCCGGCCGCAGCTACTTGGAGAAGATCTTCAACGACGACTGGATGCGTGCCAACGGCTACGGCGACATCGTGGAGCGCACCAGCAAGCCCTCCCTCGCCGAGCAGTACCTTAACGGAGCTCCCTCTGATGAGGGAGCTGGGGATGGACTCCATAACTAGCTATCAAAAGAATCAATACCAACATCCGCACTAACTAACCGCACCTGTTTTACCTTCGAATACGGAACAATCCCGAAAGGAACCCAATATCATGTCCGCTGAATACAACGCCAAGTTCGCCAACACCGACATCGCCACTCGCGCCATCCACGCCGGCCAGGAGCCCGACCCGACCACCGGTGCGGTCGTCACGCCGATCTTCGCCACCTCCACTTTCAAGCAGGATGGCGTGTTGGGCCTCAGGGGAGGCCACGACTACTCCCGCTCCATCAACCCCACTCGCACCAGCTTCGACGAGCAGCTCGCCGCCGTGGAAGGCGGCAAGTACGCGCTGAGCTTCTCCTCGGGCTTGGCCGCCATCGACGTGCTGCTGCGCTCCACCATCAAGCCCGGCGACAACATCCTGCTCGGCAACGATGTGTACGGCGGCACCTACCGCCTGCTCTCCAAGGTGTTCGTGCCGTGGGGTGTGGGCCTCGACGTGGTGAACATCACCGATCTGAAAGCCGTGGAAACCGCATTGGCCTCCAAGCACTACCAGTATGTGTGGGTCGAGACCCCGTCCAACCCGCTGCTCAACATCACCGACATCGCGGCCACCACCGAAGTCGCCCACAAGTACGGCACCAAGGTCGCTGTCGACAACACCTTCGCCTCGCCCGCCCTTCAGCACCCGCTGGCCGATGGCGCCGATGTGGTGGTCTACTCCACCACCAAGTACATCGGCGGCCACTCCGACGTGGTCGGCGGTGCCGTGGTGGTCAACGATGAGGAGACCCGCGAGAAGGTCGCCTTCCTGCAGAACGCCGCCGGCGCAGTGCCCTCCCCGTTCGACTCCTGGCTGGACATCCGCGGCCTGAAGACCCTGGATCTGCGCGTCAAGCGCCACAGTGCCAACGCCCTGAAGGTGGCCGAATGGCTCGAATCCCAGCCCTCTGATGTGATTGAGCGCGTCTGGTACCCGGGCCTCGAGTCCCACCCGGGTCATGAAATCGCCGCCCGCCAGATGCACGGCGGCTTCGGCGGCATCGTCTCCGTGCAGCTCGCGGCCGGTGCCGAGGCGGCCAAGCACTTCGTGGACCACACGCAGATCTTCACACTGGCCGAATCGCTCGGCGGTGTGGAAAGCCTCATCGAGGTGCCCGCCGCCATGACCCACGCCTCCGTGGCCGGCACCACCCTGCAGGTGCCCGCCAATCTGGTGCGTATTTCGGTCGGTATCGAGAACGCCGACGACCTTATCGCCGATCTCAAGCAGGCGTTGGATCGTATCTGACCGTACTGACGGTACTGGTGGCACCGTATTGACGGTGCCACCACGCTTATCGGCGGACTCGCTATCGATTGGTACCTACAAAAAAATCCCCGGCCCACAAGTCGGGGATTTTCCGTTATCGATTAAACATGGATCGAATCAGCTGGCGTTGCCGCCCTGCCATCCGGTGGCATCCGCACCAGCCGGGCGCAACGCCTGACCGGAAGTCGGTGTGGTGCCATCAACGACCACACGAGTGCCGATGGTGGCAAAGTCGTACATCCACTTGGCGTCGGCCACCTGCATGTTGATGCAGCCGTGCGAGCCTGGGATACCCTGCTGCACATAGATGGGGTGCTCGCCCCACATGTATGCAGGAACACCGTGCAGGGCCTCGCCGCCGTTATAGTAGGAAACCCACGGCGTGCCTGACTGGTTGTAGCCTTCGCCAACCATGGTCTGCGATTCGTACTTGAGATACACGTAGAACGTGCCGGTATCGGACAGCATGGAACCATCGGCGGTGGGCTTGCCAGAAGCGATGTTGAACTTCTTGACCACCGTGGTGCCCTGATATGCAGTGGCAGTCTGGTTCGTCAGATCAACATGAACCCACTTATCGCCATTTGCCGTATCGAAGTTATGAGGCACCTCGACCTGCTTGACATCATATGGGCTGTCTTTCACAGCCACAGTGGAATCAGTGGACTGGTTCTGCTCGATGGCGGTAGCCAGACGTTCGGGGGCGTCCCCGGCACCAGTCACTTCAATACCATCCACACCGAGTGTCTTATCGGCACCAATTTCCACGCCGCCTTCGTCTTTCGGCGTGATGTAGACCTCGCGTGTCACCTTGGGAACAGTCAGTTCTTTGGTTACGCTGTCACTGGTGACGTACTTGGTGATGGCATCGCGGTCGACTACCAGACTCATGGTGCCACCCGCCTTATTCACCGTGGGCTTGAGGAATGAGGCAATGGTATCGGCCGGGATGGTGACGCTCTTGTTCACGCCGTTGTCTACGGTCAGTTTGAGGCCAAGCCTGGCATTGGCGTCAAACTGTGTTTGCTGTGCGCTCGCGTCATCAATCGGATTCTTTGCGGTCTGTAGCTTGACCGGCACCGTCGCATTTTCGCCCGGGGTCGCGACGGCCTCCTTGACTGCAGCATTGACAACATTGGTATCCGGGCCCTTGCGTCCTGACCCGCGGTGTAGTCGAACTGTTTGGTGCTCTTGTTGTAGACAACGGTGGCAATCTGCGCTCGGTCGGCCTCATCGACCAGGCCGGCGGTAACGAATTGTTCGGCAGTCTCTTTGTCCGTGGTGGCGGTCAGAGCGATATGCGGCTGATCGAAAATATTGAGCTTGGCCACGTCGCCGGTCTTCGCGTTCAACAGCGCATCCACGGTTTTATCCGTGTCGACGGTGACGCCAAGGTCCTTCAGCGAGGCTTTGACGCTGTTGCCTTCGGCGGTGAACGTCACCGTGGTGTTATTCAGCCGCTGCTTCACAGTATTCGCAAGTTCTTCGCGGGTCTGGCCCATGACAGAGACATTGCCCAAATGAACACCGGGCGCAGCCTTGTCTTGGAAGTACCAACGTCCGACGAAGAAATAGGCTATTAATGCGGCAAGCAACACTGCAAATATGGTTATGATGGCAATCCGTGCGGCCTTGCCATGTGATTTAGCGGTGGTAGATGCCATAACATGTTCACCCACATAGGCTGTATTATCGGCATGGTTATTGGTGCCATTGTCACTTTGCTGTGGTGTGGCGGTACCTGAATCCGTGGCTGCGAACAGCCCATCGGTGGCCACAGGCTGCAGCACCGCCGTCTCCTGATCGTCAGGAGAGGAGAAGGAAAATGTATCGTTGGCCATCAAAATGCCCCGTCTTAGTTCTCTCAAAGCGGCATATCGTGCGATATGCCGGGAATAACGTTCCTTGACGCATAATAATACGGAAGGGCTACGTACATCGTTGCGAGGTATTCCGTTATACGCTGAAATCCAGCCGCGGTCGGCCTACACTGGTCGTTTATGACAGCACATCAGGCGGCGCTGGAGGCGCTCACACGATACTTCGGCTATGACTCGTTTAGGCCCGGACAGCAAGGAATTGTCGAGGCTTTGCTTGCCGGACGCGATGTCTTGGGCGTGATGCCCACCGGCGCAGGCAAGTCCGTGTGCTACCAGATTCCCGCCGCGCTCAGCCCGGGTATGACTTTGGTCATATCTCCCTTGATTTCCCTGATGCGCGACCAGGTCGATGCGCTGAACGACCTCGGTCTGCCGGCCGCTTTCATCAATACCACTCAAACTCCCGACGAGCAGGCGATGGTGTTCGCCCAAGCCGCCGCCGGGCAGATCAAACTGCTGTACGTGGCCCCGGAACGCTTGGAAACCGGGCGATTCCGCGACTTTGCCGCCCGTACGCCGATCTCGCTGATCGCCGTGGACGAAGCCCACTGCGTCTCCCAGTGGGGTCAGGACTTCCGCTCGTCGTACTTAGGTATCGGCGATTTCATCGCCGGGCTGCCGCAGCGTCCACCGGTGGGTGCGTTCACCGCCACCGCCACCGAACGGGTGCGCCGGGACATCGTGGGACTGCTGGGATTGCGGAATCCGGCCGTCACCGTTACCGGATTCGACCGGCCGAACCTGTATTTTGATGTGGTCAAACTGGAAACCAAATACAAGGCCGCATGGGTGGCGCGGTATGTGGCCGACCATCCGGACGAATCCGGCATCGTCTACTGCGCCACCCGCAAGACCACCGAAGCGCTCACCGACACGCTGAACCAGATGGGGCATCCGGCCGTTGCCTACCATGGCGGCATGTCGCCGGACGCGCGTGAGGCGGCCCAGCGCGACTTCATCACCGACAAGGTGCCGGTGGTCGTGGCCACCAACGCTTTCGGCATGGGCATCGATAAGTCCAACGTGCGTTACGTCATCCACCACAATCTGCCCGAATCCATTGAGGCCTACTATCAGGAGGCCGGCCGCGCGGGCCGTGACGGCGAGCCCAGCCGATGCACGCTGCTGTGGAATGAGTCAGACATCGTCACCCGGCGTCGGTTGCTGGATAACGATTATGAGAACGAACGATTGACTCCCGAAGAGCAGGAAATCGTTCGCCAGTCCAAGCGCCGGCTGCTGGACGGTATGGTCGGCTACTGCCGCACCACCGACTGCCTGCACCGGTATATGACCCGGTATTTCGGTCAGGAATTGTCGCCGAATGCTGGTTCCACGGCGGGTGAAGACATTGCGGCGGACTCTTCGCAGTCCGGCAAATGCGGTGCCTGCTCGAACTGCGAAAGCACGTTCGAGACCATCGACGTGACCCGCGTGGCGCAGGCGATCAGCCGTTGCGTGCATGACGTGGGGCAGCGCGTCGGTTCCGGCAAGATCGTCAAGATCCTGCGCGGTTCGCGGGCACAGGATCTGGCATGGCTGAACCCGGAGCGGATGCCCACCTTCGGCATGCTCAAGGACGTGAACGAGGCTCGCGTGCGCGACGTGTTGAGCCAGATGGCCACGGACGGGTACCTGTCAATCGCCGAAGGGCGTATGCCAATCGTCATGTTCGGTGCGCGGGCGGCCGAAACCGCCGCTCCCGACTTCCACTATGAGATCAAACGGGTGGAACGCAAGTCGGAGGCGGCCGGTTCCGGTCGGAGCGGGGGAGTGGCTGATACTGCCGATTCCGCCAATGTTCCCGGCGATGCGCTGGGCTCGTATATCCCGGACGATGACGAGGAATCGCTGTTCCAGAAGCTACGCGAACTGCGACGCACCATCGCCCAGGAAATCGGCAAGCCGCCGTACATCGTGTTCTCCGACAAGACCTTGCGCGACATGGCCCGCATCAAGCCGGTTACCAACGCGCAATTTCTGGCGGTCAACGGCGTCGGTCAACACAAGCTCGACCTCTACGGCCAGCGCTTCATGCAAGCCATCGCCTCGTTCAATGCCGGGAGTGCGTCATAACAATCTCCTATAGCGAACTGCGGAGTATTTGCGGGCGTTCTTGGGCTGGCTCGACTACGATGACTGTTCGATGCTTCATGACCGAACACTCGGCAAGTAGAAAGGCAACAGCATGGCAGAAGAAACGGCCGAAAAGCCCGTCGTCGAATCATTCCAGCTTGATCACACCAAGGTCAAGGCGCCGTACGTGCGTTACATCGACACCGAAACGGGCCCTCACGGCGACGTGATCTCCAACTATGATCTGCGCCTGACCCAGCCGAACAAGCAGGCCATCCCCACCGGCGGCCTGCACACCATCGAACACACCATCGCCGTGCTGCTGCGCGAACGTATCCCGGGCTACATCGACTGCTCGCCGTTCGGCTGCCGCACCGGCTTCCACCTGCTGACCTGGGGCACCCACCCCACCGAGGAAGTGGCCAAGGCCCTGAAGGAATCGTTGGAGTTCATCGCGTACAAGGCCACGTGGGATGACGTGCCCGCCACCACCGAGAAGAGCTGCGGCAACTATCGCGACCACAGCCTGTTCACCGCCAAGGAATGGGCCAAGCAGATCCTTGAGGAAGGCATCAGCTCCGACCCGTTCGAGCGCAAGGTCGTCTGATCGCAAGCCAATCGGCATGGAAGAACCCCGCCCCCGCATACCACGCGGACGGGGTTTCTTTATGCCTATGTTTGTGCCTATGGCATGGTAGGTTTGCCGTCAGTTAATCGTTGGCCGCTGCACATCGGTAGCTTGGCATGTTGGAGAGGTGGAAGTGACTCAGTCGAACGCTGCAAACAAGGCGACAGGCCGCCGTTTCCGCCACGCCACCATGCGCGATCTGCCGCAGATGCAGAAAATCTACGCACGCGCACGCGCGTTGATGGCCGCCAACGGCAACCCCACCCAGTGGGGCAACGAATTTCCGCGTGAATCGATGATTGAGGACGACATCGCCAACCAGCGTACGATGCTGCTGGTCGACACCTGCAATGGCCACGAACGCATTCTGGCCCAGTTCGCCCTGTGCCCGGGCAAGGATCCGACCTACGCCAAAATCGACGGCGCCTGGCTGGACAACGACGCCTATGTGACCATCCACCGCATCGCCGCATCCGGTCTGGTGCGCCACGCGGCCCGCGACTGTATCAGGTGGGCCCTGAAGCACTACGGCAACGTGCGCGCCGACACCCACCCCAATAACAAGGCCATGCAGCACGTGCTCGAAAGCTCCGGCTTCGCCCGTTGCGGCCTGATCCAGCTGCTCGACCGGCCGGTCGACACCACCAGAATCGCCTATCAGCGCCACGAGTGGTGAGTGTGGCTGCCGGCTGATGTGCTCGTTTCTGCACCGTCATCGGTTTCTGACGGTAGAATCAGTGTGTGAGAAGAACACGTTGGGTCGGGGGCGTCGTGACGGTGCTTGCGGCTGTCATGCTGTCGTCGTGCGGCGGCGTCCAGTCGAATCCCGGGTAACACACCGTTGCCAATCCATTCACCGCGCAGGTGAATGGAGAAGACATGGCGATGCCTGTCGCCGATGGAGCCCCATCGGCCGACAGGCATCGAGGAAGTCACCGTGGCCGGCGGAACGCGCGGTCGCCGATTGGGGCGAATGGCTTGTGTGGTTCGCTTTGGTACCAGTAGGCGACCGTGGCCACGTCGTCCTGTCGTTCGAAGTTGCCGGCTTCCTCGGTGCCGATCTGCTGCCATTCGACGCGCAGGTCTCGCTCGAAGTAGATCGGGTCGGGGATGTGCCAACGGTATAGGCCGCGGGTCACGGGGGTGGCAGTGTCCCAGTAGGCGCTTTCGCGTCCGGCGAGGTTCTGCGAGTAGAACGGGAAGCCGAGGTATGGGCCGGTGAAGGTGCGCTCGTGCATGCGGCCGTGTTCGTCGAATTCGGCGAAGCTCCAGGCACCGCCGAAGTAGTCCTCTGCGCCGGTGCTGCACCAGGTGGGGTATTTGCCGTCGCCGTCGATGTAGAACTTGAATTCGCCTTCGCCCCACCAGCGGCTTTCGAGCGCGGTGAGCGCCAGGTAGGTGCCGACGTAGGTGCCGTGTCCTTCGACGCCATCGAGCACCACGTAGTCGTGGGCGAGTTCGGTGACGCGTTGGCGGCGCCACTGCGCGTGGAAGCGCATCGTGTCGGCCGGCAGCCGGTCGTATTCGGTGTAGTCGATTTGGTAGAAGAACGCGGGCACGTCCTCGTTGTGGTCGTTGCGCAGCACGATGCGCGCGTGTTCGAACGGCATGGCGAAGTAGCAGTTGAAGCCCCGGTTCGGGTTGACCATGACGGGAATTGAGTTGATGGTGCAGGACTGGGCGTGTCCGCAGCAGAAGAAGTCGCCGATCGGGCATTGCACCGAGGGGGAGTCCTCGCCGTCCCAGTAGAATTCCAGGATCAGGTTGCGTAGCACGTCGGGGCCGGTGGGGGAGGTGCGGTCGGTTACCGTCATCCAGATGTGACGAATCACGCCGGGGCCCTCGACGTCCATCAATGTCACCGATTCCCCGGACCTCACCGTGCTGATGCAGGGGCTTCCCTTGCGGGAGGGGCCCAACGCGCTGGCCGCCATGGCCGCGCGGCCCTTGCCGCCGTCCGGGTTTTCGGCGTTGATGCAGCGGGTGCGGCCGGGGGTCCTCATGGCCACGGCATCCAAGGCGCCTTGTCCGAGCCCCGGCGCGGGGTTCGCTGTGGTGAATGCGTCGAGCATGATGCTTACTTCCTTTCCTGTCGCAGGCCCGTCCCGCCACGGCGTTTTGTCTGGGGTGAGCCGGGCTGCTGGGGGGGGTATTTCACGGCACCGGCGGTGATGCCCTGGGAGAGCTTGCGCTGGGGTAGTGCCCGATATCTTGCGCACTTTGGTCTTCGCCCGTCCCTGTGGCGATGATCGGTTCGCTTCCCGTACAGTCTCACCGAGTCTTGACATGTCGAGGTAGCGGCGCGTCGACCACTCGTTCGACGTGACATAGCGCACGCGTGCGCAGACGAGCATCAACGCGCTGCGTTCGTCGGGGAAGCTGCCGACCATGCGCGTGCGCCGTCTGACCTCGCGGTTGCGGGGGTGACCCTGGCGAGGACGTTGCGTTCGAAGTGCACCATGCACCGCTGGTAGCGGGCATCGCGTTCAAGGTCTCTTTGACGCTCTTGCGGACCATACGGTCCAGGGTGGTCTCCGACATGGCCTCATATCGCAAAAACCGTACGCTGAAAGTAACTCAGCGTACGGTTTTCACGAAAGCAGCCATCGGCTATCGGTCAGCCGATAGACCTCAGTCCTCAGTCCTCAGTCGCAGCGACTTGGCGTCAGCCCCGGCCTTCTGCTCAAGGCCGAGCTTGGAGCGCTTGCGGCTGTAGCCGAAGTACACGATCAGGCCCAGACCGAACCAGACGGCGAAACGCACCCAGGTCTCCCAGTTGAGACCGGCGATGAGCACGAAGCAGAATACGATGGCCAGAATCGGGGTGACCGGCACGCCCGGCGCGCGGAAGCCGCGGGGCGCATTCGGCTGGGTCTTGCGCATCCATAGAATACCGGCCGACACGATGATGAACGCGGACAGCGTACCGATGTTCACCAGCTCGAACAGCACGTTGATGTTGATGAAGCCGCCGGCGAACGCGGTCAGCAGACCGAAGAACCAGGTGCCCTTGAACGGGGTACGGTACTTCTCGTGCACGTGGCCGAAGAACTTCGGGAACAGGCCGTCACGGCTCATGGCGTAGCAGATACGGGATTGGCCGTACAGCTGCACGAGCATCACCGTGGTCATGCCGATGAGGCGCCCAGGTTCACGATCACCGCGAGCCAGTTCATGCCGGTCTCCAGAATCACGCCGGCCACCGGGGCGTCGATGTACTTGGCGAACTCCTTGTAGGGCACCACGCCGGTCATGATCAGGGTCATGATGACGTAGAGCACGGTGGAAACGGCCAGGGACAGCAGAATGCCGCGCGGCAGCGTCTTGTTCGGGTTGATGGTCTCCTCAGCGGAAGAGGACACGGCATCGAAGCCGATGAAGCTGAAGAACACGATGGAAGCGGCCGGCACGATGCCGTACGGCTGGGTGGAGCCGGGCTGGAAAGTGTAGATGCCGTACGGGGAGAACGGCTGCCAGTTGGACGGCTTGACATACCACACGGCGCACACGATGAACAGCACGATGATGGCGAGCTTGATGAGCACCATCACGTCATTGGTGCGCTTGGTCTGGTTGATGCCGATGGAGAGCACCCACGTGATGATGAGCACGATGACGAAACCGGGCAGGTTGAAGTAGGTGGTGACGTCCGGGTTGGTGCCGTAGGCGGCGGTCAGCTCGACCGGCAGGTGCAGGCCGAAGCCTTCCAGCAGTTTGTTGAAGTAGCCCGACCAGCCGGCGGACACTGTGGCCGCCTGCAGGGCGTACTCCAGAATCAGATCCCAGCCGATCACGAAGGCGATGAGCTCGCCGAACGCCAGATAGGCATAGGAGTAGGCCGAGCCGGACACCGGGGCCATGGCGGCGAACTCGGCGTAGCACAGACCGGCAAAACCGCAGCAGACGGCGGCCAGCAGGAACGATACGGACAGGGCCGGGCCGGCGGTCAGCGCGCCCTTGCCAGTGAGCACGAAGATACCGGTGCCGATGATCGCGCCGATGCCGAGCATCGTCAGATCGAAGGTGCGCATCGTGCGCTTGAGGGGAGTGGATTCGGCGACAAGCTGATCCACGCTTTTCTTACGAAACAGATCCATGTTCTTCTCTCATGAAATCTAGGATTATGGGGCTGAACCGGACGGATTTCCGGGATCCCGGCACGCCTCAACGCCGGGAATCAAAGGCGGCTTCCGAGAAACCGCATATCGGTCATTAGTGTACGACTGCCGGGCGAAAACAGACGATTGCGACTACACGTCACATTCTCGCGCAACAATAGGTGTCTATGAGCATGAACGCAGCACCTGAAATCGCATTCTCGTCCGAGCAGGGCAAGGCCAACTATGCGGCCGCCCGCCGCCAATACCCCGCACAGGCCATCGTGGACCTCAAAACCATGCGCGACAACATGGCCCACCTGGTCTCCGTGGTCGGCGGGCCCGCTTCCGGCACGGCGGTGATGGGTGTGGTCAAGGCCGACGCCTACGGCCACGGACTGCTGCCCGCCGCACTGGCCGCGCTCGCCGGCGGCGCGACATGGCTCGGCACCGCGCAATCGCATGAAGCACTGCTGCTGCGCAAACTCGGCATCGGCCCCGACCGTTGCCGCATTCTGACTTGGGTCTACAACGGCACCGAAGTGCCATTCGATGAGCTGATCGCTGCCGATATCGACGTATCGGTCGGCTCCCTGCCCGGCATCGATGCCGTGGCCGCCGCCGTACGCAAGCTCGGCAAGCCCGCCCGCGTACACGTCAAGGTCGATTCCGGCTTCGGTCGCAACGGTTTCACGCCGGCCGGATTCGACGCCGCGCTCGCCAAACTCGTGCCGCTCGCCAAAGAGGGCGTGTTGCATATTGTGGGTCAGTGGAGCCATCTCGCCGTGGCCGATTCGCCCGATGTGCCCGAATTCGTGTCCTCCACCGACCGCCAGATCGAAACATTCAAGGACTTCACGCGCCGCATGGAACAGGCCGGCATTCCGCCGGAGATCCGTCACCTGGCCAACACGGCGGCCACTTTGGGCCGCCCGGAGATTCACTTCGAACTTACCCGCCCCGGCATCGGCCTGTACGGCTACGAGCCCGATCCCGCGATGGGCACCCCGCGCGACTGGCATCTGACCCCGGCCATGCGCCTGCAGGCGCAGCTCGGCACGGTCAAGGATGTGGAGGCCGGCCATGGCATCTCTTATGGCCGCACCTACCTGACCCCGGACAACACCTCGACCGCTATTGTGCCGCTGGGCTACGCCGATGGCATCCACCGCTCCGCTTCCGGTTTCGATATGGAAGGTGCCAAGCACGTGGAGAAGCCGGGCGGCCCGGTGCGCATCATGACCACTGAAGGTCCGAAGCTCTACCGCGTGTGCGGCCGCGTGTGCATGGACCAGTTCATCGTGGACCTGCACGGATCCGCCGCCGAACTCGGCGTTCACGAGGGCGACACGGTCGAACTGTTCGGCCCGGGCCGCGGCGAGGATTACGTTGAGCTACCGCCGACGATTGGGCCCGCGCCGCCGACACCATCAGCTACGAGATCTTCACCTGCCTGCGCAACCGCATCCCGCGCCTTTACGAGCATGCCGCCGAAGTACTGCCCGCCGCCGACCTCGCCAAGCTCGACCCCGCCACGCTGCTATAAGGTGCATTACCGCCATACGGTGGCACCCCGTAATCCCTTCTTCCCGAATATGTGCCGTTGACATGTGCTGAGCGTCACATATTCGGGAAATCGGCCCCAATCTCCCGAATATGTGCTGTTGAGTTGACGTCAGTGGCACATATTCGGGAAGTCGGGATTACTGCGGCCGATATGTGTGCCTATGCTTGGCATATGGAAACGACTTTGGATGGGGAACAGGTGCTGAGCGATGAGGCTACAGCGCCTTCGACGAGGAGCGATGGGCACCCGAGCCGCCCAAATCCAAGTCGCGCACGGCTTTCGAACGCGATCGCGCGCGACTGATTCATTCGTCCGCTTTGCGGCGTTTGGGCGCGAAAAGCCAGATTCTGATTGCCGGTACCGACGATTTCGCCCGCACTCGACTGACGCATACGCTGGAAGTCGCCCAGATCGGTCGCCAAATCGGCGCATTGCTCGGCTGTGATCCGGACGTGGTCGACTGCGCCTGTCTGGCCCACGACCTTGGTCACCCGCCGTTCGGGCACAACGGGGAGCGTGCGCTCGCCGACATCGCCAGCAATATCGGCGGCTTCGAGGGCAACGCACAGACCATGCGTATCCTGACCCGGCTCGAACCCAAGATCTTTCACCCGGACGGGCGTTCGGCCGGCGTGAACCTGACCCGTGCGGCCTTGGATGCGGCCGTCAAATACCCGTGGACCTTGGCCGAAGCCGACCGACACCCGAAGGGGGAGCGGTCGAAGAAATTCTGCGTCTACCCGGATGACGAACCGGTGTTCCGCTGGCTCAAAATCGGCGCGCCCCAGGCCGCCAAACCCATGGAATGCCAGATCATGGACCTTTCGGACGATATCGCCTACTCCGTGCATGACGTCGAGGATTCCATCGCCACCGGCGCGTTCGATCCGATTGTGCTCGCCGATCCGAAGATGCTGGACCACATCATCGAGCAGACGCGCGCATGGTATGGGGCGAAGTGGGATGCCGACAAGCTGCTGGCCGCGTTCATGCGATTGCGCCGAGAGCATTTGTTCCCTGCACATTTCAATGGTTCGCGCGAATCGTTGGCGCAGCTTAAGAACATTACGTCCGATTTGATCGGCCGCTTCTGCTGGTCGGTGGAGACCGCCACGCGCGACACGTATGGGCCCGGGCCGTTGACCCGGTATTCCTCGAACATCGTGATTCCCGAGAACACGAATTACGAGATCGTGGCACTGAAGGGCATCGCCGTGTACTTCGTCATGGCGCCTCGCGAGCGCGAGCCATTCCATCAGGAGGAGCTCAAGATCGTATCGGATTTGGTCGATGTGCTTATGGCCGATTCGCCGCTCCCATCCGACGCTTTGGAAAGCCAGTTCCTGGCCGATTGGAATGAATCCACCAATGACAACGAGCGCCTGCGCGTCGCCATCGATCAGGTCGCAAGCCTGACCGACAACTCCGCTCTGGCCCTGCACTCCATCTTGTGCTGAGGGCGTGTTGGACGGGTGCTTCCCTCAGTCTCGCTGCGCGAGCCAGCTCCTCTCGGGTGAGGGGAGCTGTCGCTGTAGGCGACTGAAGGGAGTTTCGCGGAAGAAATGATAACCGACGGTAAAAATTTACCGTGTCTCAGGTGAGGCGGTACTCTAGAGACTTATGGTCGGAATGATTAAGAAAGAAGATGTCGAGAAGGTGCGCGCCGCCGCGGACCTGTATGACATTGTATCTGCGACCGTAACGCTTAAGCCCTCCGGCACCGGCACCTTCGTGGGCCTGTGCCCGTTCCACGACGAGAAAACCGGCAGCTTCAACGTGCGTCCCTCGCTCGGCGTGTGGCACTGCTTCGGCTGCGGCTTGGGTGGCGACGTATTCAAATACGTCGAACAATCCGAAAACATCGACTTCCGCGAAGCCGTGGAACTGCTCGCCGACAAGTACCATATCGAGCTGCACTACGAGAACAGCGGCAACGGCCCGGCGCGCGAGAACACCGGCTCCAAGCGCACGCGACTGCTGGAAGCCTGCGAGGAAGCCCAGCGCTTCTTCGTCTCCCAGATCTTGACCAAGGAAGCACTGCCCGCCCGCAAGCTGCTTGGCGGCCGCAACTTCTCCCAAGCTGATTGCGAACGTTTCGGCTGCGGCTACGCGCCGCAAGGCTGGGATAATCTCGTGCGCCACTTGGCCTCCAAGGGATTTACGCAGAAGGAAATCCTCGACGCGGGCTTGGCCCGTCAAGGCCAGCGCGGCATCTATGACTATTTCCGCGGCCGAGTGACCTGGCCCATCCGCGATTCGACCGGCCGCACGCTCGGCTTCGGCGCGCGCAAGCTGTATGAGGACGACCAGATCGCCGCCAAATACATCAACACGCCGGATACGCAGCTCTACCGCAAAACCCAGGTGCTTTACGGCATCGATTTGGCCAAATCCGCCATCGTCAAGAAGCGGCAGGTGGTGATCGTCGAAGGCTATACGGACGTGATGGCCATGCACTTGGCCGGCATCGACACCGCCATCGCCACGTGCGGCACGGCGTTCGGCGCCGAGCACGCCAAGATTGTGCGCCGCCTGATCGCCGACGATTCGCTGGGTGCGGTCCAGCTGGTCGGGCCGTTGAAGGTCAAGGACCAGCCGTTGAGCTCGCGCATCGTGTTCACGTTCGATGGTGACGCCGCCGGCCAGAAAGCCGCGCTGCACGCTTTCGGCCTCGATTCGGCCTTCCTCTCCCAAACCTTCGTGGCCGTGGCCGACGACAATCTCGACCCGTGCGACCTGCGCATCGAGCGAGGCAACGAAGCAGTGCGCTCGCTGATCGCCCGCGCCAAACCGTTGTATGACTTCGTGATTGACGCCGCCATCAGCCGGTTCGATCTGACCTACACGCCCGGCCAAGTGGGTGCGATGAAAGCCGTGGCCCCGCTGGTGACGCAGATTCGCGACCGCTCCCTATGGGACGCTTACGCGCGCAAGTCCGCGGGCCGTATCGGCGTGGACCTTGAGGTGATGCGCCGCGAGGTGATGAACGCACGCCGGCAGATGCACGTGCGCGATGAGGACGCCTACGCGCCCAAACATCGATTCGAGCGTGACGAGCCGCGTGTGGAACCCGGCACCAACCCGTACGCCAATCCGGCCACGCGCAAGGCCTTGGAGCGCCGTGACGCCGCCGAACAGGCATATTTCAAGATCGACGACGCCGTATTCATCGCCGAACAGCAGTTCATGGCCGTGCTGATTCAGGTGCCGCGCGCCATCGACCGCACCATGTTCGGGCAGCTGACCATCGACCATTTCATGACTTCGGTGTTCCGCACCCTGTTCCAGGCGATCGCGGCCGCCGGCGGACTGCCATCCGACGATACCCCGCAGGGGCTGTGGATGCACAACCTCACTAAGGCCGGCGGACCGATGCTGAATCAGGTGATCAACGAGCTGGCCGTCATGCCGTTGCCACTGCCTGGCGACGACGGTGGTAATGGCGCACAACCTCCGCAGTCGAACGTGCCTGGGGGAGTCGGCGGTGGTGCGGCCGCCGTGCAGCTACGCCCTGCCACGCCGGAAGAGCAGCGCTATGCCACCGAACTGCTCACCCGATTGTTGGACATGGGCTTCATGCGCCAGATCGGTTTGGCCAAACGCCGCATGGCCCAGCTGCCCGACGGCGAAGAGAAGATAACCCTCCTCGGCCAGATCACCCGCATGGAAACCGCCCGTAAAGACCTCCAAGCCCAAATCTACGGCAACACCGTTGGCTAGTAATCTCTCCCTCTGACGAGGGAGGTTACTGGCCGCAGTCGGGCGGGGCGAGAGAAGCGACGTCAGATATATCGCGCAGCATCGATGTCACATCAACTATTCGTTTGATATTAACTTTTTAATGACAAACGATAAATTATGGTATAATGCAAGTATGAGTTGCTTGGTTTGCGCAATGAAGCGGAGGCTCAATCATGGCAACGACAAAGAAACTATCCTTCGGTTTGGATAAGGCCGGTGGCGCGGCCTTGATCCTGGCCCGCATCGGTGCCGCGCTCCTATGGATCATCGCAGCGCTCGCGGCCGTGGTGTGGGTGGTATTCCTCATTTCCCCGCGCTCGTTCGCCGCGAACTTCGGCAGTGTCGACCTGAATGTCGGCGGCGCGTTCACCCTCAGCATCAAGGGCGACTTGTTGGACTACTCCTATAATCTGCAGAACTTCCACGACGGTCCCGTCAACATGGTAGCTACCATCTCCACCGGTCTGGCGAGAATGGTGGTCTACGCTCTACTGGCCTTGGCGTTCTCCGAAATGGCCGCACTGTGCAAGGATTTGACGGTGTGGCTTGCAGACGGCAGGGATGCCACGCCTTTCCAAGGCATGGTGTCCGACCGGTTGAACAGGGCTGGCTGGTATCTGATTGTCGCGCCGATTGTGGGTCTGGTGAACTTCATCGTATGTTTCCTGGCTGGCACGGGCGGCAACTGGGGCTTATGGATGAGCGGCATGATGGTGATGATTGGCATTATCCTGTTGCTGATTGCGCGCGTCTTCGATTATGGCATGGGTCTGCAACGGGAAGTCGACGGTCTGCTGTGAGGGGGAAGAGCGCCGTAGGCCCGCGTGGCGCCGGTCCGAACAGGGCCGGTCCGAACACCGAGGGCCCGAATGAGGACAGCCTGAACATCGTTGATTCGAGCGAGACCGGCCTGAATACGGCTGACTCAAACTCCACCGGTCCGGCCGGCATAGGCCATATCGTCCTGCGCCTCGACCGCATCATGGTCGAGCGAGGCCGCTCACTCAACTGGCTGGCCGATCAGGTGGGCATCACCAACGTGAACCTTTCCAAAATCAAAAACAATCGCGTTTCCGCCATCCGCTTTTCCGCCCTCGCCGCCATCTGTGCGGCATTGGATTGCCAGCCCGGCGACATTCTTGAATATGTGGATGGCATTTCGGGCGATGCGGACGATGCGAATAGCAAGTAATCGCACGCATGCCAACTCTTCTCCTCCTGGCCTGTGATTGATTGACAATCAGGGATTACATGCCAAATGGGAGAGATAAACATGTGGAGGTTGGATTGGATGGGTGCAGAAGTTGCGAATTGGCCCCATCCAAATTGGACTGGTTTGGGTGGGGCAATCCACTCCGTTCAATAATGAAGCGCGATACCAAGCAGCGTCGAACGAAGGGAAACTCATGACGCAGAATCGTGCGGAACTCAACCGTAATTTGGCCCAGATGCTCAAGGGCGGCGTGATCATGGACGTCACCACGCCCGAGCAGGCGAAGATCGCTCAGGACGCTGGTGCCTGCGCGGTGATGGCGCTCGAGCGCATCCCCGCCGACATCCGTGCCGCCGGCGGCGTTTCCCGCATGAGCGACCCGGCCATGATCAAGGGCATCCAGGAAGCCGTGTCCATTCCGGTTATGGCCAAGGTGCGTATCGGACACATCGCCGAGGCCCGCATTCTGCAGGCCATCGAAATCGATTACATCGACGAATCCGAGGTGCTTTCCCCGGCCGACGACGTGTACCACATCGACAAGAACCAGTTCGATGTGCCGTTTGTGTGCGGTGCGAAGAACCTGGGCGAGGCGCTGCGCCGCATCGCCGAGGGTGCAGCCATGATTCGCACCAAGGGCGAGCCCGGCACCGGCGACGTGATTCAGGCCGTGCGCCACATGCGCACCATGAACAAGCAGATCCGCGAGCTCGTGGCCTTGCGCGACGACGAGGTCTACGAGGCCGCCAAGCAGCTGGCCGTGCCCTACGATCTGGCCAAGTACGTGCACGACAACGGCCGTCTGCCCGTCGTGAACTTCGCCGCCGGTGGTGTGGCCACCCCGGCCGACGCCGCCCTGATGATGGAACTCGGTGCCGAAGGTGTGTTCGTGGGCTCCGGTATCTTCAAGTCCGGCGACCCGGCCAAGCGCGCCGCCGCCATCGTCAAGCTACCGCCAACTGGCAGGACGCCGATCTGCTCGCCAAGCTGTCCGAAAACCTCGGCGAAGCCATGGTCGGCATCAACGAGGACGAGATTCAGACCATCATGGCCGCTCGCGGAGAGTGACGGGAGTCGAAGCCGGAGAGGACAACATGGTTGTAGCTGTTGAATACATTTCCAAAGAAGAATCCGCAGACGCCGAAACCGCCACGCACGGCGTGACCGGTATTCTGGCCGTGCAGGGCGCGTTCGCCGAACATGCGGCGGTGCTCGACAAGCTCGGCACCCCGTGGAAGCTGTTGCGCGCGGCCGAGGATTTCGATGAATCCATCGACCGGGTCATCCTGCCTGGCGGTGAATCCACCACGCAAGGCAAACTCCTGCGTTCCACCGGCCTGTTCGAACCGTTTGCCGCGCACATCAAGGCCGGCAAACCGGTGCTTGGCACCTGCGCTGGCATGATTCTGCTGGCCAAGAAGCTCGACAATGATGAGAACGTCTACTTCGGCGCGCTCGACGCTGTAGTGCGCCGCAATGCTTACGGTCGTCAGCTCGGCAGCTTCCAAGCCATCGCTGATTTCGGCCAAGCCGACGACCCACAGCGCATCGCGGACTTTCCACTGGTGTTCATCCGTGGACCCTACGTGGTGTCGGTCGGCCCCGAGGCTACGGTCGAAACCGAAGTCGATGGTCACGTGGTGGGCCTGCGCCAAGGCAACATCCTCGCCACCGCCTTCCATCCCGAACTCACGGACGACATCCGCATCCACGAGCTCTTCCTGTCGCTGTAGCCGATTCGTCTGCCGTTAGACTGGTATTCGACCGACGAATCAAGGAGACGATCTGCCATGCAGTTCACGCTGAACCGGCGCAGCACGGTGCCGATGTACCGGCAGCTGGCTGCTGAGCTGCGTGAACAGATTGTCTCCGGCGCAATGGCTGAGGGCTATCGTTTGCCGCCTGAACGCGAGTTAGCCTCACGCCTCGAGGTCAATCGCACCACGGTATTACAGGCCTATCAGCAACTCAAAGATGAGGGACTCATCGCCTCCAAAGTAGGCAAAGGCACGTTCGTGCTGCCGTTGCAGCATACTGAGACTGCCCGGATTCCTGTAGTGAGACATAAGCCGATTGACGAGGAGCCGAAACCGAGCGTTGTGCGGCCGCCGTGGTCGGTGTTGTTCTCCGACTATTCCAACCGATTCACCTACCACGACATTGCCTCGGCTGAGCGGGCGCAACGCGGCGATACCATCATCGACTTTGCCACCGGCTCGCCTAATCCGGCGGATATTCCCGACGATTTGTTGCGTTCAGTGAGCATTGAAGCGTTCGAATCGCGCGAATTCGACGGTCAGCCAGAATCGCCTATCGAAGGATTCGATGAACTCCGCGCATTACTTGCCGAGCATATGAGCACACGCGGCGTGCAGTGCGATGTACGAAACGTGATGGTGCTTTCCGGTTCCGAGCAAGGCATCGATCTTATCGTGCGCGCATTCGTCAATCCTGGCGACTGCGTGCTGGTCGAACAATCCACGTTCTTCCCGGCATTGCAGACCTTCCGTTCGGCGGATGCGCGCATCATCGGCGTTCCAGTGGACGAGCACGGTATGCGTACAGACCTGTTGGATGGGTATTGCGCGCGATTCCGGCCCAAGCTCATCTACACCGTCCCGACGTTCCAAAACCCTACCGGTACCACGCTGTCGCCCGAACGACGCAGCGAACTCATTGACGTGGCGCGGCGCTATCAGTGTCTGATCGTGGAAGACGATGCTTACGGCGATTTGTGGTACGGCGGGGAATCGTCCGACGCACATCGCCCCATACCGCTTAAAGGCATGGAGAATGCGGGATACGTGATGTATTTGTCGACGTTCTCGAAAACCGTCACTTCGGGCCTGCGCACGGGATGGGTTGTGGCCGATCCGCATGTGATCAACCGGCTGGCGGCTCTGCGGCGCATGGTCGACCAGCATACGAGCACGTCATCGCAGCGCATCTGCTTGGAACTGCTTAAAGAAGGCCGCATCGCCGAACATTTGCGCGGTTTGATTAAGGCTTACCGCATTCGACGAGATGCAGCAATCGCAGCATTGGAGCAGTATGCGCCGGATGAAGTGTATTGGACCGTGCCTGCAGGCGGCTACTATATTTGGGTTTCTTTGCCGGACGGCGTGCGCTCTCTGGATGTATTGGAATCCTGCCGTTCCCAAGGCGTCACGTTCATGCCGGGCAGCGTGTTCGACGTTGACGAAATGGATGATTCCCACATCCGTCTCAACTTTGTGCGCCCGGATGCTGCTGACATTGATACCGGCATTCGAATCATTGGCGAGACGATAGCACAGATGTAGTCAAGTGACTGGCTCATTGCGGTTGTCGAGTTTTTTTTGATGGCTACATACCCACATCGATGAGTGCATTCGACGAATAAATAAGCGAGGAAGCCATCATCAGTTCGCTGTGGCATGCGCATAGCGTTGTCGGGCGAGCGGGACAGACCACGTGGTCGTTGCGTGATCTGGTCGATCGAGCCGGCATCGCATTGCCCCTGGCGTAGTGGCGAGGTGGCGCAGTAACGAGTCACGCCATCGCGAGCCGATGATGCGAAATGCGGAACCGGTCGCGGCCATCAACGGCTATCATACATGCGGAAGCAACGATACGTTGGCGTCAGCACATCCATCTGACTCCAGAAAGGGACACGATATGACCACATCCTCCGTTTCGCCGGTGACCACTGAACTGGCGGGCAGCGAAACCGGCATCACGCTTGTCATTCACGCCGGAGCGGGCAGTCGTGGCAAGCACAGCACGCCTGAACGCATCGCCCAGGTCGAACTTGATCTGCAGCGCGCCCTCGATGCCGGATACCAGTTGTTGGAATCCGGAGCACCGGCGCATGAGGCTGTGGTCGCCGCCATCCACGTCATGGAAGACGCTCCCGAATTCAACGCCGGCCGTGGTGCCGCCCTGACCAGCGATGGCATCGCCCAGATGGACGCCTGCCTGATGACCGGCGATGGCGAGGTCGGTGCGGTCACCGGCGTAAGCACCGTGAAGAACCCGATCGATGCGGCGCGTGCCGTCAAAGAGCAGACCAAGCATGTGCTGTTCGCGGACCCGACCGATGCCGAGATCGCCGATTGGGGCGTCGCGACCGAAAGCAACGAGTACTTCATCACCGAACAGCGTCGTCAGTCCTTGGCCGAGGCTCAGTCCGGTGGCGATGAGTGGGAGAAGCATGGCACCATCGGTGCCGTGGCGCGCGATGCCGAGGGCAATATCGCCGCTGGCACGTCCACTGGCGGCATCACCAACCAGATGCACGGTCGTGTGGGTGATTCGCCGCTGCCTGGTTGCGGCACGTTCGCCAACCAGTCCACGGTGGCGGTGTCCTGCACCGGCATCGGCGAGGCGTTCATCAAGGTGGTCGCCGCCCATCAGGTGTCGGATCGTGTGCGTTTCTCCGGCGAGAACGTCGAGGATGCCGCGACGGCCACTTTGGACGAAGTCGCCGCGCATCATGCGATGGCGGCATGATCGTTCTGCCGGCGGTCGGCCGTGGCGTGGTCGCCTACAACAGCGAGATGATGAACTTCGGATACCGTAGCGCGCAAGGAGGTAAGGTGCAGGGCTGATTGCCCCCTGTATTGCGGCATATATCATAATGGCCGGTGTGCTGCGGATTCTTGGTAAGGAATCCGCAGCACACCGGCCATTCATGTATGCGGCAAGTGCCGCCGATCAGTGCGGCAGTGCGCGCTACTTGGTGATCGTGTTGTACGTGGGCATGTTCGTGTAATCGAACTGCACGTTCTTCACGTTCTGTGCAGACACGGCGGCGAAACGTTTGACCGGGAATACTGGGGTAATACGCAACTTCATCGCTCCTCTTCCTCGAATGAAACTATGTTCCATTGGTATGAGCCAGCCACGTACGGTATTCGTGTCTGGCCTGCCACACAATGATGCAGCCGTATATACGGGCACAGCATTGCGCGGCAGTTCATTGTATGGAAGACATGCAAACTCAATGTTTCCTTGTCCAAATAAAAAAACGAGCGCGGCTGATGTGCGGCACCGGTCCAAAAACTCATGTCCGCCAGCGCAACGCGACTACGTACCTTATGCTGGTCTGCGCGTAAAATAGAATGGTTGCGATATTGGGTTATTCACGGAGGAATGGATGCGACGCTGGCTGATCAATGTAGCCAAAAATGAGACGATTCTCATCGTCGCCGCAATACTCGCCCTGATTTCGTGTTTCATTGTGCCGCCGGACGCCGATTACAAAAGCTACATTCACGCCAGCACCATCAGCCAGCTCATCTGCCTGATGATTGTGGTGTGCGGATTCCAGCGTATCGGCGTGTTCCGCATCATCGGTTCGCGATTGCTGGAGAAGGTCAGCACCATGCGCGGACTGGTCATTACGCTTGTCGCTTTGACGTTCTTTTCCGCGATGTTCATCACCAATGACGTTGCGCTGGTCACGTTTGTGCCGTTCGCGGTGGCCGTGCTCATCATGGCTGGGCAAGAGGATAAGACCATCCTCGTGGTCACGCTGATGACCATTGGCGCGAACGTGGGCAGTATGCTCACCCCGATCGGCAACGCGCACAACCTGTATCTCAAAGCCCTGACCGGCATGCCGACCATGGAATTCCTCGGCATCATGGCACCGTATTCCGGCACGGCGGCCGTGTTGCTGGTCATCGTGATTTCCGTGGTGTTTGGCGGCAAACCGGTCGGCGACCTGGGCGACCTCGAAACCGGCGTGCTGGCTCCCGAGCGCAACAAACACCAGCCCGACGAGATTCGTATCACCGGCTACGGCGCCGGTTATGGCGGCTGGCGCACCATCGTCTACTCGCTGCTGTTCATCGTCTGCCTACTGGCCGTCTCCGACGTGATTCCCCTGTGGGTGATGTGCGTGATCGTGGTCGTCGTGTTCCTGTTCACCGATCGGCGCGTATTCAAATACGTGGATTGGGGACTGCCGCTCACCTTCTGCATGTTCTTCATCTTCATCGGCAACATGAAGCGCGTGCCCGAATTCTACGAACTGGCGCGCTCGCTGGTCGGCGGCCATCCGCTGGAGGTGGCGGTCGGCTCCAGCCAGGTCATCAGCAATGTGCCCACCACGATTCTGCTTTCCGGCTTCTGCGACCAATGGCGCGATCTGATCATTGGCACCAATTTGGGCGGCATGGGTACGCTCATCGCCTCGATGGCCTCGCTTATTTCTTACAAGAACGTCGTGCGCCAATACCCGCACAAGAAAGGCCGGTATCTGGCCGTCTACTCCGCCGTCAACGTTCTGTTTTTGGCCGTATTGCTGACCTTGAGCTGGATCATCGAGCCGAGTCTCTGAGCCGCCGTTGTGGGTTGGGCCGGTCTACCGCGCGTATACGGTGGGGGAACCGGTCAGTCGGCTCATGGCCGACTGCGGGATGTCGTGGATGCGGCCGATGGTGGCATCCAGCGTGGATACGCCGGATACGCCGTCTGTGTTGGCTGTGTTGGCTGCAGAGGTGATGCTGGATACGCCGACTGCGGACGATGATACGGCCGCAACCATCGGCTGACGATAGGCGTTGGAGTTGCGGGCCAGCCGGGCGAGCGCAGGGCGCTGCCTGCGGAACAGATTGATAAACATACCGCATACTCCTTCATCGTTGGCCGGCGGTCTTCTGGCCGCCGTGGTTTCCATCCTGCCCTCCCGTGCTTGTATTCGCTATGGGGGGATAGCCCCTATTATTCCCTGAATCTGCACGATTCCCCCTCATCCTTGAGGGTGATTCTAACGGCAAAGGAATCGGCCTAATGGCCGATGTCGATCAGCGCGAAGCCACCAGCGTGACGCTGTACGGCTTGATCTTCATCGCCAGCAATGAAGACGGCGACGGCAATGTGTAAGCCCGACGTTCCGGCACAATCGCCCCCGAAGCCTCGCCGCGGTATCCGATAGTGGTTTTCGCCGTCGGACTGGCGCTTAACGTCGTCACCTCCAAACGCACCGGTCGCGATGGCGAGGCGCCCAGCCCGGCCAGTCCGCGCGCGATTTCCAACGTCACATCCACCGGGGAATCGGAGGTATTGACGATTTTGATGTAACGGCAGGCGTCATCCCCGTCATGCCCGGTGGCACTGACATACAGATGTTTGGCGTGGCGTGACGCGGTCTGCTCGATGGACACGGCATATGTCGTGTCGCCCAGATGCGTGGAAAACAGCCGCTCCACCTCATAATTCACCGTGGGGTTCACATGCGCCGGATTGAGTTCGATAAGATTCTGCGCCCACCCCTTAGCCGGGATATGCGCGAGCAGCGGTGCATAGGAGGTCATGCGCACCACGTCGGAATTGCGCTCGCAACCGGTCAGGAACGCGGCCTCGCCGAGTGCCGACTTCCACGTGTTCGCGCCCTGTTCGGTCTGCGGTTGGCCGGCAAAATAGCCGTTGGCTGAATATTCGCCGAAATAGACGCCGGCGCCGCAACGCGGGTAAGCGTCGAATCGTGACGCTTGGTATGCAAACCATTCGGGGGAGTGGTAAGAATGTTCGTCGACGATAATCGCGTCACCGGTGGCGGAATCATGTGCCCCGGAATCGGTTGCGGCCAACGCTCGCGCATGGTCCCAGCTGCGCTTCATCGCCGGCTGGAAGGGGAACAGTCCGGCGCTCATCACACACAGCATATCCGGGTATCGTTCATGAATGGCCTCGCTGATCATGTCAAACTTGGCCACGTAGTCAGCCCCGAAGTTTTCGTTGCCCACGCCGATCATGTCCAAGCCGAACGGCTCAGGATGGCCCATATCACGCCGGACCGCGGCCCACGAGCTGGACTCCGGATCGCCATTCGCGAATTCGATGAGGTCCAGGTAGTCCTGAATCACATTGTTGCGGAAGGTGGCCGAATTGATATCCATGTGGCGCGGATCTCGGCCGGGCGACTGGCATGCGATGCCGGCGAACAGAGTGGGCAGCGGCTTGGCCTTGAGGTCCTCGCACAGGCAGAAATATTCGTAGAAACCGATCTGATAGCTCTGCGAATAGCTGGAACCATCCGGCATCTTGAACGACCACATCGAATACTGTTGGCGTCGCGCGGCCAGAGAGCCGACAGTATCCTTCCAGCGATACTCATTGCCGGGCGTCACACCTTCGACGATGCAGCCGCCGGGGAATCGCAGAAACGCTGGATGCAACGCCTGAATGGTCTCCACCAAATCGCGGCGCAGCTTGCCGTAACGCCATTTCGGGTCGCCCGCGCCCCAATAGTCCGCATCCATGAACTGCACCAGATCCAGATCGAACGTGGTGCGTTCGCCGGCGTCAATGGTGATACGCAGCTTGCCGTAATCGGTGTTCAGTCCGGTTACGTCGGCGTTGAACCGGTACCAGCCGTCACGGCCGATGACGATGGCACCATCCGACGAATCCGGACTGATCGAAACGCCGGAATCCTGCGCATCGGCCCCATCGTCCTGCCTCAGACCGGTCTCTTCCGTATCGTCAAGCGGATCGGAGTCCACGATATACGACAATCGAGTGGTACTGGTGAGCGGCAGGCCGTACCTATCGACCACGCCGACGGACAGCTCGGCCCGCCCATGAACCGGGCGTACCGCGAGACTGACGGAATAGGTGTGGTCGGCGACGATGGAGAACGCGGGCTCGCCCCCGTTGTCGCCGCCTCCGTTATAGCCGAGGTTTTCCAGATATGCAGGGCCGGTTTCGGAAGGAACATCGGACGTGATGCGAGCGTATCGGCTATGTGCGTGAATTGGCGGGCGGGGCAGTCGGTGGTCACCCGCTGGCCGTGAATCCCGCGTATCTCACTGCCGAGGCTGGCGGCGGAACAGTTGATGAAATCCCAGAAACGCAGGGAATCGGCCTGCGTACGCCACCGTTCGGCACCGGCCATACGCCACGTGTGATGGTCGAGATAGACGCCGTCAAAACTGTAGTTGTTCACCATGTTGGCGTTCAGCCCGCCATCCGCACCATGGTTGATGTCCTCGAAGAACACGCCGTACAGTCGCCCGCTTGTGTGATGGGTGGGGCTTCCCACGCTAATCCGCACCATGGTTTCGATTGTAGAGGGAATGGAGCGGAAAGGTAAACGGAAGAGTTCGCTCACCGTTCATGTTGCGGTCAATCCAAGTCGACTGTTCGCCGGTATACAGCCGGTAACCTCGAAACAGGAATGGAAAATACGGACGACTAGGAGCGCGGCTGTGCAATCCTCGGTGGGAATACGTGAGCGCATCGACCACGTGTATCCGTCGCTGCGTCCGGCGGAGCGCGCCGTGGCCCAGTATATTCGGAATCATATCGAGGAGGCGGCCGACCTGACCGTCGGTCAGATGGCCGACATCGCCCACGTCAGCCAGCCGACGGTGATTCGGTTCGCCCGCAAGCTCGGCTTCGGCGGTTACCGTGAACTGCGGTACGTGTTGCGCAACCCGGCCGCCGAACACAAAGTGACCTTCAATCCGCTGGCCGGATTCGATCTGAATCCGTGGGATGGCGAAGATGAGATTCCCGGTAAAGCGGCCGATGGCGCGAAGGCGCTGATCGACGAGCTGCACAGTGCGTTGGACCCCAAGGCCTATCGCAAGGCGGTCGCCCTACTCGCCGAATCGGAGTTCATCGACATTTTCGGCGTGGAGAACTCGTTGACACCGGCGATGGATCTGTTCACCAAGCTCGGCTACCTGGGACTGACATGCCGTCTCAATACCGACGCTTACCTGCAGCAGATCGGTGCCGGGCACCTGCCCCACGGCGCTGTGGCCGTCGCCTTCTCCCATTCGGGCAGTTCGGCGGATACGGTCAAAGCGTTGCGATTGGCGAAATCGCATGGCGCGAAAACCATCGCCATAACCAATGCCATCGGCGCGCCGCTGACCAGCTGGGCCGACGTGACGTTGCTGACGGGTCGTGACTCGCACACGATCTATGGCAATGCGATTTTCTCGCGCGTGGCCGATACCGCGCTCGTGGACATGCTGTACATGGGCGTGATTCTGTCCGACTACGGCCGGTTCTCCACCGCGCTCGACGAATCCGGTCGCATGATTCGCGATCGCGTATTCGAGAACTGAGCTGCTGTTTTATCGTGCCTTGGGCTGTATTGCTCTGGTCGTTGCTGCTTGGGTTGTTGACGATTTGGTCGTTGTCGCCCTGGTCGCTACCGTCCTGAGGCATGTGCCAGCGAATACGTAGTGGACTTGGCGTGCGTATGACGTTCGATCTTGCCGCTCAACTCCAGCTGGTCCAAGAGCTGCGTCATCTGATCCTTGTTCAGGCCAAGCGCTTTCTGCATGGTTTTACGGCTGAGCTTCACACCGCGGAACGCGAGGAAATTGAGCGTGAACTGTTCCAACGTTTGAGGCGACGGTTCCAGCGTTGCCGTATCAAGCGGGCGGGTACTGGCCTGATCGTCACCGTCCGGGCGTTCGCCGAATCCACTGCCGAGAATCAGCGTCTGCAGTGGCGCGCAGCCGATGATGCGTGCGCCGGCCAAAGCATCTGCGGCGTTATCCGTCATGCGCTGAATCGTGGGGAATGAGTACATTTTGGCATGCTGCGCTTCGTCAGTGGTGCTGGGCGCGGCGGAAGCATCGGCATCGGTCCGATGCGAGGACGCGGCCTCGGCCGATACAGGGATAGGCAGTACCATTGCCACCGAAGTGGGGCCCACGCGCAGTTGCGGACTGACCGCGCTCTGCGCGTAGGCGTCCATAATGCGTTGAATGCCGGTACCGCAGTTCTCGCAGAGGCCCAAATCGGCGAACAATTCAGCCAAACGCGGGGTGCGTGGCTGGCATACGCCGTTGAGTAGATCGTTGATTTCCAAACCATCGGTCAGGCCGCCGAGCGACACGATTTCCAAGCGGGAATCGAAGATATTGATCAGTGTGGGGCCGGAGTACGTGTAATCGCGATGTTCCAGTGCGTTGACCAATGCTTCGCGCAGGGCTATGGCCGGGTATTGGCCGGATTCGTTGATGCCGTTCAGCAGGGCGCTGGCTTGGTCGAGCTGGCGCAGCACCGAGCCGGTGAATGTGTGACGTTCGCGAATGGCGTTTTTGCCATTGCCCTCGAAAATGGTGGCCTTGATAACGAACGGGCATTGGTTGGACAGCAGGGTGGCAAGCGACGATTCGGTGGTGCTGGTGAAGGTGTTGTTGGTGCCGGTGTTGGTGATGCTGCCGGCGGGGGCATTACCGGCATCGGCAGAGACGGATGCAGCCATGTTGGTCACAACGGGGCTTTCCCAATCCCTGCCTTCACTGGCAAAACGACCCTGTGCGTATGTGAAAGTGAGCTCACCACTATCGCCTGCGACGGTCTGGCCCGATGCGGCGTGATCTACGTTGCTCTCCGTTGTCCCCATATCGCCGATGGTACCGGTGCAAGCCGACGTTACGCCGAGGTGTTTTACACCCCTACGGCTAGACTTACACGAGTTTGGCCCCGTAGCTCAGCTGGATAGAGCATGTGACTTCTAATCTCAAGGTCGACGGTTCGAGCCCGTCCGGGGTCACGATGTAATAAGCCCTTGGTCCCTCATCGTTTGTGAACTGCGCCCCGTTTGTTGGACGTTGTTAATTAGGATACAGCCCTAGACCGCGAGGGACATGCTCCGGAACTCCTCCGGGGTGCGTCCCTCGAGTCGTATCTGGCGCCGTCTGGTGTTCCAGTGC
>ENA-OQCF01000017-OQCF01000017.1-human-gut-metagenome-genome-assembly--contig:-NODE-17-length-57157-cov-6.632211_pt1 | contig 57157 bp, 55 predicted proteins | sample MGYA00242756_ERZ504573 | MGnify/ENA primary metagenome ERZ504573 (study PRJEB26092, sample SAMD00036240) | human gut metagenome | host: Homo sapiens | study: EMG produced TPA metagenomics assembly of... | reverse complement strand
CTAACCTCGTGTGCTGCATCTCAGCCTCCCAGATATGCCTTGCGCACGGCATCGGACTTCAGCAGCTCCTCGCCGGAGCCGGACAGGTTGATCTTGCCGTTTTCCAGCACATAGGCGTAGTCGCAGATGCCCAGCGCCTTGCGGGCGTTCTGCTCGACCAGCAGCACCGTAATGCCGGAATCGCGAATTTCGCGGATCAAATCGTAAATCTGGTTCACGATGATGGGCGCAAGACCCATCGAGGGTTCGTCCAGCAGCAAGATCTTGGGGCGGGACATCAGCCCGCGCGCAACCGCCAGCATCTGCTGCTCGCCGCCGGACAGCGTGCCGGCAAACTGATCCTTGCGGCTTTCCAGAATGGGGAAGCGCTTGTACTGCTCCTGCAGGTCCTTTTCCAGGTCAGCCCCTTTAAAAAGGTAGCCGCCGACGAGCAGGTTGTCGCGGATGGTCAGACCCGAAAAGCACTTGCGTCCCTCGGGGACGTGTACCACGCCCGCGCCCACGATCTTGCTGGGCTTGCGGGGCAGGGGTGCGCCCTCAAACTCCACGGTGCCGGTCTTGGACTTTGCCAAGCCGGAAATCGTGCGCAGAAGCGTAGTTTTACCGGTGCCGTTGGCACCGATAATGGAAACAATCTGCCCTTTGTGAACCTCCACGTTGATGCCGCGCAGCGCTTCCACATGACCGTAACTGACAGCCAGATCGGTCACTTTCAGCATAGGTTCCATGTTTATTCCTCCTTGCCTAAGTAGGCCTCAATAACCTCAGGATTGTTCTGGACTTCATCGGGGGTACCCACGGCGATCGTTTCGCCGAAGTTCTGCACATGGATCTTGTCGGAAATGCTCATTACCAGCTCCAGGCGATGCTCAATCAGCAAAATGCCGAAGCCGATCTCCTTGCTGATGCGCTGGATCAGCTCGGTCAACTCGCCGACCTCGGTGGGGTTCAAACCGGCGGCAGGCTCGTCCAGCAGCAGGATTTTCGGCTCGCACATCAGTGCGCGGGCAATCTCGATGCGGCGCTGCATCCCGTAGGAAAGATTCTCCGGGCGCTCGTGCAGGTAGTCCTGCATCCCCACGACCGTCAGGTATTTTTCGCACAGCTCGCGCCCGCGCTTTTCCTCGGCGCGGCGCTTGGGGGTGGGCAGCAGCCCGCCCACGATGCTGTAGCGGCTTTGGGGGTCAAAGGCGCACATCACGTTTTCTTCCACGGTCAGCCCCTTAAACAGGCGGATATTCTGGAAGGTGCGTCCCATACCAAGGCGGGTGATTTTGTACTGCTCCAGCTTGGTGATGTCCTTGCCGTCCAGCACAACGGTGCCTTGGTCGGCGGTGTACACACCCGAAATGGTGTTGAAGATGGTGGTCTTGCCCGCGCCGTTTGGTCCGATAATGCCGTGGATTTCCCCGGCGTTCGCTTCAATGGAGAAGTTCTGTATCGCCTTGACGCCGCCAAAGCTCTTATAAATGTTCTTGACTTCCAGCAGTGCCATGGTTTACCCCTCCTTTTTGGCAGTGTTCTTTTTGCCCAATTTGGCAAAAAGTTGTTGCATATTGCGGGGCGTAAGCTCCCACTCGCCCAGCAGACCGGACGGCTTAAAGTTCAAAATCAGCAGCACCAGCACGGCGTAGATGACGTAGCGGTAGTTCTGCAGCCCGCGCAGTACCTGCGGCAGGCGCTCAGGATAAAGGCGCCCAGCGTGGAACCGGTCAGGCTGTTGACGCCGCCGAAGAATACCATAATGACCCAGTCGGCGCTCTTTTTCCAGCCGAAGCCGGTGGGATCCACATAGGACATATAGAAGGCGTACAAAACGCCGGAGTAGCTCGTCAGCGCAACGCTGAGCAGGAAGGCAATCATCTTGACGCGGGTCACGTTGATGCCCATCGCCTTGGCAGCCAGCTCGTCGCCCTTCAGCGCGATGCACTGGCGGCCGTATTTGCTGGTCTTGAAAAACGCTGCCAGCGCAATGGCAAGCACGGCGGAAACAAACGTCAGCGGCAGCCCGACCAGACGGGGGATGCCGGTCAGACCGGACGCGCCGCCGGTCAGGGTGGTCATACGGTTCAGCAGGGCGGCAATCGCCTCGCCGAAGCCCAGCGTGACCAGTGAGATATAGTCACGGCGCAGCCGGACAACGGGGTAGCCGATCACATAGCCGATCAGCGTTGCCCCCGCGACCGCCAGCAGCGCCGCCAAGACAAAAGGAACGTGGGCGCGGATGACCAAAAGCCCCGATACATAGGAGCCGATGGCCATAAACGCCGCCTGCCCCAAGCTGAACATACCGGTAAGCCCGGTCAGCACATAGATGCCGGACACGGCAATCAACGTGATGAAAACCTGCGTAAGTACGTTGGATACAAGTGCGTTCATTGTGTGATATCCTCCTTACGCTTTTTCCTGAACGTTGCTGCCGGCAATGCCCTGCGGACGGATCAGCAGGAAAACCAGCATAACAGCAAATACGGCAATGGTCGAATAGCCGGAACCCAAGGCGGCCAGCAGAATGGTTTCCAGAATGCCCAGCAGCAGCGCGCCGATGACGGCGCCGGTCAGGCTGCCCAAGCCACCGATGACCGAGGCGATAAAGCCCTTGACGACAAGGTGCCCAAGGTGGGGTACAGGGTGTACTTGATGCCCAAAAACACGCCTGCGATGCCGGCAGAATGCCGGAAATGACAAAGGCGAGCTGGATGATGCGGTGGAGTCGATGCCCATCAGCTGGGCGGTGTCGCGGTCAAAGGAAACCGCGCGCAGCGCACGACCCAGACGGGTTTTCTGGATGACATACGCCAGAACGATCAGCGCCACGGCACTGATGCCGAACATCATTAAATCGCCGGTGGAAACGACCAGCATTGCCACATTGACGGTGGGTTTTTTAAAAAAGGAAGGGAAGTTGAAGAAATTGGAGCCTGCCTTGATGGTGACAAGACCCTCGTACAAGGTGCCCAGCGTGATGGAGGACACAAAGAAATAGGTGGGTGCCGAGTGGTTTTTCAAAATGCGGCGGAAACCGACAAACTCGCCGAACAGCGAAATCAGCGCGCCTGCCAGACCCGCAATCAGCAGGGTGGGAACCAGCCCCATACCCTTGCTGGAAACCAGAAAGTAGGCGATAAATGCTGCCGCTGTCATAGTGGCACCATGGGAGAAGTTGGAAAACTTTAAAACGTTGAAAATCAGCGCAAAGCCGGTGGCGATCAATGCGTAGATCGAGCCGGTTGCAATGCCGTTTATGATGACTTGCAGCGACATAACTTGATTTGCCTCCTAGAAAAAAGCAGGCAGCCCCGCCAAGGCGGTACGAATCCGCGGGGCTGCCTGTTCAGATGTTACGGATAAAGTGCGCGCAGACGTTGGTTAGCCGGCAAACTGCTCCAGCATAACGGGAGTCTGGTTGTCGTAGGTGTACATATACATACTCATACCAGTGGGCATATGGGTGGTGGGATCGATGGTGATCTTGCCGGTAACGCCCTCGTAGCTCAGGTTCTCCAGCGCGTCGTGCAGGGCAGTGTAGTCGGTGCCGACCTTGGCGATGCAGTCCGCGGCAGCCATCACGATGTCGTAGCCCAGGAAGTACTTGTTGGGGGCGCTGACGTCGTTCTGAATCTCAGCAATCTTGGCGGCAATGGTTTCGTCCTCGGTGTTGATGTTGTTGATGTAGTAAATGTTGGAGCAGTCGCCGCCGTAGGTGGTGTTGAAGCCGGGTGCGCCGTCCAGACCGGTGATGATCTTGCCCTTGTAGTCCAGCTCGGTAGCGGCGGTTTCAATGGCAACCAGCTGCTGGGTGTAGTTGGGGCAGTAGATGGCGTCCACATTGGCGTTGACTAAGGGCAGCAGCAGGGTCTTGTAGTCGGTGTCGGCAGCGCCGTAGGCAACGATCATGCTGTTGTCCACGGTGATGTTCTCCTCAGCAAGGCGATCCACAAAGGGAGCCAGCAGGGAAACGGAGTAGGCGTTCTCCTGATTGTACAGGATGCCGAAGGTCTTGTAGCCGTTCTTTACGGCAAAGGCTGCCATAATGTCGCCCTGCGTGGTGGCGCTGGGCTGCAAAGCAAACATATTCTTGTAGGGAACGCCCTCGCTCTTGGTTTGGCAGGCGGGGTCCATGGCAAGACCGACAACGGGTACGTCATAGCCCTCGGAGGTTTCCTTGATGGCGTTGGCGATGTTGGCAACTGGGGGTCCGACGATCAGGGAAACCTGATCCACGGTCACAGCGGTGATGTAGGAGTTGACAGCCTCAGTGACGTCGCCCTTGGTGTCGTAGGTGTTCATCACGATCTTTTTGCCGTTGATGCCGCCGTTGGCGTTGATCTCATCGACGGCAGCCTGTGCACCCTTCTGGACGGACAGACCCAGACCGGAGGTGTTGCCGGTGATGTCCTGCAGGCAACCGATCAGAATCTCGCCGCTGTCGGCAGCTGCTGCAGAGGAAGCAGCGGGGGCAGAGGTGCTGGGGGAGGCGGTGCTGGAAGCTGCGCCGCCGCAAGCGGCCAGGCTCAAAGCCATACCGGCGGCCATAACAAAGGATACAATGCGTTTCATAGTGTTTTCTCCTTGATTTTGTGTTGGGTCAGCGCGCGGGGCTGCGGGGGAAGGAATGTGTGCGGGCTTTGCCTCCTTTTTTCCGGTGTGAAGGCGGGCAAATTGGGAAGTCTTGCCCTGTCTGCACCGGTTTTTCTGCTTTGTTGTCCGGTTTTGATTCTTGATTGCAAACGTTTGCAATCAAAGGCAAATATAAATTCCGATGGAGTTTTCCGCGCTTTTGCGGTTCCACCAGAAATCTTATGCCCAAAATATACTCCTGTTGCTCAGATTTGTCAATATGTGCTGCACATTTTCGTGCTTTTGTTCAAATTTGGCTATGCAAACATTTGCAAAACGACGAAAATCCGGCACATCGCACCCCGGCCATTGCAGAAAAATGAAAGGGCAGACCGATAATTTTATCTGCAATGAGAGCAGATGTCACGGAACTTGTCAAAAGAATCGCTGTAGTAATTTTATATCGCAGGGTGTATAATGAAAACGTTATCACATAAATCATTTTCAAAAGGCTGAGACAACACCATGAAGCAAAAACATATTCCGGCACGCTGTTTTTTCTATCTGTTCGGTATGCTGGTTCTGGCTATGGGCTGATTGTGAACATCAAGGCCGGGCTTGGCTCCTCAGCAATTATGTCCGTAGCCTACACGATCAGCGAGGGCGCAGGAGTGAATTTTGGTGACATGACGTTTGTGATCTACTGTCTTTTTATCGCTGCGCAGATGATTATAAACGGCAAAGACCGCAGCTGGCTGGATCTGCTGCAGCTGCCGCTGAGTCTGGTGTTTACGCGGTTTATGAATTTGTTCAAAGCGGTAATCCCCTACGAACACGGCTATCTGCCCACAGATCTGCTTGTGTTGCTGGCGGGCATTGTGCTGACCGGCATTGGTGCCGCCATGACAGTGGATATGCAGCTCATCCCCAATTCCGGCGACGGTATCGTGAACAGCATCGCCCGCCGTTGCGGTCGTGAGCTTGGCTTTACCAAAAATATTTTTGACTGCGGTTGTGTTGCTGTTTCCCTGCTTGTCGGTGCGTTCTTCGGCGATCCGCTGCTCGGCATCGGCTTAGGTACAGTCATTTCAATGCTTGGCGTCGGTCGCGTTGTAGCTTCCTTTAACCATCTTTGCAAACCCGCCATAACCCATGCCGCTGGGTTGGAGAAAGTTGTACGTAAATAAATTTTGCATTGGCAATATAGCGAACTCAAATTCTAAGGCAACACCGCACAATACAATTTCCAGAAACAGAAAAGCGTCTGACTCACAAAAAAGGCCGGACGCTCTCCCAAAACTGCTTGCAGGGCAAAATTTAATCAGGCCGCCAGACAAGGTCTGTCAGCTAAAGTCAAGTTTGCCAAAGAAAATATAATATTCATTTTTGCAATTTGCTTTTGTAGCCCTCTGTATCGTGTCTTTCGGAAACGAAGCTGCAGCTTGACTACAGCAAAAACATGCTCGACTTTGGCACGTACAGAGGACTTTTCATGCTCACGACGCTTGATTTGTGCCTGAGAGCGCGCAGACTTATTCTTACTTTGGCTGGGACGGCGATTGATTTTGTAGCGGACAGACTTACCGCCTTTGTTCTTTTTCAGTGCTTCAGGACGTTTTTCGGCTCCGAGATAGCCACTGTCCCCATAAACCTCTTCCTCTTCTCCGGTAAGAAGCTCAGAGGTTACAGTGACATCGTGCTCGTTGGCTGCTGTTACCTTTACTGTATGAACCAGCCTGCTTTCCTTATCCACGTCGACATGGGCTTTGTAGCCAAAATGCCAGGTATTGCCCTTCTTTGCTGAATGCGCCTGAGGGTCACGCTCTTTTTTCTCATTCTTGGTAGAGGAAGGCGCCTCAATAAATGTGGAGTCGACTATCGTGCCGCGCTTCAGAATCAAACCGCGCTGCATCAACAGTTCCACAACCTGTGTAAATAGTTCCTGCTGGATTCCGTTGCGCAGCAGAATGTTCCGAAAGTGCCCCAGCGTATCTCCGTCCGGTACCTGATTGATTGATTCTACTCCGCAAAAATCCGAAAAGGCACGGCTGTCAATTACCTCCGCTACGGTTGCCATATCCGAGAGATTATACAGATTCTGTACGAGATAGATTCTAAGCATCCGTTCCAAATCGTAGGGCTTATTACCGCGCGCTCCTTCAAAAAAATCGCCAACTCCATCAAAATTGTAAAAGAGCAAAATTATATCAATTGGAACGCCTCCGCTGTAGCCATGTTACCAGTCATACCAGATCAATGTCCGGATAAAATCCTTCGGCGTTTCTAGTTTTGTAAAGAAATTTTCCTCGCGGACATTCAGAAGTCTGGCTATTTCTGGGGTTTTGCTCTCTTTATTTTTCCCCATCATTACACTTTTGGGGAATTTATTTGCTTTTTATTCCAAATTCTGTTCCCTACACTTAAAAGGTTCTCCAGCATTGCTGCCGCATAAATGTATGGATTTCTCCGCTATCCCGGTTTTCGTAATACGCTACCAGCAATTTCTTGAATTCAGGAACATCCTTCTCTGGGATAACAATCAGCCCTTTTCCTTTTGAAATCATGTAGTGGTTCGCGAAAATCACTGCCGTTCGTTTGTTGCCATCATTAAAGATTTGAGTTTTCATGCAATACAAGCACAAGCGAATGGCAATGTCTACATCATCTGCATCTTCACTGACGATTTTGTCAATCGCTTCTTTTACCACGGTCTCAATCGGAAGTGGCGGCACATACGAAGTTCCGCCAATCGTAACTGGCACACCACGAATTCGTCCTCCATCTGTATAAAAGCCCTCGTTTACCAATTTCGCAATGTGGCACAGAATATGATAATCTGTTGTATAGTTCAATACGTCTTTATCGAGAATGAACTCCCATGCGTGTTTCAGATTCAAAATTTTCTGTACATCGCTGGCAGTCATACCGGTCACAATGCCGTTATCGATAATATCCGCTGTCTGTGGGAAAGTCGTCGCCACGCCTTCCAGCACAGCCTGATCATAAATATTGGCTTTCATGTTGGCTCTGGCAAAATCCAGATTCAACATTACGCGAGGTGGCAAGTCGGCTTCCTCATATCCCAATGCAGCCAAATCTTTTTCAATGTGTCGGATTTGTTTCCGTAATTCGCGCGCTTCGCGATTGTTGCGCAGAAGCAACTGGTATAAATCCTCGGAATATACATCTACATAGGTCGATGTTAACCGACTTCCAACACGCTTACGGATATAGAGATATTTTTGCCCATCTCTGTCTTTCACTTCCGGCGTACCATCATAGGGAAGTAAATTCAGTCTGGCTTGGAAATCCGCTTTTTGGTGCAAAAGCTCTTGAATTTTTGAGTATGTGTTTTCCATAGCTACTCCTTGGGGAATTTTTACAAGATTATTATAGCAATTTATTCCCCATTTATCAAGCGAAAGGGATCATTTGGCAGAGAAATCTATTTTCTCGCTCAGCGTTTAAGCGCTTGACTTGAGTTCTCGTACTGCAATTATGTGAGGAACATTTTGCTGCTACAGTTATTGATTTGTTCCCTACGCCAAATGTTTTATGGATAGATACCACATCTTTAGCTTTCACCTCAGTGTAACGCTCTTTTTGTAGTCACCTGTAAACTGTATCTCAATTTCATTACGCGACCTCACCGTGATTTTCTCAATGATTCGCGCAGTCAGCGCATCGTCATATTCTTGGATTTGCAGGTCCTTGGCTGACAGCAGCATCTCCGGCTGGCGGGCTTTTTCCTGTCGGGCGGCGCTGTCCTCGATGGCTTTTTTCAGACTCTTAATTTTATTATTCAGCTTTTTCAACCTGTTATCCAGAAACGGGGTATCCTCATCGAAGTCCAAGGACATTTCCAGCAGTCGGTCAAATTCCTGCTGGGTCTGCTCCAGCTGCTCCTGCAAATTGGGCTTTGTGCTTTCACCGGTCTGGATGTTATGCAGGATGCCGTTGATCTGGGCAGCAACTTCATCGGTGAAGTTTGCCGCCAAACCCTGTACCGCTTTCAAAATGGCGCGGTGCAGTTCTTCTTCCGGGATGGACGGCGAGCTGCCGCAGAATTTCGTTCCGTACTCGATGCGGTTCACGCATCGCCAGACAATTTGTTTTCTGCCGTGAATATTCCAAGTCACCCGCTTGTAAGGACTGCCGCAGTTACCGCAGAACAGTCGCTCGGACAAGGCATACTTGCTGTTGTAGCGACCACGGCGGCGCTTGCGCTGGTTAGCAGCTGACTTGCTGTTGCGGCGGGCGATCTCAGCTTGCACCTCTCGGAACATCTGTTTGCTGACGATGCCCTCGTGGTAATTTTCAATGTAATATTGTGGGAGTTGCCCGGTGTTTTTCTTATGTACCCCGGTCAGCACATCCTCGGTAAAGGTCTTTTGCAGCAGCACATCACCGCAGTATTTTTCGTTTTGCAGGATGCGCTGGATGCTCTGTGCTGACCATGCGATGTTGCCGCGGGCTGTGAGTGCGCCCGCCGTTTCCAGGTAATAGTTGTCGTTCGCAGTCTTATCCCGCTGGATAGGCTGCCGCCCTGTGCCACAAACAAAAAAGCACCCGCCAAACTCTAAGAGTCCTTGGCGGGTGTAGGGTTCGTGTTCTCCGTAGCTTGTCAGCCCAGCCGGGAACGAGCAGTGGGCTGTTTTGATGGCGTAGTAGCCGTGGTCGATGCCAATAATGATGCTCATAGTGAAAATTCTCCTTATTATAATAGGTATAAAATGGAAAACTTGAAAACAAACTGAAAACTGCTAGAGAATTTGCCCTCAAACAGTGGAGATAGGGCTTTTCCCAGCCATCAATCCGCTCTCAATTATTAACAAATTGTAAACTTTTGCTTTCTTCTTCAAAAAACGCAAAAATCCCGGCTATCGGTGTGGAAAACCGACAGCGGGATTGAAAACTTTTTGAAAACAACCGAATCTTTTTAAGATTTATCTACAAATGCGCTCATTTTTTCCACAATGCGGGCGCACCGCCGTGGAAAAACGGCAACAAAAAAGCCCAACCGCCGTGAAACAGTTGGACAACCTTGTAAAATACGACCTTGAAAACAGGACGTCGAAATCGCCATTTTTGGGCGTTACAACAAAGAAAAAAGGCTGTTACATCTTTTTTGTCACAGCCTTTTGGTTGCGGAGACAGGACTTGAACCTGCGACCTCCGGGTTATAAGAAATTCAAAATTTGTGCGTTAGGGTGCTGTTTTGTTGGGTTTGGTGGTATTGCGTACCAAGGCTCAGAATGAGTTTTGTCCCATGTGTACAAAAGGGTGCTATACGGTGCTGACCTGTTCCAAACTCTTTTGGGGGCAGTTTTGGGGGCAAACCTGCGAAACGGATTCTGACTCACACCGCTCAAATAAACGCGCAGCTTTGGTTCCATTGAGAAATGTGGATACCAATATCACTGGGTTCTCGCAAGTGAAAAGCCCAGCAAACTAATATATAAGTTTTACCCTCTAGCAAGAAGTTGTACACAAGCACTACTCCGCGGCACTCCCGCACACCGCCCCCGTCGCCGCGAGAAACGCCCCTGTTTGGGCACGTTTCGCCGCATCGGCGCCGGTAGCCGTCCCGCCAAATACCGCCCCAAAATCCCCGTTTTCCGGGGATTTTTTATTTTACCACAAAGGCTTTTACCTAGACTGGATTTCCCTGTACAGGCAAATCCTGCACAAATAAATACTAAATAAATAAAATACTAAGATACTATCGTATCCTATCCGTAAAACACAAAAAGTTGGATTTGCTGCAATGCGTACAACTTAACACTAGAGGGTACAACTTACGATTGCAAACTGTCACCTCCAAGCTGTATAATTAAAGCATCGGTTTTCCTGCCCCGCAAAGGCGATACAGCACTCCTACGCCCCGATGTTTTTCACAGTGTCCGCATATATGCCAAATCTTCCTGCGCGACGGGGAGAATGACCTCGTCCCGCAGCAGGGCGGCGGTGGGATGGCCGCGATGGAGCCATTCACGGATGACGGTGTAATCCATCTGCCCCGCCCCCAGGGCGGTAGGGGTGCGCGGCGCGTTGGGGTGGAGCACGGCGTCCTTCATATGGACGGCAGCCAGGTCTTTGCCAATAACCTCGCACCAGGCGGGCCACAGAGCATCTTGGTTGTCCACATTCTCAACCGTCAGGACATTAACAGGGTCAAAAATCACATGAAAATGTGCCCCGTCGCCTACGGTCTCCTTCAGCGTGCGCAGCTTTTCCACCGTGTCCAGCGCGTGTACAAATACCGGTTCCAGCGCAAAGCAGGCATCCAGCTTTGCGGCCTGCTCTACGATGCGCAGGATGCTGTCGGTCAGCAGGGGCAGCTCTGCCGCCTTCTGCTCCTCGCTCAGAAATCGGCAGGAGCTTTCGCTTCCGACCTGTTTTGCCCCCGTTGCTTTCTGGTAGTGCAGGGCGCGGCAGACATCCGCCACGGCAGCCGTCCGCGTCCCGTCGTCTGGGCTGCTCAAATCGCGGTAGCAGCTCAGCACGGTGATCTCCACATCTGCCCCAGCAAACGCGGTGCGAATTTCTTCCAACTGTTCCGGGGAGATACCGTTCATATCCGCAATCCCCCGAATGGCTTTGGGCATGGCAAGCTGAGCAGCGTTATACCCCTGGTCTGCCAGCGTGCGTGCCAATTCCTGCGCGGTAAAGCAGCCGTAATCGTGGGCGCGGCATCCGTATTTCATACAAAAATCCTCCTATTTCAAGAATGCCCTCCGGCAGGACCGGAGGGCATTTTCAGCTGATTGCGGGGCTGTTACGGCTCCAGCATAATTTTGACAGCAGCGGGGTCTTTTTCGGCGGTTTCATAAGCTTGGCCCAGTCCTGCAGCTTGAAGCAGTGAGAGATCAGGCCGTCGGTCTTGATAAGACCCTTCTCGATGCCGCGGATAACGGCGGGGTAGACCTTGGCAGACAGGTGGGAGCCGATGATGGTCAGCTCCTTGCCGTCTCCGATGGTGTTCCAGTCGGCGGTGACGAGATCGGACAGCACGCCCATCTGGACATAGCGGCCATGGTTACGCAGGCAGTTCAGGCCCTGCGCGGCGCTCTTGGGGCTGCCGGAGGCTTCTACATAAACGTCGCAGCCCAGACCGCCGGTCAGCTTCATGATCTCCTCGACCACATTGCACTCGACGGGATTCAGCACGATGTCGGCACCATACTCCCTGGCGCGGCGGGCACGCTCCTCGCGGACTTCGAGGCCGATGACCAGCTTGGGCATCTTGAGGTTGGCAATGTTGCACATTGATGTACCGATTGCGCCCAGGCCTGCGATGACGACCACATCGTCATGCTGGATATTGGCCTGTTCCAGCGCGTGCATACCGCAGGCAATCGGCTCAACCAGAACACTCTGCTCCTTCGTAAAGCTCTTGGGCAGAACATGCTTCAGGCTGGCTTTGGGCAGCTTGACATATTCGGCAAAGCCGCCGTTGGCATACTTTTTGAAGCCAAACACAGCGCTGCGCTGGCACATCCAGTATTTGCCGGTGCGGCAGAAATGGCAGTGGCCGCAGGGCACGACCTGCTCGGCGCAGACATCATCACCGATGGCAATGCCCGGGACCTCGCCCTTGATGTCCACGACCTCGCCGTAGAACTCATGGCCGGGGATGCAGGGCGGCTCCATGTAGCGGTCCGCCTCGGAGGTGCCCCAAACGCGGATGCCGCCGTGGAATGCCTTCAGGTCGCCGGCGCAGATGCCGCAGCCCTTGACCTTCAGCAGGACCTCACCGTCCTCCAGTTCATGCATGGGAAAATCTTCGTACCGGTTGTCGCCGGGTGCATAGGTTACAACTGCTTTCATTGTCTTTTCCATACGAGTAAATCTCCAGAAAATCAGCCTTTCAGACCGGACGTTGCGATGCCCTCGACCAGATATTTCTGGAACAAGATGAAGATCGTAACCGCCGGGATAATGGACAGGGTGGACATGGCGAACATAGCGCCGTAGTCAGAGGAAGAACCCGGGTCGCAGAACAGTTTCAGCGCCAGGGACGCGGGATAGCGGACGGATTCCTTGACATACAGCAGGGCGGAGAGGAAGTCATCCCAGCGCCACATGAAGGAGAAGATGCCGGCGGTAATCAGCGCCGGCACGATCAGCGGCAGGATGATGCGCAGATAAATGCCGAAGTAGGAGCAGCCGTCAATGCGGGCGGCCTCGTCCAGATCCTTGGGGATGCCGTCGATGAAGTTCAGGATCAGGTAAACGAAGAAGCCTGGATAGCGAAGAAGTACGGCACGATCAGCGGCAGATAGGTGCCGACCCAGCCCAGCTTTTGGTACCACAGATACTGCGGGATCATCAGCACCTGTGCGGGCAGCATCATAGAAACCAGCATTGGACGGCCAGGTGGTCATCTCGATGGTGAAGTTGTCACCGGCGGCGTTCTGCAGGGCGGACAGCGCGTTGGACCAGGTGAAAGAGCACCAGCTCATGGTAGAGGGACTGGAGCCGTAGACCAGCGGCATCTGCTCGGGGGTGCCGATGGTGCGCTCAGCATAGATGGCGGGGTCGCAGGCCCAGCCTTCGGCAATGCCGGTCTCGTAGATGTCGAAGAATGCCTCGATCTGCTCCTCGGTAGCGCCGATCTCGCTGCCATTGTACAGGTGGCCGCCCTCACCGCGCAGCACGTAAGCGCAGTAGTCAGCGCCGTTGCCGTAGAATATGTCGGTCTTGTAGCCGGTCTTTTCGTAGACCTCGCGGCAGACATCGTAGAACTCGTCCAGCGTCATGTTGTCATGGATCTCAATGCCGTTCTCGTCCAGCAGATCCTTGTTATGAACTTCTGGGCTGGTTGGAGCAGCAAAAGGTCAATAAAGCCCAAAATGAGAACCCGAAGATTGTCGGGTCTGATGAATAGCTTTGTGGTCGTACCTGTGGTAGTCTTTGTGTCACGAAAGGAGACGATGCACCGTGAAAGACACATCTAAAAAAGCCCTGCACCAGTACAAAAACCCGCCCATTCCCACAAAACAAGAACAAATTGTCGTACCGCAAAACAGCGTATTGGTACTCGTCAAAGCGAGCTGACTACACTGACCAATCCTATATTTACCTGCCAACTCCGCAAAATTTATCCACAAAAAGCGCCCGGGCGTTGTTATTTATTCACTGAGATTTTAACAGAGTTTTTCAGCCTTTTCAGCTCCGTAAACTTCATAATCGCCACCAACAATTAATCGAATTTATTTCTATTTCTTCAATTTTACCCTCGCAGAAAATTGCACGTCGATAAGAGTACGTACATATCATTTCAACTGTAACGCTTTGGTTTCCAAGAACTTTTTTCTCTTAGAGTATCCTTCGGTACGTCCAGTTGTCTTTAATCATTTGCACAGACCGCCTTGACATCTGCATTCTATAATGCAAAGCCTCCGCACGCCCTGCTGTTTGTAGTTTCCATCAGTTAGCTTTTCTCCCTACTCTATTTCGACCCTGTAAGTCAACTTTTGCAGATTAGCCTGCAGACGGGCGACGTGGCCGCTGCCGCTCCACTCAATCGTCAATTCCGGGCCGCAGCTTTCAATTTGAACCTTTGCTCCTTGCGCAAAGACCGGACAGTTGCGGCGCAGGCGTAGCAATTCCAGCTGCTTTTTCACGACCGGCTTTTCCAGTGCCTCGGCAATCTGCACTTTCGTCAGATTCGTGCGGTTGATTTCCTTGTGCCCGCCCTCGCCTGCACGGGCCACAGCATCGTAGCCTGACGCTGCAACGCCTGCCAGCAGGCGCGTTTTTCCGGGCTGAGCATAAGAGCCTCCTTACCAAAAATGCCCTGCGGCAAAAACCGCAGGGCAATCATGCAAGTTGTCAACGGTTGCAGGGCATTTCGGGATTATCCTCAGCGCCCTTGCAAACCTTAGCGCCGCGAATCCATGCTTCGTCGACGCAGACATACTTGATGCGGACACGACGACCCCACGCATAAGCTGCGTGAATGCTGCCATCCTTGCTCTGCATCATAACCGGGTACTCATAACGGCGGTTGTTCACATCATTCCAAGGGCCAATGAAGCCTTCACCGTGCTCCACAATGCGGCGCCACGGCCAAGTCTTACCTCCATCCTCGGAAATTGCCATCGCCACAGGGCAGCGTTGATCGGGCCAAACCGTGAGACTGCCATCTTCATTGAAGGAAACATCATTGTAGATGATTGCAAGTGCGCCGCTCTGCAGCTTAATGGCCGAGATACTGGCATTGTTGTTGCGCAGCGGGGTGGGTACCGGCACGCTCCATGTTTCGCCGTTGTCATTGGATTCCGAGCGGTAGATGTGGTCAGCCGCACGGCTGCGCAGCAAACACACCAACTTGCCGGGCTCCAACTCAATAACATTGCCGTGAACACGGCCCCGGCTTTCAGGAACCTCCACACCGCGCCAGGTCTTGCCTGATCATCGGAAATCTGGATAACCGTCACGTCGCTGCCCAAACGGGTACCGTCCAGCGCACAGATAAAGTTGTTGAAGATCCAACGCCCGTTGGAAAGCACCTGAATCTTCTGGCGGCAGAAAGAGCCGGGACGGGTAAACATAGCCTCTGTGCCCCATGTGCGGCCCCCATCGCGGGAAATTTTGCGGCGGATCTCTGCCGTGCCCTGCATGCTGTCGGGATTGTTGTCATCAGGCTTTTTAGCCGCCTGTGCCGTGTACATCAGCCAAATGTCCCCGTTGGGGTTTTGGAACAGTGAGGGGTTCTGCTCGCTGCGGGTCGGATCGTCCGAAACGATAACCGGCTGTTCCCACTGGCTTGCACCAGCGGGTAAGCGAGCCACCGCAATGCTGATGTCGCGTTGCCTTCACTGGAACCGGCAAACCAGCAGCAGAGCAGATCGCCGTTTTCCAATTCCAGCAGATCAGGTGCATGGCAGCTTTCCCACTGGTTGGGGATAAGGGATTCCACCAAATCGAGAGCGGTATCACGGTAAAGTCTACCGTCATCGCCCAGCGTTGGCAGATCAATAATGTTACGAGCCATTTTTCAATCCTTTCTCAGCCTTGACGGAACCGATGAGAATACCTTTCTTAAAATACTTCTGAACGAACGGATACACACAGATGATGGGCAGCATGGCAATGAAGATCGCTGCAGCTTTCAGATTTTGCTGATTCAGCGTAACACCATCCAGCACTACATTTTTGAAAGTTGTTCCGGAGCCGCCATCTGTAATGACAACACTCTTCAGCACCTGCTGGATCGTCTTGATGGCGTCGTCTTTCAAATAAATCTGCGGGAGAAGGTATTGGTTCCAGATGGATACTGCGTAGAACAAACCTGTGGTCGCCAGCACAGTGGGGGAAAGCGGCAGGAACACTCGGGTCAGGATCTTGATGTCGCTTGCACCGTCCACAAAGGCAGCCTCCTCCAGTTCGTTGGGGATACCCTCCAAGAATGTCTTGGTGATGATGAGGAACTGCGTGTTGATCGCGCCGGGCACGATCATGACCCACGGATTATTGACAAAGCCGAACTGGTTGTAAATGATATACTGCGGAATGATACCGGCATCAAATACCCATGTAATGATGAACAGGGACATCAGGCAGTAACGATGTTTAAAACGCGGCCGGCTGAGCACGTACGCCGTAACGTAGGTGCAGGCTACCGCCAGCAGTGTTCCCAGCGCAGTATATAAAAAGGAGTTTCGCATACCGGCGAACACATTGAAGCGCGGGTTTGTCAGAATATAGCCGAAAGCTTTCAAGTTGAAGCCTATCGGGAGGAATGTCATCTCACCGCGTGCCAGATAGGTGCCATCTGTGGTAGCCACAAAGAACACATACAGGAACGGGTACACACAGCACACTGCTATGAGCAGCAAAACTGCACTGTTGATATAATCAAACGTCGCCAGCCGTTTGAGATGGGACTTGGGCTGCTTACTCATAATAGCCTATACGCTCCTTTCTCAGAACAGACGTGCGTCACTGACTTTATCGGCAATCTTGTTGACGATGAAAACCAGCACAAAGGCAATAATGGACTTCAATACATTGACCGCGGTGCCGTAGCTGTAATCCGGGAAACCCGTAGACTGGAATGCAATGCGATAAACATACGTCTGGATCACATCAGCCGTGGCATAAGTGCCTGTGTTATACATCAGCAGGATACGATCCAAGTTGACGGAGAAGATATTGCCGACACTGATGATAAGCATCGTGATAACAGAAGTAGAAATACAGGGCAGTGTGATGCGCCACATTTTGGTCCAGCGGGATGCGCCGTCAATCTCTGCCGCCTCATACAAAGTGGGGTCAATGTTCATCATGGCGGCAATATAGATAATGGCCGAGTAACCGAACGTCTGCCAAATCTCCAGTATCACGTACAATGGCCGGAACCATTCCGGTTTTGCCATAAAGTTTGTGGAAGTACCGCCCAGCTTGGTGATCAGGATATTGATCAGACCCGATGTAGGGGAGAGCAGCGTATACATGATACTGACCATAACGGCTGCCGAGATGAAATACGGCAGAAAGCTTAAAGACTGTACCGTATTGCGCACCCACTTGGTACGAACTTCGTTTAGGAAAAGCGAAAATATAATCGGGATTGGGAATACAACCACCACGGACAGGAACGCCAGAACGATTGTATTTTTGGTGATTTTCCAGATATATGGATCCTGCAAAATGCGCTTGAAGTTTTCAAGCCCCACCCACGTGCTGCCGAAAACGCCTTTGGCTGCGGAGAAATCCTCAAACGCAATCACCATTGCACCAACCGGTCCGATCTTGAACAGAATCAGCAGCAGGAAACCCGGTATCATCAGAAGATACAGCTGATAATTTTTGATAATATCTTTTTTTATCCGCGCACCGAGGGATGCTTTCGGCACGGCAGGTACGCCGTTTGTGCTTTGCGCTTCGGCATGGTGATTCTCCTTTCACTTTACCCCGGCAACCCCGCCCGCATGGCAGTTTGCCGTGTCGGGCAGGGCTGATTGTTCAGGGTATTACCTTTGTCAAGGCATCAAGCGCCGTACATTGCTTGGTAAGCTGCCAGCTGGATTTCTTCAATGCGGGACAGGCCCAGATCATTCATTTCCTGCTGGAAAGCTGCCCAGTTGTCAGGGGTCAGTTCGCGCGTACCATCAATGAACTGCGCAATACCGGACATCTGTGCATCGTACACAGAAGCGAGCAGGTTTGTAACTTCCTTGCTCTGGTCATCGGTGAACTTCAGAACATAAGAGGTACCCAAGTTTTCATCTGTAAACAGGCGTCCGGTCGCCTCAGCGATCAGAGGCGCATTCCACTTGAAGAAGGCTTCGTTGTCAACGGGCTTGCAGACGGTAAAGCGGTCACTCAGGAAACTCCAGCGCTTCTCACCGGCAGGAGTAGCCTCTTCAGTCTGATAATCTACGATAAATTCCTTATCACCGTTGGTATCCTTAAAGCTTTCGCCCTCAACACCGTAGTTGGCGAGGATCTCGCCTTCCTCAGAGTAGAAATAATCGATAAAGGTCAGAATCGTCTTGATTTTATCTTCACTGCAGTTTGCATTGACGGCAGTAACGCACTCGTCATTGTACTTCATGCTGACGGTCATCTTCTGGGGGTTTCCGTTATCGTCCTTGATGAAGTTCAGAACACCCATCTGGTAGTTGGGGTCGTTGTCGGGGCCACCGTTCTCCATAAACCATTCGGCGCGGTTGTAGTAATCGTAGAAAATACTGCCGTTGCCGTTGAGCATGGCAGCCTCCCAGTCGGCCTCACCGAAAGTACCTGCGACCCATTCGGGTTGGATCAGGCCCTCGTCGTACCACTTCTTCATGGTCTCGACCATCTTGTAGGCGCCATCGCTCATAATGTCGATAGAGCCATCCTTGTAGTGGCCGTTGATATAGATGCCGTTGGACTCGGTAGAAGAGATATTGCTGGCTGCGCCGAACCACGAAGCAAAGCGGATGGCGGTGTCACGACCGGTCAACGGGTAGTAGTTGGGGTTGTCTTTTCCGTAGTAGGCTTTCAAAGTTTCCAGTGCCTTGGTAAAGTCATCGATGGTGACGATGGAGTCAGGGTCAATGCCTGCCGCCTTGAACTGGTCAACGCGATAGCCGATCAAATCTGCAAAGATGGGGGTCTCTTTGCACAGACCGTAGATATGGCCGTCCTTATCGGTGACAAGCGCCTTGTAATCGGGATTGTCATCAATGTACTTCTGCAGGTTGGGGGCATACTTCTCAATGTAGGGTGCCAAATCTGCGAACACGCCCTGCGGGCCGTAGACACTGGTCTGGGCCAGCTTTGTCATAACAGCATCGGGCAGATCGCCGCTGATAACACGCTGGTCAACCTCAGAGTAGACGTCAGCTGCCTCTTCGGGGCCGGAGATATAGTCAACATGGATCCCGGTGCGTTCCTCAGCGACATCATACCACTTCAGTTCCTTGATCCAGTCCACGTAGGTAGAACGCATAAACATGGTGTAGGTGTTGTCCCCATCGCCGGAAGATTCCGTCGAGGAGGCAGCGGCAGTACCGTCACCTGTGGAGGCAGTCGTAGAGGTGGAGCCTCCACCGCAGCCAGTGAGGAGCGTGCCGACCATAGCAGTGGCCAGTACGGCAGCGCCGATTCGATTTGTAAGTTTCATTTGTGTTTTCCTCCTTATAAATGGTTTTCTCTTTATAATATCCATTCGCTTTCAGCGGTTGGCTGCAAAACGGACAGCATATTCAATAGCATTTTTCAGGCTCAGCTCATTCGCCTTGCCTGTACCGGCCTGATCGAAGGCCGTGCCGTGGTCGACGCTGGTGCGGATGATAGGCAATCCCAGCGTAATGTTTACACCTTCCACAGCACTCCACGCCTGCTTTTCCCTGTCATAGACAAAGCCGACGACCTTGAGCGGGATGTGGCCTTGGTCATGGTACATTGCCACGACAATATCATACCAGCCGCCCAAAGCCTTCGAGAAGATCGTGTCCGGCGGGATAGCCCCTGGGCGTCGATACCCGCGATGCGTGCTGCCTCGATGGCTGGAGCGATCTCGTCGATTTCCTCCCGTCCGAAGAGTCCGCCCTCGCCGCAGTGGGGATTGAGGCCCGCCACACCGATGCGGGGTTTTGCGATGCCCATGTCCCGGCAGGCTTTGTCTGCTATGCTGATGACTTCCAGCACCCGATCCTTCTTGACCCGGTCACAGGCTTCCCGCAGGGAAACATGGGTGGAAACATGCACGACCCGCAGGTCATTGTGGGCAAGCATCATCGTGTAGTGTTCGGTGCCTGTGTAGTGGGCGTAGATTTCTGTGTGGCCCGAGAAGTGATGCCCGGCCAAGTTCATGGCCTCTTTGTTCAGCGGGTTCGTGACAGTGGCATCCACCTTGCCGTCCATGGCAAGTTCAATGACCTTGCGCACATACCGGAAGGCAGCATCTCCGGCGGGCGCGCTGACCTGGCCGATGGCTAAATCTTCGGGTCTGAGCAGCCCCAAATCGAGGATATCAATGATGCCATGCTCGTACAGCCCCTCGCTGGGGTCGGCCACGGGATGAATGGTGCATTTTGCACCCACAAACCCGCAGGCTCTTTCTAAGATAGCCGCGTCTCCCACGACCAGGGGCTTGCAGCTTTCATACACTTTAGGGTCCTGCAGCGCCTTTACCGTGATCTCCGGCCCGACGCCCGCAGGGTCACCCATTGTAATACCTAAAATCTTGCGCATATCCGTCCCCTTTAATACAAACCGTTGTCGCGGCAGGCTTTTAAGGTGGCACGCAGTGCCTCAAACCCTGCGGGAGATAAGCTGTTGAAGGGTGCCCGGCATGTACCCACAGGATATCCTAACTCCTTGACCGCCAACTTGACGATAGTATTGGGGTTTCCGAATTTGAAGGTATCACGGAAAGGCCGGATGCTGTCCTGCGCTTTGCGCGCACCCTCGATATCCCCGGCAGCGAATTTTTCGTAGATGCTTACCATCGTATGCGGGAACACATTGGCGCAGGCAGCGATAGCTCCCTTACCTCCCGCCAACAATGTCCACAAAATCAGAGAATCGTTGCCGGACAGCACAGTGAATGGCTTCTCCCCGCCGCGCGTTTTCTCTATGTATTGCAAAATATTGTCGAAGTTGCCGCTGGAGTCCTTTACACCGATGATGTTGGGTACCTGTGACAGCTTCTGTACCGTAGCAGGGGCCAGCGCATTGCCCGTGCGTGCGGGAATATTGTACAGTAGTATCGGCATATCCACCGTCTTCGCAACCGTCTCATAATGCCGGATGAGTTCTTCTTGGGAGGCTGCAGCAAAGCTTGGCGTAATGATGGAGAGCACATCCGCCCCCAGTTCCTTGGCCTTCCGGGACATGCGGACCGTATCGCGGGTACTGACACAGCCGGTTCCGGCGTAAACCGGTACACGGCCATTCACAGTATTAACTGCTACGCGGATGACCTCGGTCTTCTCGTCCTCATCGAGGATGTAACCCTCGCCATTGGTGCCCAGAACAAAAATACCGTGAATTCCGGCATCAATCAGCCTTTCGATCTGATTAACAAGTTCTTCACTGTTAATTGTTCCGTCCTCACGCATTGGTGTTAAAATTGGAACGATAACGCCTTTTATTTCTTTCATAGTACTCTCCCTTTACAGAATCGCGCGGTAGAGTGCCTCAGCGTCTGCCGCTGTGACAGTGCGTGGGTTGTTCACCAGCAACCGCTGTACATCCATGCCAGCCTTTACCAGCAGAGGCAGATCGGTTTCCGTCACACCGTAAGGCTGCAGTGATGTGGGGATGTCCAGATGCTTTACCATAGCATCCATCTGATTGATGACCCAGTCAGCCTTTTCTGTGTCTGTGCCGGCTCCCGTGCCTCCAACAGCATCATAAACCTCTGCAAATTTCTTGCTGCAGCAAGACTTATTAAACTGCATGACCGGCATCAGCATAATGGCATTTGCAACGCCATGCGGGATGTGGTATCGCCCGCCCAGAGGGTAGGACAGCGCATGCACAGCCGTGGTCCCAGAACAGGTGATGGCGACGCCTGCATAGAAAGCGGCCTGCATCATTTTTTCTTTTGCATCCAGTGCATCCGGGTCGTCGCAGGCTTTTTCAAGATTCCGAAAGATGAGCCGCAGCGCCTGCATTGCGAACAAGTCACTGAACGGATTTGCCTTCGCGGAGGTGTAGCATTCAATGGCGTGGCACAGCGCGTCGATGCCGGTAGAGGCTGCAATTTTTCGGGGCAGGCGGCGAATCATATTTCCGTCCAGAACGACTGCATCCGCAATCATTTCGGGGTTGACGATGCCGACTTTCAACTGTTCTTCCGGTACCGCCACGATGCTGTTGGGCGTCGCCTCAGAGCCGGTACCGCCGTGGTGGGGATCATAACGGTGGTGACCGTCTTTTTACCGATACGCGGGTTTTTCAGTTGGTCACGCACCGTGCAACTTCCATCTGCCGTGATGGATGCCAGCTTGGCAATATCCATTACGCTGCCGCCTCCTACAGCGACAATCAGGTCTGCGTTGCTCTCGCGGAAGGTATCGATGACCTGCTGAGCCTGATCGCAAGTAGGTTCCGCGGGCAAAGTATCGTTAATTATATAGGGTACAGCCGCTTTGTCCAGTTCGGCCAGCGGGCGCTCCAGAATGCCGGAAGCCCGAATGCCCGCATCTGTAAAGACAGCCGCCTTTTCGTGCCCGGATGCCAGCGTTTCCAGCGCTTGTATCGCAGTCTCACCGCTATATACCTGCTGCGGCATGGCAAGTTGATATTGCTTCATCTTCCGTTCCTTTCTGTAAATTCTGACGTATCCTGCTGAGCAGGTCCTCGGTTCCAAATCCGCCGGACTTGGAGACGATAATGCGGGAAACATGACCGGCCATCAGCGCCATGAAGAGCACCGCGCCCGGTGCAGCCTCTCCCAAGGGTGAGATCTCTGCCTCCGGCAACTGCTGCATAAAGCCCATCAGCGTATCACCGCCGATGATCATCGGCAGATAGTTATCTGCGGCGGGGCGTTCCAGCAGCAGCGCCATCAGCAGCCCCAGCTGTTCTGCGATCTGCCCGCGCAGTTGTTCGGCTGTATCAGCATCCTCGGCGGTCTCGGTGCCATCGGTGTCGATCAGCATATCGCAGCCGCCCTGCATCCGCTGCTCGATTTGTGTCAAGAAATCCTGCCCTGCGCGGCTTTCAAAGTAGCCGGCGGCAAGCTGCTCGCTCTGCAGGGAGATACGCACACCGCCGTGGGCGGCACCGTATTCCAGCTGCCTCTTTGTAATTGGGTTCAAGCTGCCGCAAAGTACCAAGAGCGGCGCGTTGATGCAGGGCAGGCTGATTGGCCCACCCTCCAGCCCCAGAAAAGGCGGCAGCACTGCCGCAAACCCTGCGCAGCCGCCCAAAATTTTCAGGCCATTTGTACGCTGCAGTTCCATGGCAATGCACCGGAAGTCCGTATCCTTCTCGGCATCACAGATGACGATTTGCTGACCGTGCTGCGGCGGAGGCGGCAGATTGCGGGGCTGGCAGGTGACGACCTCTGCCCGACAGTTTTTGAAAAGGTCTTTTATGTAGGGGGAGCGGACCGGTTCAAAGGGATCCTGCCCGAACACACTCTCATTGATTGGTACGCCGTCGATGTACTGGATGCCGCCCTGTGTCAAGCGATTCATCCGAGGCAACGCCGGTGCATAGTACGCAACCGCCGCACCACTGGCATCCAATGCTGCTTGGAACATCGCGCCGATATTGCCTCGCAGCCCGGAATCTGTTTTGATATAAACGGAGTCAGTCCCGCAGCGCTGCGCCTGCTGCACGAGTTCTAAACAAATCTTGTAGGCTTGCTGCCGGCTCCTGTGACGGACCTCCGCATCGATGACCGCCACATCCGCTTGGAAGAGTTCCTCGTGCACGGCGGCGGTGCCGTGCACTGCGGCCACCCGGACGGAAACGCAGCGGTTAGCAAACTGTACGCCTGTATCCAGTGCGCCGGTCAGGTCGTCCGCGATTACTGTCAGCCGTGCCATAGGTTCCTCCAATGTGTTTCATTTTGCAACGCACAGTTTCGTATCATTTGCTTATCTTTCCGCATCTTTTTTTCAACGTTCTCTGGATTTATCTAAATCTTACCATTCTCGTTACTGTTCGTCAACTGTTTTTGTCCTATTTTCCGCTTTTTTGTGTTTCTATTTGAAACTATTTAATTTTATCAATTGACACAGCTCGGCGAATCGGTTACGATAGAGTTGCAATTTAAAACAGTTTATAAAAAGGGGGACCTCTACCATGCGCCCAATCCGAATCCTAGGCATCGCCCCTTATGAGGGGATTGCCAGCCTGATGCAACAGGCTGCAGAATCTCGCAGCGATCTGCAGATCGACATTCATGTCGGCAACCTGACCGCCGGCGCGGAGATTGCCGTCACCCAAACTGCCCATCAGGCGTACGATGTCATCCTCTCCCGTGGCGGCACAGCCGAGTCTATCCGCCAGGCTACCGACCTAAAGGTTGTGGACATCCCACTGTCTGTCTACGATATTCTGCGTTCCATCAAGCTGGCAGAAAATCACAACTGCAAATACGCGGTCATCGGCTTCCCGGCCATCACCCGCAACGCCACATTCCTGTGCGAAGTGCTGCGCTACAATGTGGATATCTACACCATCCACGACCAAGCCGAGGCTCGCACTATCTTACAGGGTTTGGAAAGTTCCGGCTGTCAAATGGTGCTGTGCGATGTTGTCACCAACTCACTTGCGCAGGAATACGGCATCCCCGCCCTGCTTATCACCTCCGGCCTTGAAAGCGTGAGGATGCGCTGAATACCGCCGTACAGGAGGGGCTGGCTCACCGCAAGGCGCTGGAACTGGCGCAATTCTTTCAGGATGTCATCCGTGCCATGCCCTACGACACCCTTGTCAGCGACGAGGCCGGGCAGGACCTGTTTGTCTCCCTCTCCCCCGAGCTGCCCGACAGCGTGCTCGCTAAGGCACACGCCTCCATCATGCAGCGCACCACCGAGCCGCACCGCTCCTGCATCGAGGAGGACGGCATCCGTTACACCTTGCAGAGTACGCCCATCCGGATGGAGGGCGTACTGCGCCATGTTGTCACTATTGAAAAGAGTCGATTGTCTATCCCACTAGGAAAATACGGCATTGCTATTCTGACCTCCAGCAGACCGTGGATACCTTTTTCGACAGTTTCTACGGCATCACCCAGTCCTTTTCCACCGCAAACCTGACGCTGGAGCAATACTTACAGAACAACCGCCCCCTCGTTGTCTACGGTGAGCCGGGCACGGCCAAACCCCAGATGGTGCGGATGCTCTACGCCAAGGGACCTCTCTCCAACGCGCCGCTCGTAAAAATCGACTGCGCTATGCTCATGCGGCCCGGCTGGAAATACCTGATGGAAAATGACCGTTCTCCCTTGATGGGCAAGGGCTGCACGATTATGATGAGCCATGTGGATGCGTTGACTGACGAACAGTTCAGTGAGTTGTTCTCTACCGTGACGGCACTGCATACCCAGGAGCGCAACCGCATGTTTTTCATTGCCAGTTGCCCCAGCGCTGAGGCGATGCTCCCCACTATGCGCGGCTTGTGGACATGCTGAACTGCTTAACATTGGAAATGCCGCCGCTGCGCAGCCATCTGCAGGATATCCCGCGTTTATCCGGGCTGTACATCAGCACCTTGAACATGCGCAACGCCCGCGCGGTCATCGGCTTTGAGCCGGAGGCCACCTTCCGCATGACAGAATACTGCTGGCCCGGCAACTACGACCAATTTTGCCGCGTGCTGAACGAGTTGGTTCTGCGTACCACGACACCCTACATCTCTGAGGCTACGGTACGCGAACAATTGAAGCGGGAATGCACCTTCTACCCCGGTGTCGTTCCCCAAACCCACGCTCTGCCCGTTGACCTAACGCTGGAAGAGATCGAGCAAATCGCCGTGCAACAGGCCTTGCAAGCCGAAAACGGCAACCAGAAACGTGCTGCCGAGCGCTTGGGCATCAGCCGCACAACGCTGTGGCGAATGCTGCAAAAGGAAACACCCCATCCATATAGAAGGTAATAGACACAACAAGCACCCTTCTGGAAGTCAAGCAACAAATCGAAAAAGCCCTGCGCCAGTACAAGAACCCACCCATTCCCACCAAACAGGAACAGATCGTCGTGCCGGACAACAGCGTGCTGGTACTTGTCAAGGCTAGCTGACTACGCTGACCGATCCTATATTTACCTGCCAACTCCGCAAGATTTATCCACAAAAAGCGCCCGGGCGGTTGAAAAGTTCAATCGTCCGGGCGCAGTCATTTTGACGTTTTGGGGTCATTTTGGGGTCAAAGTGACCAGCTTGTTACCATTTTTGCCATATTGCAGAAAAAAGCTCACTGAAACTTGTCGTTTCAACGAGCTTTTGTTGGTTGCGGAGACAGGACTTGAACCTGCGACCTCCGAGTTATGAGAAATCTAAAATTTGTGCGTTACAGTGCTGTTTTGTTGGGTTTGGTGGTATTGCGTACCAAGGCTCAGAACGGTTTTTGTCCCATGCGTACAAAAGGGTGCTGCATGGTGCTGAATCGTTCCAATCCCTTTTGGGGGCAGTTTTGGGGGCAAAATGGCAAGACAGATTCTCATACGCACCGATTAAATATATGCGTAGCTTTGGTTCCATTGAGAAATGAGGATACCAATATCTCTGGGTTCACGCAAGTGAAAAGCCCAACGAACCAGTATATAAGTTTTACTCTCCGACAAGAAGTTGTACGCAAGCACTACTCCACGCAATCCCCGCACACCGCCCCTGTCGCCGCGAGAAACGCCCCTGTTTGGGCGCGTTCACAACGTGTCGGCGCGGTACTCATCCAGCCAAATATCGCCCAAAATCCCCGCTTTCCGGGGATTCTTTATTTTACCACAAAGGCATTTACCTTAGCCGGGATTTTCCTGTACAGGTAAATCCAACACAAATAAATAACTAAATAAATTAAATACTAAGATACTATCGTATCCTATCCGTAGAACCACAAAAAGTTAGATTTTTGTTTCTTTGGTTTTGCTGCAGTGCGTACAACTTAACACTAGAGAGTACAACTTACGATTGCAATCTGCTTTCCTTTAGCGATATAATTAAGTCGGTGATTGGATTATTCCTCCCTTTCCTGAATAGCCTGCGCCAAATCTGCCCGCAAATCATCAACGCTTTCAACGCCGATGTACAGCCGAATCAGTCCGTCCGTGATGCCGACTTTCTGCCGTACCTCATAGGGAATGGATGCGTGGGTCATGCTGGCGGGATGGCAGACGAGGCTCTCTACACCGCCCAGGCTTTCCGCCAGAGTGATCAGATACAGCGGCTTGAAGAAGTATGAATGTTCTCCTGCAGCAAATACAGTATTGTTCTTCACAACAGTTTTGACGGCAACATGTGCGAGGGATCTTTCTCCAGATAAGTATCCAGAATCGAGTCTAAAATCAGATTGCAAACCTTGTCCGGGTGGCCTCTTGTGACAGATTCAGAAGTGAAAATGCAGCTTAGCCTCTATTGCGCCTTACAGATTTTCTTTAAAAACACCTCTGCCTGCACTACCTCTATCTGCCGCGACAGCATTTGTACCTGCCGTTCTGCCTTATTTTTTCCGTGTTATGACAAACGCCGTAATGAGCGTTTGAATCGGCACGGTCAAGACCACGCCAATCGTGCCGCACAGGCCGCTTAAAATTTCGATGACAATAGCATTGTAGCTCATCATCTGGATGTAGGGCATCTCATAGGCGTAGAGCGTCAGCAACGTGCCAGTGGCCGTGCCCGTGTAGGCCAAAATCAGCGTGTTAGACATCGTACCAATCATGTCATGGCCCACCGTCAGGCCGGAGCGGACCAGCTCCCGCAGGGACAGCGTCGGGGCTTGGCGCGGATCTCCTCCAATGCAGCGGTGATAGAAACACTCACATCCATAACCGCACCGAGGCAGGAGATGAGGATGCCTGCATACAGAATTGTAGCGACGTCAAGCCCCGACGCATTGGCGATGTAGACCATTGACTCCGCGTCCGATGCGTGGTAGCCGTTCAAATGTCCGGCGGTGCCCAGCAGCATTGCCAGTCCGCCGGAGATCATAACCCCCAGCGTTGTACCTAAGATACTGCACCGCGTCTTGCGCGACCAGCCGTTTAAAATGTAGAGCGACACTGCCAGAATCATCACTGCCGTCAGCGTACCAGCCCAAATACCGTTCACACCACGGTAGAGCAGCGGCACGTATAAAAATGCCACACAGCCAAAAGTAAATACCAGTGCCCAGAGGGTGGCAAAGCCCTTGCGTCCGCCCACCAGAACCAGCCCGGCCACAAACAGCGCTGCCAGGGCGTAGACCATGCCGGTGCGGTCATAGTTGTAGACGGAGCCGTTTAAGCTGCCGTCTGCCCCGGACTGCACGACGGCCACGATTTTTGTGCCCACCTGGCAGAATGCACCCTGCTGGTAGCTGTTGGAATTGCTTAATGTGACCTGCTGCCCCTTCCATACGCCGGAGGTGATGCGCGCCGCAACAGTCTGTGCGCCGTTGAAGGGCCGGCCCCCGGAGTAGTCTGTCAAAATTTCCGTCACCACCGCCTGTACATAGCTGTGGCTGGTGCCCGGCTTGATGGATGCCCGCGATACCTGAAAACTTCCGAGCATGATTCCCACAAGAATCACCCCCGGAAGCAGGATGCGGAGCAGGATGGATAGCTGCTGCCGCTTGTTCAATTTTTAGTCCTCTTTTCTCTTTCTGCGATAGATGGTCAGGATACCCAGCGCTGTCATGCTGCCTAGGCAGAGCAGAACCACGGCAACAATCGGCATTGTGTCACCCGTCTGCGGGATGGCCGCTGTGGCCGCTGCGGGCGTACTGCCCTTCCCGGCGGTCTGCGCCGCGCCCTGGCTGACCGCTGCTGTGCTGGTGCTGCCTGTATTACCTGTGCTGGTCGCATTGCCTGTGTTCGGCCCCGGGTCCGGCTCGGCGGGGGCGTTGCCCGGCGTCGGCGGGACATCAGCGGGGACAGCTGCCGTGGTAAAGCGCTGCACGGCAGTCTGCTGTATGCTGCCCAGGGTGTTTGTGACCTGGGCGTACCACGCGTAGGCGGTGCCGGGCTGCAGGCCGTCCCAAGTCAGGGCGGCGGTACCGGTCCGGCTGCTGTCCTGCGCGACGGTGAAGTCCGCCGTGCCGATCTCCTCACCGCGGTCCAGATACGCGCCGAAGTAGCTCGTCAGGATCGTCTGCGGGTCGGTGTGGAAGTTGACGTCCAGCGTCAGAATATCGGTGTTGATATTGTTGTTGATGCGCTTTGGCAGGGCGCTGCCGTCCGCGGCGGTGTCGGGGGCCACGGACGCGGCGCTCTCGGTGCCCAACTCGGTCACAGAGGTATTGTCGTAGTAGTTGAAATCGTCCAGCGAGGGAGAGTAGGAGTTGATGTAGATTTTATTGTTGTCCAGGTCGAAGTACAGCATTTTAATATAGCCGCTGCCGCCCTCAAAGCCGGACTGATAGTCGGTGCAGATTTGGTAGACCGTCCGATCATAGACGCCATCCTTGTCGTCGTCAAAGACCGTCGTTTCATAGGACGCGCCGTGGTAGTGGCCGTTGAGCACCGCAATGACGTTGGGATTTTGGGCGACCACATTGTCCTGTACCAGCTGGCCGTAGTAGTCCATCAGGCCACCGTCGCTGTTGTAGGCCACGCGGGTGTAGGTGTGGAAGCAGAGGATAGCCTTGCGGTCACTGTATTTCTGCAGCACACTGTTCATCCAGTTTATTTCATCCGCGTAGATGTCCCAGCTCATATACAGGATGATAAAGTCCTGGCCGTTCTCGGTCAGCAGGTCATAATGGCCGATGTTGTCCTTGTAGGCCTCGCCGAAGGTAGGCTGATCCTGAACGCGCTGTGCGCCGAAGTATTTCTGGTAGTTCTCGTACTCCATCGCGCCCGCGGCAATGTCATGGTTGCCGGCCAGCACGCCGTAGGGCATGTTGGCGTCATCCAGAATCTTCATCGCCTCGTCGGCGTTCTCCCACTCATAAGGCATGTCGAAGTCATCGACAATATCGCCGGTGTGGATGACATAGCGGATGTTCAGCTTGTCCTTGTTGTCCACGATCCAGTTGTTCATGTTCAGGTAATGCTGGAAGAACTCCTCGGAGTAATACTGGGTGTCGGTCTCCCAGGCAAAGGCAAAGTCGTAATTTCGGGGAATCGTCGTGCCGTCCCAGGCAGCTGCGGGGGCCTGGTCGGTCACACCGCTGAAATCCGGCAGCGCGGAGTCTGCCGTGCACTGCACCATGACCGTGGCCGTGCCGTCCTGCACGTGGTCTTTGACCGGGACGCGGACCGCCATCGAGCCGTTCTCGTCGGCGGTGGCGGCCTCATCCCAGGCGCCGGTGGCGGTGTTCTGCACAAACAGCCTGCTGGCGTGGGTCGCATCGGCGTTTGAGGCCCGGCCGTTCCAGCTCAGCACAAGGCTGTCGCTGTCGCTGACCTCGCCCACCTTCAGCGTGTAGGTGATATAGGGCAGGATACCGTCGTTGGTGGTGGAGGTGATCTCGCTGCTGTTCAGTGCGTCCAGCTGGTAGTAGGTCGCCTGTGCGCCCTGCATGTTACCTTCAGCGGTAACGTTCAGGCTTGCGGCATTCTGGCCGATGTCGGACACCGCTGCGTTCAGGATGACGGCCACATCGTCCCCGGCCACAAAGTCGGCGCTCTGGACTGCCTCATTCCCGGCGGCGTCGCGGGCATAGACAGCCAGCGTGTGGGTGCCGGCGCCCAGCGTGACGGCGTTGGTGTCAATGTCGCCGCTGACCGGCTCGCCGTCCAGCGTGACGACCGTCTCGCCCAGGGTGTTTTCCTCGGTGACGGTGGGCGCAAGCCGAATTGCGCCGGAGAAGGTCTCGCCGTCCTGCACGCCCAGGTCGATGACAGGGGCGGTATTGTCCACAAGGAAGCTGACGTTCTTTGTGTTCGCGCCGTCGGTCACGGTCAGGGTGTGCGCACCCTCGGTCAGGGCCGTGGTGTCAATGACCGCACCCACCGCCGTGGCGTCCGCCGCGGGGATCGTAAAGGCGGCGTCCAGATAGGGGGCCATGCCCGTAGAATCGCCGATGTTGTGTACAGCGTCCAGGGCCGTGCTCAAATTCGTCTTGGCCTTGTTGTCCACGACCTTGCCTGTGTCCGGGTAGGTGTAGCTCTCGGGGCCGATGGAATCCGGCAGATAGCTCTTGCCGTTGGCGAGTTTGAGCTGCAGATTGGTTACGGTGAAGTCCTCGCGGTTGGCAGACGGCATCAGCTTGTCATAGACGCTGCTGGTGTAAGTACCGGCCCAGAAGCGCAGTGTGATCTTGTAGCTGTCGCTGGCTGCATCGTAGGTGAAATAGTGGCTGTCGATGGGCACCGCAAAGCCGTCCAGGCGGTAGTTCTGCCATTTCAGCAGTGAGGCGATGCGTTCCATTTTGCTGTCGTCGGTCAGGTTGTCGTCTGCCAGCGTCAGGGCGTTGTGGAAGTAGCTGTCGCGGCCCGCCGTGGCAAAGCTGTAGTACGCGCCGTTCTCCAGCACCTTGCCCACGGGCAGCTCCACGCCGTCCAGCAGGATTTTGGAGTTGGCGTTGTCGCCGCCGTCGTTGGCCGTGGCCGTGACGGTGCTGCGCACCTGCTGGCCGTCGGTGATGTTCGTGCGGATGCCGTCGATGAGGCTGCTCAGCTTCTGGATATTGACGCGGTAGACCTGGGTGGTCGTGCGGTGGTAACGGTTGTCCGCTGCTACGTAGAACTCGACATACTCGTGGTCGAACAGCTCGTTGGCTGCAATGTTCATCTCATACAGGCCGGGCACGCGGCGATAGGTTTCTGTCTTGTTGTTCCAGTTGCCGGTGCCGTCAAAGCGGTAGTAGGTAGTGATTTTCGTGCGGGGCAGCGCGCCCTCGTCCACCGAATAGCTGAACCGCACGCGCAGCTCGTCCCCCTGCGTGATGGTGGCCGGCACGGTGCTGTCCTGCCACATTCCCAGCTTCACTGTGCTGCCGTCGTCCGCAGGGAAGTTGAACTGCGCGTCCGAGACGCTGCCCGGCGTGGGGGCCTGCTGCAGGGTGCATGCCGTCATGCGGGGCCCCTCGGCGCTGGGGCTCAAATTCACGCTCTTTTTGTCCTTCGTGTCGGTCAGGCCGTTGTAGAAGAAGCTGGACACCAGTACCTGGCGGCCATTTTCCGCATGGCTGATGCCGACGGCGCGGTTCGTGTTCTTCATACCGTTCTGGCCCAGCACGCAGTAGAGCGGGGCGTTCTCCGGCATATTGTAGGCGGCGCGGAACGCGGCCTCATCGGGGAAGGGCTGCGTCAGGCCGGTCAGCCAGCTCTCACGGTAGCACCAGAACACGGCGCTGCTGTGCGCCGGGATGACAGCGGACTTGGCGTCCAGCTCGGCCCGGGTGACCTCGCCCAGAGTCTCCTTGTGGGCGTCCTCAACGGTGCAGACTGTCAGCCGGGTGAACTGCGTTTTGTAGATGTACTGGAACTGGTAGTCGGCGTTGAAGTCAATGTCGTGGTCGGTGGTGTTCGTGACCTCGACAAACTCCATCAAATCGTCCGACACACCATATACCGCGGAACGATCTCCATCGTTAGGGTAAATTTCGGTCACATACAGTCCCTCGGTGCCGGCGGGGGCGGTGGTGTTGCCGCCGCGCTGCTCACTATAGACATAGCCGGGGGTAGCCGCCGTCTTTTTGGTGCTGGCCGTCATGCTGTAGCCCACGTTGGGGATGGCCAGGTCCACGCCGAGGCCGTCCGCAATGTCCTTGCCGTCGTTCTTGTCGATTGTGCCGTTGACGTAGCTGTAGTCGGCGCAGACCGTGCCGGTAGCTCTGGCGCGCAGGCCGAAGTAGCCGGTGTTGGCCCAGTCCTTGCCGTACTGGCTGATGACGATGTGGACATTGTCGGGAATCATGTAGTTGCTGCGGAAGTCTTCCACTGTACCAGGATTCTTGACGTTGGTGCGTTGGTTCCAGACGACAGTAACCTCGCCGGGCTGCAGAACGACGTCGGATCCATCGGTCTCCTGCACGGCAAAGGGCTTGGCGTTGTCCGCTTTCGTGCCGTAGACCAGCTCATAGTCTGTGGTCAAATTCACCGGAGTATCGGCGGTGTTGATGAGTTCAATGTATTCAAAGCGGTCATCTGTTGTGCCATACTCGTTCTTGTTGCGGTCGTCAAAGTCGTTGGGGAAGATTTCAGTCAGCCAGACCTTGCCGAGACTATCCGGCTCAGCGGCCAGCGCCTGAACCGCAGTCTCCGCTTCCGGCTCCTGCTGTAATGCGGCGGTTTCTGCGGTCTGAATCGCACTTTCCTCCTGCTCAACGGTCTCCTCCTGCAACTGTGTTTCAGGTTCCGCTGCCGTTTCCGGTGTGGCAGTATTCCCCGTATCCACATTTTCTACTGCAATGGTTGGGGTGGGTGTTTGCTGCACTGCAGCTGTGACCGTTTCTGCCGTATCCTGCCGTTCTGCCTCAAGCGCGAGCGCTCCGGTAGGAAACATCGACGCCGTCAAAGCCACTGCTGCGAGCAGTGCGGGCGCACGCTTCGGCCATTTGTTCTTCATACATTTGCCTCTCTTTATTTTCCGTTTGTAATAGAGTAACCTTCTTTATTGTACAAATCGAAAGTAAAGTTATCGACCATATAATGAAGAAATCGCTGTAAAAAATCGCACGTTTTTGTATGATTTGTGTAAAGTGCCGCAAGCAGGAGGTTCTCCTAAATAGAGAGCCGACCTCTTACCCCACCGTGCATACTGACCGGCACACGGCGATTCAAGCGCATTATGACATCCTACGCCGAGTGCGCACAAAAGCCTGTGTTCTACTGCGACTGTATTTCTGTGTCGGATGTTCGTTTTGCACAGAAGCAGAAGCCGTCTGATTCACGATGGCACTTTGATAGAAACAGTTTTTTCCTTGTTGCGTCAGGTGCGCTTGGCTTCGCTGGTCGCTTTCTTACGGGGCTTCATGCCCCAAAAGACGGCATTCATCACGACCACGATCAGCGCGACTACTGCCATGGACACTCAAAAGCCCATGTCGAGTCCGAACAAATCCACTGTGCCAAACAGCGTCATCCAAATATCCTTCCAATTCATCGTGAGCACCTCCTTTTACAGCAGCTCGCCGTAGTGACGAACATAGGCTTTTTTCAGGCTGGTCGCCAGCACCATATACAGCAGAATGCAGGGGATCAGATAGCAAAATAGGCGGCGGGCAGGGCAACAAACCCCAGCGCTGCACCAAGCGGCGTAAAGGGATGATGGTCAGCACCGCAATGCCGGTCATCGTCAGCAGCGTAACGGGCGCGGAGGCGCGGCTTTGGATAAAGGGCAGCTTGGGCGTGCGGATCATGTGGATGACCAGCGTCTGGCTCCACATCGACTCGACAAACCAGCCGGCCTGGAACAGCCCGATATACTGCGCCTGCATCATTGCCAGCTCTGCGCCGCTGTAATGCGCCGCCAAGTCGTTGAACAGCACCCCGCCCGACACAAGCCCCGGCGTACATCCACCTGCTGTAACACGCGGCAGGAAGCCATTGCCATTTTACAGCAGCAAGCCCATGAAGTCCACACACAGGGCTGGCGCGATCCGATGTCCGTGACACTGCGCCACACCTTCGCCACCCGCGCACTGGAACGCGGCATGGACTACAAAACCCTGTCAGCCATCCTCGGTCATTACTCCGTTGCGTTCACAATGGACACATACGTCCACAGCATGGATGAACACAAGCGGCGCGAGATGGACAAGATGAACGATATGTTCGGGATGCAGTACAGCATCTCCGTAGAGAGCCAGCCCTATCCTGTGCTTTGCACACTCTCGGCAGACGGCTACACTGCCCATGTGCCGGACTTCCCGAAAATTGAAGTGCGAGCTCCCACATTGGATGCCGCCCTGCTGGAGGTCAAACAGCAAATCCAAAAAGGCCCTGCGCCAGTACAAGAATCCACCTATTCCTACCAAGCAAGAACAAATCGTAGTGCCAACCAACAGCGTGTTGGTACTCGTCAAGGCGAGCTGACTACACTGACCGTTCCTATATTTACCTGCCAACTCCGCAAAATTTATCCACAAAAAGCGCCCGGACGGTTGAAAATTTCAGCCGTCCGGGCGCAGTCATTTTGCCGTTTTGGGGTCATTTTGGGGTCAAAGTTACCAGATCGTTACCACTTTTGCCATAATGCAGAAAAAAGCTCGTTGAAACTTGTCGTTTCAACGAGCTTTTGTTGTCTGAGTGTGATAAAAAAGATACCCACCAAATGCAGTGATTTCTTAAACAACATTTAAAATTTCAATAAATATTCGAGATGCTCTTTAATCTAATATTGCAAAAGACTCGCACGTAATCGTGGCATTTTTCTTTCCGCTATTGGTAATATCACCTACAATTTCAACATGATTTCCATGACTATGTGCCTCGATAGCTTTCTCATAATCCACTTTATTCAAATTGGCTGTGATTGTACGAGGCTTATCTTCCTCGTTAAGATAAACAATTGTGATTTTCCCTGAGTTCCTCTTTTCTGGATCAGGTGAAGATTCGAGTTTTTTTATGCGACCAAATATCTTTGTCTTTGTAGAAATACACTTCCTTAATTGTGAAGTTGCAACAGAAATTGGTTCATAGTAATTGTTTGAAAGCATAATCCTGTCGCATGAAGCACGATTTTTTTTCACCGTAGGAGACCACTGAGCAATGAATTCAAGATTCGTATCATCCTCTTTAAGGTTTAGCCCTGCGAGTGCTTCATAAAAATTCGCACTTATATTGTCAGATTCGCTAAGGCAAGAATAATTTCCTTCATCAATTGTATTTTTTATGAACGAAACATTCGACATAATCCTATTGGTCACTTTTCTGGTTAAAGAATCAGCACACTGTTCCTCTTCGGAAAAAATACTTAACTGTTTGTATCCTTCGGCATCATCTAATTCTGCGAAAGGGCAAACTACCGAGACAACATAGCTTCCAATTTCAGTTTGTCCAAATTTACAGTTATTTATAAACTGTGACACAGCATCATCAATACGACCTTGATGATACTTTTTGGGATGAAGAACATCCTGGGCTGTCGCTGCGATAAGCTTTTTTGCATTTTCATAAACACGAATAGCATCATCAAATAAGATACTACCTGCTTCTATGTTTTTTCGGTCCAGCCGAATTTTCAGTATATCTGTATTGGGATTAAGCAAAAATAATAACAATTGCTCCGTTGATTGACCCTCCACAAATGCGACAGTTTCTATAGCTTGATACATTGCGTCTTGGTAATCCAACAAATCACGATTCATCGGGATTGTGACTTGAAAAAAATCACTATCTGATTTACTAATTTGAAATATTTTGACGTAAGTTTTCTTTGTTGGGAATTGCATCCAACCAGTATCTTTTAAATATTTAACAAAAGAGAGCGGATTAATCTTCTCCGTTAACTTCTTAAAATCGACAGAGTATATCATGGCCATTCCTCCTTTGCTATTTTAGTTAATATTTCTAGAAGCGTGTCAGGACTAACCACATTAGACTTTGGAATTGTAACGGTTATCGTTTCTAAATTTGACGAAGGCGTATTTGATGAAAAATCCATCCAATACATAGTGCCTTTTACAAGTAATTCATCAATGCTCCAATTAACCATGTAGAATCTTCTTTGGGTAGAATGAACAGTCCTAAAATAATAGGAGCCGTCGCCTGTGTACAAAGATCATTATAATTTTTCACCTTTAGTTTGTACTTGATTTGGTCTCCCTTATCTTCATACTGCGATTCACCGAAAGTGCTTTTCAATTGAATTCTTAATTGGGAAAAATACCAGCTTCCGTTGGGCAAAATGATTTTCTTTTTAATAATGGCATCAGTGCTATCCGCATCATGGCCCTGTATGTCATAATCAATCCCTACCGAGGCGCATAGTGCAGATATGTAACTTATCTGTAGATCTTCCATATGTTTCGTTGAGTACATTTCTGCTGCCTCCCTTAAAAATACTATTTCATGCTAATTATATCATATAGTTCTAAAAATTCTATATGTGCAAGACAATTTCTACTACCCTTTATTAAATTTTCATTATAGCTTAATCTTCCGATCCTTTTTCTAAATCAACGCCGGAACTTGCTTCCAGCATCTCCGTCACAACATGATTCAACTCTGCTGCCCCCTTACTGGTAATTGCAGGCCGTCCCGTCTGCTGTTCAATTTGCTTCCGCGCTTCACCTGCAATCGAACCGCCGCGCCGCGCTACATCACGGTTTTGCTGTAAGCCTTCCGGTTGCTCGGTCTGGGAGATTTCTTTTGTGGACACTTCTGCCAGCATATTCAGCACCAATTCCAAGGTACTCATGTTATCCCGCAGGCTTTCCTTTTTCAGCCCTTTCAGGTTCTTATATTGCCGGGTACTCATACCGCTCCACGCGCGGGTGATTTCATCGGTCAGAATCGCATACTCTGCGTTTTTCTCGATGCCGCGGTCTTTCCATTCATCCGTCAGTTCCTTGCGGGCTGATATTGCCTGCAAGCGCTGATTGATCCATTCCCGCGTGTACCCTTTCCGTTCATAGGTAGAAACCAAGCGTTCCGCAATGCGTTCCGGGTCCAGCGTTTCCTCTATGCGCTCCCGCCCAACTTGCGCTAGCCACAATTTCATCGGTTCCGCCTTGGGGGATGGGATGGACTGGATGATGCGAAACAGCTGCTGTGTGTTGGCTACGTCTGTTTTGTAGCGTTTGCCGTCCTTGGGGGATTTCAATTTCAGTTGGTTACAATCTGTTACCAACTGACTGCCCTCGTCTTTCAGCCTCTTTTTGGTGACTTTCCAGTAGTTACGCGCCGTGTCATAGTCCTTTGCATCAGTCAGCACGGATACCACATCCACAACAGAGAAATACCATTCTTCGTTTTCCTCGTCCCACGCGGTACGAATCGCCTGATCTTCAAAAAGCTGAAGCTGTTCGTTTTCATTCATTATAAGGTCACCCGATTTCCAAGAGATTTCCTATTAATAGGATAGCAAATTTCACACGGATTAGCAAGAAAAACTCTCCATGTTTTTAACTCAAACCAAGCATCTTACATTTTATGTTTCCGTCTTTGTACATCTTCAAATATTTCTTTTGATACAATCGGCTCATGCGCATTTTCCACCAGAAACATACTCTGCTCACCACAATTTTTCTTTTGTTTTCCGGTCAGAAAATCCGGGGTGCAGGTCTTTTGCAGTAAAAGGTTTCCCATATATTTTTCATTGCTTAGCATACGGTCTATTGTGGATGTGCTCCACTCAGATTTTCCGGTGACAGTCTTTATACCATTTTCCTCCAGATACCGTTTAATCTTGCGCACACCATACCCATCCAGATATAGTGAGAATATCTTCCGCACAATTTCAGCCTCTTCCGGTACGACTACCAGCTACCGTCTTCATCCTTAGTATAGCCTAAAAAGCGCGTATGGTTTAGTACAGCTTTTCCACTGTGCATTCGCTGACGGATACCAAACTTGATATTTTCACTTTTCGCAGCGCTTTCTTCCTGTGCTGCCGCAAGTAAAATTGATAGCAACACTTCGTTGACTTCCATTGTATTGATTTGTTCTACATCGGACAGCATTGCAATATTCATCTTTTTCAGTCTCCTTATCGTTGATAATGTTTCTACTATATTTCTTCCAAACCGACTTAATGACTTAACCAGAATTAAGTCAAATCTGTGTTTTTGGGCATCCTTCAGCATTTCAATGTATCCATCACGCCCTTCTCTCCGTGTTCCTGACCCAACATCCTTATAAATTTTATAAAGTTTCCAATCAGCATTTTCGCTTACCAATTTTTCAAAATATATTTCCTGTATTTCAAGGCTTCGCAACTGCTCCGGTGTGCTTTTACTTACTCTGCAATATACGGCCACTTTCAGAATCTTGTGCTTGGTTTTCTTGTTGCCCTCAATTCTTGGTAAAATTACGCGTATCTTTTTCATCTAAAAAAATTCCCCATGTTAACTATAACATGGGGAAAACACTGTATAAAGTAAAAATAAAAGCTACATTCAAAATCGACTTGAATGTAGCTTTTAACATGGTGCGAGTGGCGATACAGAACTTTTTGAAAAAGCCAGTAATATCAACGGTTTTCAAGGCGGACGAGTAGCAAATAACTTGTATATATCCCCTTTTCGGGCGACTGTTTTTAAGACAGCCGCCCTTTTTCTACACCTAAATTCAAGTGTTGTGATTAGGGTGCGAAAGCCTCTGTTTTTTCCTCTCTGACCGCCGTAAGCAGGCGGGCATGTGTGTTTTCCTATGGATCACATCCGAGAGGCAAACCGGAGGCTTTTTTCATCGAAGTCAACACTTTTCATTTTCAGAGGAAGGAGGTGCGAAGATGGCTGTATTCCGTATCGAAAAGACCAGAGATTACACGGTCATGTCCAACTATCATCTGCGGGATATGTCGCTGTCGCTGAAAGCAAAGGGACTTTTATCCCTCATGCTGTCCCTGCCGGAGAATTGGGACTACACCATGAAGGGTCTTGCCCGTATCTGCAAGGACGGCATTGACAGCATCAGCGGCGGCATCCGGGAGCTGGAGGCGCACGGCTACCTGATCCGTGCGCGTGTCCGTGGTGCAAACGGGCAGCTTGGCTCAATCGAGTACACCATTTTGGAACAGCCTAAAGCGCCATCACCTACACAGGAAAAACCTATACGGGAAAATCCCGAACAGGTAAATCCAATGTTGGACGCCCCAATTCAGGAGAACCCCGCCCAATTAAATAAAGAAGAATCAAGTAACTATCCATCAAGAACAGATTTATCAAATACGAAGATATCAAGTCCTATCCTATCAAGTCCCCCAGCCCCCAGGGAGCGGATCGGACAGGACGGGATGCGAAAGCGGGAAAGCTATCGGGCATTGATTTTGGAGAACATCGAATATGACGTTCTCTCGCAGAACGTCCAGTTGGATAAAGGCCGACTGGACGAGCTGGTGGAGCTCATGGTAGATACCGTCTGTTCCAACCGGGAGATGATCCGTGTGGCCGGAGACGATCATCCGGCTGAGGTCGTCCGATTGCGATTATGTCAACATTCCCTCACGGAAGGAGATTGCCCTATGAAGCAGATTATTTTACCCGTCACTGTCCACCTGAATATTCGCCTGCCCCTTGCCCTTTTACAGCCGGAACCGGCAGACGCGCCCACCGGCCCGGAGCCGGAGGCCCATGCCTGCCAGGGCTGCGGCAACTGCGGCGGGTGTGGGAAGTGCCAGCATGAAGAAAAGCAAGCCTGAACCCATTCCCGTCATGGACTACCGCCAGTACCGCAGAGCGCGGCGGCTGGTACATGAGTGCTGCAACTATGACGGCGGCAACTGTATCGCGCTGGATGATGGGGAGGAATGTGTCTGCGTCCAGTCCATTTCCTACTCCCTGTTGTGCCGGTGGTTCCGGGCGGCGGTGCTGCCGCTGGACAGGGAACTGGAAACGGCCCTGTTCCACCGCCTGGACGCCAAACGGTGCGCCGTCTGCGGGGCGCTGTTCACCCCAGGTTCCAACCGGGCCAAATACTGCCCGGAATGTGCCGGACGCATGAAGCGTATCAAGCCGCCCAGCGTAAGCGCAAACAGAGGCTAAGTGTCACGCTTTAGGGGCCGAAAACCCCTTGTAAATCAAGGACTTTTTTCAAGGGTGTCGCTGGGGGCCTGATAGATTTATCCTCTGGCCCCCAAAACGGCCCTCTAAATGCGTACAGAAGCCCAAAACGAACCCCAAGGAGGAACCCATGTCAGACAATCGAAAATATTACTATCTCAAGCTGAAAGAAAACTTCTACAACAGCGAAACGATGGTTATTTTGGAGAGTATGCAGGATGGCCTGCTGTACTCCAATCTGCTGCTGAAAATGTACCTCATGTCACTCAAAAGCGGCGGTATCCTCATGCTCAATGACCATCTGCCCACACGCCCCAGACCATTGCCACCTTTACCCGCCATCAGGTGGGGACGGTGGAGAGGGCCTTGAAGGTGTTCCTTGAATTTGGCCTTGTGGAGATTTTGACCGACGGGGCCTACTACATGGCCGACATCCAACTGCTGATCGGCCAGTCCTCTACCGAGGGGGAACGGAAAAAGAAAGAGCGTATGCGATTGAAGCGCCAAAAACTGGCGGTATTCGTCCCCTTTGTGACCCAGGAGCTTTTCATGAGCGGCGACGCCATGTATTACGGGCTCAATGCACTCTCCAACAATATGGTCCTGCTGGACCGCAAGCAATCCCGCTGCCCCAACGGCCTTGTGTTCGGCACGCCCGGCAGCGGCAAATCCATGAGCTGCAAACGGGAGATCACCTTCATCATGCTGATGACCCAGGATAATGTCATCATCTGCGACCCGGAGGACGAGTATTCTCCCCTGGTGAAGCGGCTGGGCGGTCAGGTGATCCGGCTGTCCCCGTCCAGCACCGACTATGTGAACCCCCTGGACATCAACCTCAACTACTCCGAGGAAGAAAACCCGCTGGCGCTGAAAAGTGATTTCGTCTTATCCTTCTGCGAGCTTATCATGGGCAGCAAGACCGGCCTGGAGGCCATCGAAAAGACGGTCATTGACCGGGCGGTGCAGATGATCTACCAGCCCTACTTTGCCGACCCCCGGCCGGAGAATATGCCGATTTTGGGCGACCTGATGAACGCCCTGCTGTCCCAGCACATCCCGGAGGCCGACCGTGTGGCCCAGGCATTGGACCTGTATGTGAACGGTTCGCTGAACTTTTTCAACCACCGCACTACCGTGGACATCTCCAATCGCCTGGTCTGCTTCGACATCAAGGGCCTGGGCAAGAACCTGAAAAAGCCGGGGATGCTCATTGTCCAGGACGCGGTGTGGAACACCGTCACCATCAACCGGGCCATCGGGCGCTCCACCTGGTATTTCGTGGACGAGTTCCACCTGCTCTTGAAGGAGGAACAGACGGCAGCGTACAGCGCGAGATTTGGAAGCGTTTTAGAAAGTGGGGCGGCGTCCCGACCGGGGCGACACAGAACCCCAAAGACCTGCTTTCCTCCCCGGAGATCGAAAACATTCTGGAAAACAGCGATTTCATCTACCTGCTGAACCTGTCTGCTGGCGACCGCAAGCTGATGACGGAGCGGCTGAACATTTCCGCCGAGCAGCTTGCCTATGTGACCAACGCGGACCCCGGCAGCGGTCTTCTGTTCTTCCAGAATGTGATCCTTCCGTTCCGGGACGAGTTCCCAAAGGATACAGAGCTGTATAAACTTCTCACGACCAAGCCCAGCGAGGTCGCCCACGACGGGGAAAGCAGATAAGGAAAGGATGGGACAAGATATGAAATATGTGATCGACAGCAAAACCTACGAAAAGCATATCCGTGACGAGGTGCATCTTTACGGTCTGCTGCATCAGCTCGCATTCCTCGCCGGGAAGGTGAAGGACGAGGAGGACATGGCAAATCTGGTCGAGACGTCAAAGCACTACGGCGAGATCGCGGAGAAAAAGTTTGACGACTGGCTCATTCCCGGACGCTACCTGGTGTTCGGGGACCGGGATGATCTTGCCGAACTGAAGGCGGCGGAGCTTACGCCGCTGACTGCCGTACTGAAAGAGCATGATGCAAAAATCAGAGAAAAGCAGCGTGCAGCTTCCAGCAATGATCCCGCCTACATCATTTCCGGCAGCGCCTTCCGTATGCTGGTGGGCGATCTCTTTGACCTGCTGGCACAGTACGGAAATCTCCGTAATCGTGTTCTGGATGTAAAAACGGAGCGGCAGCTTGCGCGGCTGCAAAAGAACCTCTCCGGCGACCACCCGGCGATCCGCAGGATGTACTGCAGGTGGGGCTTTGCGGAGGATCAGGGCGTCACCTGCTATGACATTCTGGAGGCAAAGCTGCGGCGCGCGCATCTGACGCCCTATGACCCGGACGGCAGCGAGGACAATCATGACTGAGCTGACCCATGTGAGCCTGTTTTCCGGCATTGGCGGTCTGGACCTGGCGGCGGAGGCGGCGGGTTTCCGCACCGTCTGTCAATGCGAGTGGGCAGACTATCCCTATTCCGTTCTGGAAAAGCACTGGCCGGAGGTGCCGAGATTCCGGGATATCACGACTTTTACAAAGGAGGCGTTTTTTGAAAAAACAGGAATTGAAACCGTTACCGTTATATCCGGCGGATTTCCCTGCCAGCCCTTCTCCACCGCAGGGCAGCGAAAGGGCTTTGCGGATGAACGCTACCTGTGGCCGGAAATGTGCCGCGTTATTACCGAGCTGCGGCCCCGTTGGGTGCTTGGGGAAAATGTTGCTGGCTTCATCAATATGGGGCTCGACAAAACGATCTTTGACCTGGCAAAAGCGGGATACGCTGTTCTCCCATTCGTATTTCCGGCTTGCGGTGTCGGCGCATGGCATGAGCGCCAGCGAACTTTTATCGTCGCGGCTGATGTTTCCCACACCCCTTGCCTCCGACAACAACACCGCCAGGGACGCGGCAAGCTGGATGTGTTCCTGTCGGACAATGGAATATTTCGCAAGAGGAACCGAAACGGGGCGATCTGGAGCCTCAGCCTGTCGGCAGCAGTATTCTATCTGACTCCGGTGGCGTCGGACGGTTTCCGCTCGACCTTGAAGCCGTCGGCCTTCGATCCGGCGAAGAAGGATGGGAACCTGTCGGCACAGATCATCTCCCAGGAACAGCCGGTGTCCGAAACGGCGGCGCTGAACCCGGATTGGGTGGAATGGCTCATGGGCTTCCCGAAAGGATGGACGGACGTATCCTTTGGGCCGCCGAGCCGGAAGGAGTCCCCCGCATGACTGAGCGCATGGATGACCGGGCACTGAGCTGAAAACTTTGGGAAATGCGGTCTGCCCGCCCCAGGCGTATCCCATTTTCCGCTATATCGCCATGATCGAGAACGGTACCTGCGGCGATCTCTGCCCCTATGGAAAGGAAGGTGACTGCCTATGAGGGAACTGAAAGCGACCGATAAGATCACGACAGAAATGACCCGCGACGGCGCGGTATCGGAAAACCTTGCCACGGGCGAGGTGGAACATATCAGCAGCCGGGAGCCGGAAACGGAACTGTCCGCTTCTTCGGAAGAATCCGCTGGTGCTGCGGCCGACCTTGCCCTGCGTGCGGCGGAGCACCATGAGAAGAAAAGCGCACGAAAGGCGGAAAAAGCTAACACCCAGGCGGTGCGGGATGGTTCTGCCGCAAGGCAGCGCCCGTCCCTCCCGTCTGCAATTTACCGAGGAAGAACGTGCCGATCCCGCACTTGGAAAGTACATCGACCGTTCCGACCGTGCGGCGGATAGGCTGGACGCGGCAAAGGCCGCTATCCCCACAAAGAAGTTCTCCGTACCGAGCGTGTTTTTGACGAGACCGCCGGAAAAGGCAAAATGCAGCTTCACTTTGAAGAAGTGGAGAAACGCCCCAACGGACGATTGCGGCACAATCCGCTTTCCCGGCCGGTCCATGAGATCGTCCACGCTGCCCATGCGAAGGTGCATGAGGTGGAACAGGAAAATGTGGGTGTTGAGGCCGGACACAAGGGCGAGGTGCTGACGGAGCGTGGGCTTGCCTACGGAAAAGGCAAAGTCCGTGCCGCCGTCCACCATCACCGCACAAAGCCCTGGCGTGACGCGGCGAAGGCAGAGCAGGCTTCTTTTAAGGCAAACGCCGACTACCTTTACCAAAAGGCACTGCATGATGATCCTGCATTGGCGGCTTCTAACCCGGTATCCCGCTTTCTGCAGAAACAGCGGATCAAGCGGAACTATGCAAAGGAGTTGCGACAGGCGGAGAAAACCGCAAAGAATACCGCAGCCACGGCGAAAAGTGCGGCGCAAAAAGCAAAGGACGCCTTCAAGGAAACTTTCCTCTACATCAAGCACCATAGCCGTGCGGTGCTACTGGTGATCGGCATTGGCGCCTGTGTTGCCCTGCTGTTTGGCGGGGTATCTTCCTGTTCCATGATGGCGGGCTCCGGCGTGGGCGGCGTGTTCACTTCCTCTTATCTCTCCGAGGATGCGGATATGCTGGCTGCGGAGGCGGCCTACTGCGAACTGGAGCAGGAGCTTCAATATGAACTGGACCACTATGAGGCTCTGCACCCCGGATATGACGAATACCGTTTTGATCTGGACGAGATCGAACATGACCCTTATGTGCTGATTTCCATTCTCACGGCATTCCATGAAGGGGTGTTCACCATCGACGAGGTTCAGGCGGAATTGCAAATGCTCTTTGAAAAGCAGTACATCCTGACGCAGACAGTGGAAGTGGAGGTACGCTATCGAACGGAGACACGGACAGACAGCGAGGGAAATGACTATGACGTGGAAGTGCCGTATAACTACTATATCTGCAAGGTGAAGCTGGAAAACTTCGACCTTTCCCATGTTCCGGTCTACATCATGGACGAAGAAACGCTTTCCTTGTATGCGGTCTATATGGCAACGCTGGGAAACCGGGAAGATTTGTTCCCCGGCTCCGGCTATGTGGACAAGTACACCAAACCGCCCACCACCTATGATATCCCGCCCTCTGCACTGGAAGATGAAACCTTTGCGGCGCTCATTACCGAAGCGGAGAAGTACATTGGCTATCCTTATGTCTGGGGCGGCAGCAATCCAAACACTTCTTTTGATTGTTCCGGCTTCGTGTCTTGGGTGCTGACGCAAAGCGGCGTCTGCAATACGGGCAGGCTGGGAGCCAGGGGCTCTACAATATTTCCACCCCGGTATCTTCTGCCAAAGCAAGGCCCGGCGACCTGATCTTTTTCGTCGCACTTACGATACACCGGGCGTTTCCCATGTGGGTATCTATGTGGGAGGAGGAAAGATGCTGCACTGCGGCGACCCCATCCAGTATGCAGATATCAACACAAGCTACTGGCAATCCCACTTTTACGCTTTCGGGCGACCGCACTACAACTAAAAAACGATATGGAGGTAATTTGATTTATGGCAACGACACAGAAGATCCGCAATGACATTGCGAAAACTAAAGAGAAGATTGCGGAGCAGCAGAAACGCCTTCGTGCGCTGGAAGCCCAGCTTGCGGAGGAAGAAAATCTGGAAATCGTCCGCATGGTGAAAGCCGTGAAGATGGATAACAAGGAACTGACCGCCTTCCTGAAAGCCTATGCCAGCGGTATGATCTCCCTGCCGGAAGGTATGCTGCAGGAGGATGGCACCGAGAATGAGGAAACGGAGGGATACGAGGATGAAGCATAACTTTATGACAAAAATGGTATCGGCTCTTTTGGCGGTGGTGCTCAGCACTGCCGCTTTTTCTATCACCGCCTTTGCCAGCGGCGGCGAGGAAAGCACGGAATCCGTAACCGAACAGGAAACGGTCGGGGATGTTTCTGATCTGCTTTCCGCTCTGGCAGGCAGCCAGGTCACGGTATCCGTCGCCGAGGACGGTATTCAGTTCAGTTCCGGCGAAAATAACTCCGGGCAGACCGGCACCGTCACCACGGGCGGTGGGAATCTAAATGTCCGCACTGGCGCCGGAATGGACTACACCGCCTTCACCCAGCTTCCCAACGGAACGACCGTGAAGGTGATCGGCACGGACGGCGACTGGCTGAAGGTCATCCTGCCAGAGAAAATCGGCTATGTCTATTCCGGCTACATGACGGTAAGTGACGGCGAGGCTGGTTCCGGGGAAGGTTCTTTCTCTCTGGACGCGGAAACGCTGGAAAATCTGCTGGGGATGCTGGGCGGCGGTCTGAATGGCGGTGCCGCTTTGACGCCGGACGGGAACCTGTCGCTGATCGACGATATTGGCAGCCCAACCACCAGCGGCAAGCAGTTTATTACAGTAGAAACGAAAAACGGCAATGTGTTCTATCTCATTATCGACCGTGACGACGAGGGCGAGGAAACCGTGCATTTTCTGAACCAGGTGGATGAAGCCGATCTCATGGCACTCACGGAGGACGGAGGAAAGGCGGAAACGCCTATTGTCTGCACCTGTACGGAGAAGTGCCAGGCCGGAGCGGTCAATACCTCTTGCCCGGTCTGCGTAAAAAACCTTAGTGAATGTGTTGGCACAGAACAGAAAGCTGCGGAGCCCACCGAGCCGGAGAATCCGGAACCCGAAAAGAAAAGCAATACCGGGGCGATCCTGGCGGTGCTGCTGATCCTTGCAGCCGGAGGCGGCGCGGCGGTCTATTTCCTGGTGCTGAAACCGAAGCAGGGAAAGAAAGTTCCCGCTGATCTGGATGATTTCGACCTGGAGGATGAAGAAGAATATCTGACTGAGGACGAGGAAACGGAGGAAAAGAATGAGTAAACTGATTATCGCAGAAAAACCGAGTGTGGCAAAATCTATCGCGTCGCCCTGGGTGCTTCATCCAGGGCCGATGGCTTTTATGAAGCAACGGCCTTCTCGTATCCTGGTGCGTGGGGCACCTGGTATCCCCAATGGATGCGGGCGGCTATGACGAGCGTTTCAAGAAATGGCGTTATGACGATCTTCCCATTCTGCCGGAGCCATTTCGCTATGTGCTGGTACCAGGCAAGGAGGATACTTTTGAAAATCTCCGTGCCCTGATGAACCGCCCCGATGTGGATACCATTGTCAATGCCTGTGACGCCGGGCGTGAAGGTGAGCTGATTTTCCGACTGGTGTATGAAATGACCGGCTGCCGCAAGCCGGTCCTTCGCCTTTGGATTTCCTCGATGGAGGACAGCGCTATCCGAGAGGGCTTTTCTGACCTGCGCCCCGGCGCCGATTATGAAGCCCTGTATCAATCCGCCCTCTGCCGCCAGAAAGCGGATTGGCTGGTGGGGATCAACGCCACTCGTCTTTTCTCCGTTCTCTATCATCGTACCCTGAATGTGGGCCGTGTGCAGACACCTACGCTGGCAATGCTGGCAGATCGTGATGCGAAGATTACGCTGTTCCACAAGGAAAAATATCATCTGCTGCGTCTGACGCTGGATGGAGCCGAGGCGGTGTCGGAAAAGTTCACCGATCCGTCAGCGGCTGAACAGGCAGCGGCCATGTGCAAGGGTGCGGCCGTCACCTGTACCTCTGTCACGAAGGAGCAGAAGAAGGAACAGCCGCCAAAGCTCTATGACCTTACCACCTTGCAGCGTGAGGCAAACCGCCTGTTCGGATACACGGCGAAGCAGACCCTCGACTACGCCCAGAGCCTCTACGAAAAGAAGCTGCTGACTATCCCCGCACAGACAGTCGGTATCTGACCTCCGACATGGCGGAAACGGTCTCCTGTGTGATCCACCTGGCGGCAAAGCTGCCGCCCTTTGATGGTTGCACAAACTTCTTCCCGCTGGTGGAGGCCATGATCTCCGACAAAGAGGTGTCCGACCACCACGCCATTATCCCCACAATGGAGATTGAAAAAGCAGATATCAAGGCTCTGCCTCTGGGCGAGCGCAATTTGTTCCTGCTTGTCTGCTGCAAGCTGCTGTGTGCATCGGCGGAGCCGTATGTGTATGAGACGGTCACGGTAACTTTCGACTGCTGCGGCCATTCCTTCACCGCAAAGGGCAAGCGCATCCTCTCCGAAGGCTGGCGGGAGATCGACCGCATTTTCCGTTCTTCTTTGAAGGAAAAGCCAGCGGACGGGGACAGCGGCACGCTCCCGGACTTCACCGAAGGCAGATTTTTGACAGTGCGGAAATTGCCGTTACCGAGCATTTCACCCAGCCGCCGAAGCCCTATACCGAAGATACCCTCCTGTCGGCTATGGAGAACGCGGGCAAGGATGATATGCCGGGCGAAGCCGAGCGAAAAGGGCTTGGCACGCCTGCGACCAGAGCGGCTATCATCGAAAAGCTGGTGACAGCCGGATTTGTGGAGCGCAAGGGCAAGAGCCTGATCCCCACAAAAGCCGGTATCAACCTTGTCACGGTCCTGCCGGAGCCGCTGACCTCTCCCATGCTGACCGCAGAATGGGAACAGAAATTGACGGAGATCGCAAAGGGCGGCGCTGACCCGGATACCTTCATGGACGGTATCCGCACGATGGTTCAGGAGATCGTGTCCACCTATTCCTGTATTTCCGAGGACGGCCAAAAGCTGTTTGCCCCGGAGCAGGAAGTGGTCGGTACCTGCCCTCGCTGCGGCCAGCCGGTTTATGAGGGCAAGAAGAACTTTGCGTGTTCGGATCGGTCCTGCGGTTTCGTTCTCTGGAAAAATGACCGCTTCTGGACGAGCCGCAAGAAGGAGCTGACAAAGAAAATGGCAACGGACCTTCTGAAAAAGGGATGTACCAATGTCAAGGAAATGTGGTCTGAAAAGAAACAGGCTGCTTATGACGCTGCGGTGATCCTGGATGACACGGGTGGCAAATACATCAACTTCAAACTGGAATTTCCGAAAAGAAAGGAAGGTGTCAATGGCAGAAAATAAGACTTTGGAACATTTACCCGAAGTGAGGGCGGCGGTGGCTGCCCTCTCCCCGGAGGACCGGGAGGTGCTGGCGGCGGTGCAGGTCTCGCCCTTCAAGTTGACAGCGCCGGAGCAGTTCAAGGAGTTTGCGGCCAACATCGACTATTTCGTATTTGAGCCCAATATCCACGATCTGAACGATCTGGGGTGGCGGTATCTGGCACAGCACATGGATATGCTGCTGCCCCCGGAACTTCTGAAAGCAATCGACCCTGTTCCGTTTGGCAAGTACGCCATGCAGGAGGAACAGGGCCATTTTACGGAACACGGATATATTTCTCTCTCCGGCGACGAGTGGGAGCATGAACGCCCTGCGGAGCCGGAGAAAAAGCCTTCCATCCGGGAACGGCTGGAACAGGGCAAGAAGGAATGTGCGGAGAAATGCAAGGCGCAGCCTTACAAGGAAAAGTCTGCGCCGGAACTGTAAGGAGGTGCTGATATGCCATATTACGATCACGACAAGGATTATCCCTTTGCCGCCTTTATCACCAATCTTGGGAAGTACAATGAGGGCGAACTTGTGGGCGAGTGGGTGAAGTTTCCCACCACCGCCGAGGAATTGAAGGAAGTGTTTAAGCGGATCGGGATCGGCCAGAAGGATGACTTCGGCCAGCCCTATGAGGAATGGTTCATCACGGACTATGACTGCTATGTGGACGGTCTTTACAGTAAGCTGGGCGAATACGAAAATCTGGACGAGCTAAACTATCTGGCCTCCAAGTTGGATGAAATGGATCAGAGCGACTATGCGAAGTTCCAGGCAGCTATGGAAATCGGTGACTATACCAGCAGCCTGCAAGAGATCATTAACCTCACCGAGAATCTGGATTGTTATGAGATTTACCCCAATATCGAGGACTATGACGACCTGGGGCGTTATTACATTGAGGAACTGGAAGTCACTCAGGTTCCCGCCCACCTGCAGAACTACATTGATTATGAAGCCTACGGACGGGACGTGGCGTTGGAAGAAAACGGCACCTTCACGGATCAGGGTTATGTGCGTGATACGGGTGACAGTTTCCATGAGTATTACGACGGTGAGCGCGGCAGTATCCCCGACGAGTACCGGGTAATGACTTTCCAGGATGACCTTCCCGAAGAAGAAAAATCCGAGTGGGCTATGGATGTCGCCTTTGACATGGACGAGTTTTTCCGTCAGAACGATCCGCAGTATGCGGCGGAGCACCCGGAGGCACACGCCGCAAAGGAAGAACTGTATGAAAATCTGATGGCCGGACGCATTTCCACTCTGGACGAAAAGCTGGCGGCGCTGGGGCAAACGCAGGAGGACTATCTTCCTTCGGAGATTGAAAAATTCAAGGATGCTACGGGCTATGAGGAATTTTTGGACTTTGACCCCGCCGAGATCAAGGCAGCGTTGGAGAATCCGGACAAGTCCCGTATTGACGAAATGCTGGCTTTTGCAGAAAAGGCAGAACGGGAGTATGCGGCGGAGATAGCCGCCTATGTGCAGACGCCCGCCGACATTGCGGAGCAGGCGCAGGCCGTTCCGAGAGATACCTTTTCCATCTACCAACTGAAACCGGGGGACGCCACACGGGATTACCGCTTTGAACCGCTGGATGCCATCCGCAACAACGGGCTTTCCGTAAAGCCGGAGAACTATGAACTGGTCTATACCGCCCCGCTGACAGAGCAGGACAGTTTGGAAAGCATCTATACCCGCTTTAACATCGACCACCCGGCAGACTTCAAGGGACACTCCCTGTCTGTGTCCGATATTGTGGTGCTGCATCAGGACGGGAAGGATACCGCTCATTACTGTGACCGTTTCGGCTTCTCCCAGGTGCCGGAATTTTTGCAGCCGGAACGGGCAGCGGAGGTCACGATCCCCACGCCGGATCAGATGGCAACGCAGGAGCGGATCAGCACGCCGAGAGGCAGCTTTTGTGTGACGGCCATGAGCCGGGAGCAGATGGAGGCGGCAGGATATGGGTTTCACCATCAGTCTGACGATGGAAAATACCTTATCATGGGCAACGGTACGCGGGCCTTTGCCGTGGCAGCGGAGCAGGACAATCCCCTCCGCACCGCTGAAATGACGCTGGAGGATGACTACGGCATGATCGACGGCGTTATCAACAACGGCAGACGCGGCGAAGAATTGGAAAAAGCCCAGGAGTATGCAGAGCGGACAACGCCGGAGAAGCCTTCCATCCGTGAGCGGTTGGAGGACGCCAAACGGGAGTGTGCCGAGCACAAACCCCCGGAGAAAGAAGCCCGGTCGTGATGTGCCGGAGCATGACTGCCTATGAGCCGAAGCAAGAAGTGGCGGCTGGAATGGGCGTTCTTCCTGGGCGAGAACGGCAGGCGGCAGTATAACCATATCTGCAAAAAATGTGTTCATGGCTGCAAGCAGAGTTTCCGGGTATGTCTGGTCGCTTGTCCGCATTACAGTTCCAAACGGTCTAAAATCTGTGAGGATAAGGGGGCGAAAAACGCAGAATAATTCCCTGTATCCATATTTTCAAAGGGAGCCTTTATGATTTCTCATGTGTCGGTCTGCTTGCTGGCACATAGAGAAAATGGCTCGATTCCAAACACTTTCTGATACACAAAACGGGAGCACAGCTTTTCGGTTCATCCGATTGGCTGTACTCCCGCTTTTTCTTTTTGCTATCATCAAATTACTTTAACACGGTTCTGTTGTTTGAACAGGGGTACAAATTGTACCTCCGTTGAAAAGGAATTTTCATTGTATTTTCTCATTAGGATTGAATAGGAAAGGATGGATAGCCGCCGCAGTAGGCGTTGTGGGAATGTGTGTAAACTGCCAGGATTGTGAGGCTGTGGGAAAGCTGTTTGCAGACCTGTGGGAAAAGGCTTGTCTTTTTCCATCAGGTTGTGAATGGCTTTTCCATCGCACGAGCGGCAGTTTTCCATATTTCCATGACGCGAGAAAATCATCCAACGATCAGCCGGTACACCGTCAGCGGCACATACCACACCGCCACAATAAGCCGCCAGACCAGAACGAAACCGCCGATTACACCGCCGATAATAAAGTTCAATGCAAACAAGGCGATCCCTCCACCCAGGGAGCCGCCGCCCGGTACGATCCTGAGGCACATCCGATGGAGGCCAAACGGTAGCCCGCAGAGTATCCAGAGCCATACATAGTCAACCTCTCCGTTCTTCACGCAGGCAGATTTGAAGATACAATACAGGATCAGTGCCACGATTACGGGCAGTACACTTTTGAAGAAAAAATGCTTTGATTGCTTCGCTTCTTGTCATCGGTAAAACCTCCTTCCGCAGTTCCATTATACAGGATGCCGGGAGCTGCGCCCAGTGTCTTTCAGAGAAAATTATTCCAGCTCATGCCGCCGCTGTTGTTCCTGTTCCTTTGGAACGGCCAGCAGCGTATCCACATTCTGCTTGACGGTATCGTATTCCTGGGCTTCGGTTCTTGCGGTTTTGTACTCCGTAAGGAGCCGTTCCTTTTCTGCGTTGAGATTAGCAAGCTCCGTTTTCATGCTTTCCGTTGTCGGCAGCGGCACAGCCCCCAGCCGTTTCAATTCTCTGGCGGCTGCTTCAAAAAGGATGATCTCGCTCTCATGCCCCCGCAGAAACTTTTCTTTGTCATTTGATTTGCGGTATCGGTCATAGAGCGGTTTTAGCTGACGGTAAGTTCCGGCGTGCTTCATCACAATGGCAAGTTCGGCACTTCTGCTTTCTATCCGCTTGATCTCTGCATGAGCGGTATCCCTGCGTGCGGATACTGCGTTCAATTTGCTTTCCAGTTCTCCATAACTGCTTATCCCGTGTTCCGTCAGGAAATTCATGGTCTTGGCGGCTGTTTCAGATTGTTCAGCTTTCGCCCAATGGGTGAAGCCTGCGCTCTGCTGTGCCTTAATGTTATTCTGGATATCAATGAGCAGGCTGATCTTTCCGTCCTGCCGTTTCGGTTGGCGGGAAGGTCTGGATTGTCCGGCGATCCGGGCGGCAAGGGCTTCTTCGGTGTAGTCAACCCCCAGCGTTTTCAGACGGGTGAATCGTTCCTGATCCGGCGCTCTGGCAGAGATATATTTGCCCCGCTTGATCTCATAACCTTCTCTCTGCAGGCGGCGAAGCAGTTCTTCCAGGTTGGAACAGGCTGGCAGAAGTCGGTCAATGGCAGCTTTCAACTTTGCCTTATAGCTGGTGCCGTTCTGCGTGGCCTGATGTTCAATATAGCTCTTGCCCTTGTCCTGTCCAGGAATAATGACAGACAGACCATGTTCCTTGCAAAGCCGGTCGGAGGTGCGGCGGATATAGTGATAACTCCGCTTGTTGGAATGATAATGCTTGTGATCCGCAAAGCTGACCGCATTGAAAATCAGGTGGTTATGAACATGATCTTTGTCTATGTGGGTGGTAAGGACAAACTCATACTTGCCGCCCAGGATTTCTTTTGCAAGTTCCATGCCTATTTCATGGGCCTGTTTCGGCGTAACCTCCCCAGGCTGAAAGGCTTGGATTAGATGGCGACCCAGGTTCGTTCCCTTGTCGATGGCATGGCGGCGGGTCCAGGAAAATTCGATATCCGCAGTTTCGGCGGTGCAGCCATAGGAGGATACAAGCAGTTTTCCGTCCGTCTTTTCCGGGTTGCAGATATAGTCGATAGCCGCTTTCAGCGTTGACTTGATAGGATGTGTCTTTGTAACTGCCATATCTCATCCAGCCTTTCCCGTATCTCGTCCATGTCGGCCTGATACGCAGGACCTCCGGCGTTGATCCGCTTGGCAATCTGGTTGATATTCCGACCAATGGCGGAAAGCTCTTTGGTAAATGCCTTGATATCTGCGGTGTCCGTATAGATGATATATCCGTCAATCGCCATCTTGCGGAGGTAAGCGCCATATCTGCGTGTGGGTAACTGGCTCATTTTTTCGTCTATGAGCCGTTTTTCGTCCTCCGTGACATAGAATTTTATTTGAATATTTCGCTTTCGGTTTGCCATGCGCCGCCTCCGTTCCTCATAAGGGTTTGGGACTATCCCAACAAGCAATTTGAATTTTCGGGTAAGGGACCTGAAAATCTCAAAATTCGCAAGCGGGTACTCGCTTGCTGTGCTTGCTATCGTTACCCTACCTTCTATTTCTCCCTCTACTAATACTACAATTTGAAGCGGTGATTTTGGCTGTTTCCATTTCAAATTATGCAAGAACCGCCGCTTTTCAATGTGGGATAGTTCTATGTTCACGCTCACACGCAGACAATCATTCCCCGCAAAGATAGCAAGAGTAAAGTAATTGTCTATTTGGAGCGAAAATGCCTTTTTGGAGAAGAAACATACCGACATATCTGCTATACTGAAATGCGGTTAGTTGGTGCTAACACAAAAGCAAACAGGAGGACCAAATAATGAATAAACTACAAGGAAAAGACCTTATCAATGTTGGAATCTTCACTGCGATCTATTTTGTGGTGATGATGCGATTGCCATGCTGGGATTTATCCCTATTTTTCTTCCGCTTCTGATCGTGCTGGTTCCGCTGATTGGCGGAATCGTAATGATGCTGTATTATTCTAAAGTCCAGAAGTTTGGAATGGTATCGCTGACAGGACTGATCTGCGGTATTTTAATGTTGCTGACCGGCATGGGGTATTGGAGCATTATTACCGGTGCCGTGTTCGGTGTCCTGGCTGATCTTGTTTTGAAATCCGGCGATTATAAGAGTGCAAAAAAAGGAATCATATCGCATGGTGTTTTTTCTATGTGGATCATCGGAAACTACATCCCCATTGTTGCAACACGGGACAGCTACTATCAGCAGCTAATCAGCGGTTATGGACAAGAGTATGCAGATTCCATTATGAGCTATATCTCGGCATATACGCTCCCCCTTCTTTTGATTGCCGGATTCGTTTGCGGCGTGATCGGCGGTGTGATCGGCCAGAAAATTTTCAAAAAGCACTTTAAGCGTGCGGGTATTGCATAATGCGCCGTGAATTGTTAGCAAGCAAAAAAAAGGAAACCGGCCTGTCGTTAGACCCTCGGACAAAGTTGGCATTGCTTATCACGATTGCCCTCTTTGTCTTGAGCGGCGGAGGTGGGGCTGCTTCTAAACAGTTTGCTCCTATTTTGGCTGCTGTTCCATTGATCCTGCTGCTCACGGAAAAATCGTGGAAGGGATCGGTTATCTATTTTGTTTTATATGGCGGCAGCTATATATTGCAACTATGGGCGCTCCCCCACCTGTCCGGCCTTCCTAACTTTCTTGTTGTTGCAATCTGCGGTTTCTTTATGCGGTTTGTGCCGGGGATTATGATGGGATACATCACGGTCAGGACAACGACGGTCAGCGAGTTTGTTGCCTCTATGAAGAAGCTGCATTTACCGGAGCAGATCATCATTCCTATGTCCGTGATATTCCGATTTTTCCCTACGGTTGTAGAAGAATATAATGCCATAGGGGACGCTATGAAAATGAGAGGAATCCGTTTTGGCGGGGGCAAAGCCAGTGCAATGCTGGAATACAGGCTTGTCCCTGTTATCATGTGTTCCGTCAAGATCGGGGAAGAATTAAATGCGGCAGCCCTGACAAGAGGATTGGGCGGTCCGGTCAAGAGGACAAACATCTGCGAAATCGGCTTTCATGTGCAGGATGTTTTTTTCCTGCTGCTATGTGTGGTGGCTTTTGCAATTCCTATTGTCACGATGATTACAGGGAGGTAGGCCTATGATCGAATGTAAAAAAGTTTCTTTTTCCTACCCTCCAAATGAAACTGACATTGGGGACAGGGAAGGACACGGAACATTAAGAAATATTGACCTGTCTATTAACGACGGGGATTTTGTACTGCTCTGCGGAACATCGGGCTGCGGTAAAACCACACTGACACGGCTGTTTAACGGACTGATTCCTCATTATTACGATGGAAAGCTGGAAGGCACTGTCATGCTTGATGGAGAAGATATGAGAGGGCTTTCCCTGTTTGATATATCAAAAAAAGTGGGTTCTGTTTTTCAGAATCCACGTTCTCAATTTTTTAATGTGGATACGACCAGCGAAATTGCCTTTGGATGTGAAAACCATGGATTGGAAGAAGCAGAAATCCGAAAGCGGGTAAAGCTGGTCTCAGAGCAGTTGAACCTTACAAATCTGCTGGACAGAAGTGTTTTCTCCCTTTCCGGTGGGGAAAAGCAAAAAATCGCCTGTGGATCTGCCGCCGCTGTGGAACCGGATGTATTTGTTTTGGACGAGCCATCTTCCAACCTTGACGCCTATTCCATCGCTGATTTTCGGAAACTGTTAAAAATATTGAAGTCACAGGGCAAAACAATTATTATTGCGGAGCACCGGCTCTACTATCTTTATGATCTGGCAGACAGGATCATATATTTAAGCGACGGGGAAATACAAGGGGATTATACTTTGCCGGAATTTCAGTTGATTCCGGCGGCGGAAAAAGCTAAAATGGGATTACGGCCTCTTGGCCTGAGTGAGTTTGCAGACATTGAGCCTGCTAGTCTACATTCAGGGCAGGGGAAATGGAAACTGAACCACTTCCATTTCGCATACAAGAAACAGCCGGAAACGCTTTCTCTGGAAAATATAGAGCTTCCTGCCGGAAATGTAACGGCGGTCATCGGGCACAATGGAGCCGGAAAAACGACACTATCCCGTTGCTTATGCGGATTGGAAAAAAGATGTAAAGGTATCCTCCAAAAAGATGGTACTTCCTATTCAAGCAAACAGCGACTGAAGCTATGCTATATGGTCATGCAGGATGTAAACCATCAGCTTTTTACAGAGAGCGTTTTAGAGGAAGTCCTGTTAAGTATGCCGGGAAAAGATTCCGATGAATCGCCTGAAAATGTGGCAAAGGCAGAGGCTATCTTGACAGAAATGGATTTGCTTCCGTACAAAGCCTGCCATCCCATGGGGCTTTCGGGAGGGCAAAAACAACGTGTGGCGATTGCTTCTGCGATTGCCTCTGAACGTCCGGTTATACTATTTGACGAACCTACCAGCGGCTTGATCTTTTTCACATGAGGCAGGTAGCCGATTCAGTCAAAGAACTTGCCGATTCAGGAAAAACCATTGTGATTGTGACCCATGATCCTGAATTTATA